>Ga0315910_10000091_pt1 | contig 119705 bp, 78 predicted proteins | sample EdamamesoilMG_FD_204470 | JGI IMG/M metagenome (GOLD analysis project Ga0315910, IMG submission 204470) | Garden soil microbial communities collected in Santa Monica, California, United States - Edamame soil | ecosystem: Environmental > Terrestrial > Soil > Garden | place: USA: California...
ATCGTCGTGGTCGCGTGGTTCGCGAGCGAGCGGAGCGACGACGCGCGCAGCCCGCGACTCGAGCGGCCGGCCGCGAACCGCGGCGCGACGAGCGTCGCGGACTCGCCGCTCCCCTCCCCCGTCGAGACGCGCGCTCCTCCGCTCCTCGAGGCCGAGCGACGCGAGCGCGGGCTCCTCTTCGCGAGCGGGATCGTCGTCGACGAGCGCGGCGCGCCGCTCGAAGGGGTCGCGGTCGTCGCGCGGCGGGCGCGGTGGCGCGGCGCGGTGCTGGAGGCGCGGACGCTCTTCGACGACGAGCTCGCGGCGATGACGGTGGCGCGCAGCGACGCGGGCGGGCGCTTCGAAGTCGGCGAGCTGCCCGATGCGACGGTGAGCCTGCTGCTCACGACGGCGGGGCGCGCGACCGCGGAGTGGCGCGACGTCTCGGCCGATCGCACCGAGAACCGCGGGCGCGCCTTCACGCTGCTGCCGGCGCGCGCGCTCGACGGCGTCGTGCGCGACTCGGCGGGCGCGCCGATCGAGCGAGCGGTCGTGCAGTGGACCGCGGCGACCTTCGCGCGCGAGTGGATCGTCGTCGACCACCTCGCGGAGCAGCCGCTCTGCGCGTTCGAGTCGGGCGAGTCGAGCGCGGTGGTCGCCAGCGACGCGGGCGGCCGCTTCCGCTTCGAGCGGTTGCCGGCGGAGCGCGGGAAGCTGGTCGCGACGGCCGACGGCTACGACGAGACGGAGCTCGACGAGGAGGACCTGGCGGCGGCGGGCGGCGCGATCGTGCTCGAGCGCGGCGCGGTCGTGATCGAGCCGGTCGCGGCAGAGGACGGGCGGCCGCTCGACGACGCGACGGCGATCGTCGTGACGACGGAGGGCCACGCGCTGACGTGGCTGCCCGAGCCGGGCGATCGCGACGAGGACGCCTTCGCGCCGCGTCGCGCGATCCGCTCGCGGCTGCGCTGGCGGAGCGGCGACTTCTCGGCGGCGACCGTGACCGTGCTCGCGCCCGGCCGCCGCTCGCGCACGGTCGAGATCGCGCTCGCCGCCGGCGACGAGCCGCCGCGCGTCGTCGTGCCGCTCGAGCTCGGCCGCGACGAGGCGTCGCTGACCGGCCGCGTGGTCGGCGCCGACGTGGCGACGATCGAGCTGCGCCTTGCGCGAGGCGACGATCGGCAGCGCCGACTCGCGCAGCGCCCGCCGCTGGCCAGCGCGACCAGCGACGCCGCGCGCGACTTCGGATTCCGCGGCCTGCCGCCTTGCCGCGTCCGTCTCGACGCCTACGCCGACGGCTGCGCTCCGCTGCGCCAGGAGCTCGACCTTCCGGCGACCGGCGTCGTGCTCGAGTTCGCGCCCGCCGCGCGGATCGACGCGATCGCGCTCGACCGGCTCGACCGGCCGGTCGCCGGCGTCGTCGTGCGGGCGCAGACGCGCGCAGCAGAGCGCGCGTGGGAAGCGACGAGCGGCGACGACGGGCGGTGCCGCTTCGGCGACCTGCCGTCGGGCGAGCTGCTCGTCGGCGCCTTCCCCGGAGAGACGGCGGGCGAGCGCGGCGTCACGCTCGGCGGCCGCGGCGGCGATCGGCCGCCCTCGCTGCCGCCGACGAACTTCCGCGCCGACGAGCAGGTCGCGCTCGCCTCCGGCGAGCGGTGCGACCTCGTCGTGCGCCTGCCCGAGGCGGCACCGTGCCGCATCCGCGTCGTCGACGAGCAGGGCGCGCCGCAAGACGGCGTGCGGGTCGAGTTCGCGCCCGTCGAGCGCGACGGCTGGTACGAGCGGTTGCGTGGCGTCGTCGAGTTCTCGTGGGAACACCGCACGACGCGCGGCCTGCTCGAGGTCGACCTCGTCCCGACGCGCTGGGCCATCGACGTCGGCAGCTCGCCGCGCAGCGTCCGCGAGCTCTTCGTCGTCGAGCCGGTGCGCGGCGCCGACGTCACGATCGTGCTGCCGTCGACGGCGCCGCTCGCGCGCGTCGAAGGCCGCGTCGTCGACCATGCGACCCGACGCCCGCTCGCCGGCGCCACCGTCAGCGCGTGGAGCGACCCGCGTGACCGCTTCCGCGTCGCCGATGCGACCTTCGCGATCACCGACGGCGACGGCCGCTTCGTGTTCGAGGAGCTGCTGGTCGGCCGCGTCACGCTCCACACCAACGGCCCGCCGACGCCCGGCTCCTCGCCCGGGCGCGCGACGTACGAGTGGTACGTGACGCAGCTCGCGATCGACCTCGTCGCCTCGACGCCGGTCGTCGTCGAGCTCCCCCTCGCGCATCGGAATCCGCCGCCCGACGCGGCGATCACGGTCCACCTGCGCTTGCGCGACCGCGACCGGGCGCGGTGGATGACGGGAGGAAACATCGCCCTCGTCGGCCACGTCGGCAATGCGACGCTCATGTTCAACACTTGGCCGTGCGACGCGAACGGGGTCGTGACCTGCACGATCCCGCGCGTCGACCGCTGCACCGCCACGGCCGCCTCGCCCGACTTCGTCGGCTACCCCGACGCCGTGCGCGCCGACGACGTCGAGCTCCCGATCGTCGACGGCGCGATCGACACGGTGATCGAACTCGGACCGCCACGCCGACACTGACCACCCGGCGCCCGCGAGCGACCCGTGGACGATCGCGACGCGCCTCGCCACGATGAGCGACCGTCTCGTCGTAGTGGGAGCACCCGATGACACGCACGACGCTGCCCGTCGTCCGTCCGTGGCTCGCGATCGCCGTGATGGGTGCCGCCGCGCCCGCGCAGACGGAGGCCTGGCGCACGTCGCGGCTCGGCACGCAGCAGCGCCTCGGCGCCTCGGTCGCGTGGCTCGACGATCTCGACGGCGACGGCCGGCCCGACTTCGCGGCGAGCCTCCCGTGCCATGCGGGCGACGGCGAGATCGGCCGCGTGCGTCTCCACTCCGGAGCGAGCGGCGCGCTGCTGCGCGAGCTCGCCTCCGCCGTCGCGGGCGACCGCTTCGGCGAGCGCCTCGCGGCCGTGGCCGATCTCGACGGCGACGGGAAGCGCGACCTCGCGATCGCGTCGCCCGATCGCGCGACGGGCGCGGCGGTGGCGGGCGCGCTCGAGCTCTTCTCGTCGGCGAGCGGCGCGCTGCTGCGCTCCCACGACAACGCGGCGCTCCCCGCGTTCGGCAGCAGCGTCGCGCTGACCGCCGACCTCGACGGCGACGGCGTCGGCGACTACCTCGCGTCGTGCATGACGCCCAGCGGCGCCGTCGGCGCGGGCACCGTCGCCCTCCTCTCGGGCGCGAGCGGCGCGCTGCTCCACGCGACGCAGTCGGCCGTCGCGACGGCGAGCTACGGCGACTCGCTCCTCGAGCTCGGCGACGTCGACCTCGACGGCGTCGCCGACTACGCCGTCGCCGATCCGGCGCGCCCCACCGGCCGCTCGCGCGGCGCGGTCGACGTGCGTTCGGGCGCCACGGGCGCGCTGATCCGGACGCTCACCAACCTCTCGTTGAAGGGCGAGACGGGCCGCGCGATGGCGCGCGCCGGCGACCTCGACGGCGACGGCCGCGCCGACCTGCTGCTCGGCGATCCCGTCTTCGAATCGCCGCCCTTCTGGCCGGTCGGCCGCGTGGCGGCGATCTCGGTCTTCGGCGGCGCGACGCTCTGGACGACGACGGGCCTCGGCGCCGACGGGCTCGGCGCGACGGTCGCGTTCGCGGGCGACCTCGACGGCGACGGCGACGACGACTTCATCGCGAGCGAGGCGCACCACGGCGATGCCATCGCCTTCGACGCGAAGAGCGGCGCGCGCGGCGCGGCGGTCGCGGTCGGCTTCCCGAGCGACGGCCCGCTCGACGCGTCGGCCGACGTCGATGGCGACGGCGTGAACGACCTCCTCGCCGGAAGACCGTCGAGCGACGCGGTCGACCAGGCGCAAGACGCCGGCCGCTGGCTCGTCCTCCATGGCGCGAGCGGCGCGACGCTCCTCGAATCGCGTGGCCGCTCCTTCGATCCGGCGATCGGGCCTTCGGTCGTGCTCGACGATCTCGACGGCGACGGCTGGCGCGAGATCGCCGTCGGCTGGCCGGGCGGCGACGGCAGCACGGTCGGCACGGTGAAGATCGTCTCGGGCCGCGACGGCAGCGAGCGGGCGCGCCTCGACGGATCGCGGCCGGACGACCGCTTCGGCGCGGCGCTGGCCGTCGTCGCCGACCAGGACGGCGACGCCTTCGCCGACCTCGTCGTCGGCGCGCCGGGCCTCGGCGCCGCCACCTCGCCGCCCTATCGCGGCGGCGCGGAGCTGCGTTCCACCGCCGGCGGCGCCGCGCTGCGGACCTTCGCCCCGTCGACGGGCAGCCTCCGTTACGGCGGCGCGCTCGCGGCCGCGGTCGACGCGACCGGCGCGTGGCGCCTCGCGATCGGCGACGACGGCCACGACGGCGGCGGCGTGTCGCGCGGCCGCGTCGAGCTCTTCGACCTCGCGACGGGCGCGCTGCTCGGCGCGGTGGACGGGACCGGCGACGGATCGTGCTACGGCCACGCCCTCGCGGCCGGCCCCGACAAGAATCTCGACGGCGTCCCCGACTGGCTGGTCGGCGCGCTCGAGACGAAGTCGACGCCGCAGGGTTCGCTCGAGCTGCTCGACGGCGCGACGGCCGCCAGCCTCTGGCGCGTGACCAGCAACACGACGGCGGGCTGGGTCGGCGGGACCGTCAGCGCGCTCGGCGACGTCGACGGCGACGGCGTCGGCGACGTGGCGAGCTCGCTCGAGGGATCGAGCAGCGCGTTTCCCGACGGCAACGTCTCGGTGCGATCGGGTCGCACCGGCGCGAAGCTCTTCCTCCTCGTGCCGACGGTGCCGTTCCCGAAGGGCGACGCGCGCTTCGGCGCCGACGTGCAGGCGGTCGGCGACGTCGACCGCGACGGCTTCATCGACTTCGCCGTCGGCATCCCGGGCTGGAGCCAGGTCGTCGATCGCGCCGGCGCGATCCAGCTCTGGTCGGGCCGCACCGCGCTGCCGCTCCACGTCGTGCTCGGCGACGAGGTCGACAGCCAGCTCGGTGAGCAGCTCCTTGCGCCGGCGCTCGACGGGACGACGCGCATCGATCCCGATCGCACGCCCGACCTCGCGGCGAGCGGATGGCAGGAGGAGATCGCGCTGCGCGACGCGAGCCGCTTCGAGCTCCACCTGCTGCAGTCGCTCGCCCTCGCGCTCGTGCCGCCGGTGGCCGCGAAGGGCGTCAACGTGACCGCGACGACGGTGGGCGGCGGCGCGAGCGGACTCGCCGGCATCTTCGGCGTCACGCTGAACGGAGCGCCGTGGGGCGAGTTCCTCACGTTCGGGACGTGCGACGCCGCCGGCGCCTGGATCGTGAGCGCCGTCATCCCGCCGCCGCTGGCGGGGAACGTGATGGTGCTGCGCAGCTACGCGGTCGACGGCGCCGGCAAGCTCGCCGCTTCGGACGACGAGACGCTCGTCATCCAGTAAGACGCGACCCGGAAGAGGAGAGGGGACCGCTTGCGACGAGGCGGGGGCTGGGGGACGACGCGGTCGCGAGCCGGTGCGGCGGCATTCGTCGCGGCGGCGACGGGGCTCGCCGTCTTCGCCTGCACGAGCGGCGATGGCGGTGACGCGCGCGACCGCGAAGTCTCGCTCCTCGACCAGGACGCGGCGACGGCACTCGCGAAGTCGCACGGCTGCGTCGGCTGCCACTCCGGTTACGAGCAGCACGCTCCCGTCGAGGTGACGGGCACGGCGGCCGACGCCGCGACGCTCGTCGACGACTTCGACATGCATCGCGGCGGCGCGCTCCATCTCGGCTGCGTCGACTGCCACGGCGGCGACGCGGCGGCGACGACGAAGGAGGCGGCCCATCCGCAGCCGCTCGATCGCGAACTCTGGACTCGCGGCGGGCGCGACGGACGCGGCAGCGACGGCGCGCTCTCGTCCGCGAATCCGCAGCGCCCCTACGCTCGCACGCTGCACGAGTCGCCGGCGTGGATCCGCTTCGTCAATCCCGGCGACCTGCGCGCGGCGCCGCAGAGTTGCGGCACGACCGAGTGCCACGCGGAGATCGTGACGCGCGTGCGCGGCGGGATGATGGCGCACGGCGCGATGCTGTGGGGCGCGGCGCTCTACGCCAACGGCGCGGTCGCGTGGAAGGACGCGCGCTACGGCGAGGCGTACACCGAAGCGGGCGAGCCGGCGCACGTCGTCGCGCGGCCCGCCCCCACCGCCGAAGAGCAGCGCGCGCGCGGCTGGCTGCCGGAACTGCTGCCGCTCGAGCGCTGGGAGACGTCGCTGCCCGGCAACGTGCTGCGCGCGTTCGAGCGCGGCGGGCGGCGCAAGCCGGAGATCGGGCTGCCCAACCCGTTCGAGCCGCCGGGCGATCCCGAGGCGAAGCTCTCGACCCGCGGCTTCGGCACGCAGACGCGCACCGATCCCGTCTTCCTCGGACTGCAGAAGACGCGCCTGCTCGACCCGACGCTGAACTTGTTCGGCACCAACGACCATCCCGGCGACTACCGCGCCAGCGGCTGCAGCGCGTGCCACGTCGTCTACGCCAACGACCGCGATCCGGCGCACTCCGGCTCGCTGGCGGCGTTCGGGAACGGCGGCCGCAGCGCGAGCGGCGACCCGACGATCGCGCGCGACGAGCCGGGCCATCCGCTGAGCCACGCGTTCACGCGCGCGATCCCGTCGAGCCAATGCATCGTCTGCCACGTCCATCCCGGCACCAGCGTGACCAACAGCTACTACGGCACGCTCTGGTGGGACAACGAGACCGACGGCGAGCGCATGTATCCAGCGACGCAGCCGCAGCGCAGCGACGAGGAGCAGGCGGCGATCCGCGCGCGCAACCCGGAGGGCGCGGCGCTGCGCGGACGCTGGAGCGATCCCGAGTTCCTCGCCGCGACCGGCACGCCGGAGTTCAACGCGACGCTCGAGCACACGCGCTTCGCCGACTTCCACGGCCACGGCTGGCTCTTCCGCAAGGTGTGGCAGCGCGATCGCCACGGCGTGCTGCTCGACCGCGCCGGCGCGCCGATCCCCGACGACGCGCCCGACAAGTTCGAGCGCGCGGTCCACTTGATGGACATCCACCTCGAGCAGGGGATGCACTGCGTCGACTGCCACTTCGAGCAGGACAGCCACGGCACCGGCCGGCTCCACGGCGAGGTGCGCGGCGCGATCGAGATCGACTGCGACGACTGCCACGGCACGGTCGACGCCTACGCCACGCTGCGGTCGAGCGGACCGGCCGCGCCGCCCGGCGGCAGCGACCTCGCGCGCCTGACCACTCCGTCCGGGCAGCGCCGCTTCTTCCGCGACGGCGGCCGCCTCTTCCAGCGCAGCGTCGTCGAGCCCGGCAAGCAGTGGGAAGTGGTGCAGGTGCTCGACACGGTCACGCCGGGCGCGGCGCGCTACAACGCGAAGTCGGCGCGCGCCAAGACGGTGCGAGCGGTGGACGGCTCGCTCGCCCATCGCGACTCGCGGATGGCCTGCGCCGCGTGCCACACGAGCTGGACGACGTCGTGCTTCGGCTGCCACCTGCCGATGGAGGCGAACCGCCGCACCGACAATCTCCACCACGAGGGACAACAGGCGCGCAACTGGACGTCGTACGACTTCCAGACGCTGCGCGAGGATTGCTGGATGCTCGGCGTCGACGGGACGGTCGCGGGCGGACGGATCTCGCCGGCGCGCTCGTCGTGCGCGGTGCTCGTCTCGTCGCGGAACGAGGACCGCGAGTGGATCTACTCGCAGCAGCAGACGGTCTCCGCGGAGGGCTTCTCCGGCCACGCCTTCTCGACCTACGTGCCGCACACGGTCCGCGGCAAGGGGGCGACGAAGCGCTGCAGCGACTGCCACGTCAGCGCCGCCGACGACAACAACGCGTGGATGGCGCAGCTGCTGCTGCAGGGGACGAACCAGACGAACTTCATCGGCCGCCACGCCTGGGTCGCGACGGGCGCGGCGGGCTTCGCGGCGGTCGTCGTGACCGAGCGCGACGCGCCGCAGGCGGTGATCGGCAGCAACCTCCATCGCATCGCCTATCCCGAGGAGTTCGCGGCGCACGTCGCGAACGGGCGGGCGCTGACGACGTCGGTCGCGCACGGCGCCGGCGACGTGCTCGACGCGCTGCTGCCGACATGGAGACCGCAGCTCGAGGTTCCGGCGCCGGCCGGTCGAGCCGGGGTCGCCATGCAAGGAATCCGGTCGCTGCAGCGGCGCGGCGAGTACCTCTACGCGGCGTGCGGCAGCGGCGGGCTGCGCGTGTTCGACGTCGCGAACGTCGACCAGAAGGGGCTCTCGGAGAAGGTCGTCTCGGCGCCCGTCTCGCCGCTCGGCCAGCGCTTGCACGTCGCGACGCGCGACGCGCGCTTCGTCGCGGCGCCGGCGACGACGGTGGTCGATCCGACGCGCGCGCGCGATCCCGCGAACGAGGAGGGGGCGATCCACCCGCTCTACGGCTGCCTCTACGTCGCCGACTTCGAGGAAGGCCTCGTCGTCGTCGGCGCCGCGACCTTGCTGAACGGCGATCCGCAGGACAACTTCCTCGAGCGCGTGGCGACCTTCGACGGCGGCGGCGCGCTGCGCGGCGCGACCTCGCTCACGATCGCCGGCCGCCACGCGTGGGTCTGCTGCGCCGCCGGCCTCGCGATCGTCGATCTCGACGATCCGCGCGCGCCGCGCCTCGTCGCGACGGTCGGCGCGCCCCACGTCGACGCGCCGACCGCGGTGCAGGTGCAGTTCCGCTACGCCTTCGTCAGCGACGCGCGCGGGCTGCGCGTCCTCGACGCGACCGATCCCGCCGCGCCGCGCCCCGTCGACGAGGCGACCGTCGCGATCGACGACGCGCGCGGCCTCTACGTCGCGCGCACCCACGCCTACGTCGCCGCCGGCCGCCACGGGCTCGCGATCGTCGACGTCGAGCGGCCGCGCGCGCCGCGGCTGCTCGAGCTCTTCGACGGCGGCGGCGCGCTGAGCGACACGTGGGACGTCAAGGTCGGCATGACGAACAACAGCCTCTTCGGCTACGTCGCTGACGGCGCGAACGGCCTCGCCGTGCTGGAGCTCGTCACGTCGGGCGCGACGCCCGGCTTCGCCGGCTTCACGCAGCGGCCGACGCCGAAGGTGATCGCCCGCTTCGCCACGGACGGCCCGGCGCTGGCGATCTCGGAGGGGATCGACCGCGACCGCGCCGTCGACGAGAGCGGCAACCAGCTCTCGGTGTTCGATCGGCGCGGCGGCAGGCCGCTGTCGCGCGACGAGATGGAGCGCCTCTACCTGCGCGACGGCAAGCTCTGGAGCGTGGACGACGACGCGGAAGAGGGACGATGACGCCCGAGCCCGATGCAGCGAAGCCGGCCGCAAGCGCGCCGCGCGCGGAAGCGCCGGGCGAGCCGTCCGTCGAGCAGCGGCTCGAGCACGGAACGCCGCTCACGCCCGACCAGGTGCTGGCGATCCCGGTCTTCGAGGGCTTCTCGCGTGGCAAGCTCGAGAAGAACCCCGGCACGATCGTGCGCCGCGTCTTCGAGCCGGGCGAGCTGCTCTGCGTCGAAGGGGAGTACGGCTCGACCGCGTTCCTGATCGAGTCGGGGACGGCGGAGGTCTGCCTGCAGGCGCAGCTCGGCAGGGTCGCGAAGCAGTCGCGCGGCGGCGGCTGGCTGCGAAGGCTGAAGCAGTTCGTGACGCGGGCGCCGGCGGAGGAGCGCGATCCCGCGGCGAAGCGGTTCATCCCGATCGACGCGCCCGTCGACCTCGACCAGGAGCGGCCGGTCGCCGAGCTCGGCGTCGGCGACCTCTTCGGCGAGATGGCGTGCCTGAGCTTCTATCCGCGCAGCGCGACGGTCCGGGCGAAGACGCGCGTCGTCGTGATCGAGATGCTGCGCAACATCCTCGTCGAGCTGCAGCGCAACGCGAAGTTCCGCGCCGCGCTCGAGGAGAAGTACCGCGCGCGCGCCCTCGACCAGCATCTCGCCGGCGTGCCGCTGCTGCAGGGGCTGTCGCGCGAGTTCGTCGACTCGCTGCGGCCGAAGGTGAAGCTGCTGCGCTTCGATCCCGGCCAGCCGATCTTCCGGGAGGGCGACGCCGCCGACGGCTTCTTCCTCGTGCGCATCGGCTTCGTGAAGGTCGCGAAGAAGTGGCCGGGCGGCGAGATGGTCCTCTCCTACCTGCCGCGCGGGAGCTGCTTCGGCGAGATGGCGCTCCTCTCCGACGCGCCGCGCACCGCGAGCTGCACCGCGCTCGACCACGTCGAGGTGGTGAAGATCGAGAGCGGCGACTTCGCGGAGATGGTCGCGAAGTTCCCCGACGTGCGCGCGCGCCTCGAGGCGTTGTCCCGCGAGCGCGCGCAGCAGAACGCGACGCTCGCCCAGCGCGGCGTCTCGGCCGACCTCGAGCAGTTCCTCTCGCAAGGGCTGATGGAGGCGCAGAACCTCCTGCTGCTCGACCTCGACCGCTGCACGCGCTGCGACGAGTGCGTCCACGGCTGCGCCAACGCCCACGGCGGCGTGACCCGCCTCATCCGCGACGGCCTGCGCTTCGACCACTACCTCGTCGCCACGTCGTGCCGCACCTGCCGCGACCCGCTCTGCATGGTCGGCTGCCCCGTCGGCGCGATCCGCCGCAAGGAGTCGCTCGAGATCGTCCTCGAGGAGTGGTGCATCGGCTGCGGCCTCTGCGCCAAGCAGTGCCCCTACGGCAACATCTCGATGGTCGAGCTCGCCGCCGCGACAGAAAGTCGCGAAACGCTGCTGTTTCAGTCCAGGACCAAAACAGCAGCGAATCCGGCCAATCTGTCGCAGCCCGTTCCGGCCGCCGCGGGCGCGCCGCCGGTTCGCGCGGTGGCGAAGCCGAAGAGCAAGGCGACGACCTGCGACCTCTGCATGGACCAGGGCGAGCCGGCGTGCGTCGCGAGCTGCCCGCACGACGCGGCCCAGCGCGTCGATCCGCTGAAGTTCTTCGAGGAGCGCCTCTTCCCGCTGCGGAAGGAGCCGCGGCGGTGAGGCTCGATCGCCGCCAGCTGCCGTGGGCGTTCGGCTGCGCGATCGCGCTGTCCATCGCGACGGCTTGCTGGTGGCATGCCCGCTCCGATCCGCTGCGCCCGCTGACCGGCGGCCGCGGCCCCGGTCTCGCGTTCGGCATCGCGGCGGCGGCGTGCATGGCGGTCGCGGCGGCGCTCACGCTGCGCAAGCAGTTGAAGGCGTGGCGCCTCGGCAAGACGTCGCGCTGGGTCGCGGGCCACGTCTGGCTCGGCGCGTTGGCGCTGCCGCTCGTCCTCTTCCACGGCGACTTCGCGTTCGGCGGCACGCTGACGAGCGCCTTGATGCTCCTCTTCCTCGCGAGCTGGACGAGCGGCCTCCTCGGCGTCGCGCTGCAGCATGTCCTGCCGCGCGTGATGACCGAGCAGGTCGAGCGCGAGACGATCTACGAGCAGATCGACCACGTCGTCGCGCTCCTGCGCGACGAGGCGAAAGCGCTGGTCGAGAAGCGGTGCGGCCCGCTCGACGCGGCGCCCGCGATCAGCGCGACGAGCGCCGCCGCCGCGCCGCTGCGCGACTTCTACCTCTCGCAGGTGGCGCCCTTCCTCGCCGCGGCGCGGCCGCGCGCGAGCCTCTTCGACCCGCGTTCGATCGCGCCGATGCAGCGGGCCCACCTGAAGCGCCTCGTGCCCGCCGAGCTCCACGACGCGGTCGACGACCTCTTCGACGTCTGCGAGGAGCGCCGCCAGCTCGAGCGGCAGCGCAGCCTCCACCACTGGCTCCACGGCTGGCTGCTCTTCCACGCGCCCGTCTCGTGGGCGCTGCTGGCCGCCACCTTCTGGCACGCGCTCGTCGCGCTGCGGTACGTCTGACGCCATGGCACGCCAGCGCACCAGCAAGTCGATCGCGAGCCGCATCGAGCTCGACTACTACCGCCGCCTCCATCCGCTGCGGAAGTGGCGGCGGCAGCTCTGCGCCGCGGCCTTCATCGTCCCGTTCGCCTTCCTCTTCTGGAGCGCGAAGTTCGGCGATCGCCATCCGTGGTCGCCCGGCCCGCTCGCGCCCGCCCACGCCGCGCTCGAGCGCAACTGCCGCCAGTGCCACGAGCGCGGCAGCGCGACCGCCGCCGCGTGCACCCGCTGCCACCTCCCCGACCTCCACGCCGCCGACCACGTCACGCATCACGACCCGGCTTCACCCTCGTGCGCGTCGTGCCATCGCGACCACGGCCTCGCGCCGCGCGACGCTTTCACTCGCCCCGCCGATGCCCACTGCACGCAGTGCCACGCGACCCCGCAACGCAGCCGCCCCGCCGTCGCGAGCCTCGCCGCCCATCCGCCCTTCGCGACGGAGCTCGCGTCCGGCGCGCGCGGCCGCGATCCCGGCACGCTCCGCCTGAACCACCAGCTCCACCTCTCGCCAGGGATCGCCGGCCCCGGCCAGCAACTCCGCTGCGTCGACTGCCACGTGCCCGACGCGACCGGCGAGCGGATGGAGCCGGTCGCCTACGAGGCGCACTGCGCCCGCTGCCACGCGCTCGAACTCGCCGGCGAGCTCGCGGGCCTGCGCGTCGCCCACGGACTCGCGCCCGCTGCGCTGCGCGACGAGCTCGAACGACTCGCCGCCGCGCGCGCGCTGCGCGAGGAGCCGGGCGACGCGCGCGCGAGCTCGCCGCCGCTGCTGCTCCGCTCGCGCCACGCCGTCGCCGACGATCCCACGCTGCGGTCGTGGATCGACTCCGCCGTCGCCGCGACCGAGCAGTTCCTCGCCGCGACGCGCTGCGCCGAATGCCACGCCGTCGAGCGCGACGAGCGCGGCCGCCTCGCCGCCATCGCGCCCGCCGCGATCCCGTCGCGCTGGCACGACGCCGCGCGCTTCGACCATCGCTCCCATCGCCACGTCGCCTGCGCCGACTGCCATCACGACGTCGATCGGAGCCGCTCCAGCAGCGACCTCCTGCTGCCGCGCCTCGCCGACTGCACGCGCTGCCACGGCGGCGACGACGCGCCCGCGCGCGCTCGCGGCGACTGCGTCGAGTGCCACGACTACCACCCGCGCCCGCCCGGGAAGCGGCCGCGTTGAGCGGCGCGCCCGGGAACTTCATCCATCGTCACAAGCCGCCTCGTGACCGCGTCCCGCGCGCGCGGTAGACCCATCGACCGCGTCGCGAAGGAAGCGGGGTCGCTCCGGTGATGTCCGGGTGCTGGAGAGCGCGATGAATCGCACCACGTTCCTCGTCGTCGGTCTGTTGGGAACGGCCGCGCGCGCGCAGACGGAGGCGTGGCGCGTCACGCAGGTCGGCACGCAGGAACGGATGGGCGAGTCGGTCGCGTGGCTCGACGACCTCGACGGCGACGGCCGGCCCGACTTCGCGGTGAGCCTGCCGGCCACGTGGCGCGACGGCGAGCGCGGACGAGTGCGTCTCTTCTCGAGCGCGACGGGAGCGCAACTGCGCGAGATCGCGTCGACGGCGGCCGGCGATCGCTTCGGCTGGCGCATCGCCGCGATCGCCGACCTCGACGGCGACGGGCGACGCGACCTCGCGATCGCCGCGCCCGAGCGCGCGACCGCGAACGCGACGCCCGGCGCGCTCGAGCTCTGGTCGACCGCGACCGGCGCGCTGCTGCGGAAGCACGACAACGCGACCACGCCGGCGTTCGGCAGCGCGGTCGCGGCGACGCCCGACCTCGACGGCGACGGCGTCGGCGACTACCTTTCGTCGTGCACGACGCCGGGCGCGGGCAGCGCCGGCATGGTCGCGCTCCTCTCCGGCAAGAGCGGCGCGCTGCTCCACGCCGCGCAACCGCCCGTCAGCACGACGAGCTACGGCTTCGCGCTGCAGGAGATCGGCGACGTCGACCTCGACGGCGTCGGCGACTACGTCGTCGGCGATCCCGAGCGGACCGGCAACGGCATCCTCGGCGCCGCGGAAGTGCGCTCCGGAGCGACGGGCGCGCTGATCCAGACGCTCACCGACCTGTTCCAGGTGGGCAAGACCGCCTGGTCGCTCGCGCGCTGCGGCGACCTCGACGGCGACGGCCGCGCCGACGTGATCCTCGGCAATCCCACCTGGTACTCGGTCGGGCTCGTCTGGGACGGGCGCGTCATCGCGAAGTCGGCGGCGACCGGGAACCTGATCTGGAAGACGACGACGAACTTCCAGACCGAGTGGCTCGGAGCCGCGATCTCCCCGGCCGGCGACCTCGACGGCGACGGCGACGACGACCTCGTCGTGGGCGAGCTCGAGCGCGGCGACCTCGTCGCGCTCGACCTCCTGACCGGCGCGCGCGTCGCCGCCTGGACGCTCGGCGACTTCGCCACCGAGTTCACCGAAGGCGGCCTCGACGCGACCGCCGACGCGGACGGCGACGGCGTGAACGACGTGCTCTGCGGCCTCCCGTTCGCCGCCGCGACCGACCAGCACGCCGAGGCCGGCCACTGGATCGTCTTCGACGTGCCGAGCGCCACGAATCGCCTCGAAGGACGCGGCCGCGCGTTCGACCCGTCGATCGGACCGTCGGTCGTGCTCGACGATCTCGACGGCGACGGCTGGCGCGAGCTCGCGGTCGGCTGGCCCGGCGGCGACGGCAGCACCGTCGGCGCCGTGAAGATCGTCTCGGGCCGCGACGGCAGCGAGATGGGACGGCTCGACGGCAGCCTGCCGGGCGATCGCTTCGGCCACGCGCTCGCCGTCGTCGCCGACCAGGACGGAGACGGCATCGCCGACCTCGTCGTCGGTTCGCCGGGCGAGGGGTTCATCAACCAGCCGCGCATGGGTCATGCGGAGCTGCGCTCGACCGCGACCGGCGCGGTGCTGCGCTCGTTCCCCGCGTTCGGCGGGAGCGTGCGCTGGGGCAGCGTGGTCGCGGCGTCGGTCGACGCGACCGGCGTCTGGCGCGTCGCGATCAGCGACCCCGACCACCACGCCGGCGGCAACGACCGCGGGCGCGTCGAGCTCCGCGAGCTCGCGACCGGAGCGCTCCTCGCCGCCGTCAACGGTCTCGTCGACGGGGAGTCCTACGGCACCTGCCTGGCGGCGGGCCCCGACAAGAACGGCGACGGCGTCCGCGATTGGGTGGTCGGCGGAGCCGATGCGGCCGGCGCCGGACGCGGCGCGCTCGAGCTCCTCGACGGCACGACCGGCGCCAGCCTCTGGCGCGTGACCAGCAACAACACGGCTGGCTGGATCGGCAGCGTCGTCAGCACGATCGGCGACCTCGACGCCGACGGCTACGACGACCTCGTGAGCGCCTTCTACGCGACGTCGACGCGCTTCCCCGACGGCAACGTCTCGGTGCGTTCGGGGAAGACCGGCCTCAAGCTCTTCCTGATCGAGCCGCCGCTGCAGGCGGGCGGCGCGCCCACGGGATTCCGCACCGACGTCCAGGCGCTCGGCGACGTCGATCGCGACGGCTACGACGACTTCGCCGTCAGCATGCCGCAGTGGAGCGAGGTCGCCGTGAACGCCGGCGCGGTCCAGCTCTACTCCGGCCGCACCTCGCTGCCGCTCCATCGGATCCTCGGCAGCGACGTCGACCAGCAGCTCGGCGAGCAGCTCGGCGCGCCGTCGCTGCTCGGCACCACGCACGTCGATCCCGATCGGACGCCCGACGTGATCGCCAGCGGCTGGCAGCACGTGCTCCAGCACGACGAGAGCGACCTCGCGCTCCATCTCCTGCTGCCGCTCTTCCTGACGTTCGATCCCGACGTCGCGCCGGTCGGGACGGTGGCGACGGCGACGGTGGTCGGCGGCGCGCCCAACGGCGCGGTCGGCCTCTACGGCGTGACGCTGAACGGCGCGCCGTGGGACACGTTCGTCGCGTTCGAGTTCTGCGACCCGACCGGCACGCTGACGATGAGCGGCACCGTCCCGCCAGCGCTGGCGGGCAACACGCTGGTGATGCGCGCCTACGGCATCGACGTCGCCGGAAAGCTGACGCGCTCGGAGGATCGCACGCTCACGATCCCGTGAGGATCGCGCGACGGCGAGGTTCGCCGGCAGGCCGCGCACGCGGGTAGCGTCGCGCGCCATGCCGGAGCTGCCCGACGTCGAGCTCTACCTCCATGCGCTGCGGTCCCGCGTCGTCGGGCGGACGCTCGCGCGCGTGAAGCTGCTGACGCCCTTCGTGCTGCGGTCGGTCGAGCCGCCGCTCGCGGCCGCGACGGGGAGGCGCGTCGCGGGGATCGCGCGGCTGGGGAAGCGGATCGTCCTCGAGCTGGAGGGCAGCGGAGGCGGAGTTGGCGGCGACGGCGGCGAGCCGCTCTTCGTCGTGATCCACCTGATGATCGCGGGGCGCTTGCAGTGGGAGGCGGCGAAGGGAAGCGATGCGGCCGCGACGGGTGCCGCGAAGAAGCCGCCGCGCCACCATCTCGCGCACCTGCTCTTCGACGAGGGCACGCTGGTGCTGACCGAGGCCGGCACGAAGAAGCGCGCGGCGATCCACCTCGTCGCCGGCCGCGCCGCGCTCGCGAGCCACGATCCGGGCGGCATCGATCCGCTGACCGCCGACCTCGCCGCGTTCCGCGCCGCGCTCACCCGCGAGAACCACACGGTGAAGCGCGCGCTGACGGATCCGCGCGCGCTCAGCGGGATCGGCAACGCCTACTCCGACGAGATCCTCTGGCGCGCCCGGCTCTCGCCCTACCTCTGGACCGAGCGGCTCGACGCGACGCAGCTCGCACGACTGCACGAAGCGACGCGCGCGACGCTCGCCGAGTGGCGCGACCGTCTGATCGAGCAGACCGGCGACCGCTGGCCGACCAAGGTCACGGCCTTCCGCCCCGAGATGGCCGTCCACGGTCGCTACCGCGAGCCCTGCCCCGCCTGCCGCTCGCCCGTGCAGCGCATCGTCCGCGCCGAGCACGAGACCAACTACTGCGCCCGCTGCCAGACCGGCGGCAAGGTCCTCGCCGACCGCGCCCTCTCGCAACTCCTCAAGGACGACTGGCCGCGCACGCTGGAAGAGTGGGAGGCGATGAAAGGCCGCGGCCCCGCACCGACGGATTAGGCAGCGCCAACGAACGTGCCGCCGATTCGATCCCGCTTCGAATCGGCGGCGGACGTGAACGGGTTCCGCCGCCGATTCGTCGCGGGGACGAATCCGCGGCGGAAGGCGCGCAGCGAGTGCGAGCCGGCGGAGCCGAACGGGAGCGGCGAATCGAATCGGTGGCCCGCGGCAACGAGAGCGCGATGACTCTTCTTCCCTCCCCTTCCGCGCCGCTGCCGCCGTCGACGACGGCGCCCGACGAGTTGCTCCGCCACCTCCCGTTCGTGCGCGGGCTCGCGCGCGAGCTGCTGGCGGACGAGGCGGCGGCCGACGACGTCGCGCAAGAGGCGCTGCTGGCGGCGCTGCGACGGCCGCAGCTGCGCGACGGATGGCGGCCGTGGCTCGTCGGGACGACGCGCAACCTCGCCCTCCTCTTCCGGCGCGGCGAAGCGCGACGAGCGGTGCGCGAGCGCGCGACCGCCATCGCCGAGGCGCTGCCGTCGAGCAGCGACGAGAGCGCGCGGCTCGAATCGCTGCGGCGCGTCGTCGATGCGTTGGAGCGCCTCGCGCCGGCCGATCGTTCGCTGCTGCTCCGCCGCTGGTACGACAACTGGCCGCCGCGCCGCATCGCCGCCGAGCTGGGGATCCCCGTCGACACCGCGCGCACCCGTCTCCAGCGCGCGCTCGAGAAACTGCGCCGCGAGCTGGCGCTGCGCGACTCGCGCGAACGGATGCGGCTGCTCGCACCGCTGCTCGTGTCAGGCGCGCCGCTGGCGGCGACGAAGGCGAAGGTCGCGATCGCGAGCGCCGCGGCGCTGCTCTTCGCGGTCGCGGCGCCGTGCGCCCGGTGGTGGACGCAGCGCGATGCAACCGAAGCCCGGCACGCGCCGATCCGCGCCGCGAGCGTCGAGCCGGCGCGTGACGCTTCGCTGCCGGCCGAGCTGGTGGCGCGACGGACGGAGGCGGACAGCCTCGACCGCGCCGCTCCTCCGGAGTCGGGCCTGCTCGAGCCCGTTCGAGTCGCACTGCGCGGTCGGCTCCTCGGCGACCCGGCGCGGCTCGAGTCGTGGTCGACGACCTTGCGCGTCGTCGGCGCGATCCAGCAGCTCGAGCGCGGGATGATCGCCGTGCCGCCCGCCCCCGACCGCTTCCGCCACGAGATCGCGGTGGCGCGCGACGGTTCCTTCGCGGCCGACTTCGAGCTCGATCGGGCGCAGCCGCCACTCTGCCGGCTCGCGCTGCGCGGCGACGATCCGCGCTTCGCACCGTTCGAGCGCCGCCTCGCGCTGCCCGATCAGCCGGAACCCGGCAGCACGCTGACTTGGACTCTCGAGATCCCGCTCTTCGCGGCGGCGACGGTGCGAGGTCGCGTCGTCGACGCCGCGGGCGCGACGCTCCCGTCGATGGCAGTCGCGGCATTCGTGCCCACCCGCGACTCGGGAGCGGTCTGCGTCGCGCAGGCGACGAGCGATGTCGAGGGGAGCTTCGCGCTCGCGATCGCACGCGGCGCCCGCTGCACCGTGGTCGCGACCCAGCCGCGCGCCGGCGCGGAGCACGGCTTCGTCGATCGTCGCACGACCGCCCGGCCCGAGTTGAGGGCGGCGCTCGCCGAGCTCGACGTCGCGGCCGGCGAGGAGCACGACGTCGGCGACCTCGTCATGCGCGAAGGCGTCGCGATCCGCGGCCGCGTCGAGCTCTACGCGCGCGGCCCGGCGGCGGGCGCGGTCGTGGTGGCGCGACGACCCGGAAACTCGACGGTGCTGATCAGCGCGACGACGCGCGCCGTCGACGCCGCGAGCGGCGTCTTCCTCTCGCCCGCCTGCTTCGCCGACGAGCGCGGCGACTTCGCGCTCGAGGGGTTGGCGCCGGGTCCATGGGAAGTCGCGGTCGCCGAGTTGCCCGAGGGCTGCTTCGTTCCGGGGACGTACGACCGCCTGAAGCGGTTGGTGGAGGCTCCCGCCGATGGAGTCGCGCTCGAAGTCGAGCTGGCGCTTGTCGAGTTCCGTTGCACGACGCGCGGCGCGCCAATCGAGGGGGTGCGCGTCCGCGCGGGAGCATCGAACGGCGCGACCGTCGCCTGGCGCCGCGGCTCGCTCGGGACCGATGCGCTCGGCGCGACGGGAATCGCCGCGGCGCCGCGGCTCGAGCTCTCCTGGTACTTGGACGCGTCCGGCTTCGAGGAGAAGCGCGGCAAGCTGGTGATGCCCGCGGCCGGCGAACTCGCGATCGTCCCGATCGAGCTCGTCGAACGGCCGACACGGCCGGCGCTGCGGCTGCGCATTCGTGGCCCGCGTGGCGAGACGATCGCGCGCAACAGCGCTCGTCTCTATCACCTGGCCGACGACGCGCCGAACTACGAGCAGGAGTTCCTGGCCGATCGCGACGGCTGGTGCGTCGTGCACGACGTCGTGCCGGGCCGCTACCGCCTCACCGTGCGACCGGGCGGCGGCTTCAGCGGCGGCGACGGCTGCTTCGCGACGATCGAGGAGACGATCGAGATCGCTGCCGACCGGGTGGTCGAGGTCGAACTCACGGCCGAGCCGGCCGCGCGGTTGCGCGTGCAGGCGCGCTCCGCCGACGGTGCGCTCCTGCCAGCGCGACTGCGCCTCTTCGACGATGCGGGCCACGAGGTCGAGACATCGCCCGTCTCGATCGACGAGGACGAGCGCGGCGCGATCTACTCGTGGTCGTACCACGATGGCCAGCTCTCGACCACGCACCCCACTTCGATCGACCCGGCGCTGCCGCCGGGCCGCTACGAGGCGTACTTCACCTGCGCCGGCTTCGCAGAACGGCGCGTCCCGCTGCTGCTCGAAGCGGGCCGCTGTACTGAACTCGACGTCGTCCTGCAACCAGCCCGCTGAGCGGACTCCGCCGCGGATTCGTCCCCGCGACGAATCGGCGGAAACGGCGTCCGATTAGGCAGCGCCAACGAGCGTGCCGCCGATTCAAACCCGATTTGAAGCTGCGGCTGGGCGGGTTTCGCCGCGGATTCGTGCCCGCGAGGAATCGGCGGGTCAGTAGTACGCGCAGTGTTCCAGCTCGGTGATCGCTGGCGTCCCGTCCGCGGCGATGCCGGTGGCGCGAATGCCAAAGGTGTGCGCCGTGCCGGGCGGGTCGAGCGGGACGAGGACGATGCCGCCTTCGACTTCGCCGTGGACGTCGGCGAGCGACTGGCGCAGCGGGAGCGGGCCGTAGGGGAGGCCGTCGTACTCGACGAGCTCGACGAGGAGCGGCGTGCCGGGCGCGAGGCCGGTGATCAGCGCGCGGAAGGTCCAGTCGCCGAACTGGCGCAGCATCGGGTTCATCGACGGCGGCGGGAGCTGGCGCGCGCCCGGCTCGACGGTCAGCGCGACGGAACGGCCGCGCTCGCACGTGACGAGGTCCTCGCGCGGGCGGCCGATGCAGAGGTCGGCGCGGCCGTCGTGGTCGACGTCGCCGACGCCCGCGACCGCGAAGTTCGGGCGGCCGGGCACGAGCTCGCCCGAATGGAAGCGGCAGAGCGGCCGCAACGTCGCGCCGGAACGCAGCTCGACCGCGCCGTCGTCGATCGCGTAGCGGACGGCGAGGTCGCTCGTGCCGTCGCCGTCGAAATCGCCGACGTCGCCCTCGAACCGGAGCGCCGGCCAGCGGTCGCTGCCGTCGATCCGCGCGAGCGTCGCGAGGCTCGCCGACGAGAGGAGCCACGCGGCGCCCCACCGCTTCGGGAAGAGGCCGCCCTCCTCGGGATTGGCGAGGACGAGCTCGTCGTGGCCGTCGCCGTCGCGGTCGCGCACGACGTGCAGGCGGTTCTGCGACGGCGACGCGGCGACGGCCGGCCCGCCCGTCGCGACGATCGCGCCCGTCTTGCTCGAGAGCACGACGATCGCGCCGAGCCCGGCCGGCGGCGGCGCGCTGGTCGCGACGAGGTCGCGCACGCCGTCGCCGTCGAAGTCGTGGATCAGCGCGAGCGAGGGCGCGAACGCCGGCACCTGCGTCGACCAGAGCTGCCCGCCGTCGCTGCCGCGCGTCAGCACCACCTCGTCGCTCGACTGGAAGCCCGCCGTCTCCGGCAGCCCGTCGCCATCGACATCGACCGTGACGATCGGGAAGTCGGCGTGGCACGCGTGCAGCAGCGCGCCGTCGCTGCCCGAGAGCAGGCGCCCTTCGATCGGCGACGCGGCCGAGCCCGTCGCGAGGTAGTCGAGGACGAGATCGCCGTTCCAGTCGAACGCGCCGCGCAGCTCGCTCCATGCCGCGAACGGAGCGGGAAGGAGCGCGAGCTCGACGCCCGTCGCGCCCGAGAGGAGCCGCCATCCGACCGGCCGCTCGAAGCAGGTCACGTCGACGACGCCGTCGCCGTCGTGGTCGCCGAAGGGATGGAGCTCGAGCGTGAAGTCGCGCGCCGCGTGCGTGCCCGCCGTCACCCAGACGCGGCTCTGCGCGACGGCCGCGGGCGCCGCGACGAGCGCCAGCGCCACCGCCAGCGCGCGCGCGGCCGCGCGGGGCGACGACGGCCGCTCACGTCGCGCGTCGCCCATCAGTCGTAGAGGCACGTTTCGACCTTCGTGGTGATGAACGCTCCCGAGCGCGCGACGCCGCTGACCTGCAGCCCGAAGGTCTCGGGCGGAGCCGTGTTCGGGAGCGGCGGCAGGAGGACGGCGTCCGACAGCTCACCCCACCCGTTGGCCCGGGCGAGGAGCAGCTGGACCGGACCATAGGCCGCGCCCGCGTGCTCGACCCAGTCGACCACGACGACGGAGTGGGGCTGGAAGCCGGTCGCGAAGACGCCGAACGCGTAGTCGCCGAGCGCGTCGCGCTGCCCGTTCATCGGCGGCGGCAGCGGCTTCGAGTTGGGATGGATCGAGAGGAAGACGGGGCGGCCGCGATCGCAGGTGACCTCGTCGTCCGACTCGCGGCCGATCACGAGGTCGTCGCAGCCGTCGCCGTCGGCGTCGCCGATCCGTGCCGCCGCGAGCGACGGGAGGCTCGGGTTCGGGAAATTCGACTCGAACCAGACGAGCGGCCGCCACGTCCGCCCCGAGATCACCTCGATCACCGGAAAGTCGGGCTCGTACGGCATCGCGTACTCGAACGCGAGATCGGTGGAGCCGTCGCCGTCGACGTCGCCCGCGACGCACTCGAACGCGATCTCCGCGCCGATCCGTCCGTCGATGCGTCGCAGCGTCGCGAACGAGGCCGACGAGACGAGCCACGCCGAGCCGCGAGGGAGCGCCCCCGGGCCGCCGCCCTCGAGCGGATGGGCGACGATCAGGTCGTCGCGCCCGTCGCCGTCGCGATCGACGTCGCGCGCGAGCTGCGTGAGGCTCGTCGCGCCCGTGACGACCGGCCCGCCCGCCGCCACGAGCGAGCCGTCGCCCAGCGACAGCAGCACGATCGAGCCGAGCCCGGCCGGCGGCGCGTCGCTGGTGCAGGCGAGCTCGTCGACGCCGTCGCCGTCCCGGTCGTCGACGACCAGCAGCGCCGCGCCGAGCGTCGGCACCGTCGCCGTCCAGAGCACGCCGCCATCGCTGCCGCGCGACAGGACCACCTGGCCGGGCGCGCCGAAGCCCGCGATCTCGGGCTCGCCATCGCCGTCGACGTCGCGCACGACGATCGGCCGATCGGAGTGCGTCACGTAGAGCAGCGTGCCGGTCGCGCCGTCGCGCACCTCGCCGACCGGGCTGGCGGGCCGCCGCGTGCAGAGGTAGTCGTCGACGCCGTCGCCGCTCCAGTCGAACGCGCCGTGGAACTCGTAGGCGTTCAGCGAGGCGTGCGGCGCGTGGAGCAGCTGGCCGGTCGCGCCCGACAGCACGCGCCACGTGAGCCGCTCCTCGTTCACCCACGCATCGAGGACGCCGTCGCCGTCGAAGTCGCGGAACGGCAGCACGCGGGGCGCGAAGACGTTGAACGGGTAGGTCGGACGGACCCGCCAGAGCTGATCCTGCGCGACGGCCGCGGGCGCCGCGGCGACGAGCCACGCGAGGCAGGTCGAACCGGAGAGGGAACCTCGGAACGTCATGACATCCTGCTCGTGCACTGCACGACGGGTGAAGGAGCGGGGCCGCGACGGCGGCGGATGCTACTCCTCGCGGTCGGTCGGAGCCTTGCTGCCATGAACTTCCTCGCCGCGCTCCTCCTCGCCCTGCCGCAGGGCAGCGCTCGCGCCGCGCCGGCCGACGAACCGTGCGTCGCCTTCGTCGACGTGACGCTGCTGCCGATGGCGCAGCCGGGCGTGGTCGTGCACTGCACGGTCGTGACGCGCGGCGATCGCGTCGTGGCGATCGGACCGGCGTCGGGCGACGGCGCCGTCGCGCTGCCGGCCGACGCGACGCGCATCGACGGCGCCGGCCGCTGGCTGCTGCCCGGCCTGATCGACAACCACGTCCACCTCTTCGATCCGCGCGACCTTCCGCTCTACCTGGCGCACGGCGTCACGACCGTCCGCAACATGAAGGGGACGCCCTTCCATCTCGAGCTGCGCGACGAGCTCGCTCGCGGCGAGCGCGTCGGCCCGCGCCTCTTCACCGCCGGCCCCTTCGTCAACGAGCCCGACGTCCGCACGCCCGAGCAGGTCGAGGCCGCCGTGCTGACGCAGGCGGAGCAGGGCTACGACTGCATCAAGGTGCACGGCGCGCTGCAGGAGGAGAGCTACTCGCGGCTGGTCGAGATCGCGGAGGAGCAGGGGCTGCCGATCGTCGGCCACGTGCCGCGCAACCTCCTCTTCTCGACCGTCGTCGAAATCGGCGGCTTCCGCGAGATCGCCCACGCCGAGGAGCTGCTCTACACCCACTTCGATCCGCTGAGGAAGAGCGGCGACGTGCGCGAGATCGCGGCCTGCGTCGCGCTGGTGAAGCGGAGCGGCGCGCGCGTCACGCCGACGCTGGTCGCCTACGAGAACATCGCGCCGCAGGTCGACGACCTCGCGGCGGTCCTCGCGCAGCCCGAGGTCGCACTGCTGCCGCCGCTGGCGCGCCACCTCTTCTCGCCCGCGTTCAACGACTACGTGAAGCGCTTCGACGCGGCCGACGCCATCGGGCTGCGGGCGAACCGGACCTTCCAGGCGCGCCTCGTGAAGGCGCTCCACGAAGCGGGCGTCCCGATCACGCTCGGCAGCGACGCGATGATCCCGGTCGTCGTGCCGGGCGTCACGGTCGCGCGCGAGCTCGAGAACCTCGTCGCGCTGGGCCTCCCGCCGTGGGAGGCGCTCGCCGCCGCGACGCTGCGCAACGGCGAGCTGCTGGGCGAGACGCCGCGCGCGAGCGAGCGACTCGGTGTCGTCGCCGAAGGGGGCGCCGCCGATCTGCTCCTGCTCGACCGCGATCCGCTGGCCGACGTCGCGGCGGTCCGCTCGATCGTCGGGGTCATGAGCCACGGCCGCTGGCGCACGCGCGCCGACCTCGACGCGCTCCTCGCCGCGCGCGCGCGCAGCCTCGAGCCGGAGGTCGCGCTGGTGGCCTCGGTGAAGATCGACACGACCGCGCCGCTGCTCGAGGCCGTGCGCGCGCTGCCGCGCCGCGATGACGGGACGCCGGCGCTCGACGAGGCGTTCCTCACGTCGGTCGGGCAGGTCTACCTGAGCGCGCGGCTGCCGAAGCTCGCGGTCGAGGTGCTGGCCGCCAACGCCGCGCTCTTCCCGAAGTCGGAGGCGGCGAAGCGGCGCCTCGCCGAAGCGCAGGCGCGCGCGGACTCCTGAGTCGTCGGACGGGGCGGCCGCTCACTTCGCGGCGCGCGGCCCCATCGCGCGCGCGAACTCCGCCGGCCGGAACTCGGCCGGGCGCGTGAGCGGAGCGAGGAGCTCGGCGCGGACCTGCTCGGCGGGGCCGCCGCGGCGCACGCGCCACGTCGCGTCGTCGAAGGTCGCGGCGAGCGAGTGGAGCAGCAGCGCGGCGTGGTCGGCGCCGGCGAAGCCCGCCGCGGCGACGGCGTCGGCGTCGCGCGCCAGCGTCGCGGCGACACGGGTCGCGAGCGCGTCGATCGTGGCGAGCGCGGCGGCGTCGGTCGGCGCGGCCGCCTGCAGCGACTCGAGCGCGCGCGTCGCCTGCGCTGCGGCGGCGGTCGCCGCGGCGGCCAGGGCGGCGCCGTCGGGCGGCTCGGCGTGGGCGAGCGTCTCGACCTTCGCGAGCGACTGCCGCAGCGACTCGCCGAGCGCGGCGTCGCACGCGGCCGCGATCGCCGCGGCGCCAGCGAAGCGCGACGTGTCGAGCCGCGGCGTCCCCACCGGCACGGCCACTCCGTGCGCGACGCGCCAGTCGCGCAGCTCCGTCCACCCCGCCTCGGCGAGATCGTGGTGGCAAGAGATGCAGTCGCGGCCCGACCAGTCGAGCGCGCCGCGCGCCGTCGCTTCGCGCGCCGCCTTGTCGAGCTCCATCCGCAGCGCGACGAGCGGACCGGCCAGCGCCGCGCGCAGCAACCACGCGCGGCTCGCGTCGCCGCGCTGCCGCCAATGCGGACCCATCGACAGCAGCCGGCTCCCGGTCTCGAAGCGCAGCTCGGGATGGCCGGCGGCGAGGAGGCGGTGGTCGACGACGCGCGTCGCGTCGCCGAGGTGGCAGCCAAGGCACGCGGCGACCAGCGTCGCGGCGTCCTTCGTGTCGACGAGGCCGCGCTGCGCGACCGCGGCGGCGCGATCGAAGCCGCTCTGGAAGTGGCTGCCGTACCAGCCCGACGCGGCGCCGTGGCACGACTCGCAGCCGACGCCGAACTCGGCGAGGCGCGCCACATCGGGAGCCGCGTCGCTCGCGACGGCGTCACCCGTCGCGTGGCACGCGAGGCATGCCGGCGCGCGCGCCGCTTCGAGGGCCAGGCGCTTGCCGATCGCGCGGCCGAGCGGCGACGAGAGCGACTCGAACGCCCGTCGATGGGCGTCCTCGCCGAACCAGGTCGCGTACTCGTCCTGCCGCACGCGCCCGTCGAGCGGCCGCGTCGAACCGTGGCAGCGCGACGAGTCGCACGTCGCCGGCCCGGTGAAGCCGCCGACGCGCGCGACGTCGTCGGGACCGTCGCTCGTCGCGAACGCCGGCGCGACCGCCAGCGCGATCAGCAAGGTCGCGCCGCCGATCCGCCTGCCGCCGCGTCGATCACGCTCCATCCTGCCTCCGCCGCGCCGCCCATCGACCTCGCTGCGATTCGGACGTCCGCACGCTACTTCCGGCGCAGCAGCCAGACGAAGCCGGTGCTCTCCTCGCGGACGATCTTCGCCCTTTTCTCCTCGAGCTCCCCGAAGGCGCGCTCGATCGCCGCCTGGTCGCTGCCGTCGCCGAGCCCGCCGAGCACGCGCGCCTCCTCCGCCTCGTGCTCCGCGAGCCGCTTCGCCGCGGTCGCCTCGTCGAGCCCGTCGATCGGGAAGCGGAGCGTCACGTCGTCGCCGATCAGCAGGTCGATCTTCCCGTCGCCGTCGACGTCGTCGGCCCAGAGGCGCGTGCTCGCGCCGGGTCCCGTCAGGTGCGCGTCGCCGAAGCGCGTCGCGGAACCGCCATGGCCGGCGGGCGCGACCAGCGTCTTCGGCGAACCGAACCGCGGCGACGTCGGCGTGCCGACGTTGCGGAAGAGGAAGGCGCCGCCCGGCGACGAGCCGCTCAGCAGGTCGAGGTCGCCGTCGCCGTCCCAGTCGACGAGGACGGGATCGCTGTGCGCCTCGACCTGCAGCAATCGTCCGCCGCACTCGAGCCACGTCGGCTTCGGCGAGAACTTGCCGCCGCCCTGCCCCGCGAAGAGGGCGAAGGTGCCGCTGAAGTTGCCGGAGACGAGGTCGAGCTTGCCGTCGCCGTCGACGTCGGCCGCGAACGGCCGCGTGCAGATGCGATCGACGTCGTCGGAGCCGTCGAGCAGCAGCGGCTCGCCCTTGCCGTCGTCCAGCGGTTGCGCGGCGCGGAACGTCCCGCCCTCCTCGCCCCACAGCACCTGGAAGAGCCCCGCCATCCCGTAGCTCGCGCGCGAGTAGGAACCGGAGAGGAGATCGAGCTGGCCATCACCGTTCAGGTCCACCAACTGTGGAGTGGAGCTGGTGCATCACCAGACGCCCGGCACCTCGGCCACCTTGCCGCCCGCCTCGAGCCACTTCCGTTCCGCGAGCTTCCCGTCGCCGACGTTGCGATGGACCGCCACCTTCCCGTCCGCGAACTGCCCGACGAGCAGGTCCTTCCTCCCGTCGCCGTCGATGTCGGCCCAGCACGGGCACGCGTAGCCGGGCGATTCGACCGAGACGAACTTGTCGCCCGCCTTGAGGCGCACGGGCGGAGCGAAATCGACCGACGGACCGTCCGACGAGGCGAACGCGAGCAGCAGCAGGGAAGCGACCATCGGAGGCTCCTCGTGCGGGGCGAGGGGGCGATCGTATCGGAGGAGGCAGCCCCCCCCTCTGCCCGCCCGGTCGCGTGGCGGTCCAGCTAGTTGCCCGGTTGATCGGACGCCGGGAGAGACGCATCACGCGCACCCCACTAGGGCAGCTCGACAGCCTTGTGACGGCGCCGGATACGCGACGCTTCCTTGACGGTCGCACAAGGCTCGGCGCGCCATCACACCCGTACGTCGCGGGCGCGCCCACACTGGGAGATCGTCATGAGGCGCAAGCGTGTCGATGTCTGCCTGCTGCTCGCGTGGGCGCTCGCTGGCTGCGCCACGCCGGCAGACATCACCGGCTCCGCCTCGATGCTGTCGGACCTCGCCAAGAAGAACCACCAAGACGACATGGCGGAGCATGCGGAGACGCAGAAGGCGATCGGCAAGGTCGACGCATCCATCGCACCATTGCTGACGGATACGCAGAAGGAAGAGGTACGGAAGATCGCCGAGCAGCTCGCCGCCGAACGCGCGAAGCTGCTCGAGGCGCAACTCACGCAGGTCGAGCAACGCCACGACGCCGCGTTGACGTCCTACAAGAACGAGGTCGCCGAGCGATGGGAGCCGCTGCGAAAGGTCGCCGGCGTCGCCGACCAGCTCGTCGAGCGCGTCACGCACGGATTCATCAAGAGCGACGAGATCGCGGGGCTCGTCGACCACTTCGTCGGAACCCAGACCTTCCGCGATTCGATCGACAACAAGGTCAGCGCGGGGATCGAGCGGTCGACGAACGACGGCCGACTGCTGACTCGAAACTCCGCAACCGAACTCTTCGACTCTCGCCTCGCGTCGCCGGTGGCAGCGGGAGCGTTGGCGGGCAGCGGCTTCGTGAAGGACGACGCCATCCGCGACATGCGCGTCGCCGCCGACGAATGGAGGTCTACGAAGTCGCAAGTCGCCGGCTTGGACGAGCGCTTGACTCAGACCGACAAGAAAGCGGCTTCGATCCCCGGTGATGGAGCGCTCTACGGACTCCCTGCGGGCGTCGCCGCGCTGGCGGCACTGTTGACGCGCCTCGGCCCCAGCAGATCGAAGGAGGAGGTGCAGCGCCTCACGAAGACGGTCAGCGATCTCAGTGCAGCGGCTGGTGGCGCAGACGGCATGAAGGACCTTTGGAACCAGCTCGACGACCTCCGAGTCGCAGCGGGTGGCAAGGAGGGGTTGAACGAGATCTGGAACACCATGGTCGCGTCCGGTGTCATGCGTCCGAATCCGCGAAAGGGACCGAGCGGGAAGACCGAGACCTAGTTCGCGGCGCCCGAAGCGGGTCGTCCAGCATCGAAGCCGCGATCGCGCCTCGAACGGAGGGCGATCGCGGCTTCGTTGCACCCCCTTCCGGACTCTCCGCGCAAGGGCAACATGGCCGCCCCATGGAAACGAACCTCGCGCTCCGTCTCGCCGTTCCGCGCCTCGCCGCCGTCGCGGCGCTCCTCGCGCTCTCCGCCGTTCCCTCGCCCGCCTTCGCCGACGAGCCCGACGACTGCTGCGCGGGCGGGCACGCCGCGATCGCGGGTCCGCTCGTCGATCCGCCGCGCGCGTCCCCCACCGATTGGGACGTGAGCGCGGCGTTCGGGCCGACGCGCGACGTGGTGATCGACACGGACGAGGGGACGTGGATGCAGGTCGACGTCAGCCCTGACGGGCAGACGCTGGTCTTCGATCTGCTCGGCGATCTCTGGACGCTGCCGATCGCGGGCGGCGAGGCGACGCCGCTGCAGCTCGGCGCGGCGTGGGAATGGCAGCCGCGCTTCAGCCCCGACGGCGCACGCGTCGCGTTCATCAGCGATCGCGGCGGCGCCGACAACGTCTGGAGCTGCGCGCGCGACGGCAGCGACGCGCGGCAGGTCACGAAGGAGGAGTTCCGCACGGTCCACTGCGTCGAGTGGATGCCCGACGGCGAGTGGCTCCTGGTGCGCAAGCACTTCACGCACACGCGGTCGCTCGGCGCGGGCGAGATCTGGATGTACCACGCCAACGGCGGCGGCGGCGCGGGCGTGCAGCTCACCGAGAAGAGCTCGAACACGGCCGACGTGAACGAGCCGGCGATCAGCAAGGACGGCCGCTGGCTCTGGTTCAGCCACGCGGGCGACTTCGACTACAACAAGAACCCCTACCAGGGGATCTACGCGGTCTCGCGCATCGATCGCGTGACCGGCAAGCGCGAGCCGTTCAGCGACGGCAGCGGCGGCGCGTGCCGGCCGCGGCCCTCGCCCGACTCGAAGTCGGTCGCGATGGTGCGCCGCGCCGGGCTGAAGACGGCGCTCTTCGTGCGCGATCTCGCCAGCGGCCGCGAGCGCCTCCTCTTCGACGGCCTCGACCACGACACGATGGAGACGTGGTCGACGAACGGCACCTTCCCCGGCTACTGCTGGCTCCCCGACAGCAGCGCCCTGGTGATCACGGCGGGCGGCAAGCTCGTCCGCGTCGACGCGACGAGCGGCGGCGCGACGACGATCCCCTTCCACGCGAAGGCGACCCACCGCGTCCATGACGCGCTCCGCTTCCCGCGCAAGGCGCACGACGAGACGGTGGCGGCGCGGATGATCCGCTGGCCGCAGCTCGCGCCCGACGGCGCGACGCTCTGGTTCCAGGCGCTCGGGCAGATCTGGAAGCAGCCGCGCGCGGGCGGCGCCGCGACGGCGATCACGGCGGCGCCGGTCGCGGGCGTCGGTCCGCTCGCCTACGCGCCGGCGCTGTCGGCCGACGGTCGCTCGCTGGCGTGGACCACGTTCGAGGACGGCGTCGGCGGGAAGCTCTGGCTCGCGCCGAGCGACGGCAGCGCGGCGCCGCGCCTCCTCTTCGAGCAGCCGGGCGTCGTCACGAATCCCGCCTTCTCGCCCGACGGCGCGCGCGTCGCGTTCGTCGCGGGGAGCGACGGCGTCGCGCGCGGCGAGTCGCTGGCGGCCGACACGCTGCGGATCGCGTGGGTCGCGACGGCGGCGGGCGACGGCGCGACGACGGTGCACGACGTTGGCCCGACGACCAATCGCGGCACCAACCGCCGCATGCCGCGCCTCTTCTTCGCGCCGGGCGGCGAGCACCTGCTCTGGTTCGAGGACGGCGGCGCGGGCACGGTGCTGGTGCGCGGCACGCTCGACGGGCGCGAGAAGGTCACGCTGGCGACGAACGAGGACGCGGAGGAGATCGCGCCGTCGCCGGACCTGAAGTGGATCGCGTGGAAGGAGCAGCACCAGATCTACGTCGCGCCCTTCCCGTCCGCGGTCGGCCGGACCGTGACGATCGGACGCAGCGGCGCGCCGATGCCGGTGAAGAAGCTCACCGAGATCGGCGGCGCGTGGCCGACGTGGAGCGCCGACAGCCGCCACCTCGCGTGGGTGCTCGGGCCGCAGCTGGCGGTGCAGGAGGTGGCGCCGCTCTTCGCGCCGACGAAGGCGGAGGAGAAGAAGGAAGAGAAGAAGGACGGCGAGGCGAAGGAGGGCGAGACGAAGCCGGCGGAGAAGCCCGCCGAGTTCACGGCGCAGGGCGTGCGGCCCGACGCGCAGGTCGTGGCGCTCGACGCGAGCGCGGCGGGCGACGCGCCGGCCGGCCGCTTCGCGATCGTCGGCGCGCGCCTCATCACGATGCGCGGCGACGAGGTGATCGAGGACGGGACACTCGTCGTCGACGGCTGCCGGATCGTCGCCGCCGGGCCGCGCGCGACGACCGCGATCCCCGACGGCGCGACGACGATCGACGGCCGCGGCAAGACGGTGATGCCGGGGATCGTCGACGTCCACGCGCACCTCCACTACAACGCGCTCGACGTCCAGCCGACCGAGCCGTGGGAGTACCTCGTCAATCTCGCGTACGGCGTGACGACGTCGCACGACCCGTCGGCCTCGACCGAGCTGGTCTTCGCGCAGTCGGAGCTGGTGAAGAGCGGGCGGATGGTCGGGCCGCGCATCTGCTCGACGGGCTACATCCTCTATGGCGCGAAGAGCGCGAACAAGGCGGAGATCGACTCGCTCGACGACGCGCGCCACCACCTGAAGCGGCTGCAGGCGGTCGGGGCGTTCAGCGTGAAGAGCTACAACCAGCCGCGGCGCAACCAGCGGCAGTGGATCGTCGCGGCGGCGCGCGAGCTCGGGATGCTGGTCGTGCCGGAGGGCGGCTCGCTGCTGGCGCAGAACGTCACGATGTGCCTCGACGGCCACACCGGCGTCGAGCACAACCTGCCGGTCGCGCCGCTCTACAAGGACGTGACGACGCTGTTCGGCAACTCCGGCACCGGGATCACGCCGACGCTCGTCGTCACGTACGGCGGGCTGAACGGCGAGTACTGGTGGTACCAGCACGACCGCGTCTTCGAGAAGCAGCCGCTGCTGTCGCTGTCGCCGCCGGGCTGGCTCGAGGCGCGCGCGCGGCGGCGCGACGTCTTCGCGTTCGACGACGACTTCCAGCACTTGAAGGTGGCGGAGGCGTGCGCGAAGGTGCTGCGCGCGGGCGGCCATCTGCAGCTCGGCGCGCACGGGCAGCTGCAGGGGCTCGCCGCGCACTGGGAGCTCTGGATGCTGGGGCAGGGCGGGCTCACGCCGCTCGAGGCGATCCGTTGCGCGACCCATTACGGCGCGTGGTACCTCGGGATGGACGGCGATCTCGGGTCGCTCGACGCCCGCAAGCTCGCCGACTTCGTCGTGATGGCGAAGAACCCGCTCGAGAACCTGCAGCAGAGCGACTCGATCGAGCTCACCTGCGCCAACGGCCGGGTCTTCGACGCGAAGACGATGGAGCAGCGCTGGCCGGAGCCGAAGGCGCGACCGCGGCTGACGTGGGAGACGCGGTGAGCCCGCCTCGCCGCCGCGACAGATTGGCCGCTTTCGCTGCCGTTTCGGTCCAGGACCAGAACAGCAGGTTTCGGTGACAGCAGGCTGGTGATTCGTTCCAGCGACGATTGACCCAACTCGGGTCAGGGGCGCAGCGCGAGGGCGAGGCGGGTGAAGTCGGGCATGCCGTTGCGCGGGTCGTCGCGTTCGCGCGGGTCGTCCGGGTAGCGACGCTGGCGGACGGCGACGAGCTTCTTCGCGGGGCAGACGACGAGGTAGTTGCCGAGGTAGCCGTCGGCGCGCCACGCGAGGACGGGGCCGGGCTCCTCGTTCCAGAAGGCCACGCCCAGCTTCGTGATCTCCGGGTCGAACCAGCTGCCGTCGCCGTCCCCACCGCCGGCCGCCGAGACCTTGCCGACGGCGGAGCGCACGAGCGCGCGCGCCTCGTCGATGCTCTGGCACTGCTGCCCGCGTAGCTCCTCGCCGACGGCGATCAGCCGCTTCGAGCCGCCCGCCTGCTTCCAACGGTCGATCAGCGCATCGTCCCACCCGATCGCGCCCGACTCGCGCTCGAGCCACCACAGCAGCCCGCACCGCAGCGCGCTGCCGCCGAGCTGCGGGAAGGCGGGCGCCATCGACCGCTCGAGCCAGTCGCGACTCACGATCCGCTCGCCCTCCCACTCGCCGCCGTCGAGCAGCAGTTGCCCGACGCGCGCGAAGTCGAGCGCGGCGAGCTGGAGCCCCGCCATGCCGTGCGGGTTGCCGCTCGCGTCCTTGGTCCAGCCGAACTCGGGGACGCCGATCGGATCGAAGAGGCGCTCGCGCGCGAACTCGTCCATCGGCTTGCCGCTCGCCTTCGCGATGACGCCGGCGAGGAGATTGACCGCCTTGTTGTTGTAGACGAAGCGCGACCCGGGCGCGTCGGCCAGCTCGGCCTCGAGCGCGAGCTTCACGAAGTCGCTGCTCGCGTAGATCTCCTCCGTCGTCGGCTTCGTCGCGAGACCGGAGACGTGGGCGAGCAGGTGGCGCACGGTGATCGCCGCCTTCGGCCCCTCCTTCCATTCGGGGAACCAGGTCGACACCGGCGCGTCGAGCGACGCGATCTTCTGCTCGTCGACGAGGATCCCGACCAGCAGGCTCACGATCGACTTCGTGCACGACATCAGCTCGATCGGCGGCGGCGGCGGTCGGTCGAAGTGCTCCTCGCAGACGAGCGCGCCATCGACGAGCACGACCAGCGCGTCGGACTTCGCGGCGCGCGCCGCGTCGACGAGTCGCTGCAGCGCCGCCGCGTCGACTCCCGCCTCCGCGGGCGCGCGCCGCGGCGGCCAGTCGTCCGCGCCGCGAGTGCCGCTCGTGTCTTTCGTGCCGCTCGCGACGAGCGCGATCGAGACGGCGAACGCGGCGAGCGACGCGCGGATCGCGGGCGACGGGACCGTCATCGCGCCGCCCTCCGGCTCGCGACCAGCTTCTTCGGCGCGACGAGCGCCCACGAATCGGCGATCAGCGCCGCGAGCGCGTCGCGCTTCGCTCGCGCCAGCACGACGCCGAGGTACTTCCCGCCCCAGATCGCGCGGTAGGCGGCGGGATCGGCGACGACGAGCGCGTCGAGGTCGGCGGGCGCCGCCTTCAAGCTCACGCTCGCGCCGTCTTCGGGCAGCGAGGCGAAGATCTTCCCGCGCACGCGGAAGTCGGCGTGGCCCATGTGCCATCCCTCGACCGCGCCGGGCAGCGCGAGCGCGAGCTTGCGCGCGTCGTCCTGCGTGAGGCCTCGTCGCGCTCGCTTCATGGCGCGAGCGTAGCGCCGGCCGCAGGTTCGAATCGGGTTCGCTCCTGCGGGCCGGCGCCGCTCGCGACGCGCGCCGTTACTTCCGGTAGCTCCCTTCCATCGTCGGGATCCACTTCTTGCCGTCGGGCGACGCCTCCATCTTGAAGGTGTAGGTGGCGCCGCGGACGGCGAACGTGCAGCGCAGGTTCCCCATCGGCGTGACGGTGTCCATGACGAGCTCGTCGCCCTTCCAGTCGCCGTGGAAGATCGCGGCCGTGCCACCCATCGAGTCGAACCAGTGGAGGCTCGGCTTCCCCTTCTCGGCGTCGACGAAGAAGACGCCGTGGCCGCGGAAGTTGACGGTGCCGCCGCGCTTCTGCTCGTAGTCCTGCACGACGACGAAGCCGTCGAGCAGCACCTTGTTCGAGCACTTGCCGACCGCGCTGCCTCCGGCCGGGTCCCACGGCGACGGGTGGAGCTTCTCGTCGCCGCTCCATTCGCCGGCGAGCTTGGCGAGCTGCTGGTGGGCGGGGCCGGGCTTGGGCATCTCCATCGGTTGCATGACTTCTCTCTCCTGGGGATCGGGGAAGGGGAACGCACGACGAGCAGCGCCGGTCGTTCCACGCGAAGTCGCGGGCCGGCGTCCGCTCTTCTTCCCCGACGAATGGCCGCTCCTTTGGTCGACAGCGAAATTTCGCCGCCGGGGGGCCGCCGCGCGCGGGGGACGACACGGGGGAAGGACGACTGATTGGCGCGAAACGCTGCAGTTCTGTTCCTGGAACAAAACAGCAGGATTCGGTGACGCCGGCGAACGGTGAAGCGACGATGCCACGGCGGGCGGCGACCGGGGAGGCCGGCTCAGCCGAAGAGGCTCTTCTCCTTCAGCAGCTTCACGACGCCGGTGCGCAGGAGCTCGAAGTAGCACTTGGCGCAGACGGCGACGTCGTGGGCGGCCTCGTGTCGCTCCTCGGCGGGCTGGCCGAAGAGGCGGGAGTGGAGCTCGGGGAGCTTCGGCCACTTGAAGCCCTTCGAGCCGCCGGGCAGCGCGCAGAGCTCGGTCCCCTCCTTCATGGTGCAGACGCGGGTCTTGCTGCCGAAGGGGTCGCGCAGGCCGGCGCGCACGAACTCGGCGCCGATCACCGACTCGTCGTAGGAGAGGTTGTGGGCGACGACGACCTTCGCGTCGCCCATCGCCTTGGCGAAGGCGGCCAGCGCGTCGGCCAGCGGCACGCCGTCGGCCCGCGCGCGCGCGGTCGTGATGTGGTGGACCCGCGACGCCTCCTCCGGAATCGCGAAGCCGTCGGGCCGGACCAGCAGCGAGCGGGCGCCCGTCGGCCGGCCGTCGCCGTCGAAGCTCGCCCACGCGATCTGCACGATCCGCGGCCAGTTCTCGACGTCGCTCTTCGGCGCGTTCCACGAACGCGGCAACCCCGTCGTCTCGGTGTCGAGCACCAGATGCATCGCTTCCCCTCCCCCGCCGACTGTCACCGATTCCTGCTGTTTCAGTCCTGGAACGAAACGGCAGCGATTCGCGCCATCCTGTCGCACCGCCTTGCCGCGACCACCGGCTCGCGGCCGCGCGCGACGGCACCGTTCTACTTGCCCGGCGTGGGGCGCAGCTTCCGGAACTCGGAGCTCTCGTTCCACTGCGGCCACGCTTCGGTCGCCAGCACGCGGCGCGCGACCGAGAGCAGCGCGCGCAGATCCTCGACGCCGCCGTCGAAGGTCCAGCTCGGGTCGAACTCGTCGCTCGGCTTGTGGTAGCGCTCCGCCGTGTAGGTTCGGCGCAGCTCGAGGCCGAACTCGGCGCCCTGGCCGATGAAGTCGACGCCCTGGCCGGTGTAGAGCGCCGGCACGCCCTTCCGCGCCAGCGACAGCTGATCGCTGCGGTAGTACGAGCCCTTCTCCGGCTCGGGATCGGCGACGGCGACCCGCTCCTGCTGCGCCAGCGCCGCCTCGAGCAGCGGTTCGAGCGACGACTGCCCCTTGCCGATGATCGCGAGGTCGCGAGTCCGCCCGCGCACGTTGAGCCCGTCGAGGTTGATCACCGCCAGCGCCTGCTCGAGCGGGAAGAGCGGCTGCTCCGCGTACCACTGCGAGCCGAGCAGCCCGCGCTCCTCCGCCGTCACGAACGCGACGACGACGCTGCGCCGCGGCCGCGGCCCGCGCCCGAGCGCGCGCGCCAGCTCGAGCAGCCCGGCGCAGCCGCTCGAGTTGTCGATCGCGCCGTTCATCACCTGGTCGCCGCTCTTCGACGCGTCGATGCCGAAGTGGTCCCAGTGGGCGGTGAGGAGGAGATGCTGGCGCGTGACGCGCGGATCGACGCCGGGCAGGATCGCGACGACGTTGCGCGAGACGACCGGCGTCACCTTCTGGTCGACGCGCGCGCTGGCCGTCATCCCGAGCGGCAGCGCCTTGAAGCCGTCGCGCCCCGCCGCCGCCTTCAGCGCCTCGAAGTCGAGGCCCGCGCCGACGCGCCGCAGCAGCTCGACCGCGACGTCGCGCGTGATCCAGCCCTCGATCGCGCAGCGCGAGTCGCCGCCGTCGGCGCGCGCGAAGTCGAACTGCTCGCCGCCCCAGCTGTTGCGCACGACCTCCCAGCCGTACGCGGCCGGCTCGGTCTCGTGGACGATCAGGCAGCCGGCCGCGCCCTGCGCCGCGGCGACCTCGAACTTGCTGGTCCAGCGGCCGTGGTAGGTCATCGCCTTGCCGCCGAAGCGGCCGTCGGGCAGCGGCGGATCGTTGACGAGGCAGACGACGACCTTCCCCTTCACGTCGATCCCGGCGTAGTCGTCCCACGCGAACTCGGGCGCGCGGCAGCCGTAGCCGACGAAGACGAGCTCGCCGCCCGTCTCGAGCTCCGGCGTCTTCTGCCGCCGCGACATCAGCACGAAGTCGTCGAGGAACCGCAGCGCCGCGCCGCCGAGCGCGAGGCGCGGCGGCTTCGCCTTCACGACGCTGACCAGCGGCACCTGCTGCACGTAGCTCGGGCCGTTGCCGGGCGCGAAGCCGGCGGCGGCGAGCTGCTCGCTCAGGTACTCGACCGTCTTGCGCTCGGCGCGCGTCGCGACGCCGCGCCCCTCGAACTCGTCGCTCGACAGCGTCTGCACGTCCTTGCGCACCGCCTCCGCCACCAGGAGCTCGGGCGTCAGCGCGGGCGGCGCGTCGACCAGCGCGCGCGCGGCCGGCGGCGCCTCGGGCTTCGGCCCCATCGCGACGAGCAGATCGTCCCAGTCGGCGCTCGTCTTCAGGTCGTAGTTCGCGTCGACGTGGGCGAGCGCGCCGTCCTCGCCGACCAGGAACATCGAGCGCCGCGCGATGCCGCCGTAGCTCTCGATGAAGACGCCGAAGTCGCGCGCCGCGCGCCCCTCGACGTCGGTCAGCAACTGGAACGGCAGCGCGAGCGAGTCGCAGAACTTCTGGTGCGACTCGACGCCGTCGAGCGCGACGCCGAAGACCATCACGTCGCGGCCGGTGAACTCGGCGAACCTGTCCCGCAGGTCCGAGAGCTCCTGCGTTCAGCCAGGGGTGAAGTCCTTGGGATAGAAGGCGAGCAGGTAGCGCTTGCCCTGCAGCGACTCGGACGTGATCAGCCGCCCCGCCTGGTCGGGCATCTTGAAGCCGGGCACGTCGGCGCCCACCGCGGGCACGTCGGCCCGCCCCGCCGCCAGCGCCGCCGCGAGCCCCGCGGCCACCAAGCTTTCCGCCACCATCGCGCGCCTCCTCCAGGAGGGGGCGACTGTAGCGGCGCCGCCGGGCGCCCGCGTGCGAGCGGCGGGCGCGCCCGGCCTCGGCGGACCACGGGCGTGACTCGCGGCGGCGAACCGTCTACGTTTGTAGCCGTTCAGCCAGTCTCGTGGCCGATCGACCGTGGAGCTGCACGATGGCCGACGCCGGACCGGGTTCGCTCTCGGGCGCCGAGATGAAGGTGATGAAGGTCGTCTGGCGCCTCGGGCGCGCGGCGGCGCGCGACGTGATCGCCGCCGCCGCCGGCCATGGCTGGCAGCCGAGCACGGTGAAGACGCTGCTGCGCCGGTTGGTCGAGAAGGGCCACCTCGAGGCGACGCGCGTCGGCAACAGCTTCCTCTACGCGCCGGTCGAGCAGGCGGGCAGCGCGCTGCGCCGCGCGCTCGACTCCGTCCTGGAGCACGTCCACGACGAGCTGACGGCGCCGCTGCTCGCCCACTTGGTGAAACGGAGCCGCCTCACCGACGACGAGCTGGCCGGGCTGCGCAAGCTGATCGACGCGAAGCGGGGGCGCGCCCGATGAGCGCGCTGCTCGAGCGGGCGGCCGACCGCTTCGTGGCGATCGCGCTGGCGCGCGGCTTCGACGGGCTCGTCGCGCTGCTGCTGGTCGGCGTCGCGTGGCTGCTCTTGCGGCGTCGAGCGTCGGCCCACTTCCGCGCGCTGCTGCCGTGGCTCGCGCTGCTGCCGCTGGTCGCGCCGATCGCGGCGCCGCTGCCCGGCCCGCTCCGCTCGCTCGCGTGGCGCGAAGCCGTCGCCGCCGACGACGCGTCGGGCACGACGGCGCCCGCCGCCGCGGCCGCGCGCGCCGCCGCGCGGAGCGCCCTTGCCGGCGAGCTCGACGCGCTCCTCGCCACGCTGCTGCGCGGCGACGGCCGCGGCGGCGCGCGCACGACGACGCCGACGACCGGAGACGCGCCCGCGCCCGCCGCTCCCGACGCGGCCACCGTCGCCGCCACGACTCCGTCATGGCGCGTCGTCCTCTTCGTCGCGTGGCTCGCGATCGTCGCGACGACGCTGCTCCAGTGGGCCGCCCGCGCGCGCCGCTGGCGCCGAACGCTCGCGGCCGCCCGCCCGCTCCCGCTGCGCGAACTGCCCGCCGCCGCGCGCGCCGTCGCCCGCCTCGCCGCCGCGCGCGGCATCGCGCTGCTCGAGTGCGCCGCGCTGCCGGCGCCGCTCGCCGTCGGCCTCCTCCGTCCGGCGATCCTCGTGCCGGGCGCGCTGCTCCGCGCGCTCGACGGCGACGAGCTCCGCTTCGTCCTGCTCCACGAGCTGGCCCACGTCCGCCGCGGCGACCTCTGGAGCGCGCTGCTGCTCCGCCTCGTCCGCGTCGCGTGGTTCTTCCATCCGGCGCCGTGGCTGGCCGGCCGCGTCCTGCTGCGCGAGCGCGAGCACGCGTGCGACGACGCCGCGCTGGCGCGCTTCGCGCCGCCCGAACGAGTCCGTTGCGCCGAAGGATTCCTGAAGGTCGTCGAAGGGGCGCGCCGCAGCGCCGCCGAGCCGGCGGGCGTCGCCGCGCTGGCCGACGAGATCACCGACGTGAGGAGCCGGGTCATGCGCATGGTCGAGGAGCGCCGCTTCGTGCAACGCGCGCTGTCGAAGGGCGGCGCGCTCGCGGCCGCCGCGCTGGCGGTCGCGCTGGTCGTCGTGCAGCAGCCGGCCCGCTCGCAGCAGGGCGCGCCGCCGGCGAAGCCGCCGGCGGCCGCCGCACCGCAGGCCGCGCCGACTGCGCCGGCCGACGACGACGCGGCGCGCCGCGAGAGGACGCGCGCGGCCGTCCTCGCCGCGGCCGACTGGCTGCTCGTCCACCAGGACGCGGCGGGCTTCTGGGACGCCGACGGCTTCGACGCCGGCTGCAACGAGTGCGACGGCAAGGGCCACGCGCTCCACGACGTCGGCGTGACCGGCCTCGCGACGCTGGCGCTGATCGCGGCGGAGAAGCAGGGCGAGGCGCGCGCCGCCGCGGCGCTCGACAAGTCCTCCAACTACCTCGTCGGCGTGCAGGACGCGGCCAGCGGCTGCCTCGGCGCGAAGTCGGGCCAGCACTTCATGTACGGCCACATGCTCGGCACGCTCGCGCTCGGCGGGCTGCAGGCGCGGGCGCGGGACGCCGCGCGCGGCAAGGCGCTCGAGCAGGCCGTCGCCTTCATCGTTCGTGCGCGCAATCCCTACAAGGGGTGGCGCTACTCGGCGAAGCCCGACGGCGACAACGATTCCTCCGTGACCGGCCTCGCGCTGCTGGCGCTGGCCGGCGCGATCGACGCGGGCGTCGGCGTCGACGCGGCCGCGATCGACGACGGCTACCGCCTCCTCGACTCGCTGCGCGACCCGGCCACCGGCCGCGTCGGCTACATCACGCGCGGCAGCCCATCCGCTCGCGAGATCGAGGACATGGAGCGCTTCCCGTCCGAGAAGGTCGAAGCGCTGACCGCCGAGGCGCTCCACGCCCGCGTCGCGCAGGGCGAGAAGTTCGAAGAGCAGCCGTCGATGCGCGACGGCCTCGCGCTCGTCTTGCAGACGCTGCCGGCGTGGCGGCCCGAAGCGGGCGCGGTCGACTTCTACTACTGGTGGCACGGCACGGTCGCGCTGCGCGCCGCGGGCGGAGAGGCGTGGGCGTCGTGGCGAGCCGCCGTCGCCGCAGCGCTGCGGCGCGGGCAGGCGACCGCGGGCCACCGGCGCGGCTCGTTCGATCCGTCGAGCGAGCCTTGGGGCGACAACGGCGGCCGCGTCTACGCGACGGCCGTCGGCCTGATGACCCTGGCGGAGACGCTCGACTGACACCGACGCGGCGGCAAGATCAGCCCCGTGTCCGACCCCGATCCACCCTCCCGCCCCGCCCCCCCCCGCTTCCTCAGCCCCCGCGACTTCGGCGCGGCGATCGGAGTCTCCGAGTCGTCGGTGAAGCGTTGGGCCGACGACGGCCAGCTCCGCATCGTCAAGACGCGCGGCGGCCATCGCCGCATCCGGATGGCCGAGGCCGTGCGCTGGATCCAGCGCCACGGCCACGCGCTGGTGCGACCCGAGCTGCTGGGTCTGCCCGATCGCATGCGCCAGCTCGAGCGGCGGCCGACGACCGACGTCGCGCGATCGCTGGAGCGCTTCCTCGCGGACGGGCAATTCGACGAGGCGCGCGCGCTCCTGCTCCACGCGTACGTCGGCGGCCTCCCGCTCGTGGCGCTGGCGGACGAGGTGCTGCAGCCGGCGCTCGCGGCCGTCGGCGAGCTCTGGCACCGCGGTCCCGACGGCATCGCCGTCGAGCACGCGGCGACCGAGACGTGCGCGCAGGCGCTCCACGAGATCCAGCGGATGCTGCCGGAGGTGCGGGGGCCGGCGGCGCTCGGCGGCGCGCCCGAAGGCGATCCCTACCAGTTGCCGAGCCTGCTGGCGGCGATGACGCTGCAGGGTGCCGGCTGGCGCGCGACCAACCTCGGCGCCGACCTGCCGCTGGCGGCGCTGCTGGCGTCGTGCGAGCGACTGAGGCCGCGGCTGGTCTGGCTCTCGCTCTCGGCCACGCGCGATCCGCGGAGCGCGCGCGCCTACGTCGAAGCGGCCGCGACCGCTCTCGCGGACCGCGGACCGCTGCTGGTCGTCGGCGGCCGCGCGAGCGAGACGCTCGCCCTCCCGCACGTCCGCTTCGAGCGGTCGCTGGCGCGCCTCGTCGGGATCGCCGCCGAGCGCGCGCCGTGAACGCGGCGGTCGCGGCCGCGCCTCGCGCTGGCCGCCAGCGCCTCTTCGTGACCGGCGCGACGGGATATATCGGCGGCCGGTTGGTGCCGCGCCTCGTCGCCGCAGGCCACGAGGTCGTCTGCGCCGCCCGCGATCCGCGCAAGCTGGCAGACCGTCCGTGGGCCGGAGCGGCGGGCATCACGCTCGCCAAGATCGACGTCGCCGAACGCGCGACCCTGGCGAGCGCGATGGCCGGCTGCGACGCGGCCTACTACCTCGTCCACTCGATGGTCGCGGCGGGCGCCGGATTCCGCGGCCGCGACCGCGCACTCGCCGCCGGATTCGCCGCGGCGGCGCGCGCCGCGGGCGTCCGCCGCATCGTCTACCTCGGCGGCCTCGGCGAGCTCGGCGACGGGCTGTCGGAGCATCTCGCGTCGCGGCGCGAGGTGGAGCACGCGCTGGCGGAGACGGGCGTGCCGGTCACGGTGCTGCGCGCCGCGATGATCCTCGGCTCGGGGAGCGCTTCGTTCGAGATCCTGCGCTACCTGGTGGAACGGCTGCCGGTGATGGTCACGCCGCGCTGGGTCACGACCGAGTGCCAGCCGATCGGCGTCGGCAACGTGCTCGAGTACCTGGTGCGCTGCCTCGACGTGCCGGAGACGACGGGCGCGACGCTCGACGTCGGCGGGCCCGACGTCCTCGACTATCGCGCGTTGATGCGGGTCATGCAGGAGGAGCTGGGCGTGCCGCGGCGCTTCGTGATCCCGGTGCCGGTGCTGACGCCTCGCCTCTCCTCGCTCTGGATCCACCTCGTGACGCCGATCAGCCACGCGATCGCGCAGCCGCTGGCCGAGGGGCTGCGCAACCGCGTCGTCTGCCGCGACCGGCGCGCGGAGCAGCTGATGCCGCAGCATCTGCTCGGCGCGCGCGAGGCGATCGCCCGCGCGCTCGCCCACCAGCGCGCCCACTCGATCGAGACGTCATGGAGCGACGCCGGACCGATCCCGGGAGATCCCGACTGGGCGGGCGGGCGCGTCTTCGTCGACCGCCGCGAGACGCTCGTCGCGGCGACGCCCGCCGTGCTCTTCGCCGCGATCTGCCGGATCGGCGGCGGCCACGGCTACTACGCGGCCGACGTGCTCTGGCGGCTGCGCGGCTGGATCGACCGGCTGCTGGGAGGCCCCGGGTTGCGTCGCCTGCGCAAGCATCCCGACGAGGTGCGCTTCGGAGAGGCGCTCGACTTCTGGCGGGTGACCGCGATCGAGCCGCTGCGCCGCCTCGAGCTGCGCGCCGAGATGAAGCTGCCGGGCGAGGCGACGCTGACGTTCGAGCTCGAGGCCGCGGAGCCTGGCCGGACGCGACTGGTGCAGACCGCCCGCTTCCGGCCGAGCGGACTCGGCGGGCTCCTCTACTGGTGGTCGATCGCCCCGCTCCACGCGATCGTCTTCCGCGGGATGCTCGGCGGCATCCGGCGCCACGCCGAGCGCACGCCGGCCGCGGTCAACGAGCCGGCGACGCTTCCGCCGACTTGAGCGATCGCGCGAGGCCGTCGAGCTCGACGAGCAGGCGAGCCGAGTAGCCGCGCCCCTGCTGCCAGACGACGCGGCCGTCGCGATCGAGCAGCAGCACGCGCGCGTTGCGATCGGAGACGCCTCCGGTGAAGTCGAGGAGGCGCCGCGCGTCGCTTCCGTAGAGCGTGACGACGCTGCCCCAGTCCTCGGAGGGGATGCCGCTCCGCATCCCGCCGTCGATCGTCCCGGAGAAGAGCGTCGGGAACATCCCCGGGATCGTCGGCACCTCGAGCAGCGCGACCGGCGTCTGCGCTTGGAGGAGCCCCTGCAACCAGCGATCGCAATCGAACTGCGCGCGCATCTCGAAGGCGACGATCAGGATCGCCGGCTCGCCGGCCAACGCCGCGGGCAGCTGCCACTCGCGGCCATCGAGCGACTCGCCGCGCACGTCGGGGAGCCGCTCGCCGGCGAGGGGCGCGGCCTTCGGCGGGACGCTGCAGCTGACCATCGCGAGGAGCCACAAGAGTCGTCGCATCGTCGAAGCTCCCGGTCCACCGGCCGAAGTGAGGGGCGCCAGCCGGCGCGCCCGAAGCGCGGACCCGACCGACGCCCCTCGAGGGGGTTTCCGTGCGCCTGGAGGCGCTTCGTTCACTTCGCCGGCTGCAGCAGCACCGTGTCGATCACGTGGACCACGCCGTTCGACGCGTCGAGATCGGTGGCCAGCAGGCGCGCACCGTTCACCGTGGCGAACTTCTCGCCCATCGAGATCGCCAGCGGCAGGCCGTCCAGCGAGTTCGCCTTGCCGGCCTTCAGCGCGTCGGCGCTGTAGATGCGCCCCTTCACGACGTGCAGCTTCAGGATCGTCGCGAGCTGCGCCTTGTTCTCCGGCTTCAGCAGGCTCTCGACCGTCCCGGCCGGCAGCTTCGCGAACGCGTCGTCGGTCGGCGCGAAGAGGGTGAACGGCCCCTCCTTCGCCAGCGTCTCGGCCAGACCCGCCGCCTTCGCCGCCGCCAGCAGCGTCTTGAACGTGCCCGCTCCGGCCGCCGTCGCGACGAGGTCCTTCGACGCCGGCAGGATCACGCGGTCGATCACGTGGATCACGCCGTTGCTGCTCATCACGTCGGCGGCGACGACGGTCGCCTCATCGATGCGCACGCCGCCTTCGACGACCTTGAAGTCGAGGCGCTGGCCCTGGACCGAGACCGCGCCGGTCAGGGTCGCGATGTCCTTCGCCAGCCACTTTCCCGGCACGACGTGGTAGGTCAGCACCGCCTTGAGCTGGTCGCGGTTCTCCGGCTTCAGCAGGCTCTCGACCGTGCCGGCGGGCAGTTTCGCGAACGCCTCGTCGGTGGGCGCGAACACCGTGAACGGGCCGGGGCTCTTCAGCGTCTCGACCAGTTGCGCCGCCTGCACGGCGGCGACCAGCGTCTTGAACTTCCCCGCGGCGACCGCGGTGTCGACCAAGTCGGACGCTTGCGGAGCGCCCAGTCCTGCAGCGACCGCGAGGTTCAGGAGCATCGACATCTTCATTTCTCCATGGTGGCCGGGGAGGCGATCGCGTCGCCGGTCCTACCAGCCAACTGCCCAGGTAAATCGTTCATAACGTTCACTCCTACGACGCATCACGTCAAGGGGTGGAAGAAAACTGGGCTCCCCGCCGCGGTTCGGTTACAGAACTATGATGCGTCGCAAGTTCGGCCCTGACCGGGGAACGGTCGACATCGGAGACGAGGGTCTCCCATGCACCATCTCCTGATCGGCCAGTTGCTGCTGAAGCTCGGCGTCATCACCGAGTCGCAGCTCACCGAAGCGCTCGACCAGCAGCGGCGGAGGATGCCGCGCAAGCTGATCGGCGAGGTCATGGTCGCGATGGGGATGCTGGCGGAGGACAACCTCCGCGGGATCCTCACCGTCCAGCAGCGCAAGGTGGTCGCCGCGAAGGCGAAGGGCGCGCCCGACGACGAGCTGCGCAAGCGGCTCGCGACCGCGCCGCTCTCCGAGTTCCTGCGCGTCACGCGCGAGCTCGGCGCGTCCGACCTCCACCTCTCGAGCGGCAAGAAGCCGCTGGTCCGCCTCCACGGCGCGCTGAGCGAGCTGGCGATCGACCCGCTCGACGAGGCCCGCTGCCGCGCGCTGGTGGTCGACTCGCTCCAGCCGGCCGAGCGCGAGCAGTTCGCGCGCCAGCAGAGCCTCGACGTCGCGCTGGCCGATCCGGTCGCCGGCCGCTTCCGCGCCCACCTCTTCCGCCACTCCGCCGGCGTGAGCGCCGTGATGCGCGCCGTCGCCGGCGTCGCGTGGGACTTCGACCAGCTCGGGCTGCCGCAGCACGTCGCCAACATCTGCAAGTCGGACCAGGGGCTCGTGCTGATCACCGGCGCGGTCGGCTCCGGCAAGTCGACGACGCTCGGCGCGCTGCTGCAGGGGATCAACAAGACGCGCCGCGTCCACGTCGTCACGATCGAGGACCCGATCGAGGTCGTGCACGCGGGCGACAAGGCGCTCTTCTCGCAGCGCGAGGTGGGCCGCCACACGCGCAACTTCTCGACGGCGCTGCGCGCGGCGCTGCGCGAGGATCCCGACGTCATCGTCGTCGGCGAGATGCGCGACCTCGAGACCACCGCGATCGCGCTCGCCGCGGCCGAGACCGGCCACCTGGTGCTGGCGACGATGCACACCAGCAGCGCCGACCGCACGATCCACCGCATCCTCGACCAGTTCCCCGGCCACCAGCGCGACCATGCGCGCGCGGTGCTGGCGAACGTGCTGCGCTGCATCGTCTGCCAGCAGCTCGTCCCGACGCTCGACGGCAAGGGGCGCGTGCTGGCGGCCGAGGTCCTCACCGCGAACCCGGCCATCGCCAACCTCATCCGCGACGACCGCCTCCACCAGATCCCGCAGGCGATGCAGCTCGGGCGGCGCGAGGGGATGACGCTGATGGACGACACGCTGCAGGAGCTCGTGCGCGCCAAGCGCATCGCCTACGACGAGGCGGTCCTGCGCAGCAACGAGCCCGACCGCCTGCTCGAGCCCGTGGGAGCCAAGTGAGATGCTCGACCTCGACGCTCTCTTCGCGAAGGTCGTCGCGGCCGACGCCTCCGACCTCCACCTCCGCGTCGGCTCCAAGCCGCGGCTGCGCATCCACGGCGAGCTGCAGGTCGAGCCGGGCTCGCCCGAGGTCGCGGCGGCCGACCTCGCGACGCTGCTGGCGAAGTCGCTGCACGAGGGACAGCGCCGCCGCTTCGAGGAGGAGGGCGAGGTCGACTGCTCCTTCCTCGACGCGACGGGCGCGCGCTACCGCGCCAACTTCTTCCGCGACGCGGCGGGCATCGCGGCGAGCTTCCGCTGCATCCCGTCGAAGCTGCGCACGCTCGGCGAGCTCGGCCTCCCCGACGAGGTCGAGGAGCTCGCCCACCTGCGCCACGGCCTCGTGCTGGTCACGGGCGCGACGGGCTCCGGCAAGAGCTCGACGCTCGCCGCGGTGATCGACCTGATCAACGCCCGCTACGCGCGCCACGTCGTGACGCTCGAGGACCCGGTCGAGTTCGTCCACGTCGACCAGCGCTCGATGGTGCGCCAGCGCTCCGTCGGCGACGACGTGCCGAGCTTCGCGTCGGGCGTGCGCGACGCGCTGCGCGCCGACGTCGACGTTCTCCTCATCGGCGAGCTGCGCGACCTCGAGACGACGCGCGCCGCGCTCTCCGCGGCCGAGACCGGGATGCTGGTCTTCGCGACGCTCCACACCAACGACGCGGCGCAGACGGTCGACCGCCTGATCGACGTCTTCCCGCCCGGCGAGCAGGAGCAGGTGCGCGCGATGCTGGCCGAGTCGCTGCAGGCGGTCCTCTCGCAGGTGCTGCTGCCGCGGGCCGACCACCAGGGGCGCGTCGTCGCGACCGAGATGCTGGTCTCGACGTCGGCGATCGAGGCGCTGATCCGCGAAGGGCGGACGCACGACATCCCGACCTTCCTCCAGTCGGGCCGCGACAAGGGAATGTGGCGCCTCGACGACTCGCTCGAGAAGCTGCTCCGCCAGGGCGTCATCAGCCGCGACGAGGCGCTCTCGGTCGCGCGCAACCGGACCCGCTTCGACAACCGCAAGCCGTCGCTCGTCTCGAGCTGAACGCGGCGTGACCGCGGACGGGGCGCGCGCCGGTCAGGGCGCGTGGCGGCGCACCGGCGAGAGGCGGACCTTTCCCGCCGGCGTCTCCGCGGTGGCCGTCGAACGCGGCCGCTTCACCTCGACGCGCAGCGCGATCTCGTCGACGTCGCTGCGCAGCAGCAGCTCGCGCAGCGCGTCGAGGCGATGCTGCGCCAGCTCGCGCGCCGCCGTCCGCGCCCGAACCGCGACCACGCGCTTCGAGCCGCCGTGGAGCTCGAGCGTCTCCTCGAGCGAACGCGCCGCCTCCGCCTGCGACCGCTCGACCGCGCGCAGCGCCTCCTGGCCGGCGGCCAGCTCCGTCGCGTCGCCCGCCGCCAGCGCCGCGCGCACGCGCAGCGCGGCGACGTCGCGTTCGCGCGCGAGGACGCCGCTCCGCGCGCGCAGCCGCCCCGCCAGCGCCAGCAGCTCGCCGTCGTCGGGCTGCGCCCAGCGCTCGAGCGTCGCGACGTCGTCGTCGCCGAGCTCGCTCTCGAGGATCAGCGTGAGCGACCGGTCCTCGCGCAGCCGCTCGAGCAGCGGTTCGAGCTGCTCCGCTCCGCCGGCCGCGAGCGCGGCGCCGCCCGCCTCGAACGCGACCTCGGCCGGCGTCCCGTCGAACGGCGGCAGCTCCTCGCGCGCGCCCAGCAGCGCGCCGAGGCCCGGCACGCTCGCCATGCCCGGGATCGACTGGAGCTGCGCGACGTCGAGCGCGCCCGAGACGACGCGCAACGGCGCGCCCTTCAGCGCGTCGGTGATCAGGCGCAGGATCGACTCCGACGCGACGCGCAGGATCGTCGCCGTGCTCAGCCCGTCGGCCGGCACGTCGAGCGCGACCGGCAGGTGGATCTGCCCCGCCTCGTCGCGCAGCAGGAAGATCACCGAGTCGAGCGGCATCGGCAGCCGCAGGTAGCTCGAGATCGGGCCGCCCGGCGGCTCCGACAGCTCGAGCGAGCCGACCGTCGTGACCGAGTCGACCTCGAGCCCCTCGACCTCGCGCAGCTTCGCGTTCACGGTCGAGTCGACGACGCCGTCGCCGACCACGACGCCGCCGCCCGAGAGCGCGCCTTTCAGCGCCGGCAGCTCCAGCGCGCGCACGTCGACGCGCACCGTGCCGGTCGGCTTCGGGAAGAGCGCGAGCTGCCCCTGCACGCCGACCTCCTTGAAGAGGGAGCGCAACTCGAGCTTCGCCTCGTGTTCCTTGACGCCGACCGTCTCGGCCGTGCCCGCGAGGAGCCCGCCGACGATCGACCGATGGTCGCGCACCGGCAGCTCGACGTCGCCGCCCGCGATCGAGACGCGGAAGTCGAAGGTGCGCGGCTCGGTGAGCAGGCGCGTCGTGAAGCGGCGCACCTCGGCATCGAGGTCGGCGAGCGGCACCAAGAGCGGCGGCTCCACCGTCTCGTCCTTCAGCGAGAAGTCGATCCCGGTGAAGAGGAAGGTGTCGATCCGCAGCTCGGGCTTCGGCGCGGCGGGCACGGCGACGGTCGGAGTTCCGGCAGCAGCTGCTTCGGAAGCGGGCGCTTCGGCCGGCGCTTCGGCGGGAGCTTCCGCGGTCGGCGTCTCCGCAGGCGGCGGCAACTTGATCGTCAGCGCGCCGACGTGGAGGGCGTCGGCCGTGCGGCGCACGTGGAGCGACGGCTTGCGGAGCTCGACCGAGCGGAGGTGGAGGTCGCCCGTCGCCGGCCGCATCCGCGCGACGTCGGCGGTCAGCAGCTCGAGCGACGCGATCGGCTCGCCCTCCGGCGTCGGCCGCAGCACGAAGTCGCGCAACGACACCTCGCCGCCGAAGCCCGACGCGAGATCGACCTCGACCGCTCCGCGCCGCTTCACGTTCGCCGCGACGTCGAGCTTCGCGTGGAGCGTCGCGTCGCTGCAGCCCGCGAGGTCGAGCGACTCGGCCAGCTGCGGCAGCAACTCGGCCAGCCGCGGACCCGAGAAGCCCTGCACGTCGATCGTCAGCCCGAGCTCGGGTTGCACCGCGAACGGCGTCGTCGTCACGCCCACCGCGACCTCGCGCACCAACGGCGCCGCATGGACGAGCAGCTCGAGCCGCAGCGGCTCGATCTCGCCCGGCTCCTCCGACCAGAGGACCGCCTTCGCGCCGTGACGCAGCGCGAACGACGCGTCGAGCGGCGGTTCGTCGGCCGGCCGCAGCGCGTCGCGGAAGCGGAGCCGCTCGACGCCGAGGTCGACGCGCCCGAGCTCGATGCGCGGCGGCATGCGGAGCACGGAGCGCGGAGCGGGCGGCTCGGCGGCGGCGACGGTGGCCGCGCCCGCTTCGCCTTCCGGCTCCGGAACGGAGGGAGGCTCGGCCGCGACCACGGGCGCGGGCTCGGCCGCCGGCGCCGCCGCGACCGCGCTCTCCGTCTTCAGCCGCAGTCCGAGGAACTCCCACGTCGTCGCGTCGGTGCGCGCCGCGTCGAGGACGAGCCCCTCGGTCACGATCTCCTCGACGACGACCGGCCCGCTCGGCGCGTCGAAGCGCGGCACCTTCGCCCGCAACGTCTTCAGCGCCAGCGACGGCTCGCCCTCGCCGTCGCGCCACGAGAGGCCGCCCAGCTCGAGCTCGGCGCCGCGCCGCCCCTCCTCGTCGGTGGCGACGCGCGCCGCGATCCGCTCCACCGCGAAGCGGCCATCCTGCGTCGTCACGACGAGCTCGGGCGGCAGCATGCGCGACAGCACGCCGCCGCGCATCCCGTGGCCGTGCAACTGCACCACCGCTTCGAGCAGCCGCTCGCTGCTGGCGACCTCGCCTTCGAGCTTCAGCTCGGCCGCCGTGCCGGGCAGCGCCATCGTCACGCCGAACTTCGCGCGCGTCGCGTCCGCCGCGCGGCTCGCCGTCGCATGCGCGCGCACGTCGAGCTCCTCGAGCGGCAGCTCGAACGCCCCGTCCTCCGTCGGCAGGCGCGCCCGGACGCCCTGGAGCTGCAGCTCGCCGAGCGCGAGGTCGGCTCCGCCCGGCCCGACGTGGACGTCGCGCAGCGCCAGCTTCTCCAGCGTGACGAGCTCGAGTTGCTCGGCGCGGTCGTAGAAGCGCAGCGAACCGACCGTCAGCGCGGCGTCGAGCGACCCGTCCGCGTGCGGCGTCGCGGCGCCGTCGAGGTCGAGCGTCACCTGCACGTCGCGGAAGGCGGGCAGCTCGCCGACGCGCGTGCCGAGGAAGTCGGAGAGCCCTTCGCTGCCGGCCGGCAGCCCGAGGTCGAGCGCGAGCTTGCCGCGCGGCGACGCGGCGAACGGCTCGGCCGTCCCCTTCAGCGCGAGCGTGAAGGTGTCGCGCGCCTGCTCCGACAGCGTGAAGTCGATCGCGATCGGCGGCGCGGGGGTCGCCTTCCCGAACGCGATCGGTCCGAACGAACCTTCGCCGTGCAGCGCGATCGCGATGGCGTGCCCCGCCATCGGCTTGGCCGGCAGCGCCTCGAAGCCGCACGCGGCCAGCGTGCCGTCCTCCTTGCGGCGGGCGTGGAGGTCGAAGCGGGTCGTCACCTTCGAGAGGTCGAACGAGTCGCCGCTCCACTCCGCGATCGACGCGGCGACCTTCGCGTCGAACGCGCGCTGGCCGTCGACGTCGAGCTCGAGCTCGAGCTCGCACGGATCGCCGTGGAGCGCGAGCTTGCGCTCGTCCTTCGGCTCGAGCTTGCCGCGCAGTCGGAGCGCCGCGTCGCACTCGCGCGTGGTCGGCGCGACGCCGGCGTCGGGGAGGTAGAGGCGCGCGGCGGCGCCCGAGACGCCGTTCAGCCGGAGCTGCAGCTCCCACGCCGCATTCGCGCCGTGCGCGTCGACGGTGCCGTCGACCATCACCGCGTCGGAGATGCCGGGCAGACGCACCGCGCCCGTGACGTGGAGCGGCCGCGTCGCGTGGCCGATGTCGTCGACGCTGAGGTCGACCGTGACCGGCACCACGAAGGGCGGCTTCGCGTCGGCACGGCGATGGGCGTCGAGCCAGCGGTCGCGGAAGGCGACGCGCACGTTCTGGAGCCGCAGCAGGTCGATCGCGATCGGCAGCGAGAAGTCGATCGGAGCCGGCGCGCCCGGCGCTGCGGCGGGAGCCGGCGCGTCCTTGGCCGGCGCCTTCGCGGGCGCGTCGCTCGCCGGCTGCTCCTCGACCTTCGGCAGCCACCAGCCGTCGAGCGTGATCGAGCCGTCGGCCTCGCGATTCACGGCCGCCTCGAGCCCGTCGATCTCGGCCTTGTGGAGATGGAGGTCGCCCTTCAGCAGCGGCAGCAGCGCGACGTCGGCCAGCAGCGAGTCGAGGTGGAGGAGCTCGCCGGTGCCGTCGCGGCGCGCGGCGACGAGGTGCGTCAGCTCGACGCTGCCGCCGAGCAGCACGAAGTCGAGGTCCTCGTAGGTGACCCTCAGCCCGAGCGGCTCGACGAAGTGGTCGACGATCTTCGGCAGCAGCAGCAGCACGCCGACGCGGACCAGCAGCAGGAAGAGGACGAAGCCGATCAGCAGCCGCCGCCAGAAGCGACGCGGCTTGCGCGGAGCGGCGGCAGCGGCGGCGACGGGCTCACCCATCGCCGCGCTCCGCTTCGGCAGCCGCCCGCTCCTGCTCGGCGACCAGCGCCTTGCGCCGCTCCGCCGACGACGCCAGCGGCTCGTAGCCGGCCGGCGTGAGGCCGCGCGCCGCGAGCCAGTCGAAGGCGCGGACGCGCATCGACGCGCTCGACGACTCGAGCGCGAGGTGGTTCTCCTCGACCAGCCGCGCGCGCATCTCCTTCAGCCCGCCCGCCGACTTCGCCAGCGTTTCCATCGCGCCCGCGTCGGTCGCGACGACGCCGCCGCGGCGCAGCAGCGCGGCGCGCAGCTCGTCGGGCAGCTCGTCCTTCGCGTCCCACGCGGCGACCAGCCGCCACGCCTGCTTCTCCAACGCCGCGATGCGCGCGTCGTCGGTTGCGTGGAGCTGCGGCACCTCGATCGCGGCGAGGAACTCCGCGAGCTGCGCGTCGTTCGCAGCGAGGGCGAGGTCGGCCGCGAGCGTGTCGCGGTAGCGCTCCGTCCACCACGCCAGCGCGCGCCGACCCGAGCCGTCGATCGGGAGGCCGCTCCACTGCACCGGCGCCTCGTCGGCGGAGGGGGTCTCCGCGGGGGCGGCCGCGAGTCGCGCGGCGTGCTCCGTCTCGAGCGCGGTCGCGCGCGCGTTCCAGTGGTCGCGATCGGAGGCGTCGTCGGCGACGCGACGCGTCTCCAGCCAGAGCGCGCACCAATCGCCGACGCCGCCGGCGAAGGGCGTCGCGACGACCAGCAGCAGCGCGTCGTCCGAATCGCCGACGGCCGCCGCGAGCTTCGCCCGCTCGCCCGATTCGGCGCGCCGCTCGACCGCGACGCGCAGCGCGTCGCCCTCGCGCCCGATCGCCAGCGCGACGGCGCGCTCGCCGGCCTTCGCGACGAACCAGGTCGCGCCGCGCGCGGTCGCGAGCTCCTCGCCTTCGAAGAGGAGGCGCCACTGCTCCTCGTCGCCTTCGCGCAGCCGCTCCCACTCGCTGCGCGCCGCCGCGCCGCGCCACGTGCGCGACTCCACCAGCGCGGGCGACGGCAGCTTCACGCTCCCTTCGGCGCGCGGATCGGCGACGAGCGCGAGTTCGTCGGCCAGCCGCGCGCCCCCCTCTTCGGGCCGCGCGCCGATCAGCGCGAGCGCGACGCGGACGACGGTGAGCGCGGGCGCTGCGGCCGGCGCGGCGGCCGGCGGCGCGACCACTTCGGGCGCGACCAGCGTGCCCGGCTCCCACTCCGTCGCGGCGACCAGCCCGGCCGGCGGCGCCAGCGGACCGCGGCCGGTCGACGAGGCGCACCGGACCAGCAGCAGCGCGGCGGGGAGGAGAAGGAGGGGCGAGAAACGCATCGTCGTTCCGGCTTCGGGGCGTCGGATCAAAGACGACGGCGGGGAGCGGCGCAATGCGGCCGTCGCGACGACGACGTTAGAAGGGGCGCGGAGATCCGACATGTCCCGGCACCGCTCGCCGACCTCGCGCCGTCACGCCCTCGCGCTCGCCTGCGCCCTCCTCTTCGCCGCGTCGGCGCGTGCGCAGGAGGCGCCGCCGCCCGCCGCTCCGCCCGCGCCTCCCGCCGGCGGCGACGACGCGAAGAAGGGCGACGCGCCGGAGAAGCAGGAGAAGAAGGACGAGAAGAAGGAGGTGCAGCTCGACTGGCAGCCCGACTGGCCGGTCGCGCTGCGCAGCGCCCGCGACGTGAAGAAGCCGCTCCTCGTCGTCTTCGCCGCCGACGGCGAAGGGAGCGAGACGGCCGCGAAGCTCTGGCGCGAGGAGAAGCTGGCGGAGAAGGCGGGCGCCTTCGTCTGCGTCCTCGCTTGCCCCGCGAAGCACGAGGAAAGCGCCGTCGACGGCGGGCCGCTCGAGTGCGCTCGCTTCGGCCGCGTCGCCTGCGCCGCCCATCAGCAGTGCCTCGTCGCGGCCGCGCGCGAGCTGATCGGTGCCGGCGAGCCGCTGCTGCCGCAGCAGGTGATCTGCACCGGCGAAGGGCGGATCCTGATGCGGCGCGCGTACGAGATGAAGCTGACGGAGCTGACCAAGGCGATGGAGATGGCGCTCCGCGTCGTCGCCGCCGACCCGAAGGCCGACGCGGCGCAGGTCGCGGGGCTGCTGAAGGAGGCCGAGAAGGCGCGTGCCGGCCGCAAGGACGACCTTCTGCGCAAGGCGCTCGACCTCGGCGGCGAGGCGGCGCTGGGCGCGCTGCTCGACTACGCGCGCAAGGGCGACGACGACACGACGCGCGTCGCGCTGATCGACGTCCTCGCGACGCGCGGCGACTACCTCGTGCTGGAGGCGCTGCTGAAGCTGACGCGCGACGGCAAGCAGTACGTCGCCATCGCCGCCGTCGACGCGCTCGGCAAGGTCGCGCTGCCCGAGGCGAAGGAGGAGCTGCGCAAGCTGCTCCCCGGCTTCACCGGCAACGACCTCGGCCACGTGCTCCGCGCGCTGGCCGCCTGCGGCCCCGACGATCCCGCCGTGCGCGAGCTGATCGTCAAGAAGATCAAGGGCAACGACCAGAACGTGCGCGCCCACGCGCTGGTCGCCGTCGGCGCGATGAAGCCGGTGCCCGAGCTCGAGGCCGTGCTGAAGAAGGCGATCTTCGACCGCCTCACCATCCCGCGCGCCTGCGCCACCTACGCCGCCGGCAAGGGCCGTTTCGAGAAGTGCCGCGACGAGCTGGCGAAGCTCGCGTCGACCGAGACCAACGTCGACATGAAGGAGTTGGCCGACACCGCGCTGGCCCACCTCGACCACGACCCCGCCGACGAGAAATGCTGCAACCTCGCCGAGAAGCTGGGGAACTTCTTCGAGCTGGGAGGAGCGAGGCGGTAGCGACGAGCCGCGGAGGACGCGGCCCGCTCCTCGCCTTGCGGATCGCGGCCTACCCCTTCGTCACCAGCTCCGCCAGGTGCGCGAGCGCCCGTGACAACTGCACCCGCACCGCGCCCTCGCTCTTCCCGAGGTGCGTCGCGATCTCGCCGCGCGACAGTCCGACGACGTGGGCGAGCGAGATCACCTCGCGGTCGTCCTCGGGCAGGCCGTCGAACGCCCGTTCGATGCGCTCGATCTCCTCACGCTTCATCGCGTGCTGGCTCGGAGTCGTGAAGGAGCGGTAGAGGTCGCCGAGGCCGCGGTCGCCCGAGTCGGCGCCGACGGCGGCGAGCTCGCGCTTGGCGCTGCGCTTCTCCGCGGCCCAATGGTCGTGGCGGTTCATCAGCTTGCGCAGCGCCGTGGTGTAGAGCCACCGCTTGAAGCCGTTGGGCTCGCGGTGCTGGAAGCGGTCGAGGTGCTCGAGCACGTCGCGGCAGACCGACTGCGCGAGGTCGCTCTCCGATTCGCGCTGGCGGATCACCGGCCCGGCGCGCAGCCGGATGAAGGCGCGCAGGCCGGGCAGGTGGCGCTCGAGGAGCAGGTCGATCGCGTCGCGCTCGCCGCGCGCGGCGCGGTCGATCAGCGTCTCGCTGTCGCGCTCCTCGTCCATCGCGCGTCGGTTGTAGCGTCGCGCAGCAGCCGCGTCGCGTCACGAGGCGCGCGAGACCCGGAGGATCCCCAGGAGCGAGACCGGGCGGGCGACCGGCTCCTCGCCGATCGCCCGCCCTCGTGCGTTTGGAACCGTCCTGTCGCAGTCCGATCGCTCAGTAGTCGTAGCCCAGGTGGAGCTTCAGCCCGTCGGTGAAGGCGATCTTCTTCGCCGCGCCGGCGTCGGCGATCCACGCCTGCGCGAACACGTCGAGATTCGCCAGCGCATCATCGAGCGGGATGTCGCCGGCGAGGTCCATGCCGGCGGGCGGCAGCGCGACCATCAGCGTCATCGCCGGATCGACGAGCAGGTGGCCGAGCTTGCTGGTCGGCAGGTCGATCGCCGCGTAGCCGACGAAGACCGCGGCGAGCGACGTGCTCGGCGCCGAGCTCGAGAGCCAGACGTGGACCGTCGTGCCGAGGATCGGGTCGGTCGTCGGCGTGAGCGTCGGCGTGCCGTTGGTCCCGGGCAGGCCGGCGCCGTAGTGGGCCGACGTCGCGGGAGCGCCGAGCCAGAGCTGGCCGCGGCCGTTGATGTTGCCGGCGTAGTCCCAGCCCGGCGACGAGACCATCACGTCGCCGATGGAGTCGCCGTTCACGTCGCCGCCTGCGACCTGCACGCCGCAGTAGCGATCGCCCGGCCCGTAGCTGAAGGCGTAGGTGTCGAAGAAGGCGAGGTTCACGCTGCTGAACGTCGCGGCGTAGCCCGGATCGCCGTCGGGGTCGTAGCCCGGCGCGCCGGCGATCACCTCGGGCTTGCCGTCGCCGCTCATGTCGGGCGTGATCGCGACGCTGGTGCCGAGGCGGTCGCCCGCGTCGTTGCCGGTCGCGCTGACGAGATAGAAGCCGTTCGAGCCGTCGATCTTCGTGATGCGGCCGGCGTCGGCCAGCACCCACGTCACGTCGTAGCCGGGCGCGCCCACGACGAAGTCGGCGCGGCCGTCGCCGGTCAGGTCGCCAAGCCCGTCGACCGCGGTCCCGAACTCGTAGTGGTCGCCGCCGCCCCACGTCTCGCCGAGGAAGAGGCCGGCGTTCGTGTAGCGCTGCACCGAGCCCGAGTCGACCAGCGTCCCGAAGGTGATCGACTGGTCCTTGTAGGGCGCGCCGACCACGAAGTCGTCCTTGCCGTCGCCGTCCATGTCGCCCGGCACCGCGACGCACGTCCCGAAGCGCGACGCGCTCTGGCTGTCGCTCACCGTCTTGATGACCACGCCGGCCAGCGTGACGATGTGGGCCTTCGACTCGCCCGGTGCGCCGACCAGGATCTCGCGGATGAAGTCGCCGTTGACGTCGGGCAGGCCGGCGATCGAGAAACCGAACTGCGCGTTCGCGGCGCCGAAGACCTTCTTCAGCAGCGCGCCGTCGACGCCGGAGAAGATCGAGATCGAGCCGGCGTAGCTCGACTCGCCCCACGCGCCGATCGCGTAATCGGAGACGCCGTCGCCGTTCAGGTCGCCGAGGTCGGCCGACGCGGCGCCGAAGAAGGAGCCGGCGACGCCCGAGTGGATGCGGACCGGGAAGCCGGTCGCGCCGTCGCGGATGTGGACGATGCCCGAGCCCCAGCCGTTGCCGGCGTCGTTGCTGGCGCCCCAGAGGTACTCGCGGCAACCGTCGCCGTTCAGGTCGCCGATCACGTCGACGTGCTCGAGCTGCGAGCCCGTCGCGCCCGTCTTGCTGTCGAACAGCACCTGCGCCTTCGCGCCGCCCGCCGCGGCGAGGAGCGCCGCCAGGGTTCCGATCTGCTTCTTCACGTCTCTCTCCAGTTCGGGGGGATTTCCCGTCGCGAGCCAACCGCCCGCGACTCGCACCCCACAACAGGAGGAGGCCGAAACCGTTACAGCGCCCCGCCGACCGGGCGTACCGATGCGGGAACGAACCGCCCGCGTCCCCCGGGACTCCCCGGGGAGCAGATTTCGCCAGGCTGCCACGTCACCGGCCGAGATCCGAGATCTCAGTCGGCGAGCGCGTCGTGCAGCGACTTCGCCAACGTGAGGAGCTCCACGTCCGCGACGAGCCGCGCCGCAGCGGCGTCCGCCAGCTCGCGCGCCGCGCTCCGCTCCTCCGCCTCGAGCGCGATCTCCTCCTGCAGCGGCAGCGCGCGCGCGAGCTCCCGCCGCAACTCCCGCTGCTGGTCGGGCTCGAGGTCGCGGCCGCCCCACGCGGCGAGCAGCTCGCGCAGCGCCGCCTGTCCGAAGGCGCAACGCTCGCGAGGATCGACCAGCGCCTCGTCGTCGATCGTCGCCAGCAGCCGCTGCGCCTGGCCGAGCCGCAAGTGCCACCCCGCGTCGACGTCGGGCGCCGCCGCGCGTCGCCCGCGATCGAGCGCCGCGCGCAACTCGGGCGCGGCGTCGGCCGCGCGCCCGCTCGCCAGCAACGCGTCGCCGTGGCGCAACGTCGTCAACGCGAGGAGCCCGGCGAGATTCCCGTCCTGCGGCCGCGCCGCCGCGAGCTCCGCGTACCGCTCCGCCGCCTCGGCCAACGCCGCCTCCGCCGCCGCCGCATCGCGCTCGAGCGCCGCCGTCCCCTGCACCAGCAGGCAGCGCGCGATCTCCTGCTTCGGCGTCTGCGCCGTCGGGAAATCCGCCGCGAGTCCGCGCCAGAGCGCCAGCGCGCGCGCCAGCTCGGGCGCCGCGTCGTCGGCGCGGCCGACGTTCTCGAAGGTGTCGGCGAGGTTGTAGCGCGCGCCCGCGAGGTAGAGCCGCGCGTCGCGCCCCTTCGGCTGCTCCGCCACCAGCGGCTCGAGCGTCGCGATCGCCTCGCGATACGCCTCGATCGCCGCGTCGCTCGCGCCGTCGTTCGCCCGCTCCGACGCGAGGTTCACGAGGAAGGCGCCGAGCTTCTCGCGATGGTCGCGCGTCGCGCCGGCGCCCGCGGCGAGCGTCCGCTGCAGCGCGACCGCCTGCCCGAGCCGGTCGACCGCCTCCTCGTGCCGCTCCTCCAGCCGCGCGAGATGCGCCTGGGTCGACAGCACGATCGCGAGCGTCTCCTTCGCGTCGAGGTGGCCCGCCTCCTCGGCGACGACCGAGCGGAGCGCCTCCTCCGCCGCGCGCAGCCGCGGCGCCGCGAGCTGCGGCGCGCCGCGCGCGAGGTCGACGTTCGAGCGCTGGTTCTCGAGCTTCGCGCGCGCGCAGCGGACGTCGAGGTCGTCGGCCGCCGTGCCCGCCAGCGGTGCGAGCGCCTCGAGCCCTCGCTCGTAGCTCTTCGCCGCGCCGTCGCGATCGCCGACGTCGAACTGCCGCGTGCCGAGCGCGCGGAGGTTGTTCGCGAGGTCGCGCCGGATCGACGGATCGTCGGGCGAGTCGGCGACGAGCCCCTCGAAGAGCGCGGTCGCCTGCTCGAGCAGCTGGCGGCGGATCTCGTCGGCGCGCGGCACGTTGGCCAGCAGCTCGTCGCCCACCTTGCTCTGGAAGTCGAGGATCGCGCGCCGCGCCGCCGCGGCGCCGCGCTCGGCGCGCTGCTGCTCGCGCACGGCGCGCTGCTGCTCCTGCACCGCCGCCGCGCGCGCCGACTCGGTGCGCTGCTGCTCCGCGACGAGGTCGCGCTGCGCCTTCCGCGAGAGGGCGAGCTGCTCGCGCTGGTGCCACGCGAAGAGGAGCGGGCCGCCGATCACGATCGCCGCGGCGAGCACGACGCCGGTCGCGCCCGCAGGATGGCGCTGCACGAGGCGGCGCGCCCGCAGCCACGGCCCCGGCCGGCGCGCCGCGATCGGACGGCGTTCCTGCAGACGACGCAGGTCCTCCGCGAAGGCGAGCGCGCTCGGATAGCGGCGCGCGCGGTCGCGCTCCATCGCGACGAGGCACGCCGTCTCGACATCGGTCGGCACGTCGGGGTTGAGCACGCGGATCGGCGCGAAGGTGCCGTCGACGATGCGCCGCCGCGTGAGCTCCTGCTCCTTCTCGTGGAACGCCTGGCGCAGCGTGAGCAGTTCGTAGAGCGTGACGCCCAGCGCATAGACGTCGGCCTGCGCCGTCGCCGCGTCGGCGCCGAGCAGCAGCTGCTCCGGCGAGGTGTAGGGGAGCGAGCCGAACTGCGCGCCCGTCTGCGTGAGGCGCGACGTGCCCGTCGACGTCGCGAGCCCGAAGTCGACCAGCTTCACGCGCCCGTCGCGCGCGACCATCAGGTTCGACGGCTTCAAGTCGCGGTGGATCACGCCGCGCTCGTGCGCGTGGGCGACCGCGCGCGCCGCCTGCTCGACGATCGCCAGCGCCGCGTCGATCCACGAGCGTCCCGCGAACGGCCGCGGCGGATCGCTGTCGCCGCGATCGGCTGCGTCGGCGCGCGCCGCCCGTTCGAGCTGACGGTCGATCGACTCGCCATCGAGCTCGCGCGGGTCGATGCCATGCAGCCGCTTCAAGAGGCCGTCGACGCTCAGGCCGTCGACCAGCTCCATCGCGAACCACGGCGGCTCGCCTTGATCGTCGACGACGTAGATCGGGACGATGCCCGGATGGTTCAGCCGCGCCACCGCCTCGAACTCGCGGCGGAAGCGGTCGCGCGCCCCCTCGAAGTGGAGCAGGTCGGGCCGCACCAGCTTGAGCGCGACGAAGCGCTTCAGCGACAGTTGCTCCGCGCGATAGACGACGCCCATCCCGCCGCCGCCCAACCGCTCGAGCAGCCGGAAGTCGCCGAGCTGCTGCGGGATCGCGCCGCCTTTCGGCAGCCCGCCCGCCGCCGTCGTGCTCCCCTTCAGTTCGACGAGCCCCATCCGCTGCAGCGCCGCGATCCGCTCGCGCAACGCGCTCGCCTGCGCCGGATGGTCGGCGCACGCCTCCTCGAGCGCCGCCGCGCCGCGATCCTCGATCTGCTCCAGCAAGCGCGCGACGAGCTCGCGCACGAGCGCGTCGCTGCCGGCGGCAGCGGGCGCGAGGCGAGCCGGGCGGGTGGGATCGTCGGAGCTCATGAGGCGGGTCGCGACGTTACAAACCGGATCAAGCGCTGGTGGCCGGCCGGTGCGACGCTATGGCACTCCGTCGTCCGCGACCCGGCGATGGTCGGGGAGCGGCTCCAAGGAGGAGAGAAGCGTGGCGAACCCATCGATCGGAAGGCCCTCCTCGCGCGGCTCGAGCTGCACGGCGATGGCGCTCGTGGCAGCGGCGGCGCTGACGGCCGGGGCACGGGCGCAGACGACGACGCTCGTCAGCGCGACTTGGAATGGCGGCTCTGCCGACGACCACTGCACGTTCGCGGCCATCTCCGGCGACGGCACCGTCGTGGCGTTCTACAGCAGGGCCACCAACCTCGTGCCGAACGACACGAACGGGAAGTTCGACGTCTTCGTGCGCGACCTGGTTGCCGGCACTCTCGAGCGCGTCAGCGTCGACTCCGCCGGCGGCGAAGCGAACGATGACTCGTTCAACGCCGCCCTTTCGGACGACGGGACGATCGTCGCGTTCCAGTCGATCGCCTCGAACCTCGTCGCTGCCGACACCAACGCGACCTGGGACGTCTTCGTCCATGACCGGACCACGGGCGCGACCACGCGCGTGAGCGTGAGCTCCGCCGGCGCGCAGTCGGCCCGCCCGTCGGAGAATCCGCGCCTCACCCCCGACGGCAACCTCGTCGGCTTCGACACCAAGGCGACCAACTTCAGCAGCAAGGACGGGCGCCCCAATTTCGACGTCTATCTCCACGACCGCACGACGGGCGTCACGGAGTTCATCAGCGTCAACAAGTCGAACAAGGTCAGCAACAACGACAGCAACATCGTGGACCTCTCCGCCGACGGGAACCTGGTGTACTTCGGCAGCTACGCGACCGACATGGTCGCGGGCGACACGAACAGCTACTGGGACGCCTTCCTCCGCGACCGCGCCGCCGCCAAGACCTGGAGGGTCTCGGTCAGCAGCTCGGGCGTCGAGGCCAATGCCGGAGCGTTCGCCGAAGCGCTTTCCAAGGACGGTTCGACGGTCGCCTTCTCGTCGTGGTCGACGACCCTCACGGCCGACCCGAAGTCGCCGAACGTGCTGGACGTCTTCGTGCACGACGTCGCCACCGCGACCACCGTGCTGCTGTCGACGACGCCCGGCGGCAGCGGCGGCAACGACTGGTCGAGCTGGAGCCGCCTCTCCGCAGACGGCCGCTACGTCGCGTTCCAGACCGTTGCGACCGATCTCGGGCCGCCCGACCTCGATGCGCTGGAGGACATCGTCTGGCGCGACCGCATCACCGGGATCACGGTCGAAGCGAGCGTCTCCGAGACGGGCGGGCCGCTCTCCGGCCGGTGCATGTTCCCGGCGATGTCGGACGACGGGCAGCGCATCGTCTTCGAGTGCTACTCCGACGACGTCGTCGCCGCCGACCAGAACGGATTCGCCGACGTCTTCCTGCGCGAACAGCCGCTCCCGACCGCAGCGTGGAACGGCTACGGCAGCGGCCTCGCCGGCGCGCTCGGCGTGCCGACGCTGGTGCCGCGCGACGTGCCGCGCCTCGGCTCGACCGTGACCGTCGACCTCTCCGACTCGACGGGAGTCGGCACGACGGCGCTGCTCCTCGTCGGGCAGGTGCCCACCAGCACGCCGCTCTTCGGCGGGACGCTGCTGGTCGTGCCGCTGATCGACGTCGTGCTGCCGCTGCCGGCCGCGGGCCTCGCGCTCGACGAGGAGATCCCGGCCGACGGCGCGCTGGCCGGCCTCGCGTGGTACGCGCAGGCGCTCGAGCTCGACGCCGCAGCACCGCACGGGATCTCGCTGACGGCGGGGCTCGAGCTGCTGCTCGGCTACTGAGCGCGCGCCGCCTCGACTCCTATCGATCCCGGCGAGCCGGCACCTGCGGCTCGGCGGGCACGGTCCAAGCGACTTCGGTCGCATCGGCCGCGATGGGCGGCGGCTCGAACTGGATGCCGTCGGGCGTGACGACGCGCGACGGGTAGGCGCGCGGTTCGAGGCCGGTGAATTCGAAGGAGCCGTCGACGCCGGTGAAAGCGACGAGCTCGCCGAACCAGGTCGTGTCGATGCGCCCCGCCGGATCGAGCAAGACGCGCGCGCCGACGACGGGCGTGCCGTCGGCCGCGACGAGGTGACCGCTCACGCGACGGCCACCGCCGAGAACGAGGTCCCCGAGGACGAGCGACGTCTCGCCGACGGTGAAGGGCGGCGACTCGGCGATCTGGCCGTGGGCGACGGCGCGGACCCGGGTCACGCTGCCCCGCTCGCCGCCGACGCGCAGCACGAAGCGGCCCGCGCCATCGGTGCGCGCGTCGACTCCGAAGGAAGCGAAGGGGTTCTTCGGCTCGCCGCGACGGCAGCGGATTTCGGCGCCGGAGATCGGGGTGCCTTGCTCGTCGACGACGCGGCCGGCGAGGAGCGCCGGCGGCCGCAGCTCGCCGACGTCGAGCCGCGCGCCGCGCTCGACCGGGAACTCGTCGCGCCCCGACCCCATCGAGGACCCCATCGAGTGGCGCCCGCCGAACTCGCCGCTCCACGCGAGCAACAGGTCGCATTCCTCCATCACGAGCGGCCCCACCTCGAAACGTCCGTCCGCGGCCACCGGAACCTCGAAGCCGAAGCGCTCCTCGCCATCACGCGCGTGGCCGCGCACGACGAAGCCGAAGGCGAGGAGCTCGGGCGGGAGAGCGACGCGCCCGACGACCGTCGATGGCGGGACGAGGTCGATGCGGCCGAAGTCGATCGGCGGCGAATCGGGCGGGATGGGAAAGCTCGTCGACCAGAGGCGCGCGCCGCCGCCTTCGAGCGCCAGCGCCCAATGGGCGTACTCGGTCAGCGCCAGCTCGAAGCGGCCGTCGGCGTCGGGCGTCGTCGCGAGTTCGCGCTCCGCAGTCGCGCGCAGCGTGACGCTCGCACCCGCCGCAGCGCCGCGCGGCGGCCACGGCGCGAAGCGGCCGCGCACCGCGACGCGACGGCGCAGCACGAGCTCCACTTCGCGCACCTCGTCGTCGTCGGGCGAGGCGAACTCGTGCCACATCAAGTTGTCGTGGCCCGGCGCGAAGGCGCGCAGCGCGAAGCCGGACAATGGCGGCACGTGGTCGAACGCGAAGCGCCCCTCGGCGTCGCAGCGCGCGACGATGCGGTATCCGTCGCGCGAACCGCCGCCCGCATCCAAGGAGTCGAGCAGCCCCGACGCCGCCCGCAGTTCGACCTCGGCGCCGGCCACCGGCGCGCCGCCGCGCCAGTCGATCGCCCGCCCGCGCACCGTGCCGCCGCGCCGGAGCTGCAGATCGAGCCGCCGGCTCGGCCCGCTCACCACCAATGCCACCGAGCCGATCCCTTCCGCGCGCGCCGCGACCTGGAAGAGGCCGTCGACGCCGCCGAGCGCCACCTCGACCTCGTACGCCCCGCGCTCATCGCTCGTCCCCGCTGCCTCGCCGCGCACGAAGAGCTGTGCGCCTGGACACGGCGTTCCCCCCGGATCGAGCACGAGCCCGACGAAACGCGCGCGACCGCGACGAGCGAGCTCACGCATCACCGCCGCGTCGAGCGCAGCCACCGGATCGACGCGATCAGCCTCTCGCGTCGCGAGCGCGGCGGCAGCGTCGATGTCGGCTTCCGCGTGCGCCGCATCACGCGGCTCGCGCTCGACGGCGGACTTCGCTCGCGACTCGGGCGATGGCCCGCTCGCCACCGTGACGGACCCATGGTCGGCGAAGAGCTGCCACAGCAACGCCGCCGATCCGGCGAACAGCAGCAGCGCCGCCGTCGCCGCGATCGCCCGACGCTTCCCGCGACCGGTTCCCTGCTCCATCGACCCCTACTATCGCTCCCGGCTCGAAGAGGTATCGGCGTCGATCTGACGCTCGCGCGGCGCGAGTGGATCAAGTGAGTCAGTCCTCATTGGCGACTCGCAACGTGACCGGCTCGACACCCGGTCGCACGCGGCCGAGGTCGGCCCAGCGTTCGCCGAGCCAGACGCGCGCGGCGAAGTCGCGCGCCTCGAGCGCGTCGATCGAGAAGCGGCCGTCGCGCTGGAGCACGCGCTCGATCGCGCCCGCCTGCTCCAGCGTGCCGTCGGGCGCCAGCGCGTGGAGCTCGAAGTCGGCGTCGGCCACCGGCGCGCCCGCGGCGTCGAACACGCGGCCGCGCAGCCCGTGCGACGGCGCGAGCGTCACGTCGACACGGCGGATCGCGCCGCCCTGAGGCAGCGGCTCCGCGACGGCGACGCGCGCGACGCCGCGACGCCCGCGCGCGATCAGCTCGATCGAGCGGCCGCGCGCGAGGAGGCGCGTTCCGACGCGCGGCGGCGTGTCGAGGACGAATCGCCCCGCGCGATCGCTCGAGGTGCTGAACCGCTGGAGGCGCTCCTCCCACGGGATCGCGAGCTCGAGCACCACGCCCGTGGCGGGCGCTCCGTCGGCGTCGACGCAGCGGCCGACGAGGAAGCCGCTCGCGTGCGGCGGCAGCGGCGGCGGCGCGATCCGCCGCACTTCGCCGGGCCGCAGCGGATCGACGTCGACGAACGGGATCAGCGGGCCGCGCTCCCCCGCGAAACTGAGGGAGAGGCGGAGCTGCCGGCCGTCGAACGGCCCGAGGCGCGCGCGACCGTTGCCGTCGAGCCGCCGCTGGCAACCGCCGATCCCCGGCGGAGCGACGACCCACGCCGAGGCCTCGACCCCGAACTCGACGAGTTCGAGCCGTTCCGAGAGATCGACCTCGATCCACGCCGGTTCGGGCAGCTCGATCGTGCCGAGGTCGACGTCGCCGCCGTCGACCGGCACCTCGAACTCGCGACTCCATGGCACGCCGCCGCCGACGTGGAGCGTGACGAGACAATCGAACGACTCGGCGACCGGCAGCGCGAAGGTGCCGTCACGAAGGACGGGGACCTCCAGCCGCTCGAGCGAGGGCCACACGTCGCCGCGCCGCGTCGGCGTCGCGACCACGCGCGCCGTCGTGCCCGCATCAGCGTCGCCCGCCAGCGGCCACGGTTCGAAGCGGCCGCGGAGCTGGACGCGACGCATCAGCAGGAACTCGACGCCGCTCGCGTCGCCGTCGTCGAGCGAGCGCACTGACCAGCCCGCCGACGCGAAGCGCTCCGCGGTCGCGCGCAGCGCCACCGCCGTCGGCGGCAGGTCGGCGAACTCGAACGCGCCGCGCTCGTCGGAGAGCGTCGCGAGCGTCCAGATCGGCGCGAGGCCGAAGGCGCAATGCGGCAACGCGCCGAGCTCGATCCGGGCGCCGGCCACCGGCGCGCGCGTCGCCGCGTCGAGCGTCGTGCCGGACAAGCGCGCACGCCACGCGAGGACGAGATCGAGCCGCTCGCTCAAACTCCCGAAACGGGCCGCGCCGGAACCGACGCCCTCCTTCACCGCCGTGAGCAGTTGCCAGTCGACGTCGCAACCGGTCGCCGGCTCGTCGCGGTCGATCTCGACCTCGTAACGGCCGGCCGCGTCAGAGCGCGCGATCGGGCGCGCGGCGTGCCAGATCACCGCATCGGCGCACGGCGCGCCGGCGGAGTCGACCACCTCGCCGAAGAGCAGCAGCCGTCCGCGCGACTCGATCGCGGCGATCTCCTCCTCGGTGCGCGGTGCCCCCGGCGACGGCGACAGAGACTCGACGCGACGCTCGACGTCGGGCGGAGGCGAAGCGCCGTCCATCGAGCGACTCGCCGTCGCCTCCGGCAGCGGCACGCTCTGCAGTCGTGGCCCCGCTTCCCTCCGCGCGATCCACCACGTCGCAGCCGACACTGCGAGCGCGACGAACGCGATCAGGAGGAGCGCACCGGTCCGCGTCGCGCCTCTCGCCACGAAGGAACTCCTCGCCTCACCACGCGAGGTGCCACGGTACCGCCCGGATCCCGGGCGCCAGCGTCGTCGGCTGGCATTCGCTGCCGTCGAGCGCCGCTACCGCGGGTGTCGCGCCTCGTCGTCGAGTTGCTGCGCCATCGCCCGCGCGACCTGTCGCATCGCGTCGTCGGCTTCGAGGTCGATCGCGACGTCGGGCGCCATCGGTTCCATCTCGTTGGTGCCGTCGCGGCGGAAGCGGCAGCAGTTGGGGACGCGCAGCGTGAAGCCGCAGTGGTCGAGGACGAGCGGCGCGCCGCCGTCGACGTAGCCGCCGCCGGCGCCGAGCGTCGGCGCTCCGAGCAGCAGCGCGGCGTCGTTGTCGCGGAGGATCGCGGCGAAGTACTCCGACGCCGACGCGGTGCGGCCGTCCACCAGGACGAAGAGCGGCAGGTCGACGACCCCTTCGCGGCGGTCGAAGCGCGACGGATCGAAGAGCTGCTTGCCCGAGTCGAGGCCGTCGGTCGCGTCGGGCGACAGGTAGTCGAACGCGCCGGAGGTCCACGCGTCGACGTCGGCCAGCAGCGGCACGGCCGCGCGACCGTGCGGCTCGCGGAAGAGCGCGGCGCGATCGACCGGCTTCGCGGCTTCGTCGCGCTGGCGCACGAGCCGCCGCTCCGCTTCTCCGAGCAACGCTCGCTGCTCGGCGGCGAGATCGGCGCGGCCGAGGTCGGCGCGAACGGCGGCGAGCGCGCGCTCGAGCGCGGCGACCGTCCGCTCGTCGCGCAGCAGGCCGGCCCGCGGCGCGCGCAGCGGGCGCGGCGTGAAGAGGCGCGCGGCCGGATCGACCCAGTCGGTGCCGCCGCCGTTGCCGGTGAGATCGATCAGCAGCGCCTGCGCGCCCGCGTCGCGCAGCGCCGCGAGCCGCTCGCCGAGGCGACGCAGGATCGCGTTGCAGAGTTCGATGAAGAAAGCGCCGCCGTCGACCGCCTCCGCCGCGCGCGCGCCCGACGCGGCGGCGGATTGCATCCCTTCCCACGCGTCGCGGCCGCAGCTCTCGTACTCGGCCCAGCCGAAGCTCGCGATGCGGAGCACGCCCGCGCGGCGCCCGTCGGGCAGGTCGAAGAGCGCGGCGGGAAAGGGCTGGCGCTCGTCGCGCGGCAGCTCGACGAAGCCGGGCAGGTCGGCGAACGGCAGCTCGAAGCCGGACGACTCGCCGTCCATCCCGAACTCTTCGAGCGCGTCCGACCAGTCGCGGTCGAGCGCCACCTGGCTCCACGTGAAGCCGCGCAGCGCGAGCGTCACGTGCGAGTGCCACGGCCGTTCGAGCCGCAGGTGGGGATCGCGCATCGCCGCGACGAAGTCGGAGAGCGCCGCCGCGCAGCCGTGATGGCTCCACGCCTCGTCGATGCGCCGGCACGTGTCGCGATGGAGCGCCGCGAGGTCGAGCTCGCGCCGCGCCGCGACCCACTCGAGGTTCGCGTAGCGCTGCTCGAGGTGCGCCACCATCTGGTCGAAATCGCTGCGCCACGCCGCGCGGCCACTGCCGGTCAACGCGCAGCCGGCGGCAGCCACCAGCAGGAGAAGCGAAGCAGTGGACACCGCGACGACGCGCTTCGAGCCACGGTGCCGCGGCGCGGCGAAGTTCATCGGCAGCTCCTCAGCGGGCGATTCGTTCCCGCGTCAGTACGCCCGGCCGGCGGAGCGGGCGAGGTTGCAGCCGGCGTACGGATCCGGGAAAGAACCGCCGGGATCACGTGTGCCGGAATTGCCGGCGGCTTTATCCCGGATCCGTACGCCGGCGTCGCGGCGCGCCGCCGTGCCTACCCCGCGATCTCCCGCCGCCCCATCGCCTTCAGCGCCGCGCGCAGCTTCGCGGCCGCATCGTCGAGCGCCGCTGCGCTCGGGCTCTTCTCCGCGTTCGCGAACTCCATGTGCTTCGGTTCGCGGATCGGGATGAGATGCAGGTGCACGTGGCGGACTTCGAGGCCGACGATCGAGAGGCCGACCTTCACGGGCTGGAAGGCCTGCATCTGCGCCTTGCCGATCACCTGCGCGACGTCGAAGAGATGGCGCGAGAGGTCGGCGGGGACGTCGAGCCAGTGGTCGTGCTCGGCGCGCGGGATGACGAGGCAGTGGCCGGGCTGGATCGGGTTGATGGTGAGGATCGAGAAGCACTTCTCGTCCTTCCAGACGAAGCGGCCGGGGATCTCGCCGGCGAGGATCTTGGTGAAGAGCGTGGCCATCAGCGGGCTCCGGAGTCGCGGGTCGCGCCGCCGTCGTCGGACTTCGCGCCATCGCTCTTCTCGCCGTCCTTCTCGCCTTCGACGGGCTGCAGCTCGACGGGCGGCGGGTTGACGGGCGCGGGCGGACGCGGCGGGCGCGGGCGGCCGGTCTGCTCGGCGATGAAGTCGAGGATGCGCCAGGTCGGGCCGTCGCCGGGCAGGCCGAGGTCGCGCGAGATCGAGACGTGGTTCTTGTTCGGGAAGTGGGTGACCTGCGTGATGACGCCGGCGCCGACCAGCGCCTCGGAGAAGAGGCGCGTCGGCTCCTCCGAGTCGGGATTGCGGCCGGCCCGCAGCAGCAGGCACGGCGCGATCTTCTTGCCGGGCGCGACGTGGCGCAGCGGCGACGCGTCGGCCCAGGCGTCGCGGTCGTCTCCGAACGCCTGCGTCAGCACGGCGACCGCGTCGGCGCGGTCGTCGCTGCGCGCGAGGACGTCGTACGCGCCGCCGTCGATCATGATCGCGCCGCGCAGCGCGTCGAGTCCGAGCTTCTGCTCGCCGAGCCACCGCTCGTCGACGGCGGCCAGCGCCGCGATCTGCGCGCCGGCCGAGTGGCCCATCACGAAGAGCGCGTCGGGATCGCCGCCGAACGCGCGCGCGGTCGCCGTGAGCCATGCGACCGCCGCCGCCGCGTCGCGCACCTGCGCGGGATGCTGCGCGGCGGGCGCGAGGCGGTAGTTCATCGTCGCGAGGATGCAGCCGACGCGGCCGAACGCCGGCGCGCGCCGCTCGAGAAAGCCGCGCTTCTCGCCGCGCGCCCAGCCGCCGCCGTGCACGAAGAGCGCGATCGGCAGCCCGCGCGTCGGCGGCGTCGTCCCGTCGCCGACCACCGTCGCCGGCGCGATCAGGTCGAGCGTCTGCTCGGCCGGATCGTCGGCGTTCGTCCCGTAGCGCAGGTCGAGCCAGCCGACGAGCGAGCCTTCGGGACTGCGCACCATCGGGAGGAGCAGGCCGTCCGCGCCGGGAGCGGGCAGCTCACGCAGCTCGCGCATCGGCGCCTCGCCCTCGCTGGCCGCCGGGACCGTGACCAGCGCGGTGAAGCGCTCGGGCAACGGGACGATCGGCGACGCGCAGCCGCCGAACAGCGCCGCGGCGGCGATCCATGCGGCCCGCGTCACGCGCCCGACCCGCGACCCGCCTCCGTAGCCGCTCTCCATGCATTCGCTCCTTCGCTCGCGACCGCGGTCCACGTTAGCCCCGCTTCACCGCGCGCGTCGCCATCGCGGTCGCGATGCGGCGGTCGAGCGTGCGCGTCGCGTCGCCGTCCTCGAAGAGGGCGGTGAGCACGAGGCCGGCGGCGAGTTGGCCGCCGAGCTGCTGCTCGAGCGTGTGGCCGAAGACGAAGGGCTCGCTCTCGGCCTGCAGCGCGGCGCGCTCGGCTTCGGCGAGGTGGACGAGGTCGGAGTAGGGCAGCGAGTGGCGCGCGACCAGCTCGCCGCGCTCCATCGCCTTCTCGTCGAAGAGGTACCAGACCGGCTGCACGAAGCCGGCCAGCAGCACGCCGCCGTCGCGCAGCACGCGCGCCGCCTCGCGCCAGACCGGCGCGAGGTCGGGCACGAAGCAGTTCGAGCAGGGGTGGAAGACGAGATCGAACGCGCCGTCGGCGTAGCGCGAGAGGTCGCGCATGTCGCCCTCCTCGAGGCGCAGCTCGAGGCCGTCGCGCTCCGCGACGAGGCGGTCCTGCGCGAGCTGCGCCGGCGAGAGGTCGTGCACCGTGACGCGCGCGCCGGCCGCCGCCAGCAGCGGCGCCTGCTGCCCGCCGCTCCCCGCGAGGCAGAGCACGCGCGCGCCCGCGAGCGGCGGGAACCAGTCGCGCGGCACCGGCTTCGTCGGCGTCAGCACGACGCTCCAGTCGCCGCGCCGCGCCGCCGCGACCGCCGCCGCGTCGACGGGGCGCGTCCAGCGGTTGCCGCGCGCCACCTGCGCATCCCAGGCTTGGCGATTCCAGGCCGCCGGATCGTCGTCCATCGCTCCCTCGCGCTTGCGTCGGTCACCTTTCACGGCGCGCGGCGACAATAGGCGGCCATGCAACGCACCCGCCACGAGTTCGAGCAGAGCGAGCAGCGCGACCTCGCCCCCTACGCGGTGAAGTCGGCGGCCAGCCGCGGGCGCAAGCGCGCGGAGGCGGAGGATCCCCATCGCACCGCGTTCATGCGCGACCGCGACCGCGTGATCCACAGCGGCGCGTTCCGGCGCCTCGAGTACAAGACGCAGGTGCTGGTCAACGGCACCGGCGACAACTACCGCACGCGCATGACGCACACGCTCGAGGTGTCGCAGATCGCGCGCTCGGTCGGGCGCGCGCTCGGGCTGAACGAGTCGCTGGTGGAGACGGTCGGCCTCGCGCACGACCTCGGCCATCCGCCCTTCGGCCACTCCGGCGAGGAGGAGCTGCGCGAGCTGATGGCCGCGCACGGCGGCTTCGAGCACAACGCGCAGGCGCTGCGCATCGTCGACCTGCTCGAGAACCCCTATCCCGGCCGGCCGGGGCTGAACCTCACCTACGAGACGCGCAGCTCGCTCCTCAAGCACGGCACGAAGTCGAGCGGCCCCACCGCCGACGACATCGCGCCCGAGCCGCAGCCGTGGCTCGAGGCGCAGGCGGCCGACGCCGCCGACTCGCTCGCCTACATCTCGCACGACCTCGACGACGGCCTGCGCTTCGGCGTCTTCGCGGAACCGGAGCTCGGCGAGCTCGAGCTCTGGCGCCGCGCGCGCGAGGAGGCGAAGCGCCGCTATCCCGGCGCGAGCGCCGCCGAGCTCTCGCGCCCCACCATCCACGCGACGCTCGCGCTGCCCGTCGCCGACCTGATCGACGCGACCGACGCGCGCCTGCGCGCCGCCGCGATCGAGTCGCCGCTGGCCGCGCGCCGCGCGCCGCAGCGCCTGATCGGCTTCTCCGACGCGATGCAGCAGATCCAGGCCGAGGCGAAGCGCTACCTCTTCAAGCGCTTCTATTACGCCGACCACGTGATGGCCGTCCGCCGCGAGGCGCGCCGCCAGTTGCGCGAGCTCTTCCTCCACCTCCACGGCCACCCCGAGGAGATGGCCGATTGGGCGCGACGACGGCTGGAGCAACCGCTGCCCGGCGACAGCGACTGGCGGGTCACGTGCGACTACGTCGCGGGGATGACGGACAGATTCGCGCAGCAGGAGTGGGAGAGGCTGGTGGGGAAGAAGGGGTAGGCGGTCAGGAGCCGGTGCCGCCTGCTTCTCCGGCACGAAGCGGCGCGCTCACTCCGCGACGATCGTCACCTCGGCGTCGTGGACGCCGTCGACGACGGCGGTCGTCGTCCATTCGAGGTCTCCGCCCGACATCGGCGTGACGACGATGCGGAAGCGGCCGGCGCCGAGAGCCCGGATCTCGGGATCGACAGGCGACGCCGACAGCGGTTGCGGCGCGCTCCAGCGCTCGTAGCGCATGCCGTCGATCCGCTCGGCGCGCGCGGCGACGCGCGGGACCGCGAAGCCCTCGGGCGCGACGACGCGCACGCGCAGCGTCGAACCGCGCGCGAAGGCGAGCGGCCCGAGGTCGCGCGCGCCGCCGTCCGACTCGAGCCGCTCGATCTCCGCCGGCGCCGCGATCCGCGGATCGATCAGCACGCGCCAGCTCCCCGCCGGCAGCGGCGCCGTCGCGAAGGTAGCGCCGCGGCGCAGCGCGACGCGCCGCTCGTCGCTGCTCGTCGTCGCCGCACCGTCCGCGGCGAGCGGCGCGACGCGCACCGACGCGACGGAGAGCTGCGACTGCTCGGCGGTCGGCTCGCCCTCGAAGCGCGGCGCGAACTCGAGCATCGGGCCGAGCTCGAGATGGAGCGTCAGGGTCGATCGCGGGTTCGTCAGATCGATCGCGTCGTTCCAGCGCGACGAACGGAGGTAGGGGTGCCGGATCACCAGCGGACGGGGATGGGCGCGGTCGAACGTGAAGCGGGTGGTCGTCGGCCCCGGCTCGGCGAACCGCCACTCCCCGTCGTCCAGCCACGAATCGGGAGCCGCCAGGCCGCGCACGTGCGCCACGAGCTCGGCGCAGCGCGGAGACTCGCCGGCCGGCACCTTCCACTGCACGGCGACCTCGACAAATTGCGACGCGTCGAGCTCGATCGCGACCGGCTCGGCGCCCGCCGCGACCTGGAACGGCGCGCTCGCGACCGCGCCGAAGTGCGCGATCGCGCGCCACATGCCGGGCTCGACGTCGCGGAACTCGCAGACGGCGACGTCCGGACCGACCGCGCGCCCGCCGGCATGGTGGTGATCGCGACCCACCGCCCCATCCAGCCGCGCCACCTGCTCCAGCGAGACGAACGCGCGCGCCGGATCGCGACCGCGAACGCGGACCTCCACGGCGCCGCGCGCGCGATCCGAGAGGTCGACGGGAACGACGAGCGGCTCCGCCTTCGCGCCGGGCGCCGGAAGGGGCGGCAGCTCGACGCGCCGCGTTCCGTTGGGCAGCGCGACCATCGCGAACCGCTCGCCCATGCCGCTGCGCCGCTCGAGGAAGCAGCGAAGCTCGCCCCGTTCGGGGAGCTCGACGCGGTCGCGAAAGCGCTCGTGATCGAAGACGCTCCCGAAGGAGACGTCGCAATCAGCGGGCAAGCGGCGCTGGCCATCGATCTGGAACTCGAATCGCACCTCCGTCACGGCCGGATCGACCACGCGCTGCAGGACGACGGCACGCGCGGCGCTTTCGAGCGCGATCGTCCGCGACGCGAAGGCGCAGACGAGTTCCCAGCGGCCGGCCCGCAGCTCCTCGAAGCGGGCGACGCCGCGCGCGTCGGTCTCGCGCAAGTCCGTGTCGTGCCCCCTGTCGTCCCGCGCCGACCGCTCGCGCGACACAGTGATCAGCTCGCCGACCAGCGGCGCGCCGTCGGCCTTCCGCAATGTGACGTCGAGCGACGCCGTCGGCTCGAAACGGAGAAGGAACGGCGCCTCCTCCGGCCCGTACGTCAGTAGCGCGATCGCTCCGTCGGGAGCGAGGGCGATCCACTCGCGCGCGGCGTAGTCGGCGCGTGGGTCGCCCCCTTCGATCCCAGCGACGACGCCGCACGTCGCGACGACGGCTCGCCCGCGCACGACGGCGGCGCGCTGGAGCGGCCGGTCGAGAGGGTCCGACCACCTCGCGGTGCGACGCGGCCGCAGCTCGATCGGCGTCCCGTCGGGCGGCGCGAAGCGGCCCTCCTCCAGCGGCCAGCGCACTTCCTTCGGCACCAGCGCCTTCATCGCCAGCCGCGCCGAAGTCGCGTCGCGGGCGAGCTCGACGGCCGCCTGATACGAAGGCTCGGGGATGCAGTCCGACGGCACCGACCAGCGCGCCGCCCAGCCCGTCGCGGCGGCGTCGATCTCGAGCGGCAGGTCGCCCGGCAGGTCGCGCAGCGTGACGCGCCCCGAGGCGTCGGTCGTCGCCTCGGCCGCCGTCAGCGGCCACTCCCGCAGGTGGCGCTCGCGACCCTTGTCGGTGTTCGCCTCCCGCAGCAGCCACACGAGGACGCGCGCCCCGACGACGGGCGTCGCGCGATCGACGTCGACGACCTCGACCTCGACCGTGCGCGTCGGCAGCAGCTCGACGCGCGTGTTCCCCGTCGGCCGGCCCGCTCGCGCCCTTCCCACCGTCGAGCGACCGCGCGTCGCATGGCGCGCGACGAGGTGGCACTCGACGTCGGCGACGCCGCTGATCGCGACGCGGCCGCTCTCGTCGGAGCGAACCGTGGCGAGCGGGATCGAGCCGAAGGCGCCGAAGAGCTCGACGTTCGCGTCGGGAACGGGCCCCGACCGGTCGACCACCTCGACGCGCCATTCGACCGCCGGTCGCGCCAGCAACGGCCGGCGCAGTTCGAGCGACCCGCCGGCGTCGAGGTCGTACGAGCCGAACGAGACGCACTCCCATGCGGCGAGCCCGCCGGCCGCTCTCACGATGAGATCGCACGTCGCGCCGCCCCACTCGGTGCGCGCGAGCTCGCCGGCGATCGCGAAGACGCCGCCCGTGCCGCTGGTCGCCGGCGGCGACTCAGCGATCGAGCCGTCCTCGTTGCGCGAGCGGGAGACGACGGTGGCGCCGACGACAGGAAAGCGCCGCTCGTCGACGACGCGGCCGCGCAGCTCCCGCCGCAGCGGCTCGTCGGGCGGAAGAAGTAGCAGGGCGGCGAGGGCAGCGCAGCCGACCATGAGGAGCTCCGGGCTGACCGTCGCACCCCCGCGAGCGGCGATCGTTGCCACTGCCAACGCTAGCGGGCGTGTCCGGTGCGCGCCGGAACTCTAGAACGAGAGGTCGGTCGAGCTTGCCGGAGCCTGCTGCCGAGGAGTCCGTCATGTTCCAACTGCCCGCGCTGGCGTGGATCGCGCTGGCATTCGCGCCGACGCAGTCGCGCGACGGCACGCCCGATCTCTCGGAGCAGGAACGCGCGCTGGTCGAGCGCCTCCTCGCGGTCGCCCGCGAGACTGCGCCGCCGACGCCGCCCGCGAGTGGCGGTCGCGCGATCACCGGACGCGTCGCGACCGAGACGGGCGCGCCGCTCGCGGGAGCGCGCGTCATCGCGCGCGAGATCCAGAAGCGATCGGTCACGTTCCTGCGCCGGCCGGCGTGGGACCCCGCCTACCACCCGGCGCCCGACCTCGAGTCGCGCCTGCGCCGCAGCCTCGAGTTTGTGCTGAAGAGCCAGCGACGCGAGCACGCGGCGACCAGCGACGCCGACGGCCGCTTCGCGATCACGGGCCTCGACGGGGAGCGCTACGAACTCGTCGCCAGCGCCGACCACCACGCGCTGAGCGACGGCACCGGCGTCGGGTGGAACCGCTGGAGTCGCGTCGTCGAGCCCGATGCCGAGGTCGAGCTCGTCGCGAAGCCGTTGCTCGACGCGACCTTCACGCTGACGCTGCCCGACGGGGCGCCGCCCTCGGAGGCGATTGTCGCGTTCCGGCGCCTCGGCGATCGCGACGACGCGTGGGAGCAGACGTGGACGCCCGACGCTCCGCGGATCGCCGCGCCCGCGGGCGATTGGATGGTCGCCGCGCGCGTGCTCGATCCCGAGTCGGGCGAACGCGGGCAGGAGATGCGCGACTTCGTCTCCGAGGAGCGGCTGGTCGCGATCACGCCCGCCGCGCCGACCGTCGCGATCGCGCTGCGCAGCTTGGCGCGCCTCTCCGGCGTGATCCGGGGCTCGAGCGGGCCCGACCGGCGCCACGTGAACGTCGTGATCGTCCCGCTCCTCGACGGCGAGACGACCGCTCCGCCCGGCGAACGGTCGGGCACGCGGCGCCGCGACACGCACCAGGTGACGCTCCAGAGCTCGCGAACGGGCGAGTGGCACTTCGACGACCCGTGGATCACGGCCGGCCGCTGGTCGGTCGCCCTGACCGACTACTCGAGCGGCGAGCGGCTCGACGAGCGCGTGGTGGACGTGACCGACCGGCCCGTCGAAGTCGCGTTCGATCTCGCGCCGCCTGATGCGTCGGAGCGCGTGCCGGTCCGCGTGCGAACCGCCGACGGCGAGGCGCTGGACGACTTCGTGCTCGAGCTCTCGACGGCGGCGGAACGCGACGGGCGGCGCAGCTCGACGTCGGCCCGCGAGATCGAGCGGCGCAGCGAGCCGGGCGGCGGCTCCACCTTCTGGCGCCGTCAGCTGAGCGACCGCAACCTCCTCGTCGCCCGCCACCCGCGCCACGGATTCGTCGCGGCGACGGTCGCGCGCGACGCCGCCGAGATCGAACTGCGCTTCGTCGCGCCGGCGCTGGCGACGCTCGACCTGTCGGGAGGCCCGGCGCGCACGGCGAAGCGGGCGGTCGCGCTCGTCGTCGATGGACCGATGGAGCAGGTCGATGGCGATCTCGCGCCGCGCGCGCTCCGCTTCGACAACGCAGCGCTGCCGAACGACGGCCGGATCGAGCTGGGTCCGCTGCCGCCCGGCACCTACCGCGCGCGCCTCACCGTCGACCCCGACCGCGACGACTCGAACGGCGGCGCGATCGTCGCATCGACGACGTGGACGCTCGCGGCCGGCCCGGTTGCGCTCGCGTGGCGCTGGCCCGAGCTGTCGACGCTGCGCGTCACGGGCGCGGCGAAGGGCGGCTGGCAGCTCGAGTCGTACGAACGTCAGGCGTTCGACTCCGTGTCGGGCAGCCCGCGCTGGTTCGGGACCGCGGCGGACGGCGAGGTCGTCTTCGTCGACGTGCCGAGCGGCCTCCATCGCCTGACCGGACCGGACCGAGCGCTGATGCGGATCGAGCTGCCGCAGCGCGATCCGGTGGCGTTCCGCGCGATGGAGATCGACGCGCTGCGCGTCGTGATCACCGAGCCGGGCGGCGCACTCGTGCACGAGGGGCTTGCGCACGGCGACCTCGTGGTCGGGATCGACGGCGCGGAGTTCTCCAGCCGCGAGCAGCTCGGCTGGATCCGCGGACGCCTCGATCAACAGAAGGTCGACCGCGTCACGCTGACCGTCGAGCGCGCCGGCAAGCGCTTCGAAGTGCTCCTCGCCCTAGTGTTGCTGAACGACGCGCGCGAGGCGGGCGGCATCTTCGTCGAGGACGCGCGCTGATCAGCGCGGCGGCACCAGTTTGCGAACCAGCGCGGCGAAGTCGGGGAAGCCGTACTTCTTCTGCGCGAGCTCGGAGCGGTCGGTCGGGTAGCGGCGCTGGCGGACGGCGACGAGCTTCTTCTCGGGGATCACGACGAGGTGGTTGCCGAGCATCCCCTCGGCGCGCACGCCGCGGACGCGCGACGGCTCGGTCTCGGTCGCGGGGAAGACGTCGAGCCACCAGAGGTAGCCGCAGACGGCGCCGCGGCCGAGCTCGGGGAAGGCGGGGCGCATCGCCTCGTCGAGCCACTTCTCGCTCACGAGGCGCTTCCCCTCCCAGACGCCGCGCTGCAGCACGAGCTGACCGACGCGGGCGAGGTCGCGCGCGTGCAGGTAGCAGCCCGACATGCCGAACGGGTTGCCCGCCATGTCGCGCCGCCAGCCGAACTCGACGATGCCGAGCGGACCGAAGAGGCGCTCGCGCGCGAACTGGTCGGCCTTCCTGCCGGTGGCGCGCTCGAGGATGCCGGCGGCGAGGTTGACCGCGAGGTTGTTGTAGGCGAACGCGGTGCCCGGCGGCTTCGCGACGCGGCATTCGATCGCGCCGGCGACCAGGTCGGGGTTGGTGCCGATCTTCCCCGACCCCGGCGCGGGCACGAGGCCCGACGTGTGGGTCAGCAGGTGGCGCAGCGTCACGTTCGCGCGGCGCGCGCGGACCGACGCGTCGTGGTCGCCGCCGTCCGCGTCGAGGAACTCGGGGAACCAGCGCGACACCGGCGTGTCGACCGACTCGATCGTGCCGTCGTCGATCGCGATGCCGACGAGCAGGCTGATCATCGACTTCGTGCACGACATCATCTCGATCGCGTCCTGCGGCAGCCCGAAGTACTCCTCGGCGACGAGCTTCCCATCGACGACGATCACCACGGCGTCCGACTTCGCCGCGCGCGCCTGCGCCATCAGCGCGGCGATCGCCGCCGGATCGATGCCGAGCTCGGCGGGCGCGGCGGCGGGCGGCCAGCCGCCGGTCGACCTCCACGGCTCGCTCGTGGCGGGCCGCTCTTCCGGCGGCGGCAGCGACTGCTCGAACTCGGCGTCGTCGGGGCCCGCGCCGTCGCGGTCGCCGTCGTCGCCGTTCGCTTCCGGCGGCGGCGACGGCGCCTTCGTCTCGGCCACCAGCGGCGCGACCGCCAGTGCGGCGCGGTCGAGGAACCGGTGGAGCGACACGAGGCTCATGCCGTGGTCGATGTTCACCTGCACCGCGACCGCGACGCCGGCGCCCTCGAACCACGCCATGTCGGAGAGGTAGCCGGGGAACCAGCCGCTGTGGCCGATCGCGCGACCGGTCGCGCCGCCGTTGGTCGCGTCGCGCAGCGTGCAGCCGAGGCCGTACTGCTCGCCCGGCGTCAGTTGCGCAGCGACGCCGGCGGTCTGCTCGTCGCGCCGCGACTTCGGCAGCAAGGCATCGCTGCCGAAGAGCGCGGCCGCGAGGCGCGCGAGGTCGCCCGCGGTCGTGACGAAGCCGCCGCCCGTCCACTCGAACTGCGGATTGGCGCAGTAGACGCCGTCGACCGCGACCTCGGCCGGGAAGGGGAAGGGCTGGTTGGGCTGCGTGTAGCCGCTGACCAATCCTGGGATCTCGGATTGGATCGCGGGAGTCGTGCCGCTCAACGCCAGCGGATCGAGCACCCGCTCCTGCGCGAGCTCGTAGAAGTCGGCGCCGGTGGCGCGCTCGATCACCATCCCGAGGGCGATGTAGTTGGTGTCGGCGTAGTTCCACCCCTGGCCCGCCGCGAACTGCGGCTTGCGGCCGAGCACCAGCGCGAGCCGCTCTTCGGGCGTCCACTCCCCCTGCGGATCGCTCTTCAGCCGCGCGAGCGCGCCGGGGTGGTTGAAATACTCGGAGAGGCCGCTGGTGTGGTTCATCAGGTGGCGCAACGTGATCGCGTCGCCGTTGGGGAGCTGGCCGTACCACGGCTCCGCGCCGAGCCACTTCGACAGCGGCGCGTCGAGATCGAGCACCTTCTCCTCGGCGAGCTGCAGCGCGACGGCCGCGACGATCACCTTGCCGATGCTGCCGGTGAAGATCCGCGCGTCGAGCGGCATCGGCTTCGCCGGCCGGCGGCGCGCGACGCCCGACGCGACGGTGATCGGCTTCCCGTCGAGCCGCGCCACCGCCGCGATCGCGCCCGGCGCCTTCACCTCGGCGCGCCATGCGTCGAGCTCCTTCTGCAGCGCGGCGGCGATCGCCGCGTCGTCGCACCGCGCGCGCGCGACCGTCGCGCCCGCCGTCGCCGCGAACAGGAACGTGAGGACTGCGAACGCCGCGAACCGTCGCACGATCCGATCTCCCACGCGAAGCCGGCTCATCCGCCCGGGCAAAGTACGACGCGCTCGCGAAACCGTCGCGGCCTCCGGGCCGCCGCGGCGCGACGGCGGGAACGGGGAGCCGGCGCGACCTTGCCACCCTTCCCCGACCGGACCATGATCCCCGCCCCTCCCATGGCGACCCCAGGCGACGAATCCGGCGGACAGCCTCCCGACGCGGCGGATGCGCCGCTCGAGTCGGCGTTGGAGGCGATGGAGCGCGCGGTCGGCCACCGTTTCGCCGACCGCCAGCTGCTGATCACGGCGCTCACCCACCCGTCGATGATCGACATGACGAAGGTGAGCTACGAGCGCCTCGAGTTCCTCGGCGACGCCGTGCTCGGCCTCGTGGTCGCGGAGCACCTCTACGGCCGCTTCCCCGACGCCGACGAGGGCGAGCTGACGCGCATCAAGTCGTCGGTCGTCAGCCGCAGCGCGCTCGCCCACCTCGGCAAGCGGCTGCGCATCGTCGACCACCTGCGGATGGCGAAGGGGATGCACCAGCAGGGCCCGATCCCGCGCAGCGTCGCGTCGAACGCGACCGAGGCGCTGATCGGCGCGCTCTACTGCGACGCCGGCTTCGCGAAGTCGCAGGCCTTCATCCTGCAGCAGCTCGGCGACCTGATCCGCCGCAGCAGCGGCACCGGCCGCGCCGCGACCAACCACAAGTCGCTGCTCCAGCTCCACACGCAGCAACTCGGGCTCGGCACGCCGACCTACGAGCTCCTCGCCACCGAAGGCCCCGACCACGTCCGCGTCTTCCAGGTCCGCACCGTGCTGAACGGCCGCGCCTTCCCCGCCGCGTCGGGCGCCAGCAAGAAGAAGGCGGAGCAGCGCGCCGCCAAGAACGCGCTCCGCGAGCTGAAGGCGGAGGTGCTGCCCGACGAGCCGGACGGGGGCGACGACGGCGGGACGTGAGCGGGGGAACGGCTCGCCGGCGATTCGGCGTGAAGCGGCCTTCCGGATCGGGCGGTGCAGGACGGCCAAACTGCTGCTGAGCAGGGTTACGAGGGCGATCAACTCTCCGTGGAGATCGCCATGGTCCGCCGCCCCCGGAAAAACCCTGATGCGCGCGTCATGATCCGCTGGATCACGCGGCTCGACCCGATCGTCTGCGCGATCGCCGGCATGGTCCTCTTGTCGCCCGTCGTCGCGCTCTTCCACCTGGTGATGCTGCCCGAGGCGAACGTCGTGGCGTGACGCTCGACGGCCGCAGTCGCGGGGAACTCCCTCGAGGCCGGCGGCCGTCCAAGGCGTGCGCGACCCCCGTCGCGCTGCTGTCTCGATCGCGTCCGTCAAGAAGGAGCGAGCGACAGCACTGCCGAGAGCCCGGCCGCGGCGAAGTCAATCGCCCCGGTCCGGGCTGTTGCATTCGTGCGACCGCGGCAATCGACCGTCGTCGACTCGCATTCGGCGCTCGCGATCCATCGCGCGTGATCGAGCCTGCCTGAACGCGCCGAGCTCGACGTCGTGTCGTTCTCGCGAACCAGTCGTTCTGCCGCGGAAACCGGCACATCTCGACCGTGGCGAATCCGGTGCGTTGTCCGGTGAACCACTTTGGTGCCCGCCGTCCAGTGCGTCGCGGGTCGCGACGCGGTGGCAGCAACCATCAGGAGGGACGACGATGACGAAGCGAAGGGAGCTGGGCGCGGTCGAGATCGGCGGCTCGGGCTGCGAGCCGAAGGACGACCGCGACGAGATCGACGGGATCCAGCAGCCGCAGCAGTTCGACATGCCTCTTCCGACGAACGGCGCGCCGATCCCTCCGGAGGAGCTCGCGAAGCTCTGCGACGAGAAGATCGCGTCCGAACTGCTGAAGCGCGGCACTTGGGCGATCTGCCGCTTCCTCAAGATCCGCCCGGATACGGCGATCCGTGGGATCAGCGCCGAAGACATCGCGAGCAGCGCGATGACGGCCATGTTCGCGGGCAGTCGCGCCTGGGGCGGCGACCTCGAAGGCACCTACTACTTCATCTGCAAGAGCCTCGCGCTGCACGTGGTCGCTCCCCGGAAGCTGTGCATCGGCTCGTTCACGAACTGCGGCATCGACGACGACGCAGTCGAAGGGTCCGGGCTCGAGCCTTCGACGATCGAGGCGATCATCGATGCCGAGATGCGTGCGACCGACGACGCGCGGCGCGCCCATGCCGCCGCGCGCCGCGACACCGCCGGAGAGCGCGTCTTCACCGCGATCGCCGACGACCTCGAGCTGTGCGAGCTCGAGTCGATCCGCATCGCTGCCGGGATCCCCGTCAAGCCGAACCAGATGGCGGCCATCATGGGCCTCCCGATTCGCAAGGTGTACGAGCTGAACCGCAAGCTGAAGCGCCGGCTCAAGGAGTTGCGCGAGGAACTCGCGATCCTCCACGCGACCTGAGTCATCCCGGTCGTCCCCCGTTCGGCCCGGGCTTCGCCGCCGTGCGAGCCCGGGCCGCAGCGTTCTCCATGGCAGAGGCCTCTCGCCCCGCCCTGTGCGTCCCTTATTTCGGGGCGCGCATGGCGAATCACGGGACCTGCATGGTGAATCCACCATCAAGCGAGGTTTCCTCGCCGATCCCCAAGGAGAACACGATGGCATCGAGACATCAGGACGCCGAAGTGGGCCATACCTGGCCGGCCGCCGGCAGCGACCCCGTGATCCGCGCGATCGACGCGATGCTCTTCGACTGCATCGCGTTCGAGGCGGCCCACCTCCCGATCGAGGAGATCGAGGCCGGTCTCGCGGATCACGGTCGCCGCGCCGAGGCGGCCGGCGTCGTCATCGCGGCGCACGCGCGCGCCATCGCCGAGTCGATCCGTGCGCGCTCCATCCCCACCGATCCGACCCCGCGTGGCGAATCCGGCGGTCAAGCGGGTTGACCTCTCGACGCGACGCGGCTCCAACATCCATCCACCCACCAAGGAGAGAGTCATGACGCATGCGACGATCGGCACCCATCCCCGCGGCATCAGCGATGAGAGCATCACGATCAGCCGCTCCATCCCGACGATCGCGGCGATCGTCATCGTCCTGGCGATCTCGGTGGTCGGCGGGATGATCGGCGGCGCGATCAGCGGCGCCATCGGCCGCATCGGCGACCGCGGCGGCGAGGGCGAGATCAAGATCGGCAGCCTGCTCGCGCCGAGCGCCCATTCGACTGCGCACCTCGACCACGAGCACGCCCACGCGACACAACACGACCTGGAACTCGCGCACGTCGCGTGACACGACCGCGTCCGCCAGCATCGCCGCCGGAGATCGCCTCGCGATCCCGGCGGCGATGCGCTTCTCGAAGACGCTGCTCCTCAGAGGCCGGCGCCGTCGCGACCCCCTCAGTTGAACTTCGTGTACGTCCCGCCCGAGTCGGTCGCGAGCCACTCGAGCAGCGGGAAGTCGCCGCCGACGGCGACGCTGTGGACGACGATGCCGCGGGTCTTGTTCCAGTCGGCGAGGTGCTGGCGGATGAGCTGGAGGTCGGTGATGGCGCCGGCGCTCGGCTCGCCGTCGGTGAGCAGGAAGAGGGTGTCGACGGTCGGGTCGGCGAAGGCGACCTCGAGGGCGTCGAAGATGTTGGTGCCGCCGCGCGAGCCGAGGTGCTCGACGTAGTCGACGGCCTCGGCGCGCGTCTTGTCGTTCAGCGGGACCGACGCCTCCTTCCACTTCTGGACCGAGCTGTTGAAGGTGATGAGGTTGAAGGTCGAGGCGGCGTCGAGGCCTTCGAGCGTCTTCACGAGCTCGCGCTTCACGACCTCGATGCGCGTGGCGGGCCGGCCGTCGACGACGGCGGTGCGCAGTTGCTCGGCCATCGAGCCCGAGATGTCGACGACGAACGCGACGCGGTGCGACTCGACCTTCACGCCGAAGAAGCGGGTGTCGGTCGTCTGGCGCAGCCGTCGGCGCTCGCGCTCCGCCTCCTTCTTCGCGAGCTCGTCGGCGCCGATCAGCGGCAGGCTCCTGCCGGGCCCGTCCCACCAGCGCTTCCACGTCGCGGCGTCGGTGTCGTGCAGCTCGCCGGTGAGCCGGAAGAGCGTCGCGCCGAACTCGGCCTGCATGCGGCCCGTCTCCGACTGCATCTGCGCGACGATCGCGCCGACGCTGTCGCGGTCGCGCAGCTTCTCGAGCGTCCCGAGCGCGATGCGGCGCGTCGACCAGTCGGGGCTCGCCAGCGCCGTCGTGAAGAGCGCGAGGTCGTCCGGCCTCGGCGGTTCCGACAAGGACTGCAGCGCGGCGTTGCGCCGGTCGCGGTCGTCGCCGGCCGCGAAGCCGAGCAGCTGCGTGCGCCACGCCTCGTCCGCGGGACCGCGCAGCACGGTCAGCGCCATCACGATCGCCGGCACGTCGCCCGCGTCCTTCGGCTTCGCCAGCAGCTTCGCCAGCGGCTCGATCGCCTCGACGTCGCGCACCTCGCCCAGCAGCCGGATCGCGAGGCGGCGCACCTCGGCCTCCTTGGAATCGACCTCGCCGCGCACCTTCTTGCGCAGCTTGTCGTCGGCGGCCAGCAGCCCCTTCACCGCGTGGAGCGCGAAGAGCTGCTCGTGCGGCTTGCCCTTGCCGACCATGCCGGCGAGCCGCTTCGCGAGCCCCTCGTCCCCCATCCCCGCGACGAGCTCGGCGCACGCGGCGCGCAGGAGCTCGTCGGTCGTGGCCGCCGTCGTGCCGACCTCGATCAGCAGCTCGGCCGCCTTCGGCCCCTTCTTCTCGGCGAGGACGCGCGCCGCGACGGCGCGATCGGTCGGCCGCGCGTTGACCTGCTTCAGCGTGTCGGTCGCCAGCTCCGCGACGCCGGCCGCGCCGCGCTTCGCCAGCTCCTCGAGCGCGAGGCGGCGCAGCGTCCCGTCGTGCACGTCCTTGAACGCCTTGATCAGCTCGGCGTCCTTCATGCTGCGCGCCAGCGCGGCGAAGGCGAGCTCGCGCACCTTCGGCGGCAGCGTCTCGTCGAGGAAGAGCTTGCGGTACCACGTCGCGTTCGCGGCCGGGTCGGCCAGCTTCGCGTGGAGCGCCAGCGCGCGCTCGCGCACCTGCTCCTGCACCGGCAGCTCGACGATCTTCACGAGGTAGGGCGGCGCCGCCGACGCGCAGCCGGCCAGCGCCTCGAACGCCGCGTCGCGCAGCTCGAGCTCGCCGACGTTCGCGGCGACGGTCGCGACGTGGTCGAGCGCGGTCGCCGCCGCCGCTCCCGCGCCCTCGAAGCGGCCGAGCGCGCGCAGCACCTCGCGCTTCATCCAGACGCTCGAGACCTGGCCGTAGAAGGCGACCAGCGTCGTCGCGGCCGACGGCGTCTTCTTCAGCGCGAGCTTCGCCAGCAGCTCGACGTCGGCGTCGTCGCGGCCCGCTTGCAGCTCGGCGGCGAGCTTCGACTCCTCGGCCGAGTCGGCCTGCGCGCGCGACGGCGCGGCGAGCGCGAGGAGCGCGAGGCACGCGAGCGCGGATGCGAACGGGAGGCTCATCGTCGATCGCCCTTCATGGTGCGTCCCGCCGCGCTTCCCGAGCCTCCGCCGCGCGGATGGTAGCTTGCCGCCGATGAGCGTCCCGTCCCTGCCACGTCCGGAGATCGCTCCGGCGCTGCTCGAGATCGCGCGCGGCGGGCGTGGCGCGGCGGCCGTGAGCGAGGTGCACGGCTCGGCGGCGGCGCTCTTCGTCGCCGCGCTGGCGGCCCCGTCGGACGCGCGGCTGCTGGTCGTCCTCGCGCGCGCGGGCGACGCGAAGGACTTCGAGCTCGACTGGAACGTCGTCGCGCCCGAGATCGCGGCGACGCGGTTGCCCGAGATCGAGCGCTTCGAGGCCGGCACGCCGGAGCAGCGGCGCAACCGCAGCGATCGCGAGGCGGCGCTGGCCGCGCTGCGCGATCCCTCCGGTCCGCGCGTCGTGATCGCGTCGCTGACCGCGCTGGCCGACGCGGCCGGCGACCCCAGAGCGCCGCGCAGCGAGCGCCTGGTCCTGCGGGCGCGGCAGCGCATCGACCGCGAGGAGCTGCGCCGCCGCCTCTACGCGAGCGGCCTCGAGCCCGCCCCGCTGGTCTCCGCGCCGGGCGAGGTGTCGTTCCGCGGCGACATCGTCGACTTCTTCCCCTACGGCGCGCCGCGGCCGACGCGCGTCGAGCTCTTCGACGACGAGATCGAGTCGCTGCGCGCGTTCGATCCCGAGACGCAGCGGTCGAGCGGCGAGCTGCTCGAGGTCGACGTGCCAGGCGCCGTCGCGGCCACCGTGGTGCAGCAGTCGGCGGTCGACGGCGCGCGCCGCCACGTCGCGCTCGACCACTTCGCCGCGCCGCCGCTGGCCGTGCGCGTCGACCCGGTCGCGCTCGGCCTCGCGGTGGGCAAGGTCTCGGAGGAGCAGCCGGCGCGCGCGGGCGAGATGCAGCAGTCGCTGGCGCGGCTCGACGCGCTGCCGCGCATCGACCTCCATCCCGAGTTCGTCGCGGGCGCGGCGCAGGAGCTCGGCGCGCGGCCGGTCGAGGGCGCCGGCGGCATCCACGAGCTCGGCCGCTTCTGCGAGCGGCTGCCCGAGGCGGTCCACCGGCTCGTCGTCTTCTCGGCGACCGCGGCCGAGGGCAAGCGGATCACCGCGCTGCTGCGCGCCCACCTGCCGCCGGTGCCGCGGCGCAGCGTGGTCGACGCGCGCGGCGGGCTGGCGGCCGGCTTCGTCGCGCCGTCGCTGGGCCTGTGGGCCGCGAACCACCACGAGCTGCTCGGCCGCACGCGGCTGCAGCGCGTCTCCGAGCTCAAGGCGACCGCCGCGCGGCCCGTGCGCGAGATGCTGGAGCTGACGCCGGGCGAGTACGTCGTCCACCAGACGCACGGCGTCGCGCTCTTCCGCGGCATGAAGGAGACGAAGCAGGAGGGCGGGACCGAGGACTACCTCGAGCTCGAGTTCGACGAGGGGACGCTGCTCTACGTGCCGGCGTCGAAGATCGACCTCGTCGGCCGCTACATCGGGGCGGGCGGCACGGCGCCGAAGCTCGACAAGGTCGGCGGGAAGTCGTGGTCGCGGAAGAAGGCCGACGTCGAGAGCGCGCTCGACGAGATGTCGGCCGAGCTGATCGAGCTGCAGGCGCAGCGCAAGACGCGGCCGGGCCACGCCTACGCGCCCGACGACGACACGCAGGCGGAGTTCGACGCGTCGTTCCCGTACGCCGACACGATGGACCAGGTCACGGCGACGGAGGAGATCAAGCGCGACATGCAGGCGGCGCGCGCGATGGACCGGCTGCTGTGCGGCGACGTCGGCTTCGGCAAGACCGAGGTGGCGACGCGCGCCGTCTTCAAGGCGGCGACGCAGGGCAAGCAGGTGGCGATCCTCGCGCCGACGACGCTGCTGGTGCGCCAGCACCTCGAGGTCTTCCGCAACCGCTTCGCCGACTGGCCGGTGCGCGTCGAGGGGCTCTCCCGCCTCACCCCGTCGAAGCATGCCAAGGCCGTCGTCGCCGGCCTGCGCGAGGGGCAGGTCGACGTCGTCATCGGGTCGCACAAGCTGCTCTCGAAGAGCGTGACGTTCCGCGACCTCGGCCTGCTGGTGATCGACGAGGAGCAGCGCTTCGGCGTGAAGCACAAGGAGGCGCTGAAGCAGCTGAAGAGCACGGTCGACGTGCTCACGCTCAGCGCGACGCCGATCCCGCGGACGCTCCACATGGCGCTGGTCGGGCTGCGCGACATCTCGACGCTGCGCGAGCCGCCGCGCGGCCGCCTGCCGGTCGAGACGAAGGTCACCTACGAGGACGACGAGCTGGTGCGCGTCGCGATCGAGCGCGAGCTGGCGCGCGAGGGCCAGGCGATCTTCCTCTTCAACCGCGTCGGCCCGATCCACGACGTCGCGGCGCGCGTGAAGCGCCTCGTGCCGGCCGCGCGCGTCGGCGTCGCGCACGGCCAGATGCCGGGCACGAAGCTCGAGAAGGTCGCGCTCTCGTTCGCCAACCGCGAGATCGACGTGCTGGTCTGCACGACGATCATCGAGGCGGGCATCGACATCCCGACCGTCAACACGCTGCTGGTCGAGCGCGCCGACCTGATGGGCCTGGCCGACCTCCACCAGCTGCGCGGCCGCATCGGCCGCAGCGACCGCAAGGCGTACGCGTGGTTCTTCATCCCGCGCAAGCCGCTGCCGGCGATCGCGCTCAAGCGGCTGCGCGCGCTCGAGGGGCTGGCCCACCTCGGCGCCGGCTTCGACATCGCGATCCGCGACCTCGAGATCCGCGGCGCCGGCAACCTGCTCGGCAAGCAGCAGTCGGGGCACATCGCGTCGATCGGCTACGACCTCTACTGCCGCATGCTCGCCAAGTCGGTCGCGAAGCGGCGCGGCCACCAGCTGCCGCCCGAGCCGGAGGAGATCGACGTCGGCATCGGGCTGCCCGCCTTCCTGCCGCGCGAGCACGTCCGCTCCAGCCACCAGCGGATGGAGCTCCTGCGCCGGCTCGGCGAGGCGCGCGACGAGGAGCAGCTCACCGCGCTCGAGGCGGAGATGCGCGACCGCTACGGCCGCCCGCCGGAACCGCTGGCCAACCTCGTCGATCTCTTCCGGGTGAAGGAGCGCTGCCGCCGCCTGGGGATTTCCCGGGTCTTCCACCCGGGCGGGGGCGAGGTGCTCCTCTTCATCCGCGATTACGGGCGGTTCGCGAAGTTGAAGCTATTGCGCGGCGAAGGCCGACACGTCGAGGGGTCGCGCGTGCTGGTCCTCCTGCCGCCGGAGGTGCGCACGCCGCAGGAGCTGCTGCGCTACCTTCTCGCCGAACTGGGCCCGCGGACGGCCGCGCCCGCGAAGCCGCCCGCCGCGCCAAGCGGCGCTCCAGGTGCCGGAGGACGACGACCGTGAGCTGGATCGCCGCATCGATCGCGCTGGTGGCGTTCGCGCCCGCCGACGGGTCCGCCGACGGTCCGGTCGCGCCCGAGGTCAACTACGTGCTGGCGGCCGTGAACAACGAGGTCGTCACGGTGCGCGACGTGCAGCTCGAGTGGCGCCTCGAGAACCGCCGCAACGCCAACCCCGACCGCGCCGCGCCGACGACGCGCTCCGAGCAGGAGGTCTTCGCGAAGGCGATCGTGATCGAGCGGCTCTGGCTGGCGCACGCGCACGGCTTCGCGATGTGGTCCGACATCGTCACGCGCAAGATGGTCGACGACGAGGCGCGCGACCTCTTCGGCTCGCTCTACTCCGACGCGACGCTGCCGCAGGACGAGCACGACCTCATGCGCACGAAGGCGGAGAGCTCGATCGCGCGCCAGATCGCGATGCAGTTCGACCCCGAGTTCCGCCGCTGCATGATCGCGCGACCCAGCGACGTCCGCCGCCTCTGGGACGAGCGGACCGACCTCCATCGCGTGCCGACGCGGGTGCAGCTCGGACGCGTGATGCTGGGGCGCGACCTCCACGGCCCCGACGTCGAGGGGAAGGCGGCGAAGCTGCGGCAGCTCGCGGTCGAGAAGGGGAGCCTCGAGGCCGCGGCGGCCGAGCTGGCGCCCGGCGACTACTCGGTCGTGCCGATCGACGACGTCGAGAACAACAAGGACATGCGCGACGACGTCCTCGCCTTCGCGCGGCAGGCCGAGTCGGGCGAGCTCTCGGCCCCCGTCGTCGGCACCGCCTCGGTGATGCTCTTCTCCCTGGTGCAGCGCGAGCCGGGCCGCGAGATCACGTTCGAGGAGGCGGCGCCGAAGCTGAAGGAGCACATCCAGAACATCCGCTGCGTCATCCGGCAGCAGCAGTACTTCGTCTTCAACATCCTGACCGAGTCGTTCTTCGGCCCGGCCGACCTGTTCGACGACGAGATCGAGCAGATGGCCCCGGGCACGAAGGCGAACCGCGCCCGCCAGAACGCGGCTCGTCCGGGCAACGGATGAGCTGAGCTGGGGGTTCCTTGAGGGCGAGCGAACCGCTGTTGGCGATCGCGCTGGCCGTGATCGCGCTGGCCGTCGTCGGCTGGCGCGGCGCCGCGCGCTGGCTCGCGGAGTGGCGCGCGCAGCTCGCGCCCGCGCGCAAGGCGCTGGTCGCGTCGGCGGTCGCGGTCGCGGCGGTCGGGGTGCTGGCGATGCCGCACGTCGACGCGGGCCGCTGGTTCGCGCTCGTCGGCTGGACCACCGTCGGCTTCGTCGCGCTCGCCTGCCTCGCGACGCGCGCGCGCGCCGCCGCCGACGCCGCGTGGTCGCTCACGATGCGCGTCGGCTGGCTGCCGCTCGCGCTCTTCTCGGCGACGCTCTCGCTCCTGGTCGCGCGCTTCGTGTTGGGCGACTTCCCGCACGTCAGCGACGAGATCGCCTACCAGTTCCAGGCGCGCGCGATCGCCCACGGCCGCTGGTGGGCGCCGACGCCGCCGGTGACCGAGGCGTTCGAGACGGCGCACACGCTCTTCGACGGGCCGCGCTGGTACGGCATCTTCCCGCCCGGCTGGCCGGCGCTCCTCGCCGCGGGCTACCGCGTCGCGCTCCCGTGGCTGGTCAATCCGCTGCTGGCGGTCGCGACGGTCGGCTTCTTCCACGCCTTCACGCGGCGCGCCGGCCTCGACGCGGTGGAGCAGCGACTCGCGACCGCCGTCGTCGCGCTCTCGCCGTTCCTGGTCTTCCTCTCCGGGACCTACATGTCCCACACGGCGAGCCTCTTCTGCTTCGTCCTCTTCCTCTGGGCCGGCGCGGCGCTCCACCAGACGGCGCGGCTCCGCTTCGCCGTCCTCGCCGCGCTCGCGCTGGCGGCCGGCCTCGTCGTGCGCAACTTCGACATGGCCGCCGCCTGCGCGCCGATCCTCGTCGTGCTGGCGTGGCGGGCGGTCGCGCGCGAGCCGGAGCGCGGCCGCGCGCTCGCCGCGGCCGCCGTGATCGCGCTCGGCGGCGCGGCGGCGGTCGGCGCGACGCTCCTCTACCAGCGCCACCTCACCGGCGACGCCTTCACCGTCCCGGCGATCCGCTGCTTCGAGCTCAAGGACCACGGCCGCTTCGGCGTCGGATTCGGCTCCGACATGGGGACCAGCGACCACGGCGCCGAGTTCCCCGGCTACTGGCCCTCCGACGCGATCCGCGTCACGTGCTACCGCCTCTCCGAGCTGGCGACCGACCTCGGCGCGCTGCCGCTGGCCCTCTTCGCGCTGCCGTTCCTCGCGACGGCCGCGTGGCGGCGGCGGCAGCAGCCGTGGGCGCGCCTCGCGATGGCGGGCGGCGTCGCGGTCGTCGCGGCCTACGTGCTGCACTTCTATCACGGCGTCGCGTACGGGGGCCGCCACTACTTCCTCGCGCTGCCCGCCATCGCGATCGCCGCCGCGCTGCAGCTCGCGTCGTTCGCGCGCGGCGAGGGCGGCGCGACGCGGCCGGCAGCGAAGGCGCTCTGGCTCGCGCTGCTGCTGCAATGCGCGCTCTTCGCCTATCCGGCGCGCGTCGGCGCCTACTCGGGCCGCTATCGCGGCAACTCGGCCGAACTGCGCGACGCGATGGCCGCGAAGGAGCTGCCGCCGTCGATCGTCTTCGTGTCGGACGGGCAGTGGGGCTGGAAGTTCGCCGCGCCGCTGAACGGCGATGCGCTGGCGGAGCAACACGTGATCTACGCGCGCGACCTCGGCGAGCGGAACGCCGAGGTGGCCGCGCGCTTCCCCGGCCGCGCCTGCTGGTCGCTGCGCATCCCCGACATGGGCAAGCCGATCGAGCTGCGGCCGTGGGTGCCGGCGGCCCAGGAGCGCGGACCGTAGCGCGTCGCCCGACCTTGCAGCTCCGGCGCGCCTCGGATAAGCCCCTCGCCTCGTGACGCGCATCGGGCGAAGACCGTGGCTCAAGTGGCCGCTGCGAGCGCTCCTGGCGCTGGCAGCGAGCGAAGCGACGCTGGCGCTCGGCGCGTTGGTGATCGAGGAGCGCGGCGCCGGCGACGGCAAGGCGATCCCGGCCGGCTGCATCCTCTGCGTCGGCGACTCCCACACGCAGGGCATCGGCGCATCGCCCGGCCACAGCTACCCCGCCCAGCTGCAGGAGCTGTTGCGCGCCGCCGGCGACCCGCGCGAGGTGGTCAATCTCGGAGTCGCAGGCTTCGACTCGCGGCAGGCGCTCGACGCGCTCGAGGACGCGCTGGCGCAGGCGAAGCCGTCGTGCGTCCTCTACCTCGCCGGCAACAACGACCGGAACCGGTCGCTCTCGCTGCTGGCGACCGACCGGACCGGCGGGACGGCGGCGCCGGCCGCGGAGGGCTCCCGGTCGGTCGGCGCGGCGCTCGACGGCGCGCTCTCGTGGCTGCGCACCTGGCGCATGGCGCGCACGGCCTGGCGCGTCGCGACCGGCGACGTCGGCCACCACGAGATCGGCGGCGCGGCCGAGCGCCGGTTGCCTCCACCCCAGAACGTCGAAGCCTCGAAGTGGAACGAAGAGTACGCGCGCGCGAAGGCGGCCGGCACGATCGCGCTGGCCGAGTGGGTCGAGCAGTTCTGGGTCATCGAGGACCCGACGTGGATGCGCGTCGGCTGGAACGACCTGCGCGCCGCGCCCGACTTCGACCGGCTCGTCGGCGTGCTGCGCCAGCCGACGGCCGCCTACGAGTGGGAGCTCGACGCGCTCGAGGGCAAGCCCTGGAGCGCGCCGCCGTGCCCGATCGAGAACCCCGACGAGAACCACGCCTTCCTGGTGGTCGCGCGCGCTCTCTCGGCGTGGTCGGAGGGCGGCCTCGCCGCGATGCGCGCCGTGCTCGACCAGCCCGAGGAGGTCGCGTGGGCGCTGAAGGCCAACCCGTGGGCCGCGCTCTACTTCGACCTTTACCGCGGCTTCTCCCGCATCGTCGCGCGCGAGTGGGACGAGGCGGCGCCGATGCTGGCCGCCGGGCTGGCGCGCACGAAGTCGATCTCGCCGCGGGTCGGGCGGCCGTGCTTCGAGGGCGGCGCCGCGCTGGCGCAGCTCTTCGCCGACGACGCGTCCGCGTCCGGCTCGCCGTCGGCTCCCTCCTGCATCCGCGATCCCGACGGCTGGCACGTCGCCTACTGGAGTGCCGACCTGCCCAACGGCCGCGAGTGGATGGCCGTCGCCGAGATCGCCGAGGGCGCCCGCGCGGGCCTCGGCTCGCCGGCCCACGAGGCGGGACGGCGCCGCGCTCACGAGCGCTTCCAGGAGCCGCGCACCCTCCCGCTGCGCTGGCTCTACGACCACCCTGACGCGACCTTCGAGCAGATCCGCGCCGAGATGCCGCTCGAGCCGCCGCGCATCGGCTGGTGGGGCATCCGCCGCTTCCTCTTCCGCAACGTCGACGCCGACGAGTACCGCCGCATCGCCACGGCCCGGCACGAGCGGCTCGCCGGGCTCGCCCGGCGCGACGGGTTCGACGCCGTCGCCCTCTGCTACGTGATCGAGGACTTCCCGATGTTCAACGCGCTGCAGCGCGAGCTGGCGGCGACGCGCGGCTGGCCGCTGGCCGACGTCCATTCGCGCTTCACGCGGGCCGAGCTCGAAGCCGACGACCGCAAGCGCTACTTCTCGGCCGACCGTGCCCACCCGAACGACGCTGGCTACGCCCTGATGGCGCGCGAGGCGTTCGACGCGCTGCAGCGGCTGCGGAGCGGCGGCGCCGCGGGGCGGTGAGCGTCAGTAGGCGTCGTGGCGCTGCATGCGCTGGCCGCCGCCGCGCAGCTCGTCGAGGAGCTTCCTGTAGGTGGCGAAGCGGTCCGCGCGGATCGCGCCGGACTCGGCCGCCTCCTTGATGGCGCAGTGGGGCTCGCGGTCGTGGATGCAGGTGGCGTACTTGCACTTGCCGATCAGCGGCTTCATCTCGCGGAACCAGTGGGCGAGGTCGTGCGGCTCCATCGGCGGCAGCCCGAACTCGCGCACGCCCGGCGTGTCGACGAGGTGGCCGCCGAACGCGAGGCGATGGAGCGACGCCGACGTCGTCGTGTGCGCGCCGCGCGTGCGCCGCGTCCCCTCGCCGATCAGCCCGCCGATGCGCGTCACGACCGCCGGATCGAGCGCGGCCAGCAGCGACGACTTCCCGACGCCCGAGTGGCCCAGCACCATCGCGAGCCGGCCGCGCATCGCGGCGCGCAGCTCCTCGATGCCGCGCCCTTCGACGACGCTGGTGGCGAGCACGTCGTAGCCGACCTCGCGCCACTGCGCCGCGACGGCGTCGACCTCGGCCGGCGTGACGAGGTCGGCCTTGTTCAGCACCACCAGCGGCGCGATCCCCTCGCACTCCGCCGCCACCAGCATCCGGTCGACGAGCCCCGGCCGCAGCGCCGGCTCCTTCAGCGCGCCGACGATCAGCAGCAGGTCGACGTTCGCGGCGATCACCTGCCACTCCTGCGGCGAGCGCGGCCGCGGCCGCGCGACGCGCGACGTGCGCGGCAGCACCTCCTCGATCGTCCCCTGCTCGCCGTCGACGACGACGCGCACGCGATCGCCGACCGCGTAGGGGCGGCTCTCCGGATCGTCGCCGGCCTCCTCGAAGTGACGGCCGCGCATGCCGCAGGCGACGATGCGCTCCCCCACCTCGACGAGGAGCTGCTTGCGGTCGATCCGGACGACGAGACCTTCGGTAGTGCCGGCCAGCTCGCGCTCCCTGCGAGGACGCGCCTTGGCGCCGCGCGCCTCCGGGGCTCCCGGAGGGGTTTCACGCGGCCGCGCTGGCGCTGCTCCACTGGCCCGGAATGATCCACGCGATGACCGTCCCGGCAAAGCCCTCCGACTCCGCCTCCGACGCGGACGAGGTGCGCGCGTTCCTGGGCGGCGAGGCGGCGGCGTTCGAGCGGCTGGTCGACCGCCACCAGCGGATGCTCCTCCATCTCTGCCAGCGCCTGGTCGGCGCGGCCGACGCGGCCGACCTCTTCCAGGAGGTCTTCCTCCAGTGCTGGCGCGCGCTGCCGCAGTTGCGCGAGCCGGAGGCGTTCCGCGCGTGGCTGGTCCGGATCACGGTCCGGCGCGCGCGCCGGCGCCTCGCGACGCGCGGCCGCGAGCCGGGCGCGCCGGAGCCGGAGCGCTTCGCCGCGCCGGCGCAGGACGATCCGCTCGAGCTCGCCGACGACGTCGCGCGACTGCGCGCCGCGCTCGGCCGCCTGCCGCCGCGCCAGCGCGAGGTCGTGGTGCTGCGCCACGACCACGGCCTCTCCTTCGCGGAGATCGCCGCGCTCCTCGCGATCCGCGAGGACGCCGCGCGCGCGAACCACTACCACGGCCTGAAGCGACTGCGCCGCGAGCTCCTCGACGAGGACCGCGCGCGAGGACCGGAGGCGCCATGAACCACCCCGTCGATCCCGCCGATCCCGACGGCCGCATCGCCGGCCTCTTCGCGCGCGACCGCGGCCCGGAGCCGGGCGAGGTCGCCGCCGCGCGGCTGCTGCTGAAGCGGGCGCTCGCGCGCGAGCAGGCGGGACCGCTGCGCCTCGCCGACGCGCGCGCGACCGGGCGGCGCGCTGCGCGACCGCGCGCTGTCGCATGGATCGCGCAGGCGGCCGGCTTCGCGCTGCTGCTCGCGCTCCTTGCTCCGCTGCTGCCGCGCCTCGCGCCCGCGCGCGACCGCGCGCCGACGCTGGTGGCCGCCTTCGCCTCCGAGATGCGCGCGCTCGGGTCGCGCATGGAGCGCTGGATCCCGACGCTGCCGCTGCGCTTCGACGCGCCGCTGCCGACGAAGGAGGCGGTCGACCGCGCCCTGACGCCGATCCGGGAGATCGGCGACGACCTGCCCTCGTGGTGGCCGTCGCTACACTCCGACGCCCGATGAGCGAGGAACCGGAGAGGCCGCGCAGCGACGCGCCGGCGCCGCGGCGCCCGCGGCTGCGCCCCTACGTCTCGGCGTGGCTCTTCGCGACCTTCCTCGTCGCCTCGCTCGGCGTGATCTGGTCGATCGACGCGAAGCAGGCGGAGGCGGGCGAGGCGCCCCTCAAGTCGCTGCTCTTCGCGCCCGTCGTCGCGCTGCTGGTCCTGCCGTCGCTCTGGCTCACGCGCCTCTTCCCCGAACGGTCGCCGAGCACGTGGCTCCGTTGCGTGCGGCGGCTGCTGATCGGCACGGTGTGCGGCACCTTCACGGCGTCGCTCCTCGTCGCGCTGATCGCGAAGCGGGGCGACGCGAAGTCGGGCGAGCTGGCCGGCCTCTTCTGGGTCGCGGGCGCGCTCTTCGGCTTCATCGCCGGGCTGATCGACTCGCTCCACGGCGACGCCGAGCGGGCCGCGCGCGACCCGCTCGACGACGAGCTGCGCTGAGCCGATGAGCAAGGTCCTCTTCGTCCTCGAGCCGCTGGCGACCGGCAAGGCGTGGCGCGCGCTCGCGATCGCGGAGCAGCTGCAGCAGCTCTTCCCGACGGCGGCGCCCCATTTCCTGGCGGGGCCGGCGGCGGCGCAGCTGCTGCGCGCGGCGGGGAAGTTCCCGGTCGACGACGGGCTCGCGCCGATCGTGCCCGACGCCGCGACGGTGGCGGGCGGCGACCCGGTCGCGCTCGCGCGCGCGGCGGAGAGCGGCGCGCGCCGGCTCGCGCCGCGCCACGCGCTGGCGGCGCTGCGCGCGGCGCGGGCGCTCGACGCGAAGCTGGTGGTGATCGACGGCCTCTTCGCGGCGGCGCCGGTGGTCCGGCGCGGCGGCTTCGACGTCGCCTTCCTCTGCGACCACCTCCACGACGCGCCGTGCGCCGACGGCGTCGCGCGGCGCGCGGCGTCGAAGCTGCTGCGCCGCGCCGTGGTGGCCAGCACGCGGCTGCGCTTCTTCGTCGGCGAGCCGGGCTACCTCGCGTCGCCCGAGCTGCGCGTCTGGTCGCGCCGCTGGTTCCGCTACTCCGGCCCGATCAGCGGGCTGGCGCGGCTGCGGCTGAGCGAATGCTCGACCTTGCGCGACGAGCTCGGGCTGGAACGCAAACGGCTGCTGGTCGTCGCGACGGGCGGCGCCTTCGCGGCGCGGCAGCTCGAGACGATGGTGCTCGCGGCGGATGCGCTCGCGGCGGAACGGCGCGACCTCGTGGTGAAGCCCTTCCCGAGCCCCGAGCTCGCGCTCGACGACGCGCGGGCGGGCGAGGCGGCGGAGCTCTGCCGCTGGCTCGCGATCGCCGACGCCGCGCTCGTCGGCGGCGGCCTCTCGCTCCTCTCCGAGTGCGCGGGGCTGCGCGTGCCGACGCTGGCGCTGCCGCTGCCGGGCCATCCGTTGCAGGCGCGCCAGGTCGACTGGTTCGCGGGCCGCTTTGGCGTGCGCCGCCTGCCGCCGGCGACGCGGCCGCGGACGCGCGACGAGGAGATCGCCGCGATCGTCGCCGCGTTGCGCCTGCTGCTGGCGAAGGGCGACGCCCACCGTCCGCACGACGCGCCCGACTGCGAGGCGCAGCGCCGCAACGCCGCCTTCGTGGCCGACCTGCTGGCCGAGCAGATGGGGCGCGAGCGGCCGAAGGTGCGCGAGGCGACGTGAGCGCGCGCGGCGTCCCGGAAAAAAGCGGCGGCGCGACGGGTTCGGCGTCGCGCCGCACTTCATTCGCTTCACGGCAGGGTTCGCGACTGCCGTTCCGCCGGTCCCCGGCCGCATCTGCGCACCGGTGCAAGGTTCTGCATCCTTCCCTTCGGTGGTCCGCCGGGATCGCTTGAGGGTCGGCCGCAGGAAGCGACTTCCCGTGGCGCTGGCAACGCACGGCGCCTCGGGGTCGTATGCGACGCACCGAGGGAGGGGAGCCGATGGCGCTCGCGTCCGTCGCAGGGTTTCTCCTGATCGCCGCGCACGACGCGCGGCTCGTGATCCGCCACGAGCCGGACGCGGCGCATCCGCTCGCGCTCGAGCTCCACGTGCGCGGCGACGACGACGGCGCGAGCGACTTCTCCGTGCCGCCCGGCTGGGGCGGCGTCGCGCGCATCGCCGACCATCTCCACGACGTCGCCTTCGCCGACGAGGCGGGCGCGCCGCTCGCCGCGACGCGCGCGAGCGAGCTCCACTGGAGCGTCGCGCACGCGCCCGGCGCGCCGCTCGTCGCGCGCTGGTGGCTCGGCGATCCGCAGCCGGCCGCGAACGGGACGGGCAACGACTACCGCCCCTTCGTCACGAAGGAGCGCTTCCACTTCCTCGGCAGCATCGGATTGCTGCGGCCCGACGCGCTGGCCGGCGCGGAGAAGCGGCGCTTCGCGATCGAGTTCGTCGGATGCGACGGCGACGGCCGCGCGGCGCTCTGCTCGTTCGGCGCCGGGCCGCGCCTCGAGGTCGAGGAGACGCTCGACGCGCTCTGCCACTCGGTCTGGATGGGCGGCGCGATGCGGCTCCACGCGCGCGACCTCGCCGGCCGCGAGCTGCTGGTCGGCATCGCCGGCCGCTTCGCCTTCGAGGACGACGCGTTCGTCGACCTCACCGAGCGGATCATCCGGATCGAGCGCGACTTCTTCTCCGACCCGGGCGAGGCGCGCTTCGTCGTGACCGCCGTGCCCGACGCGCGCGCGAACACGCAGTCGCTGGGCGGGACGGGCCTCACGCGCAGCTTCGCGCTCTTCATGACGCCGACGTTCGGGCTCGCGCCCGGCAGCGACGACCACCTGCGGATCAGCAGCCTGCTGGCGCACGAGCACTTCCACCACTGGAACGGCGGCGTCGTGCGCGGCGGCGAGGAGCAGGAGGGGCTCGGCTACTGGTTCTCCGAGGGCTTCACCGACTTCTTCACCCGCCGCTTGATGGCGCGCAGCAGCACGTGGAGCGCGCGGCAGTGGCTCGGCGAGTGGAACCGCTGCCTCGCCGCGTTCGCCCGCAACCCCGCGCGCGGCGCCCCCGCGGCGCGCATCGCCGCGGAGTTCTGGAGCGACCGGAACCTCTCCGACCTCCCCTACCAGCGCGGCGCGATCGTCGCGGCGCTGCTCGACCGCGAGATCCGCGCGACGACGGACGGCGCGCAGTCGCTCGACGCCTTCATGCGCGAGGTCGTCGCGCGCGCGCGCGCCGGCGAGCCCGCCTCCACCGCCGCCCTCCTCGAGCTCGTCGCCGACTGGACCTCCGCCGAGTTCGCCGAGACGCTGCGCGCCATCGTCGTCGACGGCGCGCTGCCGCCCCTCGACGACGAGTCGCTGTTCGGCCCCGCCTTCCGCCTGCGGCTGCGACCGCCCAAGACGGGCGAGGGCGAGTCGCCGATCCCGTCGCTCGAGCTCCTGCCCGGCACCAGCGAGGAGGAGGCGCGGGCGTCGACGTGAGCGCGCCCGCTATCCTCCCGCGCTTCCGTCGGACGGGCGCGGCGTCGTCGCGGGCCGGCCGGCGTCGAGTCGGGAGCGCCGCGATGTCGATGGTCCGAGACGTGATTCGCCGCCCGCTGGCGGGATGCGTTGCCGTGCTCGTCGTCCTGCCCGTCGCGCGCGGCCTGGCCCAGGAAGGCGCGACGCCACCGCCCATGAAGCTCGCCTACCCCGAGACGCGACGCGTCGACCAGGTCGACGACTACCACGGCACGAAGGTCGCCGACCCCTACCGCTGGCTCGAGGATCCCGACTCGGCCGAGACGAAGGCGTGGGTCGCGGCGGAGAACGCCGTGACCGAGAGCGTCCTCGCGACGATCCCGGCGCGCGCGCGCCTCGCGAAGCGTCTGACCGAGCTCTTCTCGTACGAGCGGCGCGGGATCGTCGGGAAGGTGGGCAGCACGCTCTTCTTCACGCGCAACCCGGGGCTCGCGGCGCAGGCGGTCTACCTCAAGCAGGGGCCCGACGACGCCGCGCCCGTCGTCGTGCTCGATCCCAACTCGCTCAGCAAGGACGGCACGGTCTCGATCTCCGGCTTCGAGCCGAGCGAGGACGGCCGCTGGCTGGCGTGGGCGTCGTCGGACGGCGGCTCCGACTGGAAGACGTGGCACGTGCGCGACCTGCAGACGATGCAGGACACGGCCGACGTCCTGCTCTGGAGCAAGTTCGCGGGCGCGGCGTGGAAGCACGACTCGTCCGGCTTCTTCTACTGCCGCTATCCGCAGCCCAAGGCGGGCGACGAGCTCGAGGCGGCCAACTTCAACCACACCGTCTGGTTCCACCAGCTCGGCGACCCGCAGGAGAAGGACACCCTCGTCTACGAGCGGACCGACCAGCCCGAATGGGGCTTCAACCCGGTCGTCACCGACGACGGCCGCTACCTGGTGCTGAACGTCTCGCACGGCACCGACCGCCGCAACCGCGTCTACGTGAAGGACCTCTCCGTCCCGAAGGCGGAGATGGTGAAGCTGCTCGACGACTTCGACGCGAGCTACGACTACGCCGGCGCGGTCGGCTCGACCTTCTGGTTCCGCACCGACCTCGACGCGCCGAACGGCCGCGTCATCTCGATCGACCTCGCGAAGCCGGCGCGCGCCGACTGGAAGGAGGTCGTTCCGACGACGACCGACTCGCTCGGCGCGGTCTCGCTGGTCAACTCGAAGCTGATCCTCAACTACCTGCACGACGGCAGCACGCGCGTCCGCGTCCACCACGTGAAGACGGGCGAGGCGCGCGACCTCAAGCTGCCCGGGATCGGCACGGCGTCGGGCTTCGGCGGCAAGGTGACCGACAACGAGACCTACTACTCGTTCACCTCGTTCACCACGCCGACGACGATCTGGCGCCACGACTTCACGACCGGCAAGCCGACGCAGTGGTTCGCGCCGACGATCGCCTTCGACCTCTCGCCCTACGAGACGCGCTTCGCCGTCGCGCACGGCAAGGACGGGACGAAGATCCCGATGCACATCACCTGCCGCAAGGAGACGGTGCTCGACGGCCGCAACCCGTGCCTGCTCTACGGCTACGGCGGCTTCAACATCTCGCTGACGCCGCTCTTCCGGACCGACCGCCTCGCGTGGCTGGAGATGGGCGGGATCTACGTGCAGGCGATGCTGCGGGGCGGCTCCGAGTACGGCGAGGAGTGGCACTCGGCCGGGATGCTCGAGAGGAAGCAGAACGTCTTCGACGACTTCATCGCGTGCGCCGAGCACCTGATCGACGAGGGCTACACCAGCAGCCCGAAGCTGGCGATCCACGGCGGCAGCAACGGCGGCCTGCTCGTCGGCGCCTGCATGACGCAGCGGCCCGAGCTGTTCGGCGCGGCGGTGCCGGCCGTCGGCGTGCTCGACATGCTGCGCTACCACCTCTTCACGATCGGGCGGGCGTGGGCCAGCGAGTACGGCCGCTCCGACGACCCGAAGCTCTTCCCGGTGCTGCTGGCCTACTCGCCGCTCCACCAGCTGAAGCCCGGCACGCGCTACCCGGCGACGCTCGTCCTCACCGGCGACCACGACGACCGCGTCGTGCCGGCCCACTCGTTCAAGTTCGCGGCGACGCTGCAGGCGGCGCAGGCCGGCCCGGCCCCGACGCTGATCCGCATCGAGACGCGCGCGGGCCACGGCGCCGGCAAGTCGACGCAGATGGCGATCGAGGAGCAGGCCGACCTCTTCGCGTTCCTGGCGAAGGCGCTCGACATGAAGGGCGTCGACGCGCCGTGAACGCGCCGGCGGGACGCGGCGCCGACCTGCGCGGACGGGCGCTGCGACTGCGCTGCCCGTGGTGCGGCGAGGGGCGCCTCTTCGCGCGCTGGTTCCGGATGCACGAGCGCTGCGGCGGCTGCGGCTTCAAGTTCGAGCGCGAGGGCGGCTACTTCCTCGGCTCGATCTACGTGAACTACGGCGTCGCGATCGTCGTCGCCCTCGCGCTCCACCTGCCGATGCAGTACGCGTGGTACGTGCCGATCGCGACGCAGATCGGGGTGCTGGTCACGGTCGTCGCGGCCATCGGCCTCGGCTTCTTCCGCCATGCGCGCGCGCTCTGGCTCGCGTTCGACCTGCGGTTCGATCCGCCGCGACCCGACGAGTTCGCGCCGCCGAGCGGCGCGGCTCGGCGCGACCTTCCCTGAGACATCCCGTCCCCGACCGCGACGACGCGGTCGGACGGCCCGACCCAGGGCACGGCGCGACCGGAGCTCGGCGCGCCGCGCTCGCTCCGCGGGGTCGTTCACCGGGACGCGCAACTCCCGGCGGGCAGGAGACTTGCGACCGGTCCTGATCTTTCCCTATGCAGGACGCCCTCGCGGGCCGCCGCTCGGCGTGCAAAGTGCCGTCGTCGGCCGGCTCGCGATCCCCGAGAAGGCCACCACCTGCCCGGCGGCGGCGGCCGACATCAGGGCGAGCACCACGCGTCCGCGCATGACGCGGCCGCAAGGAGACGGATCCGGATGGGCCAGAGCATCCTCACCCCGACGCAGCGCAAGCTGCTGAAGGTCATCGTCTGGGGCGGCGTGGCGATGATCGCCAACGCCGCGTTCCTGCTCCTGTTCCGCGTCACGCAGTCGACGGAACGGTTCAAGCTCCCGCACGACACGCTGCCGGCCTTCTACCAGGCGATGGTGCTGGGCCACACGCTGCTGGGCATCGCGCTCACGCCGTGCGCGCTCTTCTTCGCCGTGTGGCACCTCGGCCGCGCGTGGGCGCGCCGCCACGGCATCGCGATCACCACCGGCGTCACGCTGATCATCTCGATGCTGGCGCTGATGGTCAGCGGCTTCTTCATCCTCTCCGCCGCGAACAGCCGCGAGCACCAGTCGCAGTTCTGGGCCCACATCGGCTTCGGCGTCGGCCTGCCCGCCGTCTACGTCGTCCACCGCGTCACGTCGGTCGTGAAGCCGACGTGGCAGTCGATCCGCCGCGCGCTCGGCGGCGCGGCGGTCGCGTCGGTCCTGGCGCTCGGCATCCACGTGATCACGCTGCCGACGAAGGGCGACCGCAAGATCGGCATCGAGAGCGGCACCGTGATGGCGACCGTCCCGAAGGACGAGGCGCTCGACCAGGCGGGCCACGACCCCTTCACGCCGTTCACCGGCTTCGGCGACGTCCCGCCGGAGAGCCGCTTCTTCCCGTCGGCGTCGACGACCGCGACCGGCCAGTGGATGGCCTCCGCCGTCGTCACGCGCGGCGAGCTGCCGAACCCGGAGCAGCTCCACGACGAGGTGAAGAAGTACGGATTCGTGAAGGACATCGAGATCGGCGCCGTGACCTGCGCCCGCTGCCACCCCGACACGGTCGAGCAGTGGAGCAAGTCGGCCCACCGCTTCAGCTCGATGAACAACCCCTTCTACCGGGCCGCCTTCCTCGACATGCGGGCGCGGCCCGACGTCGGCAAGCAGCCGTCGCAGTGGTGCTCGGGCTGCCACGAGCCGGCGCTGATGCTGGCCGGCGAGCTGACGAAGAAGGAGGGCGACTTCGATCCCGACGGGCCGAACGCGCAGGCCGGGCTCACCTGCCTCTCGTGCCACGCGATCGACACGATCCACAACCGCACGGGCAACGGCGCCTACAACATCCCCGACGACCGCCAGACGCCCTACCTCTTCGACGAGACCAGCGAAGGCGCGCTGCGCGAGATCGGCGACCTCGTCATCAAGGCGAAGCCGACCGTCCACAAGGAGCGCATGCTCAAGCCGTTCTTCCGGACGAGCGAGTTCTGCTCCGCCTGCCACAAGGTGTCGCTGGACGTCGCCGTCAACAAGTACCGCTGGTTCCGCGGCCAGAACGAGTACGACGGTTGGCACGACAGCGGCGTCGCGCAGAACGCGGCGCGCACCTTCTACCGGCCGAAGGATCCGGTCACGGGCCTGCCGGTGGCGAAGCAGTGCCAGGACTGCCACATGCCGAAGGAGGCGGCGCCGCTCGGCGACGTCGCGGCGAAGGATGGGATGGTCCGCTCGCACCGCTTCATCGCGGTGAACTCGGCGCTGCCGGCGCTGCGCGGCGACACCGACACCATCGCGCGGATCGAGAAGTTCCTCCAGGACGACAAGATGCGCGTCGACGTCTTCGCGCTGCGGCGCCTCGACGCCGAGGGCAACGAGACGGAAGTCATCACCGCGCTCGATCGCACGCAGCCGGACCTCGTTCCGGGCGAGCGGATCGAGGTCCACGTCGTCGTCCGCAACAAGGGGGTCGGCCACACCTTCCCCGGCGGGACGAACGACAGCAACGAGGGCTTCCTCGAGTTCCTGGTCAAGCAGGAGGGCGGCCCGACGCTGATGCACAGCGGCTGGATCGGCGAGGACAAGCACCTCGATCCTTCGGCCCATCGCTACGGCGCGGTCATCGTCGCGCATGACGGGACGGAGGCGAAGCTGCGCAACCCGCACGACTTCCACACGATGCTCTACGCCAACGTGATCCCGCCCTCGAACTCCGACGTCGTGCGCTACCAGTTCACGGTGCCGGAGGACGCGGCCGGGTCGACGCTCGACATCACCGCCAACCTCCAGTGGCGCAAGTTCAAGCAGCACTACACCGACTACGTCTTCACCAAGACGACGGCGAAGAAGGTCGACCTGCCGATCACCCTGATCGCGAAGAACTCGGTGAAGCTCAAGGTGCGGCACAAGGGCGAGGCGGCCCCGCCGCCGACGCCGGCGCCGGTCTACGCCTCGCCCGACCAGTGGATCCGGCCCAACGACTACGGCATCGCGATGCTGGGGAAGAACGACACGCGCCTCGCCACGATCGGCTTCGCCGAGGTGCAGCGCGTCGCGCCGGCGAGGGTCGACGGCTGGCGCAACATGGCGCGCAACGCCTGGACCGAAGGCAACACGCTGCGCGCGCTCGAGCTGCTGGCGAAGTGCGAGGAGATCGCGCCGGGCGACCGCATGACGGCGTGGCTCTGGGGCAACGTGCTGCAGGACGACGGCCGCTACGGCCAGGCGATCGAGGCGTACAAGACGGTCCTCGAGGAGTTCCCGAACGACCGCGACACGTGGCGCCGGCTCGGCCGCACGCTCTACCTCGACCAGGAGTTCGAGGAGTCGCTGGCGGCGTACGGGATGGTGCTCGACATCGATCCCGAGGACCGCGAGGCGCACTACCACCGCATGCTGAACCTCCAGGCGCTGGGCCGGAAGGAGGAGGCGGCGGAGGCGGCGAAGGCCTACGAGAAGTACCAGATCGACGAGTCGGCGCAGGGGATCACGAACGCGTTCCGCCTCAAGGATCCGCACGCGAACCTCGAGACCAACCCGATCCACTCGCACGAGCCGAAGGTCGTCTCGCCGGCGGTGAAGCAGCCCGAGCCGGCCGAGTCCGATCCCCACGCCTACGACCAGAAGCATCACTGATTGGCCGCGTGACTCGCGTGACCCGCGTGCTCCGCCCCTGAACCAGCCCCCCCCTCCGGAACCCGACATGTCCCGCTCCTTCCTGCCGCGTCCCTCGTCGCTCGCGTCGCTGCTCGCCGTCACGGGCGGGTCGCTGGCCGTCTCCTTCCTCGCCGGCTGCTCCGAGGACCCCGCGCCGGCGCCGACGAAGAAGGCGGAGCCCGAGAAGTACGCGAAGCCGTTCAACCCGGTCGATCCGGCCGCGAAGAAGGCGCCCGCCGTCGCGTTCAGCGACGCGACCGCGGCGTCGGGCATCGACTTCACCCACGTCACGGGCGCGCGCGGCAAGAAGTACCTGCCGGAGACGATGGGCGCCGGCACGGCGCTGCTCGACTACGACGGCGACGGCAAGCTCGACCTCTTCCTGGTGCAGGGCGCCGAGTGGCCCGACCACGCGACGACGCCCGCGCCGACCTGCAAGCTCTACCGCAACCTCGGCGGCCTGAAGTTCGAGGACGTGACCGAGGCGACGGGCGCCGGACTCGCGCTGCTGGGCATGGGCGCGACGTCGGCCGACTACGACGGCGACGGCGACGCCGACCTCTTCGTCACGGCGCTCGGCCCCAACCACCTGCTGCGCAACGACGGCGGCAAGTTCACCGACGTGACCGAGGCGTCGGGCCTGAAGACCTCGACGTGGACCGACAAGGAGGGGCGCGTCCATCCGTCCTGGTCGACGAGCTCCGCCTGGCTCGACTACGACTGCGACGGCGTCCTCGACCTCTTCGTCTGCGGCTACGTGCACTGGTCGATCGAGAACGACGTCTTCGACACCATCAACGGCACGACCAAGGCCTACACGATCCCGACCAAGTACGAGGCCGACAGCTGCCGCCTCTGGAAGGGCAAGGGCGACGGCACCTTCGAGGACGTGACCAAGGCGGCCGGCATCGAGCGCAACGACAGCAAGGCGCTCGGCTGCGCGATCGCCGACGTGAACTGCGACGGCCGGCCCGACATCGCGGTCAGCAACGACACGACGGCCAACTACCTCTTCGTGAGCCAGCCCGACGGCCGCTACCACGAGATGGCCAACGACGCCGGCGTCGCCTACGACGAGATCGGCCGCGCGCGCGCGGGCATGGGCATCGACGCCGCCGACCTCTGCAACGACGGGAAGTACTGCATCTCGATCGGGAACTTCTCCGGCGAGCCGGTCTCGATGTACACGCAGACCGCCGCCGACAAGGTCTTCTTCGTCGACCGCGCCGGCGCGTCGCGCATCTCGACGCCGACCAACCTCTCGCTCACCTTCGCCATCGTCTACGCCGACTACGACCTCGACGGCTGCCATGACATGCTGGTCTGCAACGGCCACATCGAGCCCGAGATCAACACGCGCAACAAGGACGTCCACTACGAGCAGTCGACGCAGCTCTTCTGGAACCGCGGCGACGGCACCTTCGCCGACGTCAGCGCGACGTCGGGCGACGTGCTGACGCAGAAGGTCGTCGCGCGCGGCGCGGCGGCGGGCGATCTCGACGGCGACGGCGACATCGACTACGTGGTCACGCAGAACGGCCGCAAGGCGTTCGTGATGCGCAACGACTTGGCGCTGAAGAACCGCTGGATCCGCATCCGGCCGCGCGGCGCGGGGAAGAACACGGACGCGCTCGGCGCGACGATCTCCATCACGGCCGGCGGCCGCACGTTGCGGCGCGACGTGCGCACCGGCGGCTCCTACCTGAGCCAGTGCGACATGGCGCCGACCTTCGGGCTCGGCGCCGCGACGGGCGACAAGGCGACGGCCGAGGTGCGCTGGCCGTCGGGCAAGAAGGAGCGGTTCGCCGACCTTGCGCTCGACCGCGAGCACGTCCTCGCCGAGGGCAAGGGCGCCCCGCAGTGACCCCCCCTGCGAACGCAGTGAAGTAGCCGCCCCGCCGCGGCCGAAACAGTGCCGGGGAGCAGCCCGGCATGGTCGACGGCGTGAAGAGTCCAGGGATCGGCATCGCCGCCACCGCAGCGACGGTCGAGCGCTTCCGGACCTGCTTCATCGACCGGATCCGCGGCGGCTCCTTCGAACTGCCGCTGCTGCCCGAGTCGGCGGCGCGCGTGCTGACGGCGACGACCGACCCCGACTGCGACGCGCGCAAGCTCGCCGCGATGATCCGCAACGACGCGGGCCTCGCGGGCCACCTGCTGCGCCTTGCCAACTCCGCGCTCTACGCGCCGACGACGCCGATCGTCTCGCTGCAGCAGGCGGTGAGCCGGCTCGGCATGAAGAAGATCCGCGAGATCGCGCTGGTCGTCGCGACGAAGACGAAGGTCTTCCGCGTGCCCGGATTCGACGGCCCGGTGCGCGCCGTCTTCCGCCACTCGATCGCGACCGCCGCGTTCGCGCAGGAGATCGCGCGCATGCGGCGCTGGAACGTCGAGGACGCCTTCCTCTCGGGGCTGCTGCACGACGCCGGCAAGCCGGTGCTCTGGCAGCTGCTGGTCGACGTGCAGAAGGAGCTCGGCGTCGGGATCGAGGCGGGCCTCGTCGCGGACGTCGTCGACCAGATGCACGCCGGCGTCGCCTCGCGCATGGTCGAGAGCTGGAAGCTGCCGGAGCGGCTCGCCGAGGCGATCGCCTACCACCACCGGCCCGACCAGGCGCCGACCGCGGCGCAGGGCGCGATGACGCTGCGCCTCGCCGACGACCTCGGCCACCACGCGGCCGGCCCGCGCGAAGTCGCCGAGGCGGCGCTGCGCTCCCACCCGATGCTCGAGCCGCTGAACGTCTACCCCGACGAGCTCGACGCGCTGCTGGCGCGGAAGACGGCGATCGCGGCGATGGCGGAGACCGTGACGTGAGCGGCCCCGTCGATCCGAAGCGCGCCGAGTCGGGGACGTGGGACGTCGTCGTCGTCGGCAGCGGCCCGGCCGGCCACAAGGCGACGATCCAGGCCGCGAAGGCGGGCCGGAAGGTGCTGCTCGTCGAGCGCGAGACCAACGTCGGCGGCGCCTGCGTCCACCGCGGCACGATCCCCAGCAAGACGCTGCGCGAGACGGCGCTGGCCCTCGCGGCGTTCCGCTCGCGGACCGGCGGCCTCTTCCCCGTGACCGTGAGCGAGGAGCTCGAGGTCGCGAGCTTGATGACGCGGATGGAGGACGTGGTCCGCGCGCACGAGCGCTTCATGACGGAGCAGCTCCGCCGCAACGGCGTCCGCAAGATCCACGGCCGCGCCCGCTTCGTCGATGCGCGCACGATCGAGGTCGAGCAGGTCAGCGGCGAGCGGCTGCTCGCGCGCGCCGGCACCATCGTCCTCGCCACCGGCTCGCGCCCGCGCACGCCGCCCGACGTGCCGGTCGACCACGACAAGATCCTCGACAGCGACTCGCTCCTCTCGCTCACGTGGCTGCCGAAGTCGCTGGTCGTGCTGGGCGCCGGCGTCATCGCCGCCGAGTACGCGTCGATCCTGGCCGCGCTCGGCGTGCAGGTCACGATGATCGACAAGGGCGAGCGGCCGCTCGCCTTCCTCGACTCCGAGATCGTCGACTCGTTCGTCGCGGCCTTCTCGCGCGCGGGCGGCCGCTACCTCGGCGGACGCCGCCACTCGAAGGTCGAGTGGGACGGCGTCGAGCACGTCGTCACGACGCTCGACGACGGGAGCGTGCTCCGGTCCGAGCGGGTGCTCTGCTGCCTCGGCCGCGTCGCCAACGTCGACGGCCTCGACCTCGCCGCCGCCGGCCTGGCGCTGAACGAGCGCGGCGTCATCCCCGTCGACGCGAACTGCCGCACCGCCGTGCCGCACGTCTACGCGGTCGGCGACGTGATCGGTCCGCCGTCGCTGGCGTCGAGCTCGATGGAGCAGGGGCGGCGCGCGGTCTGCCACGCGCTCGGGCTCTCGCTGACCCGCGGCTCCGAGGCGATCCCGGCCGGGATCTACACGATTCCCGAGATGTCGCAGGTCGGCCTCACCGAGGCCGAGGCGAGGAAGAAGCAGGGCGGCTGCCTCGTCGGCCGCGCCCGCTTCGAGGAGCTGGCGCGCGGCCAGATCAGCGCGATCCAGGACGGGCTGCTGAAGCTGGTCGCCGATCCGGGCGGCAAGCAGGTGCTGGGGATCCAGATCGTCGGCGAAGGCGCGTGCGAGCTCATCCACGTGGGCCAGATGGCGCTGATCAGCGGCTTCGAGGTCGACGGGTTCGTCGACAACATCTTCAACTTCCCGACGCTGGCCGAGGCGTACCGCGTCGCCGCGCTCGACATCGTGAAGCAGCGGCAGCGCCTCTTCCCCGACGGCGTCGCGCCGGCGGCCGCGGCGCGACCCGAGCCCGCCGCGAAGGGCTGAGCCGGCGGGCGTCGCCGGCTACTCGACGACCTTCATCGAGAGCGTGCGTCGCGCGCCGTCGCGCACGACCTCGAGCGCGACCGTCGTCCCCGCCTTCTGCGTGAGGCGGAACCACGCCTGGAAGTGCGGCTCGTCGTCGAAGCGCGACTCGCCCGCGACGGCGACGACGACGTCGCCCTTGCGCAGCCCCGCCGCCGCCGCGCTCCGTCCCGTCGCCGCCTTCTCGCCCCAATCGACGAGGTAGCCGACCTGCAGCGCCCACGCGCCGGCCTCCAGCCCGAGCGCCTTCTTCGCGTCGGCGTCGAGCGCCTTGCCGCCGAAGCCCGGCGCCGGCGCGAGATTCCACTTCATCGGCCGCCACGCGTACTCGCGCGCGTCGCACTCCTTCCAGCCGTCCGCCAGCGCGAGCGCGACGTGCAGCGGCTTGCCGTCGCGCGTCGCCTCGAGCGCGACGCTCGTCGCGCCCGCCGGCAGCTGCTGCATCACCCACTGCAGGTCGGCGCGCGTCAGCAGCGGCTGGCTCCCCGCCTTCGCGAGCACGTCGCCCGCCGCGAGTCCGGCGCGCGCCGCCGGTCCGTCGGGCGCGACGCGCGCGACGACGCGCTGCCGGTCGCGCTCCACCTCGAGGCCGAGGCGCGCGAGGTCGGGGAAGGGCCAGCGCTGCTCGGGCCGCACGCGGCCGTTCGCGACGGCGTCGCGCCACTCGAAGTCGTTCACCGAGTGGCAGTGGACGCAGTCGACCCGCTTCTGCGCGTCGCGCGCCTGGAACGCGGGCGACGCCTCGATCGTGCGGCGCGGCGCCCCCATCGGCGGCGGCGCTCCGCCCGCCGCCGCCTCCTGCTGCGCCCGCGCGAGCGCGCCCTCGACGAACGCCTCGAACGAGGCGAGCGAGAGGAACGAGTCGGCCGACGCGGCGTCGCGCCCGCCGTAGCGGTGGAGCACGCGCCCTTGCGCGTCGGCGACCAGCGCCGAAAAGGTGAGGTCGAAGTCGAGGCGCCAGCGCGCGAGGTCGACCGTGCGCAGGTCGGTCACGCGGACGCAGACGAACGACTGCGCGAGCTCGGCGAGGCGGGGCGTGGCGGCGGCCAACTGGCCGTCGAAGGCGCTGCAGTCGCGTCAGCGCTCGCAGCGGAAGACGGCCAGCAGCGGCACCTTCCGCCGCGCCGCCTCGGCCTGCGCCGCGACGAGGTCGCTGCGCCACTCGATCGACCCCGCCGGCTCCTGCCAGGCCAGCAGCGCCGCGACCATCGCGTGCAACGCCGTCATCGCGCCGCTCCCGATCCCTTCCCCGTCGCGTCTCTTTCCGCGCGAGCGCGCGACTCTATCGTGCCGCGCTCCCCCGCTGCGGAGCCGCCGATGCCGCCTCTTCCGTCGTCGCTGGCCCGCATCGCCGCCGCGTCGGGCGTGATCGCGGTCGCAGCCGGCCTCCTCCCGCGGCAAGCGGACGAGGGGCGCGTGCTCGACGCGACGCTCCACCACCTCGGCGACCAGGCGACGCCCGAGTGGACCGAGGCGGCGAAGGAGCCCGAGCCGTCGCCGCTCGTGATCGCGTTCGACTCGCTCGCGAACGCGGGCGAGTGGGTCCTCTTCCTCGCGAGCCGCGACGTCGACAGCGACTGGTGGGTCGAGCTGAACGGCGCGCGTCTCGGGAAGCTCGGCCGCGGCGCGCCGCTGAAGGAGCAGCGCTTCGTGGTGCCGGCAGGCGGCGTCGCCACCGGCCGCAACGAGCTGAAGATCGTCCCGACCGATCCGAAGGAGGACATCCTGGTCGGCCGCGCGCGCCTCGTCGAGAAGTCGCTGCGCGAGGTGCTGTCGCTCGGCCGCGTCGAAGTCACGGTGCGCGATCGCGACGGCGCGCCCCTGCCGGTGCGCCTCTCCTTCGCCGACGCCGCCGGCAAGCCGGTCGACCTCTACTACGCCGACGCGCGCTCGACCGCGGTGCGGCCCGGCGTCGCCTACACGCGCGACGGCAAGGCGCTGCTCGAGCTGCCGCCGGGGCGCGTGACGGTCTGGGCCGGCCGCGGCATGGAGTGGAGCGTCGCGCAAGCGACCGTCGAGATCGCGAAGGGCGGGCTCGCGCGCGTCGAGCTGGCGATCGAGCGCGAGGTCGACACGACCGGCTGGATCGCGTGCGACACCCACGTCCACACGCTCACCCACAGCGGCCACGGCGACATCTCGATCGAGGAGCGGATGGTCGCGCTGGCCGGCGAAGGGGTCGAGCTGCCGATCGCCACCGACCACAACAAGCAGATCGACTACCGGCCGGTGCAGGCGGCGATGGGCGTCACGGAGTGGTTCACTCCCGTCGTCGGCAACGAGGTCACGACCGACAACGGCCACATGAACGCCTTCCCGCTGCCGGCCGGCGGCGACGTGCCGCCTTGGAAGGAGAGCGACTGGGAGAAGCTGGTCGCCGGCATCCGCGCGAAGGGAGCGCAGGTGGTGATCCTCAACCACCCGCGCTGGCCGGAGAAGGGGAAGGACCCCTTCACCAAGTTCGGCTTCGACGACCGCAGCGGCGAGCGGACCGCGCCGCAGCGCTTCACCTTCGACTGCCTCGAGGTGGTCAACTCCGACAACCCGACCGGTCCGCCCGAGGCGGTGCTGCCCGGCTGGTACGCGCTGCTCAACCGCGGCGAGCGCTTCACCGCCATCGGCGCCTCCGACTCGCACCACGTCGGCGTCATCGTCGGCCAGGGCCGCACCTACGTGCCGAGCGCCAGCGACGATCCGACGGCGATCGACGTCGCCGCCGCGTGCCGCTCGTTCCGCGAGGGGCGCGTGACGGTCAGCGTCGGCATGTTCGCGACGATCGAGGTCGGCGGCCGCGGCATGGGCGACACGGTCGGCGTCGCCGGCGACGCGGTCGACGCGACCGTCGTCGTGCGCCATCCGTCGTGGATCGCGCCGCAGTCGCTGGCGCTGGTGGTCGACGGGACCGCCGTCGCGACCGTCGCGCTCGACCGCGCGGAGCCGGGCGACCGCCCGAACGAGAAGAAGCGTCGCGTGCGCGTACCGCTGCCCGACCACGACGCGTGGCTGGTCGCGGTGGCGAGCGCGCCGCCGATCCAGGCGCCCTTCTGGCCGATGAGCCTGCCGCACGCGCTCGCGATCACGAACCCGGTCTGGATCGATCGCGACGGCGACGGGACGTGCGCCTCGCCGCGCGCGATCGCGGCGGCGCGCCTGGGCGCCGCGCGCGACATGCCCGCGGTGGCGCGCGTGGGCGAGCTCCTGCCCGCGCTCGACGACGGCGCCGCGATCCAGCTCCTCGAGCTCGCGCGCGACGCGGTCGCCGCCGAGCTGCGGCCGCAGCTCGCCGCGCTGGTGGCCGCCGCGGCGCGACCGGAGCTCGCGGGCTGGTCGAAAACGCACCTCGCCGCCCCGTGACCCGTACCGAAGCGCCGTGAAGCGCGCTTCCGCCGGAAATCCCTTCCTCCGCCGCTCCGCGCTGGGCCGGCCCCCTTGAGAAGCGCTCCGGCGCGCTCGAAGAGTGGCTCGGCACCACCACCGGAGCGAACACCATGCGGCGCACGCGCGGCTTCACCCTCATCGAGCTGATGATCGTCGTCGCGATCATCGCGATCATCGCGGCCATCGCGCTGCCGAACCTCCTGTCGGCGCGCCTCTCGTCCAACGAGTCGGCCGCGATCGCGACGATGAAGCAGATCGTCTCGGCGCAATCGGTCGCGAAGACCACCGCGGTCATCGACCAGGACACCGACGGGCTCGGCGAGTACGCCTGGTTCGCGGAGATGGGCGGCGTCGTGAACGTGCGCGATCCCACGGGCCCGAACAACGGCCCGCGCATGACGCCGCAGGCGCTGGCGCAGTCGATGAGCATGGTCAACGCCAACGGGCTCGTGACGAAGTCGGGCTACATCTACCGGCTCGCGATGCCGGCGGCCGGCGGCGCGGCGGTGCTGGAGGCGGCGGGCGGCGGCTCGCCGACGGCCGAGGATCCCGACCTCTGCGAGACGACGTGGGTCTGCTACGCGTGGCCGGCCAGCTTCGCGAACTCGGGCAAGCGCGCCTTCGTGGTGAACCAGGAGGGCGACGTCCTCCAGACGCACAACAACGGCGGCGCGCAGGCGAGCTACAACGGCCTCGGCAGCGTCCCGACGCCCGACGCGGCGTTCGAGAGCGGCTCGACCGGCGACATCACCGGCCAGCTCTCCGTGCGCGGCAACCCGGCCGCCGCGGTCGACGGCCTGACCTGGCTGCCGATCAACTGACCAAGCGACGCACGACGGATCCCGCGGGCGCGCGCTCCCGTCAGGAGCGCGCGCCCGGTCGCTTCGAAAGGAGCTTGTCGACGCGGCGCGCGAGGAGCTTCCACGCGGCGAGCCGCATCTTCGAGGGCCGCCGGCGTCGCATCGTCGCGCGCAGCCACGCGAAGAGCGCCACGAGCGAGACGGCGAACAGGACCGCGGCCGCCGCCGGAACCCAGGTGAAGCGGTCGTAGAAGCGCACGGCGGCGAGGAAGGTGAGGATCACCGCGAAGACGGCGTTCCACATCGCGTCCGACTCGGCGCGCTCCAGCATCTCCTCCATGCAGTCGACGCAGACGAAGCGCTGCGCGCCGCCGGCCCCGCCGCCCGCCTCCTCGGGCACGAAGGCGCCCGCGCGCGACTTCTGGCAGGCGTCGCACTCGGCGACCGTCGACTCCTTCGCGCACGACGGGCAGCGGTTGGCCGTCCACGCCGGCGCGCGGTCGAAGCAGGTCGGGCAGAGCGGCAGCAGTCCAGCAGGCATGCAGGCGGTCTCCGGCGGCGAGCGATGGCGCGGCAGAGTACCGTCACGTCCATGAGCGACCGCCCCGACCTCCACCTCGCGCTGGTGTGGCCCGAGATCCCGTGGAACACCGGCAACGTCGGGCGCTCCTGCCTCGCGTTCGGCGCGCAGCTCCATCTCGTCCTGCCGCTCGGCTTTTCGCTCGATGCGAGCGCGGTGAAGCGGGCCGGCCTCGACTACTGGGAGCAGGTGCGGCCGGTCGTCCATCGCGACCTCGACGCGCTGCTGGCGGCGGCGCCGACGCTGGGCGAGCCGTGGTTCCTCACGACCGACGCGCCGCGCAGCCTCTTCGACGCGCCGCTGACGGCGCCGGCGCTCCTCGTGGTCGGCTGCGAGAGCGAAGGGCTGCCGGCCGCGCTCCGTCGCCAGCACGCCGACCGCTGCCTGCGGATCCCGCAAGCGCGCGGCCCCGTCCGCTCGCTCAACCAGAGCACGGCCGCGGCGATCGCGCTGGCCGAGTTCCGGCGGCGCCATCCGCTGCCGTGAACCGATCGCGCGGCCCGCTAGCATCGGCCGCCGATGGCTGGATCGACCGAGTCGACCGACGCTTCGCCGACGGCGCCCGCTGCGCCCGTCGTGCCGCTCTTCCCGTTGCCGGGCCTCTTCCTCTTCCCCGGCACCGCGCTCCCGCTCCACATCTTCGAGCCGCGCTACAAGCAGATGATCGAGGACCTCCTCGACCGCAACGGCCGCCTCGTGCTCGGCACCGTCGTCCCCGGCCACGAGCACGAGCTCCTCGGCGCTCCTCCCGTCCACGCCATCGCCGGCCTCGGCGAGATCGCGCGCCACGAGCGCTACCCCGACGGCCGCTTCCTCATCTTCGTCGTCGGCCTCTCGCGCGTCCGCCTCACCGAGGTGTCGAGCGACAAGGCGTACCGCAAGGTCGAGGTCGAGCCGCTGCCCGAGGCGCCCGCGCCGAAGGACGAGTCGCCGCAGCTTCGCAAGGAGCTGATGGCCGCGCTCAAGGCGCGGAGCTCCTCGATCGTGCTGCCGCGCAACGTGCCGCTCGGCCAGCTCACCGACCTGCTGCTGCTCCACTTGAAGCTCGACGTCACGACGATGATCGACCTCTACTCGCGCCTCGACATCGCCGACCGCGCCCGCGGCGCGCTCGACCGCCACGTCGTGACCCCGATCACGCCGAAGGAGGCGTCGAAGGAGACGCCGAAGAAGCCGTCGCCGCGCGGGGAACCGCCGAGCGAAGACGAGCGGAAGGACGACGAGGGGAAGTAGCCGCGAACGGACGCGCGACGCGCTGCCACGTCGCCGACCGCGAAAGGGGTGGACCATGCGACGAGCTGCGACACGGCGGCCGCTGCTGACCGGCCTCGCGCTCGGCGTGATCGCAGCGGCTGCGTGGTGGCTCGTGAAGGGCGACGGAACGCCGCGGATCGAGCCGGGTCCGATCGCCGCGAATCGAGCCGAAGGCGCGGACGACCGGAGCGGCGACGCCACCAAGCTCGAGACGCCGGCGGAAGTCATCGCGGCCGATCGCCAGCTCGCGCGCGCGCCGTCGCGCAGCTCGACGCGCGCGCTGCTGAAGGGCTTCGTCGTCGATCGGGAAGGGCGGCGAGCGAAGGGCGCGGCGATCCAGTGGCGCGCAGCGGCGAGCGCGCCGTTCGACTACAAGCGCCGCTGCACCGCGACCTCCGGCGAATACGCGCTGCCCGGCCTGCCCGCGGCGGTCGTCCGCTTCCGCGTGACGCTGGACGGGTACGCGCCGCTCGAGCTGGCGCTCGACCTCGCGAAGGGCGGCGCCTTGCGCCACGACTTCGTGGTCGATCGCTCGGTGATGGTGGCCGTCCACGTGACGACGCCGGACGGGACGCCGATCCAGGGGAACCCGACGCCGAACGCGAGCTGGAACGACGCATGCGGCTTCCTGGCCATCGTCGCGACCGACGCGCCGATCGCGACGCTGCCGCCGATCTCGCAGCGGAGCTACGAGAGACGGGGAGTCGGCGTCCAGCAGTTCCACCACGCCTCGTCGCCCGGCCGGCGGCGCACGGTCGAGGTCCCTGCCGGCGCGTTCGGCGTGCTGGAGCTGCCGCGCCTGCCGCTCGAGGCGACGCTGCTCTTCAAGCATGTCGTGATCGACCATCGGCGATTGGAGCCCGGCGCGACGAGTGTGGCCTTCACCTTCGACCCGTCGCAGCTCGACCGCCTCACCAGCGTCCTGCGCCTGACGCTCGTCGACGGCGCGACGGGCGACGCGATCGACGACGCGCATGTCGCGGTCTACGACTCGCAGTCCGGCGGGCCGGGCGCGAAGGTCGCCGACGACGGCACCTTCGAGCAGCGCCGGATCCCGCCCGGCTGGATGGGCGTCACGATCGACGCGCCAGGCCGGGCCCGCTGGTACCGCAACCTGCTCTTCGAGCCAGGCACGACGCTCGACCTCGGCGAGATCGAGCTTCCGGCCGCGATCACGCTCCAGGGCACGCTCGTCGGCAGCGACGGCAAGCCGGCGATGGCGCAGCTCTCCGCATGGCCGCTCGCCGCCTACACGCCGGGCCGGCCGTTCGGCGAGAGCTTCTTCTGGGCCATGGAGAAGGCGGGCGAATGGCAGCTCCCGCAGCTCGGGCCCGGCCTCTGCCAGATCCAGGCGTTCGGCGAGAACGACCCGTCGGGCAAGCGCCCGCAGCGCGCGTGGCGCGTCGTCGACGTCGCTGAATCGCCGGCGCCGCTCGCGTTGCAGCTGCAGTCGACGGTGAAGGTCGTCGTCGATGGCGCGTTCGCCGCGGCGATCGACGAGGAGGAGGCCGGCGCTCCGATCGCGCTTCCCGAAGATTGCATCGTCGACGTCGTGCGCAGCGACGGCTTCGTCGCCGAAGCGGGCCGCGAGGCCCTGCGCGCGCCGGTCGAGCTGCAGCTCCTCGCCGGCAGCTACGTCTGCGCGGTCCGGCGACGAGCGCAGCTGGTGCGCACCGTCACGTTCGACGTGGGCGACCGGCCGCTCCGCGTCCGCTTCTCGCTCGACGACGACCAGCCGCCCGAGATCACGCCGCTCGACCCGACGGCGGCCGACGTCGTCGACGAGTCCCCCATCGCCGCGGTGCAGCCCACCGCCGCGACCGGCGAGGAGGCGGGCTTGACGATCGAAGGGCGCGTCGTCGACGAAGCGGGCGCGCCGGTCGACGGGGCACGCGTCTCGGCAGTCGACGACCATGGCGACTCGTTCGGCGCCGTCCTCTCGGCCGAGGGCGACTTCGTCGTCGTCGGGCTGCGTCCCGCTCGCTACGAGCTGCTCGCCTCCGCCGACGGTTGCCGGCCGGCGCGCGCCGAGCTCGAACTGGCCGCCGACGCGACGCCCGAGCCGCCGACGCTGGTGCTGCGCCGCATGACGCGGATCGACGTGACCTTGGTCGATCCGGGCGGCCAGCCGCTCAAGGCGGCGTATGACCGCCGCTTCGACAGCCAACTCGAGTCGGACGTCACGGTCGTGGCCACGGCCTCTCCGCCTCCCGACGCATGGCCGCGCGCGTCGTTCAGCCGGGCGACGTGGAAACCGAAATGGGGCGAGAGCCGCGGCACGCTCGACCTGCGCGCGCCGCCGCCGCTGCACGCCTGCGTCGTCTTCGCCGGGCGCGTCATCGCCGCCTTGCCCATCGAGCCCGACACGACCGCGCTCCGCTTCACGATCGACCTCGCGCTCCTCGAGGCGCAGTTCGCGACGTTGCGCATGCGCCTCGTCGACGCCATCACCGGCGATCCGATCACGCGGGCGTTCGCCGGCGTCTCGGGACTCAATGGCTCGATCCACGCCGATCCATCGCAGCTGCCCGAGATCCCCGACGGCGTCCACGAGCTCGAGCGCCTGCTGCCGGGCCGCCGCCAGCTCTGCATCACCTTGGCGGGCCGCGCGACGCACACCATCGTCGTCGACCTTCCCGCGGGCGGCCTGCTCGACCTCGGCGACGTCGAGCTCCTCGAGCCGATCGAGCTCCATGGCGTCGTCGTCGACGAGCACGGCGCGCCGCTGAAGATCGAGCTCCGCGTCGTCGGCTACGACGCCGCGGGCGACGCGCAGCTCGAAGGCAGCCGGTTCATCACGGAAAGCGACGCGCTCGGCCGCTTCACCGTCACGACGTCGCAGCCGCGCATCCGCCTGCAACCGAACCAGGCCGGCTCCTTCGCGATCGCGCCCCTCCTCGTCGACGTCGCCGCGGCCTCGGTGGCGAAGTCCGAGCTGCGCTTCGCGCTCCAGCGCGGCCACGCCGTCACGCTCCGCTCGCCCTCCGGCGACGACTCGCTCCGCCGCGTCGCGCTGCGCTCCGCCGACGGGGAGCTGCTCAGCCGTCCGACGTTCGACGGCCCGTCGTCGTCGCGCGTGAACCTCGCGCCCGGCGACTACCGCGTCGTGGTCGAGCGCGACGGCCGCGACGCGCGCGAGATCGCCTTCTCGGTCGCGGACGGTCCCATGACGATCGAGCTGCCCTGATCGCGCGCGGCACGGCGACCCCCTACTTCCGCTTCGCCCAGATCGGCGAGGCCCATGCGACGTGGTCGTCGTCCTGGACGACGCGCGCGTAGTAGGAGTGGAACTTCCCGTCGCGCGGGAGCGTGTCGTCGCGGAAGGAGACGTCGAGCTCGTCGGCGGCGGGCAGCATCGCCTGGTGGTCGACCAGCGTGGTGCCGTCGCGCCAGATCTCGTACGACGCCACCTTCGGCACGACGTCGGCCACGATGCCCGACGGCACGACGCGCAGGTGGAGCGTGACCTCGCGGCCGGTGATCTCGCTGCCGGAGCCGCGCTTCTGCCCGCCCGCCGTCGCGTGCCAGTCGACGTAGATGCGCGCGCCCGTCGTGACCCAGGTGCGCCGCTGGTTGATCCCGTCCCAGATGCGGTCGCGCAGCGACGCGGTCGACCGCTCGCCCGCGACGAACGTGAGTCCGCCGCGGCCGTAGAAGGTCGCGTCGGCGCGGTTGGTCACGAAGGTGCCGCGGTTGGTTGCGGTGTGGTTGTCGCTGCCGCCGACGAAGCCGACGCGCCGCCCCTGCTCGAGCGCGTCCTGGATCGTCGCCTTCTCCGACGCCGGCCGCTGCACGTCGTTGCGGCCGTGCAGCACGTAGTCGCTGGCGAGCGCCGTCCCCTCGACGCGCCGCTCGGAGCTGCCGTGGTCGGAGAAGATCTCCACCACCGGCTGCAGCGGATCGTCGAGCAGCGGCCCCCACTCGTAGACCTTGCCCTGCTCCTGCTCCCACAGCGGATGGTGGGCGATCGCGAGGTGCGGCGACGGCAGCGCGCGCAGCGCGGTCAGCAGCGCGTCGAGCGTCGTCGCCTTGATCGGCGGCGGGACCTCGCTGCCGCGGTACGGGATCTCGACGTAGGAGAGCTCGGGCTGCGGCGACTTCAGCACGACGTGGCGGTGCGAGCCGGCGAGCGTCCACTCGTAGCCGGGGAAGGCGATGAACGACTGCTCCGACGGATCGGAGGCGGCCTGGAAACGCGCCGTCACGTCGTTCTGGTGGAGGAAGCCGTGGTACTCGGTGTAGGTGTGCTCCATCACGGCGCCGAAGTCGTGGTTGGAGTTGCGGAGCTCCTGCCAGATGCGCCAGTTCGTGGCGCCGGCGTGGCCGCCCTCCGCCGCGTGGCGATGGAGGTCGCCGACGTAGATCGCCATCTCCTGCCGCGCGGTGCGCACGTCGACCGGGTTGCTCCAGCTCGCCAGCCCGGTCGGCTTGCCGTCGGGCGCGAGCTCCTCGACGCGCAGCCGATGGATCCCGGCGCTGCGGAACGTCCACTGGAAGCGGCCGACGCCGCGGTCCGCCTCGGTGAGGTCGAGCACGAGGACGTTGCCCGGCTCCTGCGGATCGCCGATGCGGACGCTGCCGGAGTAGAGCCAGCACGGCAGCAGGCTGAGCGTCGGCTCGTCGCGGCCCTGCAGGATCTCGAGCGTCGCCGCGAAGGGCCGCCCGTCGACGGCGCTGACGGGCAGGTTCACCGCGATCCCTTGCGGCGTGCCGGCCGTGATGAGGAGCTCGGGCAGCGGATCGGGGCTGAGCTCGAAGAGGCCGTCGCCGTCGACGTCCTCCTCGACGACGAGCGTGAGGCGGCCCGGATGCCACGAGAGCGTCGCGCCCGGCCCTCCGCTGCGGCGGTCGCCGAAGAAGAGGCGGAAGCTCTGGTTGCGCTTCAGCGGCTGGCCGCCGACGCGCACCTCGACGACGACCGCGTCGTCGCCCGAGTTCGCGACGATCGACGCGCTCAGTTGCGCCGCGGGCGGCCCGTCGCGCACGACGACGAAGTCGTTGCCGGCCGGATCGTCGACCTGCGGCCGGCCGAGCGGGAACTTGTCGAGGTTGTCGCCCGGCCCGATCAGGTGGTCGAAGTGGATCGCCTGGTTCGCGTTGCCCGGCACCGGACAGGGGTAGCCGAAACCGAAGCGGATCGCGCCGCCGGCTTCGACGCGGCGCGTCGCGACGTAGCGCGCCGTGATCGTCTGGTGGCCGGAACGCGCGTCGTGCTCGAACCAGGGCCAGATGCCGAGCGGCTCCTGGTCGGCGGGGATGACGATGGCGGGCGGGTCGAGGGTGACCTCGCCGGGGGGGCAGGCAAGCATGTCGTGCGGCTCCGACTGGCGACGGAGATCGGTCGCGCGGCGCTTCCTCCAGCGTGCGCCGCGGGCCGGTGGGACGTGGGAGATAGAGCACGATCGCGCGCCCGCAACGTTCCGCGCGGCGGCCCGGCGCGCGCCCCCCGTATCCTGCGCCGCCTCACCCCGCCGGATCGCGCGTCGATGGACTTCGTCCGCCACTGCCAGGAGATCGCCGCGCGGCGCGACGCGCCCGCCGCGGCCCGCCTCCACGAGCTGATGGGCGCGGCGTGGGAATGGGAGATGGCGGAGTTCCCCGAGCGCGCGACGTGGAACGGCGTGCGCGGCCACGACCATCGCTGGGGCGACCGCTCGCGCGCCGCGATCGAGCGGCGGCGCGGCGAGCTGCGCGCGCCGCTCGACGCCGTGCGCTCGCTGCCGCGCGGCGAGCTTTCGGGCGG
>Ga0315910_10000092_pt1 | contig 118449 bp, 69 predicted proteins | sample EdamamesoilMG_FD_204470 | JGI IMG/M metagenome (GOLD analysis project Ga0315910, IMG submission 204470) | Garden soil microbial communities collected in Santa Monica, California, United States - Edamame soil | ecosystem: Environmental > Terrestrial > Soil > Garden | place: USA: California...
ACGCGACACGCTGCTCCATCTGCAGAAGAAGCACCTCATCGAGCGCGAGACGCTCCTCAAGCTCGAGCGCGAGCTCGACCTCGAGGAGACGCGCCTGCAGGGCAGCCGCCCGAACCACGTCGCCCGCAAGTGACCGATCCCGCCGCGCCGTCCCTGGCGTGATGCGGCGGTCGAGCTGGCGCGCCGTTACGATCGGCGCCGATGCGTCCCCTGATGGCGGAGTTCGTCGGCACCTTCGTCCTCGTCTTCGCGGGGACGGGCGCGATCGTCGTCGACCACGTCTCGGCCGGCGCCGTCTCGCACGTCGGCGTCGCGCTCACGTTCGGCCTCGTCGTGATGGCGCTGATCCACGCGCTCGGCGACGTCTCGGGCGCCCATCTCAATCCCGCCGTGACCCTCGGCTTCTGGGCCGCGCGCCGCTTTCCCGGCTCGCGCATCGCGCCTTACGTCGCCGCGCAACTGGCCGGCGCGGTCGTCGCCAGCCTGCTCCTGCGCGCGCTCTTCCTGGAGTCGCCGACGCTCGGCGAGACGCGGCCCGCTGGCAGCGCACTCCAGTCGGCGACGCTGGAGCTCGTCCTCACCGCGATCCTGATGTTCGTGATCCTCGGCGTGTCGACCGGCGCGAAGGAGAAGGGCGCCAGCGCGGGCGCCGCGATCGGCGCGGTCGTCGGCCTCGAGGCGCTCTTCGCCGGCCCGATCTCCGGCGCGTCGATGAATCCCGCGCGCTCGATCGCGCCGGCGCTCGTGGCCGGCGACCTCGGCGACCTCTGGCTCTACGTCGTCGCGCCGCCGCTCGGCGCGCTGCTGGCCGTCGCGCTCTGCCGCTGCACGCGGCCCGCGGGCTGCTGCGCTTCCGGCTGCGGGAGCGAGTCGCCGGCGTGAAGCGCGCGCGCCTCCTCTTCGTCTGCGTCGAGAACTCCTGCCGCAGCCAGATGGCGGAGGCGTTCGCGCGGATCCACGGCGGCGACGCGGTGGAGGCGATCAGCGCCGGGTCGCGCCCGTCCGGCACGGTGAACCCGAAGGCGATCGCGTCGATGCGCGAGCGCGGCTACGACCTCGCGGCGCACCGCTCGAAGGCGGTGGGGGAGGTCGCCGGCCCGCTCGACGTCGTCGTGACGATGGGGTGCGGCGACGCCTGCCCGCTGGTGAAGGCGGTGCGGCGCGTCGACTGGAACGTGCCCGACCCGAAGGCGATGGAGCCGCGCGAGTTCGCCGCCGTGCGCGACGCGATCGAGCGGCAGGTCGTCGCGCTCCTCGCGTCGCTACGATCGTCGCCGTGATCCCGCCCCGCAAGACGCGCACGATCCGCATCCGCCACCTCGCGATCGGCGGCGCCGCGCCCATCGCGGTGCAGAGCATGGCCGCCACGCGCACGCGCGACGTCGCCGCCACGATCCGCCAGGTGCAGCTCATCACCGCCGCCGGCGCCGACCTCGTGCGCGTCGCGGTCGACAACGACGCCGACGTCGCCGCGCTGGCCGAGGTGCGCAAGGCGACGAAGGCGCTGCTGTCGGTCGACTTGCAGGAGAACTGGCGCCTCGCCGAGAAGGTCGCCCCCTTCGTCGACAAGGTGCGCTACAACCCCGGCCACCTCCACCACCACGAGAAGTCGCTGCCGGTGAAGGAGAAGGTGGCGTGGATCGTCGGCGTCGCGAAGCGCCACGGCCTCGCTCTGCGCATCGGCGTCAACGCCGGCTCGATCGATCCCGCGCTCGAGGCGCGCTTCGGCGACGACCACGTCGGCGCCATCGTCGCGTCGGCCGTCGACCACTGCGCGATCGTCGACGACCTCGGCTTCGCCGACTACTGCGTCTCGATCAAGGACTCCGACCCGCGCCTCGTGATCGACGCCAACCAGCGCTTCGCCGCCGCGCGCCCCGACGTGCCGCTCCACCTCGGCGTGACCGAAGCCGGCATGCCGCCCGACGGGATCATCAAGACGCGCATCGCCTTCGAGCAGCTCCTCTCGCGCGGCATCGGCGACACGCTGCGCGTCTCGCTCACGCTGCCGTTCGACGACAAGGGCCAGGAGATCACCGTCGGCCGAGCGCTCCTCGCCGACGTCGAGGCCGGCCGTTTCCGCTCCGTGCCGCCCAACTTCTTCAACCAGCTCAACATCGTGAGCTGTCCCTCCTGCAGCCGCGTCGAGAACGAGAAGTTCATCGAGCTGGCGCAGGAGGTGAAGCGGATGACCGAGTGGGCCAAGGAGCACGCGATCACCATCGCCGTGATGGGTTGCCGCGTGAACGGCCCCGGCGAGACCGACGACGCCGACCTCGGTCTCTGGTGCGGGCCGACGCACGTGAACCTGAAGCGCGGCGAGGAGACGGTGGGCGCCTACACCTACGAGCAGATCCTCCCGAAGGTGAAGGCCGAGGTGGAGCGGCTCGTCGCGGAGAAGGGCAAGAGCGTCGCGAAGTAGCTTCGCGGAGCGGCGTCGCGGAGCGGCGCCCCGCCCTCCTCGGCACCGCGCTTGCGATCGATCGCGTCACGAGCGCCGATCGCGTAGGGCGCTACGCGTTTCCCCTCGCGTCAGGAGCGGACGATGCCGATCGAGCTGGCCGTCGTGCTGTGCACCGCGTTCGCCCCTTGTCCGCAGGAGCGCGGCGACGCGCCGCCGACGGTGGTCCGCTCGATCGGGGTGGCCGACCTCCTCGCGAGGCAGCCGGGCGGCGCCGACGTCGCGCGCACGATCGACCTCGGCAACGACGACTTCTCGCGCCTGCTGCAGGTGCTGGCGGTCGCGCGCGTCGACGGCGGCGAAGCGCTCTTCGCCTTCGACCGCGTCTCGGGCGGCGATGCGCCGCTCGAGTGGCGCCTGCTGCTGCGCACGCCGGCGGCCGACGCGACGCCGCACGGCGAGCTCTGGCTCCCCGCGCACGATCGCGACCGCGTCAGCGGCCGGCTCGCGCGCGTGGCGTTCACGCTGCCGGCCGACGCGAAGGTCGCGAGCGACGCCGACTTCGACGCGGCGACGAAACGCCGTGCGGCGCTGCTGACCCACCTCGGCGTCGCGGGCCAGCCGCTCTTCGCCGCGCTGGCCGAAGGGGCGCCGCCCGATTTGCCGAGCGTGCCGCGGAACGGCGACGAGTGGTACTTCACGCGGCCGCTCGGCGGCGGGCCGACGGGCTTCGACGACGACTTCGACCGCTCCTTCGAGCTCTTCACCGGCGGCCGCGCGCTGCAGGAGAACCTGCAGGTCGATCGCGCGCGCTCGATGGAGCCGGGCGCGGCGACGATCGCGGTCGATTCGATCGAGGGGATCACGATCGCGCCGATCGACTGGAAGACGCGGCTCGGCCCCGAGGAAGTGGCGATCGAGCCGCTCGCGCGCTGGGTGCCGGAGGACCAGCTCTACGCCGGTTTCGGCAGCTTCGCGGCGCTGGTCGCGCTGCTCGACGAGCTCGCCGCGCGCGGCGACTCGCTGGTCCACCTGCTCGAGCCGCGCAGCGAGGACGCGCGCAGCCGTGCGCGGCTGGAGCGGCAGCTCTGCCTCTCGACCGATGCGCTGGCGCGGCTGCTCGGGCCGCAGGTGGTCCGCTCGGTCGCCGTGACGGCGTCGGACCCGTACCTGCGCGAAGGCAGCGACGTCACGCTGCTCTTCGATTGCGTCGCGACGGAGCCGCTGCTGCTGCGCCTCGCGCTGGGCTTCGGCGCGGCGAAGACGGCGGTCGCCGGCTGCAGCGAAGTCACGAGCCAGCGCGGCGACGTCGCGATCCGCGGCCTCGTCTCCCCCGATCGCGCGATCTCGGCCTGGCTCGCGGTCTGCGGCGACGTCGTGCTGCTCTCCAACTCGCGCGCGGCGGTCGAGCGGTTGGTCGACGCGCACGCCGGCGCGCTGAAGGTCGGCACGCTCGGCGCCAGCGACGAGTTCCGCTTCTTCCGCGCGCGCTACCCGTTCGGCGCCAACGTCGACGGCGCCGACCGTCGCGCGCTCCTCGTCCTCTCCGACGCCTTCCTGCGCCGCTTCTGCGGACCGGCGTGGCGCATCAACGAGAGCCGTCGCCTGCGCTGCGCCGCCGTCGCCGCGCGACTCGAAGGGCTGCGCGCCGCCGGCGCGACCGAGGACGCGGCGACGCTCGCCGCGCGGCAGGGCATCGCCTGTCCGAGCGAGGCGACCGCGACGTGGAGCTTCGTCGCGGGCGGCGCACGCTGCAGCGTGCACGGCGGCGCCGGCTTCCTCACGCCCGTCGCCGAGCTCCCGATCGCGCTCGTCAGCGAGTCGGAGCAGCGCGCCTACGTGCAGTTCCGCCAGCGCTACCAGCAGTACTGGCGCGCGTACTTCGACCCGATCGCGCTCTCGATCGACGCGGGCGACCCGCTGCGCCTCGACCTCACCGTGATGCCGCTCATCGAGGGCACCGACTACGACGAGCTGCGCGACTTCGCGGTCGGCGGCGGCGTGCTCGGCCCGGAGGACGGCGACGCGCACGCCGGCACGCTGCTGCACGGCATCACCCACGTGAACCCGCAGTCGCGGCCGATCAAGGATCTCCAGTCGTTCACGAAGTCGCTCCGCAGCGGCGGCGGCGACGGTCTCTCGTGGCTCGGCAGCTCGCTCGAGTGGTACGTCGAGGACGGCCCGTTCTTCGACGGACTCGCGCAGGCGCTCGAGAAGGACCGGACGGTCACCTACGAGTGGTTCTTCGAGCACCTCTCCGAACTGCCGCTGGCCGTCGCGTTCCCGGTCCGCAATCCGCTGACCTTCGCCGCGTTCATCACGTCGGTGCGCGCGTTCGCCGAATCGTCGCTGCCCGGCACGCTGCTGTGGGAGACGCGCACGCACGAAGAGCGGAGCTACGTCGTCGTCACGCCCGATCCGAAGGGCAGCCTGCCGTCGGGCGAGGGCGAGGCGAAACTGCAGCTCTGCTACGGCAGCGCCGCGGGGCGCTTCGTCCTCAGCACGAACGAGGGCGTGCTCCAGCGCGCGCTCGCGCGTGCCGCGGCGCGCGCCGCTCCGCCGTCGCCGGACGCGCCGCCGTCGGCGCCGTCGCCCGCCTGGCTCGGCGAGCACGTCGCCGCGACGCTCGACCTCGCGCGCCTGCCGCTGCTGTCGCGCCTGCTCGGCTCCGAGCTCGCGCTCCCGGAGCTGGTCGCCTGCTACGCGAACCTGCCCGTGCTCGAGACCTGGAAGAAGCGCGACGGCGAGCGCGATCCCGTCGCCGCGCACTCCGACGCGTTCGCCGTCCGCCTCGTCTGCCCGGCGGGCGGCGAATACGTCTTCGACCCCGAGCTGCGCGCGATGAAGTGCACGAAGCACGGCCATCCGACCGAGCCGCACGAGACGGACGGGCTGCCCGCCACGCTCGACGGCCTGCAGCGGATCGCCGCGGGCATCACCTTCGAGCAGGAGGGCGTGCGCATCCGCGTCGAGGCGACGCGCCAGAAGCGGTAGCGCTACCGCGACGGGCCGCGATCCGGGGCTACGCTGGGCCGGCCGACTTCGGGCGGCGAACTCGGCGGCGGTCGACCTGCGTCCGAGCAGGACGCTCGCGTGGGCGATGGCGCCGTTCCATTTCACCTCCAGCCAAGGAGTTCGGCGTGGACCCTCAGCACGGTTCGTCCCGAACGCCCGGAACATCAGGCGCGCCCCTCTCCCCCCGACTCCTCGCGACGGCGGTCGTCAGCGTGATCGCGTCGGCGTCCGCGGCAGGCCAGCAGCTCTCGTGGCGGGTGGAGGGTCACGACGGCAGCGAGCGCTTCGGCGCATCGGTCGCCCTCGGACGCGACCATGACGGCGACGGCGTCCGCGACCTGTTGGTCGGCTCGCCGCAGGCGACCGGATCGCAGGAGCCTGCGACCGTGCGCGTCGTTTCGGGAGTCGACCTCGCGACGCTGCTGGAGGTCTCCTCCGGCAGCGACGTGCACGAAGGGTTCGGCGAGCAAGTGCAGGACCTCGGCGACGTCGACGGCGACGGGACGTCCGACTTCGCGGTCGGCGCGCCGACGGCCGAGTACGTCCGCGTCTTCTCGGGCGTCGACGGCAGCCAGCTCCGCCACTGGACCTCGCCGCAGCTCACCTCCGAGCTGGGCTCGAGCCTCGCCGCATTGGGCGATGTCGACGGCGACGGCCGAGCCGACGTCGCGATCGGCGCGCCGAACGAGGCGTCCGGCGGCGTGAAGGTCGGCGCCGTGCGGATCGTCTCGGGCCGCAACGGCGCGCTGCTGCGGCGGATCACCGGCTCGGTCCGGTTCGCGCGCCTGGGCGAACGCGAGCGCCTCGTCGCGCTGGGCGACCTCGACGGCGACGGCTTGCGCGACCTCGCGCTGCTCGACCGCGTCAACGTGGGCGGGACGGAGTACGGGCAGCTGCGCCTCGCGTCGAGCGCGACCGGGCTCGACCTGCTGACCGTGACCTTCGACGTCGCGCCGTACGACGACTTCGTGCCGGTCGCGGTCGGCGCGGCCGGCGACCTCGACGGCGACGGCACGCCCGACGTGGCGGTCGGCGCGCTCCCGCTCGATCCGACCGCGGACCCGGGCCGGGCGTTCGTCTTCTCGGGCGCCACCGGCAGCGAGTTGCTGCGCGTCGACGTCGGCACCGACCCGACCTTCGTGGTCGCGACCGCCGCGGGCGACGCCGACGGCGACGGGATCGAGGAGCTCGCGATCGCGGTCGACGACCGCCACGGCCCTTCTTCGGTCCGGGTCGCGAGCCTCGTGGTGCACAGCGGCAGCAGCGGCGCGCAACTCGTCCGGATGGTGGGACCGTTGGGCACTCCGATCGGGCGGGCGTTCGCCGCCGGCGCCGACTTCGACGGCGACGGCATCGGCGATGTCGCGGTCGGCGCGCCGAACAACAACAACGTGGTCGAGCTCCACGCGCTGCCCTCGGGAGCCTTGCTGGCGAGCCGCGCCGGCACGATCGTGCTCGATCGGTTCGACGGCCCGATGGCGCAGCTCGGCGACGTCGACGGCGACGGGCATGGCGACCTGGTGGCGGTGAGTCTCGGCGACGTGCACGGCGGTCAGGCGCGCGTGGTCTCGGGCCGCGATGGCTCGATCCTCGCGAGCCATCCGGCGCCGCTCTCGCCGAATCTGGCGACGCTCAGCCTGCCCGACGTCGACGGCGATGCGATCGGCGACTTCGCGATGGGGGCGATGGTCGGGGGCTTCGGCCAGGTCGACGTGATCTCCACCGCGACCGGCGCGCTGCTCCGACGCTTCAACGGACCCGCCACCAGCGTCACGAAGTTCGGCGCGGCCTTGGCGGTGCAGGTGCAACCGAACGGCAGCGTGCAGCTGGCGATCGGCGCGCCGTGGTCGCCCTCGGCCGCCAGCAACGGCGGGCTCGTCGAGGTGTACGACCTCGCGACGGGTGCGCGCGTGCTGAGCTTCGCCGGGACTCGCGCGAACGAGCGGGTCGGCTCGGCGATCGCGCCGCTGCACGACGTCGACGGCGATGGCACGCGCGACTGGGCCTTCGGCGCTCCCGACTACGACCTCCCCGCGAAGCATGCGGGCCGCGTGCACGTCGTCTCCGGCTCCAGCGGAGCGCCGCTGCAGACCCTGGTCGGTGCCAGTGACGAGTATCTGGGCTCAGCGCTCGCCGCGATCGACGACCTCGACGGCGATGCCGTCGCCGACCTGCTCGTCGGTGCGCCCGGCTTCGATCGCGGTCGCGGCGAGGTGCGCGCCCTCTCCGGCGCCGGCTTCGGGCAGCTGTGGGCGCGTTCAGGCGCAACGCGGGGCGACGGCTTCGGCAGCCGCCTCGACGCCGTCGCCGACGCCAATGGCGACGGCCTCGCCGACTGGCTGACCCTCGCCGCGAAGCCGACCCGCGTCGAGCTCCATTCGGGCAGCGGCGATCGGCTCGGTCGCTTCGAGCTCTCCGACCTCCGCGACTACGCGCGGCCGGCATGGGGAGCGCCCGCCTCCGCGTCCGGCGACGCGATCCCCGACCTCTTCCTCGCGAGCGACGGCGACGGCGAGACCAACCTGTCGCTCTTCCAGATCGACGACCTCCTGCTGCAGGTCGAGCCGGCCGCCGCGTCCGCCGGAGACTCGGTGGTGGCGTCCACCCGCGGCGGCCGGGCGGGCAACGCCGTGGCGCTGCTGTTGGCGGCGGTGAATGGTGTGCCGCAGTCCCAGCTCATCGAGCTGCGCACGTTCGACGCGGTCGGCGAGTTCCACGTGATCGACACGGTGCCGGCCGGGCTCTCCGGGATGACGTGGATGCTGCGCTCCATCGCCGTCGGCTGGAACGGAGCGGTCACGTTCAGCCTCGACCAGGAGCTCGAGTTCCTCTGATCGCGCGGGGATGCGTCGGGACGGCGCGTCGCGTCCTATCCTGCTGGCCGCAACGGACCGAGTCGGCAGGAGGTTCCTCATGGCGACGACGTGGCAGCTCCTCGCGCTCTCCGTGGCGTTCGGCGGCGGCGACGTCCCGCCCGTCACTCGCGCCGAGATGGAGCAACTCCATCGCGAGCTGATCCCAGCGAAGACGGAGCCGTGGGAGACGATCGGCTGGCGGACCGATCTGCTGGCCGCGTGCGAGGAGGCGGAGAAGGCCGGCCGGCCGCTCTTCCTCTGGGCGATGAACGGCCATCCGCTCGGCTGCGTCTGAAACAACGGAGTGCTCGACCGTGAGTCGAGCTTCGCCGACGCCGAGGTGATCGCGACGCTGAAGAAGCGCTTCGTCCCGCTCGCGCTCGACGTCTGGTACGAGGAGCGGCGCGAGGACGCCGCCGGCGAGCTCTACCGCAAGATCGTGCTGCAGCGCGACGGCGCGACGCTCGACAAGACGACGCAGGGCTTCTACGCCTTCGCGCCCGACGGCGCGCTGCTGCAGGGCTGGAACCACCGCGGCGTCGACCGGATGAAGCAGCAGCTCGATCGCGCGCTCGACGCGTGGAAGGAGCGGAGAGGGAAGAAGGAGAAGGCGGGCGAGCCGAAGGGCGACGCGGAAGCGAAGGGCGATGAGGCGCAAGGCGCCGTCGATCGCCGCTTCGAGCGCGCCCTGCCCGAGGGCTCCCGCGTCGTCGCCGTGCGCGCTCGCATCACCGACGCGAAGTGGCCCGAGATCGAGCGCGGCGATCCGCTCCACGAGCAGTGGCAGGAGATCGTCCGCACCGCCACGTCGCTCGACCATCTCTGGGTCGACCGCGACGAACTCGCCGCGCTGGCCGCCGGCACCTTCCCGCGCACCCTCGCGTGGCGCATCGCCCGCTTCCACTGCATCGACAACACCCGCGGCGAGCCGCCGAGCTGGGAGCCCGAGCACGTGAAGAAGTGCGAGGCGACGCTGTCGCGGAACGGGAAGGAGCCGAAGGAGGGGAAGCCCGACTCCTTCTCCGTCGACGGCGCCTTCACGCTCGCCACGTCGGACGGCGCGCTCGCCTACGACGCGCGCATGGGCGGCATCGTCGAGACGAAGGACGGGACGATCGAGCGCCTCGACCTCGCCATCCGCGGCGACTTCACCGGCCACGGCGAGTTCACCCAAGGCGCGCCGCCCGGCACGTTCACGCTCGCGATCGTGCTGTCGCTGGCCGACGAAGGCGACCACGCCGAAGTGCCGCCGCAGGGCGCGCGGTGGCTGGACGACTACCTCGGGAAGGTGAAGGGGCGGGAGGGGAAGTGAAGCGGCGCGGCGGCGGGAGGTGGCCGCGGCTCGGCTGAACCCTCCGCGCGGCGAGCGGCTCTCTGCGGGCGGACCGTGATCTCGTGGAGCCCGCCATGACCCCGATCGAATCGCTCTCCGCCGCCGAGATGGCCGCGCACGTCCACTGGGTGCGCCGCGTCGCGCGCGCGCTCGTGCGCGGCGACGGGGCCGACGACGTCGAGCAGGAGACGTGGCTCTCCGCGCTGCGCCATCCGCAGCGCCACGACGGCGATCGCCGCCGCTGGCTCTCGGCGGTGGCGCGAAACGTCGTGCGCAAGCTGGCGCGCGGCACGTCGCGGCGCGAGGCGCACGAGTCGCGCGCTGCGCAGGAGGCGGCGCGGACCGGCGGCGAGGCGCCGGCGAGCGACCTCCTCGTCGCGCGCGCGCAGGTGCAGCAGCGCGTCGCGGCCGCCGTGCTCGAGCTCGCCGAGCCCTACCGCTCGACGCTGCTCGCGCGCTACTTCGAGGAGCTGCCACCCGCCGCCATCGCCGCGAAGCTCGGCGCGCCGGTCGAGACGGTGAAGACGCGGCTCAAGCGCGGGCTCGAGCAGTTGCGGGAGAGGCTGGGGAAGGAGATCGGCGAGGAAGACACGGTGCCCGGCGGCGACAGCTCGCGCTCGCTCATGGCGGCGCTGTCGTTGCTCGATGCCCCGATCGACGAGTGGCTGCCTGACGCGCCGCCAGCGGACGCGCCACCCGCCGATGCTGCGGAGACGATCACTTCCGACGCAGCGGCGAGCGGTTCGAGTGGCGCAGCGACGATCGCGGCGAGTTCTCCGCTGCTCCTGGTCGCGGCAGCCGTCGTCGCCGTGGCGGCGATCGGATTCGCGCTCTCGTCGTCGATCGGCGACGACGCTTCGGATGCGATCGGATCGACCGCGAGCGTCGCGCCGGATGAAGGGGCGGCGCATGACGCCGGCGTGTCCACCGAGGCGGTGCGCGTCGAAGAGAGCGCCGTCATCGTCGGCGACGCTCCTGCCGTCGTGGCGCCGGCGCCCGCGGTCGCCGCGGCCGGCACGATCCGCGGCGTCGTCGTCGGTCCCGACGGCGAGCCGGTGGGCGGCGCGACGCTCTGGCTCGATCGGCAGTCGGAAGAGCGCCTTGCCGACGAGAACGCGTTCCTTCGTTCGCTCACGTCGCTGCAGACCTCCGGCGGCGATCCGCGCTACTTGTCATGGCGCGTCGCGACCAGCGCGGACGACGGGAGCTTCCTCTTCGCCGACGTCGCGCGAGACGGCTGCTTCGCGATCGGCGCAGTGCACGACACGATCGGCTGCGGATGGACGGGCGGTCTCGAGCTCGACGCCGCCAGCGCCGAGGTCGAGGCCTTCGTGGAGCTGCGGGCGGGCATCGTGATCCACGGCACCGTGCGCGATGCCGACGGCGCGCCGATCGGCGGGGCCGGCGTGATGTTCGACGGATCGACGCGGCCATGGGTCGAGAACGCCGATCGGTTGGGCGGATCGTGGGGCTGCGACGGCGAGGGGCGCTACCGGACAGCACCACTGCCGTGGCGCTGGGTCCAGCGCTACGCCGGCGGATTCATGTGGCAGACCGGCGAGACGTTCCAGCCGATCGTGAGCGAGCCGCTCGCGATCCCCGAAGGCGTCAGCGAATGGCAGCACGACGTCGTGCTGACGCGCGCTCCGCGGATCGAAGGCCGGTTCGTCGACACCCGCGGCGCGCCGGCGTCGCTGGCGACCTCGCTGCTCCCGCGACTGACGGAGGGCGAGCGCCTGCGCCAGAGTCGCGAGACGACGGCGCTGGTCGCGTTCGCGTCCGACCCGCGCGTCGACCCGTCGGTCGTCGCGCGCGTCGACTTCGCCGACGGCTCGATGCGCGGCGGTTCGCCGAGCGGCTGGGAATACGGCACGGTCGACTTCGAGCGCGACACCTACCGCATCACGTTGGCGCAGGCAGAGCTGCGCTGGCTCGCGCTCGTCGCGCGCGACGGCGTGCTGGGAGTCGTCGAGCTGCCGCCGCATCGGGAGATCGTCGACGCCGCGGGTCCCGACCTAGCTGTCGATCTCTCGCTCCTCGCCGGCGCGCCGCGTCTGGTCGAGATCGACTTCCACGCGCGCGACGTCGCCGGCGAGCCGCTGCCCTACGTCGCCGTCACTGCCTTCGGCGTCGGATTCGACGTGCGTGGACGGACGAAGTTCGAGATGGTCCGGCTCCGGCCACTCGGGTCCGACGTCGCGCCCGGCGCGTTGCCGATCGACGAGGCGGCCGATCAGCGGCTCGCGATCGAGCCGGGAGAGTGGTGGCTCGAGTGCGGAAGGGGGCAGCACGCGACGCGCTACGTCCGCGTCTCGGCGAGCCGCGGCATGGAGCCGATCGGGGTGACCGTCGTGCTCGAGGTCGATCGCGCCTCGCTCGCGGGAATCGTGCTCGATGCCGAACGCGCTCCGGTCGGCGGCGCGGCACTCCGGCTCTATCGCGTCCCGACGGCGCAGGGAGCCGAACCGATCACCGAGTACGGCAGCGTCCCCGGAACGACCGACCCTTCCGGCCGCTTCTCGATCCCGAATCTCCCGGCGGTTCCCGCCGTGCTCGTCGTGTCGGCCAGCGAATCCGCGCCGCTCGCCCTGCGCGTCGAGACCTCCACGAGCGGCGCCTCGATCGAGGCGCGCCTCGTCCCCGGCTACGAAGTCGCGATCCGGTTGCGTCGCGACGACGGAGAGAAGGTCGGCACCACGCGCTGGCAGCTGCTCGACCGCGACGGTGTCCCGCTGATCGACGACGACTTCCCGCGTGACACGGGCTACGCGCACTGGAGCGAGCAGACGACCGCGCGCCTCTCGGACGGCGACTACCGCCTGATCGTGCGCGGCCCCGACGGCCTGCGCGGCGAGGTGGAGTTCACCGTCGCGACCGCGGACGACGGTCGCGCCGAGGTCTGCGGCCCGACCGTCTCCTCCAACGGCGAAGTCGGCGTCACCTTGGCCGCGCAGTGAGCCTTAGCGGCGAGCGTTCGTCGACGACCTTGCCGTCCGCGTCGATCTCGACGACGGCGTCGTCAGCGACGTAGAGCGCCGCGCGCGAGCGGACGAGCCAGCGGCCGGGCGGGAGCGTCAGCTCGAAGTGGCGGATCGGTTCCGTGAGCGCGGCCGTGCCGCCGACGTAGCGCGCCTCGGTTGCGCGACCGGTGGCGCTGTCGCGGACGGCCGTGACCTTCCACGCGTACTCGATCAGGTCGGGAGCGACGGCGGCGAGGTCGAGTTCGATCGCCACGACGCCGCGCGGCGGGAGGCGGAGCGTCGCGGTCGTGCCGGACGGCCAAGCGGGGAGCTCGAGATCGATCGGGGCGACGCCCGACGAGAACGGGGTTGCCGACGGAATCGTCAGGCGCAGCGCCACGATGGGCGGGAGGTCGCCGGCGAGGGTCACGAGTCCCGACGCGTCGCTCGAGACGGGGCCGTCGACGACCTTGTCCGCCTCGCAGCGCTCGACCTGCCAACGGCTGGTCGCCGGCGATCCGTCGGACTCGACCAGTTGGATCCGCCAGTGCGGCAGCGGCTCGAGCTCGAACGTCCCTGCGTCGACGGGCGCGTCGGCGACCACCGTGAGCGGCCGCGGCGGCGACGGGCGATAGCCCTTCGCGCCGGCGCGCAGCGAGTAGTCGCCCGCCGGGGTCGTCACGGTGTCCCACTCGATGCCGAGCGCCGACCGTCGCGTCACTCCCCGTCGGACCTCCTTCGCCGGATCGGCCGTTGCAGCCGGTGCCGCAGTGAGCAGGAAGAAGACGTCGCTTGCCGCGATCCGCTCGCGCGTCGTCGCGTCGATCACGATCGCGCCGACGATGCCCGGCTTCGGCTTGGGCGCCGCCGGCTCCTCCGCGACTCGCGGCGCCCGCTTCTCCTGCGCCGCGCGCCACGCCGCGCTCACCGGAGGCAGGACGACCTCGTGCCGTTCGCCGTCGGGCTCGAAGGTGCCGAGGTCGACGGTGTTGCGGCCCCTCGCGTTCTCGCCGAAGGGGCCCATTGCGTAGACGTGCCATGCGCGGCGTGCCGGCACGAAGAAATCGAAGTCGCCAGTCGAGGCGGGTTCGAACGACCTCAGGTCGAAGTAGCTCTGCGAATTCCAGTCGCCGCCGTCACTGCTGCTCAGCGCCGCGAGGGGCAGCGCCGACACGCCGAGGGTGACGAAGGTCGTGTCGAGGAGCGCACGCTGCTCGGCGTCGGCCGGGCGCACGCGCAGCTTCAGCTCGAAGCTCTCCTTGCGGACGAGCGTGAAGGCGAGCGTCGGCCGTCCCGTCGGCGGCGAAGCGAAGCGGTGGTCGATCGGCCGATGCTCCTGACTGCGGAGCGAGAGCGTGGCGATCGCCTCGGGCGCCGCGCGGAAGGCGACGCCGACCGTCGTCGCGCCCGCGTCGAAGCGCCGCCCCTCGACTTCGGCGCCGTCGCGCGTGGTCACGAGCGCGCGCACGAACTCGTGCGGCCGGGAGCCCCAACGGCTCGTCGGCGGCTTGCCGTCCGGCTCGCGGAGGTCGAGGAAGAGCTGCGTCTCGGTCGGCAGGCGCAGCTCGATCCCGTCGACGCGTCCGCCCGGCGCGACCTTCGGTTGCTTCACGGTCGTGCGTCGCCAGTCGGGCGCGATGGCGAGCATCGAGCCGCCTTCGTCGCGGGTCGAGGAGATCTCGAAGATCCCGTCGACCGTCGTGATCGCCTCCTCCGCAGCGAGCGTGAAGCCCGGCTCCCACGGCGCGAGGTCGAGGTCGTGACGCAGCTCGCGCGGCCGGTCGAACGGGCGACGGCCGAGGCTGCCCTCGCGCACGGCGTCGGCAGTCACGAGCGCGCCCGCGATCGGGGTGCCGCTCGCGTCGTCGACGACGCGTCCCGCGAACGTCCGTGATCGCTCGATCACCACGTCGCGCAGGTCGACCGTCTCGCCGTCCGCGACGCGCGTCTTGAGCTGCTGACTGCGCTGCCGCCAGCGGAAGAGGACCGCCACCTCGTCCTCGCGGCGCGCCACCATCGCGCCGTCGTCGCCGATCGCGATGGCGACCGGCCGCGAGCGGAGCGCGCCGAACTCGTAGCGTCCTTCGGCGCCAGTCGTCGTCGCCGCGTCGAACGTGCGGTAGTGGCGGTCGAAGAGTTCGCCCGTGATCGGCTGCGCCGCCTGGTCGTAGCCGAGCGCGGAGCCGCCCGGCCGCGGGTCGACGCCGACCTGCACGCCGGCGAGCGGACGGCCGAGGTCGTCGACGACGCGGCCGCGCACGCTGCCGCCGCGGCCGAGGCGCAGCTCGAGCGGCTTGCGCTGGCCTGGCTCGATCCGCGTCGCGCCGACGCCGTTGGCGCAGGGCGCGCGGCGCGCCGTCTCGACGATCACGATCGCGGCGGGCAGCCGCTCGATCGTCGCCTCGCCCTTCGCATCGGTCACGCCGCGCAGGAAGACGGCGGCCTTCGGCTGCTCGCTCCAGGCGACGAACGGGAGGTCGCCGACCGGCGAGCCGTCGACGGCATCGACGACGCGCAGTTCGATCGCGCCGCTGCCTTCGTTCGTCCTGCTGTCGGCCGGCTCGCTCGCCGGCGCGCCCGTGTCGGAGCGGGCGATGTCGTCGCGCTGCGCGAGCTCGACCGGAGCGCCACGATCCGCGCCGCCCTCCGCGTCGGCGTCGGTCGACTCGCGCGCGGCTTCGCCGTTCCCATCGCGTGGCGCGAGGCGCGTCCGCTCGTCGCGTCCGAGCCACCACGCGCCGAGCGCGACCGCGCCGGCCGCCGCAATCAGCGCGACGGCCGTGCGCGCGCGTCGCGTCACGCCGTCGGCCACCGCCACGCGAAGATCGCAGCCGTCGCGGCCGCGTAGACGACGTGGTCGACCATGCACAGCAGCGTGTGGCGCCACGTCTGGCCGGCCCAGATCTTTCCCCACATCATTCCGGCGGCGTAGGTCATCCACGTCGCGAGCCAGACGAAGTGGAAGACGGCCCACTTCTGCGCGCCTTCATGGAACGCGCCGGTCGTGAGGTGGGCGACCAGCGTCGAGACGACGAGGTAGAAGACGATCGACTGCACGAACATCGGTCCCATCGTCATCGGACCCGGCTTGCGGACGGAGAGGTAGCCGCTCGGTCCCTTCGCCCACTTCGCCTGGAACTCGGGCGTCTTCCATTCCTGCTTGTTCTTGGGATCGCAACCCATCGGGAAGACGAACGAGCCGCCTTCCGGTGCCTGGCCGCGGATCGCGTCCATCACCGCGTCCTCGTTCGGCAGCTTCACCCAGTCCTTCGCGTGGTGGCCGACGACCATCCACGCCAGCCCGGCGAGGAAGAAGACGGCGACCGCCGAGAGCACGATCGGCAGCCAGAGCGAGGCGAGCGGGATGTGGAGGAGGGACAGGAGCAGCGCCATCGAGGGACTCCAGGATCCGGGGAGGAAGTCGCGCGATCGCGGTGCGCGAAGGGCGGCATGACACCCTCGCGAAGGCCCGCGTTCCAGCGGGGCAGGGGCGTCCCCTCGGGAATGGCGCGAAGGGGCGGTGGCGGCGATCTTGAATCCGGCGAGCCTCGGGCGGCGAATGGGTGGTGATGGAACCCGCAGGCGACGGAGCCGGGATCGAAGCGATCCTCCGCGAGGTCGGCCGCTGCCGGCGACTCGCGGCGGCGCTGCTGGCGGGCCCGGGCGCGGCGGACGTCGACGACGTGTTGCAGGAGGCGTCGCTCGCCGCGCTGTCGGCGACGGCGCCGCGCGGAGCAGGGCTGCGGCCATGGCTCGCGGGCGTCGTGCGCCACCTCGCGATCGGCGCGTGGCGGCGGCGGACCCGTCGCGAGGCGCATGAGCGCGTCGCGGCGCCTCATCTCGCGTTCGCGCCCGCTGCCGATGCGCTGCACGAGCGGATGGAGCTGCACCACGCGCTGCTGCGCGCGGTCGAGGAGCTGGCGGAGCCGTACCGCTCGACGGTCGTGCGCCGCTGGCTCGACGGCGCGACACCGCAGTGGATCGCCGATGCCGACGGCTTGCCGCTGGCGACGGTGAAGACACGGCTGCGGCGCGGGCTCGAACGGCTGCGCGAGCGGATGAAGCGGGAGTGGGGGGACAGACTCGAGGGCGGACTGGCGCTGATGGCGGCGGGGATTCGCGCGGCGCCGGGTGTTCCGCCTGCGGCAGCGACAGCAACGAGCAACGCGGCGGCGGGGGCGACCGCAGCGACGGGAGCGGTGATCGTGGGTATCCAGGCGAAGAGCGTTGTGTTGGCCATGGCCGCATGTGTCGCGATCGCGGGAGTCGCGACGTGGGCGTGGCTCGAGGGCGACAAGAGCGGACGCGCGAACCAGCGGGACGCGACGGAGGTTGCCGCTACCTCGGGGATCGGCGAAGCGACGGCGCCCAACGCGACGGCAGTCCGCGTGGCCGAAGCTCCAGGCGATGCGGCGAGAGACGGCGCGCCATCCTCGGTCACCGCGCCGTCCCCTGTGGCCGGACGGATCGGCGGGCTGCGCGGCCGCGTCGTCGACGTTTCCGGTACGCCGGTGGTCGCTGCGCGCGTGGTCGCAGCGCCGAAGCGACTCGACCTCCCGCGATCACCGGCGCGCCACGACGTGGCCGCATTGCCGACGAGCGTGCGGATTGCCTCGACCGATGGCGGCGGGCGGTTCACCTTCGACGACCTGCCGCGCGGCATCCTGATCGATCTCGCGGCGAGCGGTCCGGCGGGCGGGCTCGTGGAGCGGAAGGGAGTCCTGGCCGACGAGAGCGACGAAGTCGAGCTCTTGCTGGCGCCGACGACCGAGTTGCGAGGGGTCGTCGTCGACGCCCTCGACGGCGATCGTCCGGTCGCGGGAGCGCGAGTCGAGGTGATGCGCACGACGATCGATCCCGCGATCTCGTCCGAGACGACAACCGACTTGCAGGGGCGTTTCGTCCTGCATGCCGTGACGGGCATGCGTGCCATCGTGATGGCAACGACCGAGGACGGACGTTGCTCGGCGTTCGAGAGCTACGCGCTCGTTCCGGGCGGTGCCGTCGAGATCGAGGTCGCGGTCGCGGGGGCAGGACGGATCGAAGGGGTCGTCCTCTCTGCCATCGATCGCGCCCCGATCGCGGGCGCTGAGATCGAGCTCCGCGCGTTCCTCGCGACTCGCGGGCCGCGCACCGACCGCGACGGCCGCTTCGCGTTGGAGTCGCGCGTCCGCTTCGACGAAGGCATGCCGGTGATCGTGCGCGCGCCGGGCTTCGCCTCGCTCGCGCTCGACCTTCCGCCGACGTCAGAGCAGCGCGACCGTCTCGACGTCTCCGAAGTGCGGCTCGAGCCGGAGCGGACGATCCGCGGCCGGCTCGTCGCGCGCGACGGGAAGCCGCTCGTCGGCGTCGTCGTCACCGCGATGCCCGTCGAGGGCAAGAGCGATGGCACGGGCCACTGCGCCGTCACGGACGCCGCGGGAGCGTTCCGGATCGGGCAGCTGAAGCGCTCGCGCCATCTCCTGGTCGTGAGCGGCGAGCACATCGACCAGCGACGCGCCGTCGTGCCGGAACGGGAAGAGGGGCAGGCGGAGGTCGACGTCGGGACGGTGGCGCTCGGCCGCGGTGCGCTGCTGGCGGGGGTCATCCTCGACGAGGGCGGCGCGCCGATCCGCGTCGAGTCGATCGTCCTGCGGCCTGCGACCTCGGCGCCGCCGAGATTCGGCGTCGGTGAGAACGACCCGGAGGTCGTGCGAGTGGCGTGCGTTCCCGACGGTCGCTTCGCCTGCAGCGGCGTGCCGGCCGGCCGGTGGCGCGCGGACGTCAAGGTGCCGCACGTGCGCCAGCCCTGCTCGTTCGAGATCGACGTGGCCGAGGAGGCGCTCCTCGACGACCTGCGCTTCACGGTCACGTCGGGCGGCGTCATCGATGGCATCGTCGTCGATGCGCACGGCTCGCCGATGGCCCGGGTCCAGGTCGCGCTCTTCGATCCCCGCACGCCGCCGCACGCGCAGCATGGGCCGATCGACTACCAACGGACGCGCACCGACGCGGCCGGCCGCTTCTCGTTCCTCCGACTCGTTCCGCCGGAGTTTCGCCTCGTCGCCGAGCCGACTCCTCCGTCGCGCGTCGGCGGCTCGCGCGCGCTCCCGAACGTGATCGAGCGCGTCAGCACCGGCACCCGCGACCTGCGAATCGAGCTGCCCGACGGCGAGGTGATCGCGGGGCGGGTGGTCACGACCGCGGGCGCGCCGGCGGTCCACGCGTGGGTCGTCGCGGTCGCGGCCGACGGAACGATGGCGGCGTCGATGACCACTGACGAGGAGGGGCGCTTCGAGCTGCTGCTCGCTCCCGACCAGGTGGCGACCGTGGAGGTGCGGCGCGCCCAGCCGCACTTCGGAGGGACCGTGTCCGGCGCGGTCGTGGTGTCGCTGCCCGACGTCCTCGCCGGCGAGACCGATCTCCAACTCACGCTCCCCGACGAGTAGCGTCGCGCGCTCCTCGCCTCGGCACGCAGGAGCACCGCCCCTCATGGACCTCGGCTTCGAGACGATCGGCAACGCGACGCTGATCTGCCACGACGGCGGGCCGGTGCTGGCGACCGATCCGTGGCTGGTCGGCGACGCCTATTTCGGGAGCTGGTCGCTCGGCCATGAGGTGCCGGAAGAGCAGCGCGCGCATGTCGCGGCATGCAAGTTCCTCTGGATCTCGCACGGCCATCCCGACCATCTCAGCATCGCGACGCTCGAGACGTTGCGCGGCAAGACGGTCCTGCTGCCCGACCACGTGGGCGGGAGGATCCGGCGCGATCTCGAGGGGATGGGCTTCACGACGCGCGTGCTGCCGGACGGGCTGTGGGTCGAACTCTCGCCACGCCTGCGGGTCTGCTGTCTCTCCGACTACAACCAGGACGCGATCCTGCTGATCGATCTCGGCGGCCGACTGCTGGTCGACGCGAACGACGCCAGCGACCGCGGCGTCGGCGACTTCCTGCAGCGGACGATCGCGCGCTGCCGGCAGTCGTACCTGCTCTGCCTCACGGGCTACGGCGACGCCGACATGATCCACTTCTTCGACGAGGCGGGCGCGCGCGTGCTGCCCGACGCGGCGATGAAGGTGGCGCTCGGGCCGGGCATCGCGGGATTGCTGAAGCACTACGGGATCAAGAGCTTCGTGCCGTTCAGCTCGATGCATCGCTACCAGCGCGCCGACAGCGTCTGGGCCAACGACTACGCCACCGCCGTCGACGAGCACGGCCGCGACTTCCCTAAGGGCGAGGGGATCGAACTGCTGCCCGCCTTCGTGCAGCTCGACTTCGCGCGCGACTCCCTGCGCGAGCTGCGGCCGCGCGAGCTGCCGCTCGTCGTGCGCAAGCCCGAGGAGTTCGGCGACTCGTGGGCCGAGCCGCTCTCGGCCGAGGACGTGACGAAACTGCGCGCGTACTTCGGCCCGATCGAGCACTTGAAGAGCTTCCTCGGCGCGATCACGTTTCGCGTCGGCGGCCGCGACACGACGCTCGACGTCGCGCCGCGCGACCATCGCCGCAGCATCACCTTTGAGCTGCCGCGCGCGTCGCTGATGGCGGCCGTCGGCTTCCGCGTCTTCGACGACCTGCTGATCGGCAACTTCATGAAGACGACGCTGGTCGGCGACTGGCATGCCCGCAACGCCGCCGGCCTCTACCCCGACTTCACCCCGTTCGTCGGCAAGTACGCCGACAACGGCGGCGCACGCACGCCCGCCGAGCTGCGCGCCTACTTCTCGGAGTACCGCCGCCGCGGCCTCATGGCCGAAGGCCCGACGCCGCTCAGCCAGGCGGCGTTCGGCCGCGCGCGGCGCTACTTCGAGCGGGCTTGACTGCGGCCCTTGGCCGCCTTGGCGCGCGTCGTCCGCTTCTTCGACGGAGCCGTCGCCGGAGCCGCCGCCGGAGTCTTGGCTGAAGGAGCCTGCGGCTGGCGCAGGATCTTCTCCATCGCCCGTCCTTGCGCGAGCTCGTCGATCAGCTTGTCCATCTGGCGCAGCTTCTTCATCAGCGGGTCCTCGACCTCCTCGACGCGGATGCCGCAGACCGTGCCCGTGATGAGCTTGGCGTTCCGATGGAAGGCCGGCGCCTGCGCCATGAAGGTCTCGAGATCGTTCGCGAGCTTGATCTGCTCGCGCAATCCCGCCGCGTCGTAGCCCAGCAGCCAGCAGAGGATCTGGTCGACCTCCTGCTTCGTGCGGCCCTTGCGCTCCGCCTTCTGGACGTACATCGGGTAGATGCGCGCGAACGGCATCGCGAACACGGGGTGCTTCGCCATGGTCGGTCCTATCGCTGGAAGAGGAACGCCGGGCTGGTCGCCAGCGCCCACGCGACATCCTGCGTCGCGGCGAGGCGCATCTGCTCGCGCAGGTCGGGCGCCGTCGCCAGGAACGCCTGGTGGATCCGCGTCTCGTCGTCGGGCGCGCGCTGCTCGGCGGGCTTGGCCAGCGCGGCCAGCACTTCGTCGGGCAGCGGCGCGACGCGGACGGGGCGCGGATCGCCGGCGACGGAGAGGCGGAAGCGGCCGAGCACGTGGCCGGCGCCCCAGCCCTGGTCGATCGTGATCACCAGCAGCGTGCCGCCGGGCGCGCCGGCGTCCTCGGCCAGCTCCCACACGGCCTGGTGGCGCTGCATCACGTTGGGCCAGATCGCCCAGCCCGTCTTCGGGTTGCCGTCGGCGATCGCCTCGGGGGTGAACTGCTGCTGGCTGAAGTCGGCGGTCGCGTTCTGGAGCGCGATCGCCTTGCCGCCGCTGGCGCCCTTCAGCGGGACGGCGACGACCTTGAGCTCGCTCACGACGAGGTTGCCGCTGTCGGAACGGCCGCTGCCGCCCTGCGGGAGCGACTTGTCGGGGATCGCCTCGAGCCGCAGCGCGGTGATCTTCTCGAGCTTGCTCCACGCGAGCAGCGTGTAGGTGTCGACGTCGGGCCGCGTCCCGCCCGCCAGCAGCGAGCCGTCGGCCTGCTTCGTGAAGCTCGCGCCGCCGGCCGACTGCGCCTGCACGTCGTCGAGCACCTGCCAGCTCACGCGCGGGATCGCGGCCTCCCACGCCGCGCGCCGCGCGCGGTACTGCTCCAGCAGCGACGGCGGCAGCGCGGCCACGTTCGCGGCGTGGTTCGGCTCGAAGCCTGGCGCGAGCGCGGCGAACTCGACGTCGGTGGCGGGGCGCGAGAGGAAGCGGAGGTAGAGCTCGTCGACCAGCTTGCGCGGGTCGCGTTCGTAGGCGACGAGGCGCGTCAGCTCGCTCGCGGGATCCTCGATCGCCTCGGCCAGCGTCGGGCCGTTCACGAGGTGGAGCGCCTGGCCGAGCGACATGCCGCTGCCGCGCTCGCACTCGCACGCGCTCTCGCGCGGCGGCCGGCCGAAGAGCGCGAGGAAGCCGTCGGGCGGCGTGACCGCGGGGTCGAGGAACTCGGCCGCGCGCGCGTCGGGCCGCGCGCCGCGCACCTGGGGCCGGCGCCCGGTCGCGACCTGGATGGCGTCGAAGAGCGTCTCGGCCGGGAGGCGGCGCGCCAGCGCGTGCGCGTAGTGGAGGCGGTCGTCGCCGTTCCACTCGTTCGTCTCGATCGAGCGCTGGTAGGCGGCCGACTTGCAGATCCGCCGCATCAGCTCGCGCACGTCGAAGCGCGACTCGACGAAGGACGCGGTCAAGCGGTCGAGCAGCTCGGGGTTCGTCGGCGGGTTGCTGGCGCGGATGTCGTCGATCGGCTCGATCAGGCCGACGCCGAGGAAGTAGCTCCAGATGCGGTTCACGTAGCTCTTCGCGAAGTAGGGGTTCTCGGGCGCCGTGATCCAGCGCACGAGCTGCTCGCGGCGCGGCGCGGCGCCGCCGCCCGGCACGTCGGCGGCCGCGGCGGCGACGCGATGCTCGAACTCGTACGGGAACGCGGGCGCCATCGCGACGTTCTTGTTCGGGTGCATCACGTCGCCGGCGCCCGTGTCCTTCACCATCTCCTCGAACGCCAGCTCGACGTCGTCGGGCCGGTTGTCGTAGGTGCGCGGCATCATCGGCGAGCCCGGCACGTTCTCGCGCCCGACCTGCGCGAAGAAGGCGGCGAGCTGCCAGTGCTGGTCCTGCGTCCAGCGCTCGAACGGATGGTCGTGGCACTTGTTGCAGTTGAAGCGCACGCCGAGGAAGAGCTGCGTCGTGTTCTCCATCGCCACGTCGGGCTGGCGCAGGATCTTCCAGTAGGCGGCGGGCGGGTTCTGGTAGGTCGAGCCGGTGGCGCCCAGCACCGACGTGGCGAACTCGTCGTAGGGGCGGTTGCTGGCGATCTGCTCGCGGATCCAGTCGCGCAGCCGCGCCGCGCCCTCGACGCCGAGGAACTTCGAGTTCACCTGCAGCAGGTCGGACCACTTGTTGGTCCAGTGCTCGACGAACTCGACGCTGCCGATCAGCCGGTCGACCAGCTCGTCGCGCTTGACGCGCGTGTCGCGGCGGTCGAGCAGGAAGGCGCGCGTCTCGCGGACGGTGGGGGGCGCGCCGGTCAGGTCGAGGTGGACGCGGCGCACGAACTCGGAGTCGCTGCACGGCCCGCTCGCCGCCGTCTTCAGCGCGGCGAGCTTCGCGTCGACGAGCTCGTCGATCCAGTCGCGGCGCGGCGTCGCGGCGCGCGTCGCCGCGGCCGCGTCGAAGCCGGCGCGGTCGCCCATCACGATCATGCGCGTCGCGACGAAGCGGCCGGCGTAGCGCGCCAGGATCGCGACGTCGCCGCGCCGCAGCGCCGTGACCAGCGCGCCGGAGCCGGCGGTCGCGACCTCGAGGTCGTTGCTCTCGACGACGGCGTCGCGCGTCACGTCGCGCACGCGGCCGTCGGCGTACGTCGCGTGCACCGCGAACTGCTGGCGCATCCCGGGCAGCGGCACGACCGGGTCGCGCGGGAAGAGGTCGACCGACACGACGCGCGCCGCCTCCTCGTCGAGGCGCGAGCCCGCGGCGACCCACGCGACCAGCAGGTCGTACTCGCGCGAGCCGGGCACCAGGCGCTGCCCGCCTTCGTGCGGCACGCTCGCGGTCGGCTTCAGCAGGAAGAGGCTCTGCTCCGGCACGGCGCGGTTGAAGCGGCGGCCGGCCAGCTCGTCGGTCAGCGCCTCGTGGTCGAAGGCGGGGTCGTAGCCGCGGAGGCTCAGCTTGAAGCCGTTCTTCCCCTTCGCCGAGCCGTGGCAGGTGCCGGCGTTGCAGCCGAGCCGCGTCATCAAGGGCTCGACGTCGTTCACGAAGCTCGGCGGCGCGGCCTGCGCGAAGGCGCGGACGGACACGGGCACGGCGGCGGTGCGCGGGCCGGCGCGCAGCGTCAGCGTCGCGGCGCCGTCGCGCTGCGGGACGAGCCGGCGCGTCGCGTCGTCGACCGCCGCGACGTCGGCGTCGAGCGTCGCGGCGCAGTCGCGCGTGCAGTCGATCCACTGCCCGTCGTCGAGCCGCCCGCGCACGACGAGCTGCGTCGTCTCGAAGCGGCCGTCGAGGACGATCTCCGCCGGATGGACGTCGAGCGCGACGATCCGCTCGAGCGGCAGCGGCGGCGCGGGCGGCGGCGCCGCGTCGTTGCCGCCGCCGGCGAAGGCGAGCGCGGCGGCGAGCGGGATCGCGATCGGACCGCTCATGGCTTGCTCCCGGTCGCGGCGGCCTCGATCGGCGCCGCGGCGAACGTCCCCGTGACCTTGCCCGTCGCCGCGTCGACGAGCCGCACGCGGCCGTCGAAGCCCGCGGCGGCCAGCAGCGCGCCGTCGCCGCGGAAGGCGGCCGCGTAGACGGCGCCCTCGATCGGCAGCGACCACTTCGGCGCCTCGTCGGCGATCGCGTAGAGGCGCACCTCGCCCTTGCCGCGCAGGCTCGCGCCGACGACGAAGGAGAGCCCGTCGGGCGCGTACTCGCACGCGAAGAGGCGGCCGGCCAGCGGCGCGTAGCTCTTCACCAGGTTGAAGTCGTCGCCGATCTCGCGCTTCTTGGTGCGGAAGGTCTGGTAGCGCTTCGGCGTCCCGTCGGCGCCGGCGATGAGGAGGATCTCCTCGCCCGGCTGGCGGTCGACCGCCTGCAGGCCGCCCTTCAGCGCGCCCGGCGTGATGCTGGTCACGTTGTCGAGGAATTGCTGCGTCGCGAGCTGGAAGAGCTTCACCGCGCGGTCGCGGCCGACCGAGACGAGGTGCGAGCCGTCCTTCGAGAAGGTGGTGTCGAGCGCGAGGTCCTCGCTGGCCGCGTTGTAGAAGACCGGCTCGCCGGTCGCGACGTCGAGCGCGCGCACCGTCGTGTCGCCGCCGCCGAACGCGACGAGCCGCCCGTCGGGCGACCAGGAGCCGCCGTAGAGCGTGTCGCCGCCCAGCAGCACGGAGCGCTCGAGCGCGCGCTTCGCGACGTCCCAGAGCTGCACCTCGCCGAAGCGGCCGGGCGAGCCGCCGACGACGAGGAGCTTCGCGCCGTCGGGCGAGAAGCTCGCCGACTGGATCCGTTCGCTCATGCCGATGAGTCGCGCGGCGAGCGTCGCGCCGCCGCCGCTCGCGTCGACCTCCCACAAGAGCGTCTCGTGGTAGCCCGACACGGCGAGAAGTCCGCCGCTCGGCGCGAAGTCGAGCGACGTGATCACCGGCAGTTGCGCGTATTTCGGCGGATGCTCCGCCGTGAACGACGACGCGGCCGCGGCCGGCGTGTCGTCGAGCGCGCCCTGCGCGATCCAGTCGCGCAGCAACGCCACCTCGCCGGCCGTCAGCGGCGCGCCCTTCTTCGGCATCTTCGGCGCCTTCTCGCCGCGCGGCAGCACCGCGTCGAGCAGCGGACTCTCGTCGGGCTTGCCCGCGACGACGAGCGGCTCGCCCTCGTCGCCTCCTCCCGCCGCGAGCGTCGCGTGGCTCACCAGCACGACCTTGCCGCCCGCCTTCGCCGGCTGGTGGCAGCCGGCGCAGCGCGCGGTCAGCAGCGGCTGCACCTGGCGGTGGAAGCTGACCGGCTTCGCGTCGCCGTCGGGCTTCGCCTGCACGGCCAGCACGACCGCGATCGCGGCGATCCGCGCGCTCACGCGAAGAGCTCCGTGACCGGCGCCGCCTGCACCAGCTCGCGCGGCTGGTTCAAGTGGTTGTAGGCGATGGTCGCCGGGTCGATCCCGAAGGCGTGGTAGATCGTCGCGAGCAGTTGCGTCGGGTGGACCGCGCCGCGGATCGGCGCCGAGCCGGTGGCGTCCGACTCGCCGTGGACGTGGCCGCGGCGGATGCCGGCGCCGGCCGCCACCGCGGTGAAGCAGTAGGGCCAGTGGTCGCGGCCGCTGTCGTTGTTGACGTTGCCCGAGGTCGAGACGCCGCGCTTCGGGCTGCGGCCGAACTCGGCGACGCAGATCACCAGCGTCGTGTCGAGCAGCCCGCGCTCGTCGAGGTCGGCGATCAGGCTCGAGAGGCCCGAGTCGAGCATCGGCGCCGCCAGCGGGATCCGCTGCGGCAGGTCGATGTGCATGTCCCAGCTGTGGAAGTCGGAGTTGGCGACCTTCGGCCAGTTGACCTGCACCACGCGGCTGCCCGCCTCGACGAAGCGGCGCGCGAGGAGGCAGCTCTGCCCGAACTGGTGGCGGCCGTAGCGGTCGCGCGTCGCGTCGCTCTCCTCCTTGAGGTCGAAGGCGCGGCGCGCGCGGCCCGACAGCACGAGGCTCATCGCCTCGCTCGTGTACTCGTCGAGGTCGAAGTCGGCGACCGCCTTCTCGACCGCCGGCATCGCGGAGTCGACCTTCGCGCGCAGGTCGGCGCGGCGCTCGAGACGCGGCACCGAGAGCTCGGGCCGGATCGCGAGGTCGTCGACGCGGATGCGGTCGAGCTTCAGCGGGTCGAAGTCGTCGCCGGGCGGATAGAGGAAGTAGGGATCGAAGGCGCGGCCGAGGTAGCCGGCGGTGCCCGCCTTGCCGACGACGCCGCTCTCCTGCAGCGGGCGCGGCAGCATCACGAACGGCAGCATCGGCACGCTCGCCGGCTTGAGGCGCGTGAGGTGGCTGCCGAAGTTCGGGAAGTCCTTCGGCGTCGGCGGCTCGAGCTGCCCCGACGGGCTCACCTTGTCGGCGGTGTAGCCGGTCAGCATCTGGTAGATCGCGGCCGTGTGGTTGAAGAGGCCGTTGGGCGAGTAGCTCATCGAGCGGATCAGCGTGAGCTTGTCGACCACCTGCGCCAGCTTCGGCAGGTTCTCGGTGAGCTCGATGCCCGGCACCTTCGTCGCGATCTTCTTGTAGATCGACTGCACGTCGGCGGGGCAGTTCTCCTTCGGGTCCCAGAGGTCGAGGTGGCTCGGCCCGCCCTGCAGGTAGACGAGGACGATCGACTGCGCGCGCCCGAAGCCGGGCGAGCCGGCGAGCGCGGCAGCCGCTTCGTCGCCCGCCAGCCGCCGCGTGGCTGCCGACGCCTTCAGCGCCAGCAAGTCGGCCAGCGAAAGGCCGAGCAGCGAGCTGCCCCCGATGCGCAGCGCTTCGCGCCGCGTGATGCCGCGTGGACGCATCGCTTCCCTCCGCGTCGGGCTCGGGACCTGTCCGGCGAGCCGTTCCCCGCGGCGCGCCGGACGGCGAAGGACGTTAGCCCGCGGGGAGGGAGGTGTCGCGGGGCACGTCGCCGCTCAGGCGGCGAAGAGGTCGTCAAACGAGCGGGCGGCGAGGATCCGCTGGAGCGCGCGGTCGAGTTGCGCCTGGTTGAACGCCTCGATCGAGGCGAGCTGGGCTGCCGTGCACGATCCGAAACGCTGCTCGCAGAACTGGCGCAGGATCTGGCGTCGCGCTTCCAACTGCCCTTCCTGCCGACCTTCTTGCCGCCCTTCCCGCCGCTCCTGCTCGGCCCAGCTCACGGTGTTGTAAGCCATGACGTCAACTCCCTTCGATTCGGCCCGCCGCTCCAGGTCGCGCACCTCGGAGCCGTTGCGCAGCTCGAAAAGATAGCGCGACACCAGATCGACGCTTGGCCGCCCGGACTTGCTCGACTGCGCCTCCCGTAGGAGGTTCGCGAGGAGCGCCATCTGGCGGACGAATTCGGCGTCGTCGCGCGCGTTCTGGAGCGCCACCAGCGCGAGTGGCGCGACGGCCGCCATCGCGCGACGCGCGAGCTCCGCCGGCTCCTGCTCCGTCAGATCGTCGACGATCGCCGCGAACGTCACGAGATGGGGAGCCAGCGCGGCACGCTCCTGATCGTCGAGGTCGAGCAGTTCCTCGAAGCGGGTCGGCACCAAGCACGGCCCCTCGCCGTGATGCACGACGATCGGCACGATCGCCGGCAGTCGTCCGCGGCCGGAATGCTCGCGTCGCCACTGCTCCCAGATCCTCAGTTGGTAGCCGAGCAGCCGCAGCAGCATCCAGGGATCGCGCTGGCTCTGGTGCTCGACCAGCACGTAGACGAGCGCGTGACTGCCGCGGCGCAGCGCGACCTCGAAGACGAGGTCGGCGTGGCGCTCCGCCAGCGCCGCATCGACGAACGTCGCCGGCAGCGGCGCAAGCGTCGCGAGATCGAGCTGGGCCAGCACTTCGGGCGGCAGCACCGCGCGCAGTTCCGCCGCCATGTGCTCCGGCTGGCTGAAGATCCCGCGGAGAAGGGCGTCGTGGGGAGTCGTCTCCATGCCGCCAGGACGGCGCGGATCGGAGCGGGTGACCACGCGTCGCCGCCCGCCGCCGCAGTCGTTCGCGGCGATCGCTCGTCCCAGGGAAGCAGGTAGTCGGCGCGCGCGGTCCGGCTCGCTGCGCGCGCAGCGCCTTCCGGGCGGCGCGGCGCGCGCTACCGTTTCACGTGTGGTCCGAGGGGGCGAGGAGGCAGGGATGAGTCATCGCCCGCTGTTGCGTCGCGACTTCCTGCGCTGCGGTCTCGGCGGCGCGCTCGGGATCGCGCTGGCCGACCGCTTCCGCCTCTCGCTCCTCGCGCAGGAGGCTGGCGCCGCTGCGGTCGCGGCCGCTCCCGTCGCCGCCCGCGCCGCGAAGGCGCGCGCCGTCATCCACCTCTTCCTGCCGGGCGGCATGGCGCAGCAGGAGTCGTTCGATCCGAAGCCCTACGCGCCGGCCGAGTACCGCGGGCCGTTCCGCGCGATCGACACGAAGGTGCCGGGGCTCAAGTTCGGCGAGCACTTCAAGCAGCTCGCGAAGGTGGCCGACCGCCTCATGGTCGTGCGCACCCTCTCGCACGGCGAGGCGGCGCACGAGCGCGGCACGCAGAACATGTTCACCGGCTACCGGCCGAGCCCGGCGCTGCAGTACCCGAGCTTCGGCGCGGTCGTCTCGCACGAGCTCGGTCCCGACGGCGCGCTGCCGCCCTACGTCTGCATCCCGAGCCAGCCGGTCGTCGACGCGGGCAGCGGCTACCTGAGCTCCGCGTTCGGCCCCTTCAGCCTCGGCAGCGATCCGGCGAACAAGAACTTCGAGGTGCAGGACCTCGCGCCGCCGGCCGGGCTCGACGCCGCCCGCGACGCAAGGCGTCGCGCGCTGCTCGACGCGGTCGACGAGCGCTTCACGGCGGGCGCCGCCGCCGACGAGATCGCGGCGGCCGAGTCGTTCGTGCAGCGCGCCTACGCGCTGATCGCGTCGCCCGAGGCGAAGGCGGCCTTCGACCTGAAGGCGGAGCCCGACAAGCTGCGCGACGAGTACGGCCGCCACGCGGCGGGGCAGCGCCTGCTGCTGGCGCGCCGGCTGACCGAGGCGGGCGTGCGCTGGGTCACGCTGACCGCCGGCGGTTGGGACCACCACGACAACATCGCGCAGGGCTTCCCCGGCCAGGCGCGCGAGATCGACCAGGGGCTCGCGGCGCTGATCCGCGACCTCGAGTCGCGCGGCCGCCTCGACTCGACGCTGGTGCTGGTCACGACCGAGTTCGGCCGCACGCCGAAGATCAACGCGACGGCCGGCCGCGACCACTGGCCGCGCTGCTTCTCGATCCTCATGGCGGGCGGCGGCGTGAAGCGCGGCGGCTGGTACGGCACGTCGAACGCGACGTGGACCGAGCCCGACGACGTCGCGCTCTCGATCGAGGAGTTCGCGAAGACCGTCTACCACCTCGTCGGCATCGACGCCGGCAAGGAGCTGATCGCGCCGGGCAACCGGCCGATCGAGATCGTGAAGGGCGGCCGTGTGGTGGCGGAGCTGCTCGCGTGAACCGGGCGTCGCTGGCGCTCTGCGTCGCGGCACTGACGGCCGCGCCCGCCGTCGCGGCGCCCTCCTCGCCCGACGTCGACCTGCTGCTGCCGCGCGGCGGCCAGCGCGGCACCGAGGTGGCGATCGAGCTCCGCGGCGCGCGCCTCGCCGATGCCGCCGATCTCCTCTTCGCGTCGGCCGGCCTCGAGCTGCTCGAGCTGACGCCCGTCGACGAGTCGCGCGTGACCGGCCGCCTCCGGATCGCGCCCGATTGCCGCATGGGCGAGCAGCAGCTGCGGCTGCGCACGCGCAGCGGCCTCTCGCGCCTGCTCACCTTCTGGGTCGGCCCCTTCCCGACCGTCGACGAGGTCGAGCCCAACCAGGAGCCGGCGCAGGCGCAGCCGATCGCGCCCGACGCGGCGCTCCACGGCGTGACGCTCCAGGGCGTCGTCACGAACGAGGACGTCGACTGCTTCGCGCTCGACGCTCGCGCCGGCGAGCGGATCAGCGTCGAGGTCGAGGCGCTGCGGCTCGGCGACGTCCTCTTCGACGCCTTCGTCGCGATCGTCGACGAGCGCCGCTTCGAGCTCGCGTCGCGCGACGACAGCGCGCTCTTCAAGCAGGACCCGGTCCTCTCCGCGATCGCGCCCGCCGACGGCCGCTACTACGTCGTGGTCCGCGAGTCGAGCTACGGCGGCAACGACCGCTGCCGCTACCGCCTCCACGTCGGCTCGTTCCCGCGACCGCTCGCCCTCTTCCCGGCCGGCGGCAAGGCCGGCACGACGGTCGAGCTCGAGCTGCGCGGCGACGCGGCCGGCCCGATCAAGCTCGCGCTCCCGATCCCCGATCCGGTGCCGCCCGACTTCGCGATCTGGCCCGAGCAGGACGGGCGTCCGGCGCCGTCGTCGCTGCCGTTCCGCGCGCGCGGCTTCGAGTCGACGGCCGAGGTCGAGCCGAACGACGAGCTCGCGCAGGCGACCGCGGTCGAGCGGACGGCGCCGCTCGCCTTCGACGCGACGATCGCGACGCCGGGCGACGTCGACTGGTTCCGCTTCAAGGCGAAGAAGGACGAGCGCGTCAACGTGCGCGTCCACGCGCGGCAGCTGCGCTCCGCGCTCGATCCGGTGATGTCGATCCACGCGCTCGATGGCCGGCAACTCGACTCCAGCGACGACACGATCGGCCTCGACAGCTTCTTCGCCTTCACGGCGCCGGAGGAGGGCGGCTACGCGCTGCGCATCGCCGACCACCTGCGCGACGGCAGCCCGCTCCACACCTATCGCGTCGAGCTGACCGCGGCGACGCCGTCGATGGGGATCGACGTGCCGCGCTTCGGGCGCGACAGCCAGGCGCGCCAGTTCGCGAACGTGCCGCGCGGCGGGCGCCATGCGCTGGTGGTCCACGCGGGCCGCAACCAGTGGCGCGGGCCGGTCGCGCTGGCGGCGAACGGGCTGCCCGACGGCGTGACGTGCAACGCCGTCCCGATGGGCGCGTCGGTCGACACGACGCTCCTCTTCTTCTCGGCGCCGGCCGACGCGCCGCTGTCGGGCAAGCTCGTGGAGATCAGCGGCGAGTCGACCGCCGAGCCGAAGGTGAAGGGGCGGCTGCGCCAGCGCTACGAGCTGGTCGTCGCGCCGCCCAACGAGACGTCGTTCTACGAGACCTACTCCGACCGGCTCGCGGTGGCGGTCGTCGAGGAGGCGCCGTTCCGGATCGAGGTGGGGCAGCCGAAGGTGCCGCTGGTCCACTTCGGGCAGCTCGCGCTGCCGGTGAAGGTCGTGCGGCGCGAGGGGTTCGACAAGCCGGTCACGCTGCGGTTGCTCGGCGCGCACGCCGGCATCAGCGCGCAACCGACGATCGAGATCGCGGCGGGGCAGGAGAGCGCGAACTACGTGATCAACGCGGGCGGCGACGCCGAGGTGCGGCGCCACGTGATCGCGCTGCTGGGCGAGGCGGACGGCGGGCGCGGCGTCGTGATGAACGCCTCGGAGCCGGTCGAGTTCGACGTCGCTCCGCCCTTCGTCGGGCTCAAGCTCGACCTCGCGGCGGTGGAGCAGGGGCAGACGGTGCAGGTCGTCGCGCACGTGACGCCGAGCACGCCGTTCGCCGGCAAGGCGAAGGTGACGCTGCTCGGGCTGCCGGCGCAGGCGACCACGCGCGAACTCGAATGCGAGTCGGCCGAGGCGACGCTGGTCTTCGACGTCGCGACGACGAAGGAGACGCCGGTCGGCAAGCATGCGACGCTCTTCTGCCAGGTCGTGATCGAGAAGGACGGCGAGCCGATCGTCCACTTCCTCGGCGGCGGCGCGACGCTGCGCGTCGATCCGCCCGCGCCGCCGGCCGCGCCCGCGCCGGCCGCCGATGCGACCGCGAAGGCGGCGCCGCCGCCGCCACCCACGCCCGCGGCGCCGGCTGGGGAACCGCCGAAGAAGCCGCTCTCGCGCCTCGAGCAGTTGCGCGAAGAGGCGCGGCAGAAGGCCGAGGCGGGGAGCAAGCCGCAGGGAGGGTCGCGATGAGCGGCGCGCTCGCGCTCCTGCTGCCGTTCGCGCTCGCGGCTCCCGACGCGGCGGGCGGCGCCGACGACGTCGACCGGATCCTGACGAAGCCGCTGGCCGAGCTCGCGGTCTTCCCGCCGGCGCTCGCGCTGCGCGGCGCCGAGGACGTGCAGCGCTTCCTCGCGCAGGCGACCTTCGCCGACGGCACGACGGCCGACGTGACCGCGCTGGTGAAGGTCGAGGCGGCCGATCCCGCGTGCGTCGAGCTCGACGGGACGCGCGTCGCGCCGAAGGGCGACGGCGCGACGACGCTGCGCCTCGCGTGGCGCGAGCGGACGGTCGAGCTGCCGGTCACGGTCGCCGACGCCGGCGCGACGCGGCCGGTCAGCTTCCGGCGCGACGTGATGCCGGCGCTGACGAAAGCCGGCTGCAACAGCGGCGCCTGCCACGGCTCGGCGTCGGGGCAGGACGGCTTCCGCCTCTCGCTCTTCGGCTTCGATCCCGACGGCGACCACTTCCGCGTCACGGCGCAGATGGCGGCGCGCCGCGTGAACCTCGCGCTGCCGGCGGAGAGCCTGCTGCGCGAGAAGGCGATCGGCGCGGTGCCCCACACGGGCGGTCAGCGCTTCGCGCCGGGCAGCGCGCTCGATCGGACGCTGCTCGCGTGGCTCGAGGCAGGAGCGCCGGCCGACGGCGGCGAGGTGCCGAAGCCGGTCGAGCTCGCCCTCTACCCGCCGCGCAGCGTGCTGGAGGGCGCAGGCACGCGCCAGCAGCTCTCCGTCCTGGCGCGCTACTCCGACGGCAGCGACCGCGACGTGACCGATCTCTGCGCGTGGTTCAGCAGCGCCGACTCGACCGCGAAGGTCGACCCGACCGGCTCGGTCACGGCGGGGCAGCGCGGCGAGGCGTTCGTGCTGGCGCGCTTCGCGACGCTGACGGTCGGCGCGCCGGTGATCGTGCTGCCCGAGGGGCTGCAGTACGAGCGGCCCGCGCTGCCCGAGACGAGCTGGGTCGACCCGCTCGTCCACGCGAAGCTCGACCGGCTGCGCATCCTGCCGTCGCCAGCGTGCGACGACGCGACCTTCCTGCGGCGCGCGTGGCTCGACCTCGTCGGGATGGTGCCGCCGGCCGAGGAGTCGCGCCGCTTCCTCGCCGATCCGTCGCCGCAGAAGCGCGACGCGCTGGTGGACCAGCTGCTGGCGCGCAAGGAGTTCGCCGAGCTCTGGGTGATGAAGTTCGCCGAGCTGCTGCAGATGCGGACCGACGACAACAACCGCGTCAGCTACAAGGCGACGCTCCTCTACTTCCACTGGCTCGAGGAGCAGATCGCGCGCAACGTGCCGTTCGACCAGCTCGTGCGCGAGCTGCTGTCGGCCAGCGGCGGCACCTTCAAGCAGCCGGCCGCGAACTACTACCAGGTCGAGCGCGACACGCTGAAGGTGGCGGAGAACGTCGCCCAGGTCTTCCTCGGCATGCGCATCCAGTGCGCGCAGTGCCACAACCATCCGTTCGACCGCTGGACGATGGACGACTACTACGGCTTCGCCGCCTTCTTCGCGCAAGTGGGGCGCAAGCAGGGCGAGGATCCGCGCGAGACGATCATCTTCGACTCGCGCGGCGGCGAGGTGACCCACCCGGTCGGCGGGCGCGCGATGGCGCCGAAGTTCCTCGGCGGCGCGACGCCCGACGTCGCCGGCAAGGATCGCCGCCGCGTGCTGGCCGAGTGGCTGACCGCGCTCGACAACCCGTGGTTCGCGCGCAACCTCGTGAACCTCGTCTGGGCCCACTTCCTCGGCGTCGGCATCGTCGATCCGGTCGACGACGTGCGCGTCAGCAACCCGCCGTCGAATCCCGAGCTGCTCGACGAGCTCGCGCGCCGCTTCGTCGCGTCGGACTACGACCTGAAGGCGCTCGTCCGCGCGATCGTCACGTCGCAGGCCTACCAGCGCGACGGCGCCGCGAACGAGAGCAACGCGCTCGACGAGCGGAACTTCTCCCACGCGCTGCCGCGGCGGATGCGCGCCGAGGTGCTGCTCGACGTGATCAGCTCCGTGACGGCGACGCCGAACAAGTTCCCCGGCCTGCCGCTCGGCGCGCGCGCGGTGCAGATCGCCGACGGCAACGTCAGCAACTACTTCCTCGCCACGTTCGGGCGCGCGTCGCGGACGACCGTCTGCTCGTGCGAGGTGAAGATGGAGCCCAACCTCTCGCAGGCGCTCCACCTGCTGAACGGCGACGCGACGACGCGACGGATCCGTGACGGCAACGTCGTCGCCGGCCTGCTCGCCGCCGGGATGACGAAGGAACAGGTCGTCGACGAGCTCTGGCTGCGCTGCCTCGCCCGTCCGCCGACCGACGACGAGCGCGCGCGCGTGACGGCGCAACTCGGCGTCGCCGACGGCGCCGACGCGGCGGCGCTGCAGTCGGCGCTCGAGGACCTGCTCTGGGCGCTGCTGAATTCGAAGGAGTTCGTGTTCAACCACTGAGGACGCGAAGAGGCCGGTCACCGATTCCTGCTGTTTCGGTCCAGGACTGAAACAGCAGTTTTCGGTGACGGAAGGGGCGGGATGGAGGTTCGGAGGATGGTCGGTCGTCGGGCGTGGGCGAGGTCCTCGATCGTCGGCGTCGTCGCCGTCATGGCGAGCGCGGCCGGCGCGGCGGCGCGGGCGCAGGAGAAGGTGACCTACGACGACCAGGTCGGGCGCCTGCTCACGCAACACTGCGGCAAGTGCCACGGGCCGGAGCGGATGCGCGCCGGCCTCGACGTCACGACCTACGCCGGCGTGCTGAAGGGTTCGAGCGGCGGCGTCGTGGTCGAGGCGGGCGATCCCGACGGCAGCGTCCTCTACCTCGCGATCACCCATCAGCGCGAGCCGACGATGCCGCCCGGCAACGGCAAGCTGGCCGACCCGGTGATCGCGACGCTGCGCGCGTGGATCGCGGGCGGGCTGCTCGAGAGCGCCGGCAGCCAGGCGAAGCCGAAGAAGAAGAGCCGCCTCGCGCCCATCGCGGCGGGCGCCGCCGACCGTCCGACCGAGCCGCTGCCATTGCCCGACCACCTCTCCCTCGAGCCCGCCGTCGTGACCGCGCGACCCGGCGCGCTCGGCGCGATGGCGGCGAGCCCGTGGTCGCCCGTCCTCGCGCTCGGCGGCCAGAAGCAGGTCCTCCTCTACGACACGCGCACCTTCGCGCCGCTCGGCGTGCTGCCCTTCCCGGAAGGTCAGCCGTGCGCGCTCGCCTTCAGCCGCGACGGCCGCCTCCTGATCGCGGGCGGCGGCCATGGTGGCGCGTCGGGTCGCGCGGTCGCGTGGAACGTCGCCGACGGCGAGCGCGTCCTCGAGGCCGCCGACGAGCCCGACGTCCTGCTCGCCGCCGACCTCAGCGCCGACCGCTCGCTCGTCGCGTTCGGCGGACCGCAGCGCGTCGTGAAGGTGGTCGACGCCGGCGGCGGCGCGACGCGCCATGTCGTGAAGAAGCACACCGAGTGGGTGACCGCGCTGCGGTTCAGCCCCGACGGCGTCCTCTGGGCCAGCGGCGACCGCAACGGCGGCCTCGCCGTCTTCGAGGCGCAGAGCGGCCGCGAGATGCACACGCTGGTCGGCCACGCCGCGGCCATCACCGCCGTCGCCTGGCGCGACGACTCGAACGTGCTCGCGTCGGCCAGCGAGGACGGCACCGTCAAGCTCTGGGAGATGTTCGAGGGGCGCCAGATCGCGAGCTTCGCGGCGCACGGCGGCGGCGTGCTGGCGCTGGCGATGGCGCACGACGGCCGCCTCGCGACCGGCGGCCGCGACCGCGCCGCCAAGCTCTGGAGCGCCGAGGGGCAGCCGCAGAAGAGCTTCGAGCTCGGCGCGCTGGTCACGGGCGTCGCGTTCGACGACGAGGGGACGCGCCTCTTCACCGGCGACGCGCGCGGCGAGGTCGTCGCGTGGAACGTCGGCGACGGCGCGCGCCTCGCGACGCTCGCGCTGGCGCCTCCGACGATCGCGCAGCGGCTGCAGGAATCGGAGGCGACGCTCGCCGCCGCGCTCCAGCAGGAGAGCGCCGCGGCGACGGCGCAGCAGTCGGCGGAGCAGGCGGTGGTCGCGCCTCTCGCCGCGGTCGCGAGCGCGCGCGAGCTCGAGGAGCAGCGACGCGCGGCGGCGGCGCCGTTCGAGGCGGCGCTGGCGCAGGCGCGCGGCGCGAGCGAGCAGTCGGCGGCGCTGCTGGCCGCGGCCGAGGCGCGGCTCGGCGAGCAGCGGTCGGCGCAGCAGTCGCGCGCCGAGGCGACGCAGGCGGCGACGCGCTCGGTCGAGGAGGCGCGCGCCGCGATCGAGCCGGCCGCGCGCGCCCGCGACGAGCAGGCGACGCTGGCGGCGCGACTCGCGGAGAGCGCGGCGGCGGTCGCGGCGCAGTCGGCGGCGGCGCCCGACGAAGCGCGCTGGCAGGAGGCGGCGGCGCGCGCGAACGAGGCGGCGACGCTGGCGCAGCAGGCGGCGCAGGCGGCGGCCGATCGCCACGCGGCGTTGCTGGCGACCGTCGACGCCGGCGAGCGCGAGATCGCGCGCATCGCCGCCGAAGGCCAGGCCGGTGGCGACGCGCTGGCCGCGGCCGAAGCGGCACGGACCGCGGCGTCCGGCGAGCGCGACGCGCGCGAGTCGGAGCGCGCCGCGGCGGAGGCGGCCGGCGCCGCACCGCGCGCGGCGCTCGACGAGGCGACGGCGGCCAGCGCGGCGGCGGTCGCGGCGGCGCGGCCGCTCGAAGAGGCGCTGACCGCGCGACGCGCCGAGGCGGCGGCGGCCAGCGCGGCGAGATCGACGGCGGAGCGCGATGTCGCGCGGTGGCGCTCGGCCGACCTCGACCGTCAGCTCGCCGAGCTGAAAGGGCAACGGCGCGCGATCGAGAGCGATCTCGATCGGTCGGCGGCCGCCGTCACGGCCGCGACCGCGAGCGCGAGCGACGTCGCGACGCGCCTCGCCGCCGCCGAGCTTCGGTCGGCCGCGGCGCCGCAGCGCTCCGAGGCGCGGGCGAAGGAGCAGCAGGAGGCGCTCCGTCGCGAGGAGTCGTTGCGCGGAGAGGTCCATGCGACCGCCGCCCGCCACGAGCAGAAGTCGCGGACCCACCGCGAACTCGCGGCGCGCGCGACCGAGCTCCAGTCGGCCGCCGCTGGCCTGCCGCCCGACGCGCCGCTGGCGCAGGCGGCCGCGAAGATGGGGGAGGCGGTCGAGGCGCTCGCGCGCGACGTCGCGGAAGCGGCGACCGCGATCACTGCGGCACAAGGAGCCGTCCGCGAGCAGCTCGCGGCGATCGAGGCGCTCGGTCGGCGCCACGCGGAAGAGGTGGCCGCCGAAGCGGCGCTACCCGGTCAGATCGAGGCGTTGCGCCAGGAACGGGTCACCGTCGAGGCGGCCGCAGCCGCTGCCCGTTCCGCCCACGCGATCCTGGAACAGTCGCTCGTCCCGCTCGACGAGCGACGCACGTCCCTCGTCGCCGAGCGCGATCGTCTCGAGGCCGCCGCGCGTTCTTGATCGCCCCGCGCGTCCGGCCGGACGATGCCGCTCGCTCACCCTCCGCTCCGACTCGTCCAACGACTCGTCAGAGCAGGATCGCGGCGAAGACGAGAGCTGCGATCGCGAGCGCCGTCGCCGTATCACGGACGACGACGAATTGGACCATGGCCCTATCAGTAGTGGTCATCGCTTGTCCCTCCCACGAGATCCTGCGCGAACGATCAACGGACGGGAAGTAGAGCGAACAGAGTGCGAACGTCAAGCGGCGATTTTTTGAAGGTTGCGGAAAGCGGTCCTTCGTAGGACCGATCTCTCTCTTCCGGGCACGCCGGCTGCGTGCGGGATTCGCCAGTGCGGCCGGGGGAGGTCGCAGTGCCAATGCGTTCGGGAGCCGACGATGGAACTGCTGATCGTCTCGAATCGCCTGCCGGTGGTTGTCGAGGACTCGGACACCGGTCCTCGCGTCTTCCAAGGATCGGGTGGCCTCGTCTCCGCGCTCACCTCGGCGTTGAGCCGCCAGGGCGGCCGCTGGATCGGCTGGCCCGGCCCGACCACGACGCGGCCGAAGGAGCTGCGCCGCCTGCTCGACGAGGCGTCGCGCGAGACCAACTTCGCCCTCGAGGCGGTGGCGATCCCCGAGAAGGACCGCCGCGGTTTCTACGAGGGGTTCGCCAACGAGATCATCTGGCCGCTCTTCCACGACCTGCAGTCGCGCTGCAACTTCGCGCCCGACTACTGGGAGTGCTACCGCCGCGTTATCGGCCGCTTCGCCGACGTCGTGGCCGGGCGAGCGACGCCCGACGACGTCGTCTGGATCCACGACTACCACCTGATGGGGCTCGCCGCCGCGCTGCGCTCCGCCGGCCTGCGCTCGCGCCTCTGCTTCTTCCTCCACATCCCGTTCCCGCCGCCCGACATCTTCGCGAAGCTGCCGTGGCGCTCCGAGGTGCTGCAGAGCCTGCTCGCGCACGACGTGCTCGGCGTGCAGACGGAGCGCGACCTCGAGAACCTCGTCGATTGCGTGCGCCGCTTCATCCCGTCGGCCGAACGGCGCAACGATCGCGGCCGCGTCGTCCTCACGCTCGAGGGCGACGAGGTGGTCTGCGGCGCCTTCCCGATCGGGATCGACCACGACGAGTTCGCGGGTCTCGCGGCGACCGACGGCGTCCTGAAGCGGGTCGCGCAGCTCCGCGACGACTTGCGCGGCCAGCAACTGCTCCTCGGCGTCGATCGCCTCGACTACACCAAGGGGGTCCCCGACCGCCTCCGCGGCTTCCACCGCGCGCTCGAGCGCTATCCCGAGCTCCGCCGCAAGATCACCTTCGTCCAGCTCGTCGTGCCGAGCCGCGAGACGGTGCAGGAGTACGCCGACCTGCGCGCCCAGATCGAAAGGCAGGTCTCGAAGATCAACGGCGAGTTCGCGGAGCCGGGCTGGACGCCGGTGCAGTACCTCTTCCGCAGCGTCCCGCGCGAGGAGCTCGTCGCCTACTACCGCGCGGCCGACGTCGCGCTGGTCACGCCGCTCAAGGACGGGATGAACCTGGTGGCGAAGGAGTACTGCGCGTGCCAGCTCGACGGCAACGGCGTCCTCATCCTGAGCGAGTTCGCGGGCGCGGCGGCGCAGCTCGACGTCGGCGCGGTGATGGTGAACCCGTTCGACATCGAGCGCCTCGCCGAGTCGATCCGCCGCGCCGCCTTCCTGCCGGTCGAGCACCGCCGCTCGGGCATGCGCCGGCTGCGGAAGGTCGTGCGGCGCGCCGACGTCCACGCGTGGGTGAACCACTTCATGGCGGCGACGGCGACGGTGCGCCGGCGCGGACGCGTCGGCCGGAAGCGCGCGCGGCGCGTCGAGGTCGAGACCGGGTGAGCGGGACGCAGCCATGGATGCCGTGACGCGCGAGAGCGGGCTGGCGGAGCGGCTCGACGAGATCGTCCATGCGCCGCTGCTGCTGGTCGCGGTCGACTTCGACGGGACGATCGCGCCGATCGTGGCGCGTCCCGACGAGGCGGCCGCCCATCCGGCGGCGCTGGCCGCGCTGGCCGCGCTGGCGCGCCTCCCGCAGACGAGCGTCGCCGTCGTCTCGGGCCGTCCGATCCGCGACCTCGCGCGCCTGGTCGCGCTGCCCGACGTCGTGCGCGTCGGCTGCCACGGCGCCGAGATCGACGGCGCGCGCGCGCTGGTGCTGCCGGAAGAGCGTCGAGAGTCGCTGGCGAAGGCGCACGAGCTCTCCGCGGCGACCGCGGCGCGCCTCGCCGGCGCGCTCGTCGAGGAGAAGGCGGCGGGCGTGTCGTTCCACTACCGCGGCTGCGATCCGGCCGCGGCGGCGCCGCTGGTGGAGCAGTTGCGCGGCGAGCTCGCGCGCCTGCCCCACGTGCGCGTGCTCGACGGCAAGGCGGTCGTCGAGGCGATCGTCGCCGGCACCGACAAGGGTCGCGCGCTCGAGCTGCTGCGCCATCGCGCCGGCGCGACGCACGTCCTCTACCTCGGCGACGACGTGACCGACGACGACGCGTTCAAGACGCTGCGCGGCGGCGACCTCGGCGTCGCGGTCGGCGAGGGCGAGCGCGCGACGCGCCACCGCGTCGAGGACACGATCGCGGCGTCGGTGCTCCTCGCGCAGGTCCGCTCGCGCCGCGCCGACTGGCTCGCGCGCGCGGAGCGCCTCTTCCCGCCGATCGAGCGCCACGTCCTCCTCTCCGACCAGCGCGCCCTGGCGCTGCTCGACCCGCGCGGCCGCATCTCATGGGCGTGCCTGCCGCGCCTCGACTCCTCGGCCCTCTTCGCCGAGCTGGTGGGGGGGCCCGACCGCGGCTTCTTCGAGGTGCGGCCCGCCGACGACTCGGAGGCGCGCGCGCAGCGCTACCGCGGCGACAGCCTGATCGTCGAGACCGAGTGGCCGGGGCTGCGCGTCGTCGACTACCTCGACGCCAGCGGCGGCCGCGCCTTCCAGCGCGCCGGCCGCAGCGACCTGCTGCGCGTCGTCGAGGGGCGCGGCGCCGTGCGCATCGTCTTCGCGCCGTGCGTCGGCTACGGCCGCGCCGCGACGCGCCTCGCCGCCGTGCGCGACGGCCTCGTCGTCGAGGGCGTGCGCGAGGAGTGCGTGCTGCGGGCGCCGGGCGTCCGCTTCGAGCTCCGCGAGTCGGGCGACCATTCGATCGCGGAAGCCGTCGTCGAGCTCGGCGCGCAGCCACTCGCGCTGGAGCTCCGGTACGGCACGCGCGCGCTCGGTCCCGCGCCCGAGCCCGAGGCGACGCGCCGCGAGCGGACCGCGCAGCACTGGAGCGCGTGGGCGCGCACGCTCACGCTGCCCGCGACCGCGCGCGACCTCGTGCTGCGCAGCGCGCTGACGCTGCGCGCGCTCACCTACGGGCCGACCGGCGCCATCGCCGCGGCCGCGACGACGAGCCTGCCCGAGCAGCTCGGCGGCGCGCGCAACTGGGACTATCGCCTCTGCTGGCCGCGCGACGCGTCGCTGGCCGCGGCGGCGCTGGCCGAGCTCGGCGCGCTCGGCCCCGGCATCAAGCTGCTCGACTGGATGCTCGGCCTCTTCGACCGCCTCGATCCGGGCGCGCTGCTGGCGCCGGTCTACACGGTCGCGGGCAACAGCGTCGCGCCCGAGGCGGAGCTCTCCGACCTCTCGGGCTACCGCGGCAGCCGGCCGGTGCGCGTCGGCAACCTCGCGTCGGAGCAGGTGCAGCTCGACGTCTTCGGGCCGATCGTCGACCTGATGGCGCTCCTGGCCGACCGCGGCGCGCCGCTCTCGTGGGACCACTGGCGGATGCTCGAGACGCTGATGGCCGCGCTCGCGAAGCGGTGGCGCGAACCCGACAGCGGCATCTGGGAGATCCGCGGCCCGCTGCGCCACCACGTCCACACGAAGGCGATGAGCTGGCAGGCCGCCGACCGCGCCTGTCGCGTCGCGAGCTACCTCGGCCGCGAGTGCGGCGACTGGCAGAAGCTGCGCGACGCGATCGCCGCCGACCTGCTGGCGCACGGCCCGCGCGCGTCGGACCGCAGCTTCGGCGCGGCGTACGGCGGCGAGCACTCCGACGCGTCGGCGCTCTTCGTCGGCCTCTCGGGCTTGCTGCCGCCCGACGATCCGCGCTTCGTCGCCACCGTCGAGCGCGTCGAGCGCGAGCTGCTCGAGGGCGACGTGGTGCGGCGCTACTCGTACGACGACGGCCTGCCCGGCGGCGACGGCGGCTTCCACTACTGCACGACGTGGCTCGTGCGCGCGTGGCTGCTGCGCGGCCGGATCGACGACGCGCGTCGCCTCTTCGACGCCTACTGCGCGACGGCGGGCCCGACCGGACTGCTCGCGGAGGAGCACGACGGGCGTCGCGGCGTCGCGCTCGGCAACTTCCCGCAGGCCTACTCGCACGCCGGCCTCATCGAGGCCGCGCTGGCGCTCGAGCGGAAGGGGGTCAGCTCCCGATCGTGAACTCGACGCCGTTCGAGAGCGCGACCTTCTTCGGCGCGCCCGGATCGACGACCAGGTCCTGCAGGAAGAAGACCTCGCCGACGATCGTCGGGTCGTTCGGCAGCACGTCGTAGGCGACGAACTCGCCGGCACCAGCGCCGCTGCCGCCGAACGCGAGCGGGAGCAGGCCGAAGGGCTGGCTCAGGTCGACCAGCAGCGTGCCGCCCCAGAGCGACAGCGACGCCGACGCGACGCCGAACGCGGTGAAGCCGAAGCTGCCGCCCAGCGCGAAGCGATGCTCGAGGCCGACCATGCCGCCGATGGTGGGCGAGAGGACGCCGCGCAGGTCGGGCACGAAGCCGCCGCTGCCGGCGAGCCCCGTCCCGTACTTCACGATCGAGCCGTCGCTGTAGGGGAAGTCCTTCGGCACCGAGATCCCCTCGAACGGCCCGAGCCCCGCCGCCGAGTAGAGGACCGTCGTCGTCCCGTCCATCGCGATCTCGACCAGCGCGCTGCCGGGCTGCGGCGTCGTGAGGATCGTCCCCTCCTTCGTGACGCGCAGGTCGGTCACTTCCTGCAGCACCGGATCGGCGCTCACCACGACGACGCTGCCGTCCTCGACGCGCACGCGCACGACCTGGCCCGCGCCGAAGTCGGCGCAGAAGACGTTCCCGCTGTTGTCGGCGTGGATCGCCGCGCACTCGTCCATCACGCCGGCGCCGTCCGTGACCAGCGTCGCGACGCCGCTGACCGGGTCGAAATGCCAGACGTCGCCCGTCTCGTACTGGCCGAGGTACATCGTCCCGTCGGGCAGGAACGACATCCCCGACGGCGCGTCCATCCACGGATAGTTCGCGACGTCCATGCGCACCGTCTGGTTGCCGGCCGCGTCGATCGTGATCACCTCGTCGCCGTCGACGCTCGTGACCCAGAGCTCATTCGAAGGCGAGACGGCGACCGTGACCGGCTGGTCGACGTGGCCGCCGCTCGCCAGCAGCGTCGTCGTGCCGTCGGGCGCGACCGTCCAGACGCGGTCGTTCTCGAAGTCGGGGACGATGAAGTTCCCGTTCCACCACTGGCCGTAGTAGGGCGTGCCGACGCCGTTCGTGACGAAGCGCAGCTTCATCGTGTCGCGCTTCAGCTTCCAGATGCCGGTGCCGGTCGAGATCCAGTAGTCGGGATCCTGCGCCGTCGCGACGGGCGCGAGGACGAGCGCGGCGACGAAGGCCGCAGCGGCGGAAGCGATGGCAGCAGAGCAGCGGTGCGCGCGGTCCATGACAGGCTCCCAGTCGGCGGACCACGCTCTCACGAGGGCTTCAGGCCGGCTGGATTAGCGCGGCCGCGCGAACCGTCAAGCCGCGGGCGATTCGTTCCCGCATCGGTACGCCCGCTCACTCGAAGACGAGCACGTGGTCGGTCGATTGCGCGAGGCGCCCGTCGAAGCCGACCGCGTAGGCGCGCATCGCGTAGCTCATCCCCGAGAGGCCGGGCGGAGTCACGTCGCTGCTGGTCCACTCGCCGAACGAATCGAGGAAGCCGAAGAGGATGAACTGGTCGAAGCTCAGGTCGTCGATGCGCGCGACGTAGATGCCGGCGAACGAGCCGGCGGGGCCGCCGCGCACCGCGGCCGTCACGGTCTCGCCGGGCGCGACCGACGACGGCTGCACGTCGAGGAAGAGGTCGCCGAGGTCGAACGAGACGATCGCGTGGTCCCGGAACTCGCCGGGCGGAAGGTCCTCTTCGCAGGACGCCTGCAACACGGCGCGCGCGCCGGGCCCGAGGTGCGGCGTCAGGCGAAGGTCGAGCGATGGGAAGCGGCTCAAGATGCGCGGCGTCGGCATCGGCGGCATCGCGACCGTCCCCAGGATGCGGCCGGTGATCGGCGAGATCAGCTCCGCGCGGGGTGGCGAGATCGATCCGAGGAGGTACTCGACGTCTCCGTCGTGGTTCACGTCGGGAAGGGGATCGGCGAGGACGCCGTAGCTGCCGGCCGGATCGCTGTTGGACCAGGTCGCCAGCCGCGTCCCGGTCGCGACGGAGTAGAGATGCACTCGCCCGTTGTCCGTGGAGGTCGTGCCGAGCTCGGCGACCAGCAGGTCGACGATGCCATCTCCGTCCGCGTCCGGGACCGCGGCGATCTGGTAGCCGAAGTGTCCGTCCCACAAGCCGCCGTTGATGGCGCGGAGAGACGTGCCGCTCTTGCCCGGAACGATCGTCACGCGTCCCGCGTCCCTGCGTGGCGCGTCGGCGTCGGGAGCCGAGACGGCCCAATCCCCGACGAGGTCGCCGTTCACGTCGCCGAGGAAAGCGATGCTCGTCCCGTAGTGGTCGTCCTTCGCGACGCCGTAGACGCGACGGACGAGCCGGCCGTCGCGTCCCCAGATCTCGAACGCTCCCGTTCCCTGCGTCCCGCCATTCGCCATCGCGGGCGCCCCGATCGCGAGGCGCAACTGCTGGGTCACCAGCTCGATGCCGGCCGCGAGCGAGGTTCCGAATCGCGTCGAGCGCCAGTCGCCGGCCGCCGCGATCGACTGGACGACGCCACCCGTCGCTCCCGATCGCACCTGGGCGACCGGATGCGCGCGCGGGTCTTCCCAGTTTCCTGTCAGGAACTCCGAGCGGCCGTCGCCGTCGAGGTCGGGTAGCACGAGCAACGGCCCGGCCCTCGAGCGGACGCCATAGGGCCCGTCGAACTCCTGTACGGTCGATCCGTCTCGCGACGACAGCGCGAGGATGGGATGGGGATCGTCGCTCTCGTAGATCGAGTTGCGATAGACGAGGAGCTCCGGCACGCGGTCGCCGTCGAGATCGTCGAACGTCGCGATCCCGCCGAGGTACGAGTCGGCGACGAAGTTCCACGTCAGCTCCGAGATCGTGGAGCCGTCGCGCGCCGAGACGACAAGCACGCCGTTCGCGCCGATCTCGTCCTCGTCGAGACCGCCGATGAGCAGCTCCTGGCCGCCATCGCCGTCCATGTCGTCGACGGCGATCGTGTCGGGCCAGGTGGCGTCCTCCACCATCCGGAAGAAGAGCGCCCCCGTGCACGCGGAGCGCACCTCCACGAAATAGGCCGCCTGATAGGTGTTCAAGTCGATCTCGAAGGCGGCGATGAAGCACTCGTCGCAACCGTCGCCGTCGAGGTCGTCGACCGGTCCCAGCGCGAAGATCGAGCCGATGAAGTTGAGGCTCGCGATGACGGTCAGGGTATTCCCGTCGTCTCCGGATCGGAGAGTGACGCCGAAGTTGTCGCCGCAGAGCAGTTCGTCGATCCCGTCGCCGTCGACGTCGTGGAACGGTGCGACGCGATGCAGGCCGTTGCTTCCCTGGAGCGACCAGCGGCCGAGCTCGAGGCCCGACGCGCTCGACACGGTGACGACGACGTCACGTGATCCCTCGACGAACGCCACCAGCAGATCGCGCACGCCATCCGCGTCGCGGTCGGAAGTCGCGGCGAGCATGTCGTCGACGCCGAGCGACGAGTGCTTGCCGGCAGGGATCCAGTCGAGAAGGAGCGCTCCGTCGGCACCCGAGTGGATCGTGATCCGGCCAACCATTCCCGTTCCCGTCACGGCAGTGGGGGCGCCGACGGCGAAGTCGGCCCGACCGTCGCCGTCGACGTCGCCGAGCCCGACGATCTCGGCGCCGAAGCGGCCGGCCGCATCGCGACCTCGCAGCGTGAACTGCAGGGCACCCGATGGGATCGCGATGACGTCGACGCGCCCGTCCTGGTCGCCCGGCGTGCCGATCGCGAGGTCGTCGACGCCGTCGCCATTGACGTCGCCAACGTTCGCCAGCGTGAATGGCTCGTTGACCGGATCGGGCACCGAGTCGCTGTCGAACACCGCCAGACGACGCAGGTCGGCGCCCGCGAAGAGCGCGACCTGCCGATCTTCCACGCCGCCGACGATCGTCGCCCAGTTGCTGGCGATCTCGCGCTTCCCGTCGCCGTCGACGTCGGAGAGGAGCGCCCGCCCACGCAGGGGGCCATGCTCCTGCACGTAGCTCGACTCCCTCCGCCACCGCTCGCTCTGCGCGATGCACGGCGACGCGGACAGCGCTGACGCGACCACGGCCAGCGCTGCGAGCGCGAACGAGAACCGGAGCGCACGACGGACCTTCGCGAGCGGGCAGGGCATGGGCCGCTCCTTCGTCTGGCTCCCACCGAAGGCTCGGGGTCACGGATTAGCGCGGCCTCGCGACCCGTCAAGCCGCCACCGCTACCATCCCGCGCTCTTCCAGCGACGGAGGCTCCGCGCATGCGCACGATCAAGGGTCCGGCGATCTTCCTGGCGCAGTACATGGGCGACGCGGCGCCGTTCGACTCGCTCGACGCGATCTCGTCGTGGGCCGCGTCGCTCGGCTACGTCGGGCTGCAGATCCCGACGTGGGATCCTCGCGTGATCGACCTCGCGAAGGCGGCGAAGAGCAAGGCGTACTGCGACGACTGGCGCGCGAAGCTGGCGGCGAAAGGGCTGCAGCCGACGGAGCTGTCGACGCATCTGCAGGGGCAGCTCGTCGCGGTCCATCCGGCGTACGACGAGCTCTTCGACGGCTTCGCCGATCCGAAGGTGCGCGGCGACCCGAAGGCGCGGACCAAGTGGGCGGTGGAGCAGGTGAAGCTCTGCCTCAAGGCGAGCCAGAACCTCGGCCTCAGCGCGATGGCGACGTTCAGCGGCGCGCTCGCGTGGCCCTACTTCTATCCCTGGCCGCAGCGGCCGGCCGGCCTCGTCGAGGAGGCGTTCAAGGAGCTCGCGAAGCGTTGGCTCCCGATCCTCGACTACGCGGCCGACTGCGGCGTCGACTGCGCCTACGAGGTCCATCCCGGCGAGGACCTCTTCGACGGCGCGACGGTGGAGCGCTTCCTCGCCGAAGTGAAGGGCCACGCGCGCGCGCAGCTGCTCTACGACCCGAGCCACTTCGTGCTGCAGCAGCTCGACTACTTGCACTACCTCGACCTCTACCACGACCGCATCAAGGTCTTCCACGTCAAGGACGCCGAGTTCCGGCCCAACGGCCGCGGCGGCACCTACGGCGGCTTCCTCGGCTGGGCCGACCGCGCCGGCCGCTTCCGCTCGCTCGGCGACGGCCAGATCGACTTCACCGCGATCTTCAGCAAGCTCGCGCAATACGACTATCCCGGCTGGGCCGTCGTCGAGTGGGAGTGCGCGCTCAAGGACAACGTGCAGGGCGCGAAGGAGGGCGCGGCCTTCGTGAAGTCGAAGATCATCGAGGTCGCGAAGAAGAGCTTCGACGACTTCGCCGCGTCGGGCATCGACGCGAAGAAGAACCGCCGCGTGCTGGGGATCGACCGGAGCTGAACGGAGCGGCGGGCGTACCGATGCGGGAACGAATCGCCCGCATCTTCCGCACACGCGCCGGCGGCTACTGCAGCTCGACCATCTTCACGTCGCCTGGCTGGAGGAACCCGGTCATGACCAGGCGCACGGCGTCCTGCGTGAACGTCAGCGGCGCTGCGGCGATCGCGTCGGTCACGGCGATGATGGTGCCGAGGCTCAGCGCCGCCTTGTCGATCGTCAGCGATCCGACGCGGGCGACCGCGCCGTCGTTCATCCACGTGAAGAGCGGGGGGGCGGCGGCGCCGTCGCCGAAGCGCTCGGCGAGCAGCTCGCGATGGCTGGTCGTGGCGTGCGTCACGGGCCGCCAGCCGGCGAGGTCGAGCTCGCGCACGAGCGGCACGTAGCGGACGAAGAGGTCGCGGTCGCGCTCGTAGAGCGTCGCGTCCTCGAAGTAGGGCGCGGTCGCGGCGTCGGCGGAGAAGCAGCTCGCGAAGTGACCGTAGAAGAGGCAGCGGCGCAGGAACGCCTCCATGTCGGCGTGGTCGAACTGCGCGAAGTCGGTGTTCTGCAGCACGCAGAACGGCCGGCGGAACGCGGCCGCGCGGCGCCACAGGAGCGTCGCGTCGCTCTCGGGCGCGGCGCCCCAGTTCGCCTCGATGCCGAGGTAGTCGAAGTGGAGCGCCGCGGCGCGCGTCCCCGGCTCGAGCGCGTTGCCCATCAGGAGGCGGCCGGCGGCGCGCTCACGCTCGGCGTGGGCCTCGGCGACCGCGGCCACCTGCGACGGCGGCCAGAGGGCGACCTTCCGCGTCGAGCGCTCCCACGTGAGCGGCGCGCGGACCGCCTCCCACTGGTCGATGCGGAAGTCGAGCGAGTCGGCGAAGTAGGTCGACATCGAGTCGAGGTAGGCGCCGTCGAGCGTCGCGCCCTGCGCGCCCCAGCCCGCCGCCGACGCGTCGATCGTCGCCGCGAAGTGGTCGAACGGCGCCGGCCAGCCGCGCCCGAGGTCGTCGACGAGCCCCTCCTCCGGATTCAGCGAGACGAGGCAGCTCCAGCCGCTGCCCGAGATCCATGGCCGCTGCAGGATCTTGTGGAGCAGCGCGCCCGCCGCGTCGCGCTGACCGCCGACGTCGATCGCGCGCGCGAGGTCGACGACGCGCGGCGGCCAGCTGCCGCCCGATTGCTGCGCGGCGATGCGCGCCAGCGCGTCGGCGTAGCTCGGTTGGCTGGCGTAGTCGCCGAGGTCGACCCACGCGTCCCACGGCTCGACATAGCAGAACGACGCGATCCCCAGCGCGTCGTCGCTCGACACCGCGTTGTCGCCCTCGTGCACGGCGAAGCCGAAGTCGGCGACGTTGGGGAGCGTCGCCGGGTCGGTGAAGGCGAGCCACGTCCCCGCCGCGCCGAAGCGCCGTTCGGCAAGACGCGGGAAGAGGTGCGCCATCTGCTCGAGGCCCGAGCGCAGCGGCCACGCGGCGTCGGCGCCGGCCAGGAAGAGCAGGAGGCGCGTGCGGCCGCTCGCGGCCAGCGGCGCGGGCGAGAGGCCGATCGGGAACGACGCGACCACGCCGCCGCCCGGCTCCGTCCGCGCGCGCAGTCGAAAGGGCCGCGCGTCGCCGGGCGCCACGCCGACGGCGAGCGCCGGACCACCGCTCGCGGCGCGCTGCGCCACCGCGAAGAGCGGATGGACGGCGGAGATCCCGTCGCCGAAGGGCCGTCCGCCCGCGGCCTGCTCGAGCTCCTGGTACTCGCCCCACGCGTTCGTCGGCGCCAGCGTCGTCGTCGCGCGCGGCTCCGCCTGCAGCGTCGCGCCCGCGAGCGACAGCGGCACGACCCACTCGACGTCGAGCGCGCGCTCGCCGCCGCTTCGGTCGATCACGTCGAGCACGGCGACGAGGCCATGCGGCCGGGCCAGCCACTCGACGACGACGTCGAGCTCCAGCCCGTCGAAGCGCGTGTGCTGGCGCGCGCGGCGCCGCGCCGGATCGGGCTGGACCGAGCCGTCGGCGCGCGCGCGGACCGCCGCGGAGGGCGCGACGACGCGGAGCGAGTCGAACCAGAGCGAGCCCGGCCCGAGCTTCTGCCATGCGGGCAGCAGCCAGCGCGCGCGCGGCGGCGCGCGCACGACGCGGCCGAACGGCGCGAACGCGGGGGGCCCCGGCTCGGACTCGCCGAGGACGGCGCCGAGGAGGTTCCAGCTCGCGTCGAACCAGAAGGCGACGAAGCGGCAGGCGGGCGCGCCCGATCGCGCGGCCTGCACCAGGATCTCGTCGCCGGGCGCGACGGCGATCGGCGGCGCCTCGATCGCCTCGCCGCCGCTGCCGTCGAGGCGGACCGAGCGCGCACCGTCGGCGGCCGTCGTCGCGTCCCACGCCGCGCTGCCGCCGCTGCTCCAGAAGTCGACGAAGACGAAGCCGTCGGGCCACGCGTCGCCATTGCCGTCCTGCTCGAAGCTCGCGTTGGCGACGCGCGGCGCCTCGCCCGCGACCGGATCGAAGAGCGCCGCGACATCGGTCACGACGAGGCCGCCTGCGCCGACCTGGTCGAAGCGCACGCTGCGCTGCTCGATGCGGGCGAACGACCCGTCGGCCGCGAGGCCGACCTCGAGCCCGTCGCCGGAACGGATCGCGCCGACTTCGGGCGGCGCCCCCTCCTGCGCGACGAGGGCGCAGCAGCAGGCGAACGCGGCGCCGAAGAGCGATGCCATCACTCGAACCGCAGCTCCTGCACCGGGCTCCGCATCAGCTTCCCGTTCCAGCCGATGGTCCAGCTCCGCAGCTCGGCGGTGAGGCCGGAGAGGCCGGGCGGGATCGTGTCGCTGGCCGACCAGGCGCCGGCGCCGTCGAGCGTCGCGAAGGCGAGCATCACGCCGTAGAAAACTCCGCCGAATGAGACGAGCTCGAGCGCGGCGGGGTTGAGCGGCGGGCCGCCGCGCGTCGCGGCCGTGACGGTCGCGCCGGGCGGGGCGGAGGGCGGCTCGAGCTGCAGCAACAGGTCGTCGAGCGCGAAGAGCGTCGCGGCGCCGAAGCCGGTCGCCTTGTCGCGATCGAGGACGAGGAGGTCGGGGATCTTGTCGCCGTTCGCGGAGCGCGTCGTCCACGGCGCGGCGCCGCGCAATTGCCCGAGCGGGTTCGGCAGGCCGTTCATCGCCTCGAACCGCGCGAGCAGCGCGCCCATGCGGCCGTCGCGCAGCTCGACGCCCAGGTCGGCGGCGGTGCGCGTCGCCCAGTCGATGAAGCCGTCGAGGTTGACGTCGCCGACGGCGACGAGGAGCGAGCCGAACTGGTCGCCCGCCGCCGCGCCGTTCCACGTCGCGAGCGCGGCCCACGTCGCGGTCGAGAGGAGCACGACCTTGCCAGCGCCCGACGCGGTGCCGGGCGCGCCGACCAGCAGGTCGCGGCGGCCGTCGCCGTCCAAGTCGCTCGCGACGGCCAGCGCCGCGCCGTAGCGCTCGCCGGTCCCCGCGCCGCGCACGACCTTCATCACGACGCCGGTCGCGCCATTCACGATGCAGACGCGCCCCGCGTCGGTGCCGTTGGTCGCGTTCTCGGGCGCGCCGGCGGCCCATTCGCCCACGCCATCGCCCGTCACGTCGCCGAGCGCGACGAGGCTGGTGCCGAGGTGCTCGCGGTTCGAGTTGCCCAGCACCGTGAAGAGCAGCGCGCCGCTCGTCGCGTCGAAGAGGGTGATCTCGCCCGCCTCGAACTTCGCGGTCGCCGAGTTCGGGTCGGCGACGGCGACGCGCACCGCGCCGTTCGGCTCGATGCCGGCGACGACGTTGCGCCCGAACTCGAAGCTGGTGATCGGTCCGGGCAGCGTCTGGAGCAGCGCGCCCGTGGAGCCGTTCCGCAGCTCGACCTGGCCCGGATAGCCGGCGGCCCAATCGTCGCGGCCGTCGCCGTCGAGGTCGGGCATCGCTGCCAGCGACAGCGGCGCGCCGGACGGCAGCGGCACGAACGCGGTCCGCGCGCCGTCGCGGCCCGAGCGCAGCTCGACGCCCTGATTCGCGCTGAAGCTGGTGTGGATCGACGCGACGTCGTGGTAGCCGTCGCCGTCGACGTCGCCGACCAGCTGCGTCGTCTCGAACAGGGGGCCCCAGCGCGAGTCGCCCGGCCGCGTCGCGAGCGGAGCCGCGCCGCCCCACGACCACGATTCGACCGCGCCCGACGGCATCAGGTCGGCGTCAAGACGCGTCGCGTCGCCGAACACGACGTCCGCGAGCCCGTCGCCGTCGACGTCGAAGTCGGCGACCAGCGCGGCGCCGAAGCGCGAGAGGATGCCGGCCGTCGCGATCTCGCCGAGCAGCGAGCCGTCGGTGCCGGAGAGCAGGTGGAGGCCGGGGCTCGGCGCGCTGGCCGTGTTTCCCGAGTCGCACGCGACGACGAGATCCTGCTGGCCGTCGCTGTCTTGGTCCTGCGTCGCGCGCAGCGTGATCCACGACGCGTTCGCGTCGCCGCCGTCGACTCGCAGCAGCTCGGCGCCGGTCGCGCCGGAGAAGACGTAGCCCATCGACGGACCCGAGCCGAAGTCGGCGAGCGAGCCGACCAGCAGGTCGGGCACGCCGTCTCCGTCGAAGTCGCCCGCCGCCGCGATCGAGGCGACGTCGTCGTCGACGAGGTCGCCCGTGTCGAAGCGCAGCGCGGCGAGCTCCGTACCCCCCGCGCCCGACAGCACGCGCACGACCGGCACGGAGTCGGCGCCCACGAGCTCGACGTCGACGACCGCGAGGTCGCCGAAGCCGTCGAAGTCGAGGTCGCCGATCGCCGCGATCCGGTCGCGCCCGCCGACGCGCGCGTCGTCCTGCGACGCCTCGAAGTGGAAGAGCTCAGCGCCCGTCGCGCTCGACAGCACGCGCACGACGCCGCGGTTGCCGTTGGTCGCGCGCAGGGTGGGGGAGCCGGCCGCGAAGTCGGCCCGCCCGTCGCCGTCGAGGTCGCCCAATGCCGCGAGGCTGCGGCCGAGGTCGCCGAACGCCATCGCGTAGAGCATCAGCTCGTGGCCGTCGGCGCCGGAGCGCAGCGAGACGCGCTGGCGATCGGGCGCGCCGATCAGCAGGTCCTCGAGCCCGTCGCCGTCGAAGTCGCCGAGTCCCGCCACCGCGGAACCGAAGAGGTCGCCGACGATGCCGCCCGCCTCGCTGTCGACCTCGAGCAGGAGCGACAAGTCGGCGCCCGACACGACGCGCGCCTTCGCGAGCGACGGCCACACCGAATCTCCCGGCGCGCCGACCAGCAGCTCGGGGATCCCGTCGCCGTTGCGATCGGCCAGCCGCGCGAGCGCGTCGCCGAAGAGCTCGCTGCGCTGTCCCCCGTCGACGCGCCACGCCAGCTGCTGCGCGCCGGCCGGCCCCGCGAGGAGGAGGACGAGCGCGAGCGGAATGTACGACGACGAACCACGCATGGCGCGCTCCACGGCCGGCCGGGAGCGCGCAAGGCTACTGCAGCGTCAGCGTCTGGACAGGGCTCGAGACCACGCGGCCGCTGAAACCGATCGCCCACGCGCGCAGTTCCGCCGTCAGGCCGGCGAGGCCGGGCGGGATCGTGTCGCTGACCGTCCGCGTGCCGACCGTGTCGAACGTCCCGAAGTCGAGGAAGGCCCCGACCGGTGCGCCGCCGAGCGCGACGAGCTCGAGCGCCACCGGCCCGCCGACCGGCCCGCCGCGCGTCGCGGCCGTGACCGTGTCGCCCGCCGACGCGATCGCCGGATCGAGCTGCAGCAGGAGGTCGTCGAGCGCGAGCACGCTCGCCTGCGAGAGGTTCTGCTGCGCGGTCGCGTCGGCGAAGAGGAGGTCGGCGAACGCGTCGCCGTTGGCCGAGCCCGATTGCCACGGAGCGGGCGTCGCGACGACCGCGGCGTTCGACTCCATGGCGACGCGCGCGAGCAGTCCCGTCGTCGCGCCCGACCGCACGTCGAAGCGCGGCGGGTTCGAGCCGAGCGCCAGCCACTCGCCGATGCCGTCGCCGTTCACGTCGCGCAGCACGTCGAGCTCGCTGCCGTAGCGATCGCCCGAAGTGCTCCCGCGCACGGCGGAGAGCTGCGTCCACGCGCCGCCGCGGTAGACGCGCAGCTCGCCGCGCTGGCCGGTGCCGGCCAGCGGCGCCGCGACGCCGAGGTCGCCGACGCCGTCGCCGTCGAGGTCGCCGACGCCCGCGACGCGCTCGCCGAACTGCTCGCCGGTGGCGCCGCGAAGGATCTGCAGGGTCGCGCCCGCGACGCCCGACACGACGACGACGCGGCCCGCGTCGACGCCGGCGGCGTCGTTCATCGGCGCGCCGAGGGCCCAGTCGCCGACGCCGTCGCCGTCGACGTCGCCGAGGTACGCCACGTCGTTGCCGAGATGCTCGCCGTTCCAGTTGGCGACGCGCTGGAAGAGGCGCGTGCTGGTCGCGACGTCCCACACCTGCACCTCGCCGCCGCTGCCGGTGCCGGCCGACGAGAGCGGCGCGCCGATCGCGAGCTGGAGCGCGCCGTTCGGCTGGATGCCGACCGCGAGCTGGTCGCCGAAGCGCGTGCTCGCGCCGCCGGGACCGGGGATCCGCAGCAGGAGCGCTCCGGTCGCGCTCGAGCGCAGCTCGACGGCGGCCGCGGTCGTGCCGACCGACTCGCCGAACGCGACGTCGTCATGGCCGTCGCCATCGAGGTCGGGCAGCGCGACGAGCTCGCCGTCGGGGACGACCGGCACGAGATGGTGGAACAGCTCCGAGCCGTCGCGGCCCGAGAGGACGCGCAGCGCGTCGTCCTGCATCGACGCGGTGCCGGGATCGGCCGCGACGACGTCGTTCGCGCCGTCGCCGTCGAGGTCGTCGAGCTGCGCGACGTCGCCGCGGAAGCGCTGGTCGCTCGCGTCGCCGGTGATGCGCGTGATCAGGCTGCCGCCCGGCCACTTCGCGAGCCGGAGCTCGCCGACGTTCACGTTGCTGCGCTTCGCCGTGGGCTCGCCGATCGCGAGGTCGGGCGTCCCGTCGAGGTCGGAGTCGATGCCCGCCGCGAAGGCGCGACCGAACTGGCTCGACGGCGTGCCGGTGATGGTGCCGATCACGACGCCGTCGCTGCCGCGCGCCAGCGTGAGCGTCGGGACCTGCTGGTTGAAGGAGCCGACCGTGGTCGTGCTGATCACGAAGTCGGGCAGGAGGTCGCCGTCGACGTCGTCCGCGGGGCCGACCACCATCCAGAACGGCGTGGAGCCGGCCGCTCCGGCGTCGACCTGCATCAGGCCGGCGCCCGTCGCGCCCGAGAGGACGAAGGCGCGGCACGGGTGGACGAGCGGATCGTTCGGCATGCCGCCCGCCGCGAGCTCGGCGACGCCGTCGCCGTCGAGATCACCGACGTTGGCGAGCGACGCCAGCGTGAAGACGCGGTAGGCCGGCTTGTCGAAGCGGTTGGCCCAGAGCTCGAGGCCCGTCGCTCCCGACAGCACGCGCACGACGCCGTAGGGCGCGCCCGTCGTCTGCTCGACGTCGAGCAGCGCGAGGTCGCCGAACCCGTCGCCGTCGACGTCGCCCGCGGCCGCGATGCGATCGGCGCCGCCGACGCGCGCGTCGACCAGGCTGCCCGCGATCACGTGGAGCGTCGTGCCCGTGCCGCCCGACACGATCCGCACGACGCCGACCGCGACGCCGCCGACCTGCTCGAACGGCGCGCCGACCGCGAAGTCGGCGTGGAGGTCGCCATCGACGTCGCCGAGGCCGACGCCGCTCGCGCCGAAGTGGTCGGCCGCGACCGCGGAACCCTGCTTCCAGAGCTCGGCGCCGGTGGCGCCCGAATGGATGCGCGCGACGCCGGGCACGTCGCTGCCGACGAAGAAGTCGTCGACGCCGTCGGCGTCCACGTCGCCCGCGGCGGCCACCGCCGCGCCGAAGTTCTCGCCGGCCGGACCGCCGATCTCGCGGATCAGCGCGAGCGTGGTGCCCGACAGGACGACCGCGCGACCGCTCGTCACGCCCTGCGACGTGCCGGTGGCGCCGACCAGCAGGTCGCGCGTGCCGTCGCCGTCATGGTCGCCGACGATCGCGATCGCTTGGCCCAGCGACTCCTGGCTCGAGTCGCCCGTCCGCCGCCACGTCTCCGTCTGCGCGCGGGCAGGCGCGACGAGGAGCAAGGGCAGGACGAAGGCGATCGAGCAGGACGGTCGAAGCGCGGGCATCGCGTGCTCCAGAGTCGAAAGTTCCAAGAGAGATCCCGTAGCGCAACGTTCGACGGGAGGGTGCGTGGCGCCGGTTCGTGACCGCGGCCGGTCGCGGAAGGGGCGACCGGATCGTCACAAGTGCGCGCGACCCGCCGCCCATTCGTGTCGAGCGGCAGACGCCGGTGCGGCACAGGGCGAAAAGTAGCGCCCTGCCGGGGGAGCGCCAGCCGTGGCGGGGGCCCTCGCGGCCCGATCGTCACGTCACGGCGATGGGTGGTCGGCGGCGGGCGGAGTCCTGGCGCAGCGTCAGCGTCGCGATCGCGCTCGGCGCGATCGCTCTCCTATTCGAACGTCAGCACCGTGTCGCTCGACTCGGCGGTGTGCCCGTCGAAGCCGTCGGAATAGGCGCGCAGCAGCCAGTTCGTGCCGCTCAGGCCCGGCGGCACGAGGCTCCAGTCGCGGTAGTCGCCGAGCGGGTCGGTCACGCCGAGCGAGATGAACTGCTCGAACGGGACGCCGTCGATCTCGGCGACGAGGATCCCGACGAACGCGGCCGGCGGCGCGCCGCGCACGTCGCCGCGGACGGTGTCGCCTTGCGCGGCGTGGCGAGGAGCGACTTCGAGGAAGAGGGGCGGGAGGTCGAAGGCTTCGATCCGGCCGACGGGCGGGGAGTAGGGCCCTCGTTCGGGGCGCCATGGCGCGCCGATCAGCAGCGTCGCGTCGCGTGCGCTGGCGTCGAGCCACGGCGACTCGGCGCCGATCACCACGCCGAAGGAGACATCGTCGCCGATCGTGCCGTCGCGGCCGTCGAGCGTCGCGAGGAGGCGGCCGCTCGCGCCGGATCGGAGTTCGACCTGCGGAAGGTCCGCCTCGCTGTGCGAGCGCGTCGCGAAGTCGGCGTGGCCGTCGCGATTCGGGTCGCCGATCGGCTGGAGGAGCGCGCCGATGCCCGCCGCCTTCGCGCCGTCGATCGACCAGGCGACGCTCCACGAGCGACTCGCGAAGAGGGTGACGCGTCCGTGACCCCACGAGCCGGCGCCGGGCGCGCCGACGATCAGGTCGCCGAAGCCGTCGCCCGTCGCGTCGCCGGCCGCGACGAGCGCGGCGCCGAACTGCTCGACCACGGCCGCGCCGAAGAGCTGCTTCTGGATCGCGCCGGTCGCGCCGTTCAGCACGGCGACGCGGCCGGCGCGGTCGGCGACGCCGGAGTAGCGCGGCGCGCCGGCGGCCCAGTCGCCGACGCCGTCGTTCGTGACGTCGCCGAGGAACGCGACGGCGCTGCCGAGCTGCTCGTCGTCGTCGGAGCCGCGGCGCTGATGGACGCCGCGATCGGCGGTGAGGTCCCAGATCACGACCTTCCCGTTCTCGATGCGGCGCGCCAGCGTGTCGAACCACGGCTGGCCGGCGAGGACGTGGACGTGGCCGTCCGGCTGCACGCCGGCGGCGAGCGCGCGCACGGCGCCGGGATCGAGCCCGGTCGTCACGGCCCGCAGCAGCGAGCCGTCGCGGCCCGAGCGCACCTCGATCCGCTGCGTCGCTCCGATCGCGAGGTCGAGCACGCCGTCGCCGTCGAAATCGGGCAGCGGCGCGAGCGCGGCGCCGAACTCGAAGTCCTCCTCGTCGGGCGCGATGCGGCGCAGCAAAGAGCCGTCGCGGCCGGAGAGGAGCGCGACCGAGCCGGGATCGCGCGCGACCCACCGCTCCGACGCCGCGATGTCGGCGACTCCGTCTCCGTCGACGTCGCCGATCCGCGCGCACGGGCCCGCGAGCGGCCACGCGACGTCGCCGCCCCAGCGCAGCGCGAGCAGCTCCTCCGTCGCGATCGCGAGCGTCATCACGCGGCCGCGCGTCGTCGAGTCGACGAAGTTCGACTCGGGCGAACCGGCGACCAGGTCGGGCACGTCGTCGCCGTCGAGGTCGCGTTCGCCCAGGATCACGGACGCGTAGCGCGAGTGGGCGGGCGGGCCGAACTCGTGGCGCGGGTTGATGCGGCGGAGCTCGTGTCCGGTGCGGACCGAGAGGACCGCGATGAAGCGCTGGAGGTCGGGCGCGACGCCGGGTCCGTAGTGCTGCGTGATCGCCACGTCGCATCGGCCGTCGCCGTCGATGTCGCCCGCCGAGCCGATCCCCTCGCCCATGAGGCCGGTGCTCTTGCGCCACTCGCGCAGCAGCTCGCCGGTCCGGCCGGAGACGATCCAGGCGACTCCCTTGAAGGGGTCGTACCAGCCGTCGGGGAGCGGACCGGCGTCGGCGATCGCGACGTCGTCGCGGCCATCGCCGTCGCAGTCGCCGAGCGCGGCGCAGTGGAGGAGCTCCGGGCTCACTCGCGGCCCCATCCCGGTCAGGTCGACGACGCGGATCGGTTCGAGCGTCGCGCCGGAGAGGAGCTCGAGCGCGGGGAGCGTCGCGTCGCGCGGCAAGCGGCTGTCGTCGGGAAGCCAAGCGATCGTGGCGAGGTCGCGCCGTCCGTCGCCGTCGAGGTCGCGCAGCGACTCGCACCGCTCGCCGTGGTGGAGATCGTCCGGCGCGCCGACGCGCAGCGCGAGCAGCCGATCCTGCGCGGTCGAGACGATCGCGAAGGCGCCGCCGGATCCCGCGTCGGGCGGGAGCTCGACGCCGCGCGGCGCAGCCATGCCGATCGCGAGCTCGCCGACGCCGTCGCCATCGACGTCGTCCAATCGCGCGAGCGCGCGGCCGAAGCCGGGCGTCGCGACGCCGCCGCGCAGCTCGCGCAGCAGCGCTCCGTCGCGCGACGAGCGGAGCTGCACCACGCCGTCGCGGTCCTCCTCTTCGGAGCCGGGCGCGCCGATCGCGAGGTCGTCGCCGCCGTCGCCGTCGAGATCGGCGACCACGGCCACCGCCGCGCCGAACGCGCTTCCGGCCGGGCCCTCGAGCTCGAGCAGCAGCGACAGGTCGCGTCCCGACAGCACGCGCACCCGATCGCTGCCCGGCGCGCCGGCCACGATCTCGTCGACACCGTCGCCGTCGCGGTCGGGCAGCCACGCGAGGCTCGCCCCGAATTCCTCGTGGCGCACCGACCCGTCGCGCGTCCAGCGCAGCGACTGGGCGCGCGCCTCCGACGGAGCGAGCGCGGCGATGAAGGGACCGATGCCGACGAGCGACCCGACGACGAGGCAGCTTCGCCGCATGCCCATTCCCCCGAGCGGCGACGTCCCGGCTCCCCAGCGCGGAGCGTCGTCTCGGCGCCCACCATGGCAACGGCTGTGCCGCGCCTTGCCGGCGGAGCGCCGCGCGACTCGTGACGATCGCCGTGCGCCTACGCAAGGCGACGTGCGGCGGCGGGTGGCGGCGCGGGCCCTGCCGGAACCGCAGCAGCGCCGACTGCGAGTCGGCGAGGTCCGGCGTTCACTTCAGCGTCAGCGTCTGCATCGGGCTCGTGATCAAGCGGCCGTTGAAGCCGATGCCCCACGCGCGGAAGTCGGCGGTGAGGCCGGCGACGCCGGGCGGGACCGTGTCGCTGAGGGTCCGCATGCCGAAGCTGTCGAACGTCGCGAGGTCGACGATCTCGCCGACCGGCGCGCCGGCGAACGCGACGAACTCGAGCGCGACCGGCGCTCCTTGCGGGCCGCCGCTGGTCGTCGACGTGACCGTGACGCCGGCCGCCGCTTCGTCGGGGATCAACTGCAGCAGCAAGTCGTCGAGCGCGACCAGCCACGCTTGCGAGCGGTCGTTGGCGCCTTCGATGTCGACCACGAGGACGTCGGGATGGCCGTCGCCGTTGGCCGAGCCGACGTGCCAGGGTTGCGGCGTCGCGAAGCGCGGTCGATCGGACACCGTGAGGAGCCGCGCCAGCAATCCGCCGGTTAGGCCCGAGCGCAGGTCGACGCGCATCAGGCTCTGGAGAGTTCCCCGCCCGAATGCGGCCCACTCGTCGACGCCGTCGCCGTTCACGTCGGGCAGCCGCTCGAGGAGCGTGCCGAAGTCGTCGAACGAGTGCTCGCCCTGCACGGTCTGGAAGAGCGTCCAGCCGTTCGAGCCCCAGATGCGCACCTCGCCGGGATCGAAGCTGCCGCCGTAGGGAGCCGACGCGGCGAAGTCGCCGAGTCCGTCGCCGTCGACGTCGCCGACGCCCGTGACCGCGGTGCCGAACTGCTCGAGCGCGAGCTTCCCGATGATCGCCTTCAGGCGCACGCCCGTGCCCGACATGATCAGCACCCGTCCGATCAGCGGCGCCGCACCGCTGTTGCGAGGCGCTCCCATCGCCCAGTCGCCGATCCCGTCGCCGTCGACGTCGCCGAGGAACGCGACGTCGTAGCCGAGCCACTCCTGCGGCGGATTGCCGCCGCGCTGGAAGACCAGCGATCCGGTCGCGAGGTCGATCACCTGCACCTCGCCGCCGCCGGGCGTGCTGAGCCACGAATAGGGCGCGCCGATCGCGAGCTGGACGACGCCGCCGGGCTGGACGCCGACGTCGAGCGCGCGGCCGAAGCCGGAGCCCGTGGCGCCGGTGAAGCGCCAGAGGAGCTGGCCGGTCGCCGTCGAGCGCACCTCGACCGCCGAGTTCTGGCTCGTCACGTCCTCGCCGAACGCGACGTCGTCGTGGCCGTCGCCGTCGAGGTCGGGCACCGCGACGAGCTCGCCGTCGGGCCGGACCGGGATCAGGTGCTCGACGAGCAGCGAGCCGTCGCGGCCCGAGTGGACGCGCAGCGCGTCGCTGTTCAGGGCCATCGTCCTTGGATGGGCGGAGACGAAGTCGTTCGTCCCGTCGCCGTCGAAGTCATCGATCTGCGCCACGTCGCCGGCGAAGAGGCGATCGACCGCGGCGCCGGTGATCTGCGCGATCGGCGGGCCCGCGAGCCAGCTCGTCGTCGTCGCGGCGCCGACCTGCAGGTTGCCCTGCAGGAACCCCTCCTCGCCGATCGTCACGTCGCGCGCGCCGTCGCCGTCGGCGTCGATGCCGGCGGCGAAGGCGCGACCGTAGGCGGTGTTGACCGCGCCCGAGGAGCTGGCGAGCGCGAGGCCCGTCGCGCCGCTCCAGAGCGTCACGGTCGCGATCCGGACGCCGGGCGGGTTGAAGTCGGTCGTCCCGACGACGAAGTCGGGGACGAGGTCGCCGTCCTGGTCGTCCGTCGCGCCGACCACGACCCATCCCGGCTGGTCGCCGACGTTGACGTATCGGATCGTCGCGCCGGTGGCGCCGGAGAGGAGGAAGACGCGGCCGACGGAGACGCTGCCGTTGTTCGGCATCCCGCCGACGGCGAGGTCGGGCAGGCCGTCGCCGTCGAGGTCGCCGAGGTTCGCGATCGAGCGCAGGTAGACGCCGCGATAGCCGACCTGGTCGAACTTCACCGTCAGGAACTCGACGCCGGTGGCGCCCGAGACGACGCGTACGACGCTGTAGGTCAGCGTGCCCGTCTTCTCGACGTCGAGCAGCGCGAGGTCGGCGATGGAGTCGCCGTCGAGATCGCCCGCGTTCGCGAGGCTGTCGCGGTCGCCGAGGAAAGCCTCGGCGTGATGGCCGTCGTACGAGCGGATCGTCGCGCCCGTCGCGCCCGACGTCACGCGCACGCGCCCCTTCTTCCCCGACCCGACGTTCAGGAAGGGCGCACCGACCGCGAAGTCGGGCACGCCGTCGCCGTCGACGTCGCCGAGCCCGACGCCGCCCGAGCCGAAGCTCGAGGTCGGCACCGTCGCGGCGACCTCGAGCAGCGTGGCGCCGGTCGCGCCCGAGCAGAGCCGCGCGAGGTCGGCCACCGGCCAGCCGACGTAGAAGTCGCCGACGCCGTCGCCGTCGACGTCCCCGACGTCCGCGACGTTGCCGATCGCGCTGCCGAAGATCGCGGTCGTCGGCCCGTCGATCTGGAGCAGCAGCGAGAGGTCGGTGCCGGAGACCAGCAGCACGCGACCGACCGCATCGTCGCCGTCGTATCCGGGCACGGCGATCAGCAGGTCGCTCACGCCGTCGCCGTTGCGGTCGTCGACGATCGCGAACGAGTGGCCGAGGCTCTCGCTCCTCGCCACGCCGTCGACGCGCCACGCCTCCTGTTGCGCGCCTGCCGCGGCGACCAGCCACGGCGCGACGATCGACCCGACGACGACGTGTCGCATCGCTCGCTCCTTCCTCGGACGAGGAAGGAACGTAGCGCCGCGGGGAGGGACCGCCAGCCGCGGCCGACTCCTCCCCGCACGAGCGCTGTTCCGTCGCCTCGCCGACGGGCGGGGCTCACTCGAACGTGAGGCGCTGCACCGGGCTCTGCATCAGGCGGCCGTTGAAGCCGATCGCCCAGCCGCGGAAGTCGGCGTCGAGACCGGCGAGGCCGGGCGGCACGACGTCGCTCGTCGACCAGGTGCCGGCGCCGTCGAAGAGCGCCATCTCGATCAGCGAGCGCACGGGCACGCCGCTGAACGCGACGAACTCCAGCGCGACCGGCCCGCCGACCGGTCCGCCGCGCACCGCGTGCGTGACGGTGTCGCCGGCGCTCGCGACCGCGGGATCGATCTGCAGCAGCAGGTCGTCCATCGCGACCAGCCACGCCTGCGAGCGCGGCGCGTCGGCGTCGCTGTCGGTGATCAGCACGTCGGGGATGCGGTCGCCGTTGGCGGAGCCGACCTGCCACTCGCGCGGCGTCGCGATGCTCTGGTCGTACCGCGTCGGCGTCGGCAGGAACGCCAGCGGGCCCATCGTCGCGCCCGAACGGAGCTCCCAGCGCGGCGGCTTCGCGCCCCGCGCCAGCCACTCGTCGACGCCGTCCCCGTTCAGGTCGGGCAGCGTTTCGAGGCGCGTGCCGAAGTAGTCCTGTTGCTGCGGTCCGGCCAGCGAGCCGAGGAGGGTCCAGCCGATCGAGCCGTAGAGGCGCACCTCGCCGTTCGCGACCGCGCCGGAGTTGATCGCCGAAGCGGCGAGGTCGCTGCGGCCGTCGCCATCGACGTCGCCCAGCGCGACGACGGAGAAGCCGAAGTTCTCGCGGTTCACGACGCCGGGGATCGACGTGATGAGGAGTCCGCCGCCCGACACGAGGTCGACGTGGCCGGGATTCAACGGGAGGTTGTTCCGGAACGGCGAGCCGAAGGCCCAGTCGCCGACGCCATCGCCGTCGACGTCGCCCATCCACGCGACGCTCTGGCCGAGGTCCGAGCTCATCGCGGTCGCCGAGTGGGCGAAGACGAGCGCGCCCGTCCCGAGGTCGTAGACCTGCACTTCGCCGGAGCCGTTGGCGGTCAGCCAGTTCGGCGCGCCGATCGCCAGCTGGATCGCGCCGCCGGGCTGGACGCCGACGGCGAGCGCGATGCCGAAGGCGGAGCCGGACTTGCCGGTGATCCGCCGCAGCCGCACGCCGGTCGCGGTCGAGACGACGTCGACCGTCGGGTTGGCGCCAAAGGTCTCGTTCCCGAAGGCGACGTCGTCGCGGCCATCGCCGTCCTGGTCGGGCACCGCGACCAGCGCGCCGTCCGGCCGGGCCGCGACCGAGTGCTCGACGAGGAGGCTGCCGTCGCGGCCGGAGTGGACGCGCAAGGCGTCGCCGAGGATCGAAGGCGTGTCCGGATCGGTGGCGACGAAGTCGTTCGCGCCGTCGCCGTCGAAGTCGTCGATCATCGCCACGTCGCCGCGGAAGCGCCGGTCCTCCGCGAGTCCGGCGATCCGCGTGATCAGGCCTCCCCCCGGCCAGCGCGCGAGCCGGAGCTCGCCGCTCGGGATGTTGTCGCGCTTCGCGCTCGGCTCGCCGATCGCGACGTCCTCCTGGCCATCGCCGTCGGAGTCGATGCCCGCCGCGAAGGCGGAGCCGAAGAGGCTCCACGGCGTGCCGGTGATCGTGCCGATCGTGGCGCCGTCGCTGCCGCGCAGCAGGAAGAGCGTCGGCACCTTGGTGCCGCTGGTCGGGTCGGTCGTGCTGGCGACGAGGTCGGGCACGAGGTCGCCGTCGACGTCGCCGGCCGGCCCGACCACGAGCCACTGCGGGGAGTTGGTCGTGTCGATGCGCCGGATCGAGCTCCCGTCGGCGCCGGAGAGGAGGAAGACGCGGCCCGGGTTGAGCGCGGGGTTGTTCGGCAGGCCGCCGACCGCGAGGTCGTCGATCGCGTCGCCGTCGAGGTCGCCGACGTTCGCGACCGAGGAGAGATGGAAGGCGCGATAGCCCACCTGGTCGAACTTCGCCGTCACGAGCTCGACGCCGGTCGCGCCCGACTTCACGCGCACGACGCCGAAGGGCTGGCTCGCCGCCTGCTCGACGTCGAGCAGCGCGAGGTCGGCGACGCCGTCGCCGTCGACGTCGCCCGCGTTCGCGAGGAAGTTCGCCTTGCCGACGTGCGCGGTGGCGTGGCTGCCTTGGAAGCTGCGCACCGTCGCGCCCGTCGCGCCCGAGACGACGTGGACCACGCCGCTCGACGTCGCGTTGCGGTTCTCGTCGGGCGCGCCGACCGCGAAGTCGGGCACGCCGTCGCCGTCGACGTCGCCGAGGCCGACGAGCGCGGCACCGAGGTGTTCGTTCGCGGAGACGGCCGTCAACTTCAGCAGCTCCGCGCCCGTCGCGCCCGAATGGAGGCGCGCGACGCCGGCCGGCGAGCTGCCGACGAGGAGGTCGCCCACGCCGTCGCCGTCGACGTCCCCTGCATCGGCCACCGCGTCGCCGGTGTACTCGCCGAGCGGCCCCGCGATCTCGAGCAGCGTGGCGAGATCGCTTCCCGAGAGCAGCAGCGCGCGCCCGGTCGGCGTGTCGCCGTCGTATCCGGGAGCGCCGACCAGCAAGTCGCGCACGCCGTCGCCGTCGTGGTCGGAGACGATCGCGATCGAGTGTCCGAGCGACTCGTTGCGCACCACGCCGCTGACGCGCCACGCCTCCTGCTGCGCTTGGGCCGGCGCGAGGCCGAACGCGACGATCGAGAGCGCGAACGGAACGGCGGAAGAACGACCGGTCGAGGTGCCGGACATGGCACGCTCCTCGGAAGGGGGGATGGCAGGCTGACGGTCTGTTGTAGCGGGGGCCCGAGGCCCGGTTGACGCCCGGGGATGTGACGATCGGGGGCGCGGGGGTAACGGGGGCTGCCGCGCGTCGCCTCGGGAGAGCGGTGGGGCGACGCGGCTACTCGAACGTGAGCGTCACGTCGCTCGACGCCGCGGTGTGGCCGTCGAAGCCGTCGGCGTAGGCGCGGAGCTTCCAGCTCGTGCCGCTCAGGCCCGGCGGCACGATGCTCCAGTCGAGGTAGTCGCCGAAGACATCGGTCACGCCGAGCGAGATGAACTCCTCGAACGGGACGGAGTCGATCTCGACGACGAGGATCCCGACGAAGGCGGCCGCAGGCGCGCCGCGCACGTCGCCGCGGACGGAGGCGCCGGCGGGTGCGTGGCGCGGCGCGACTTCGAGGAAGAGCGACGGGAGGTCGAACGCGAGGAGCTGGCCGAGGACGTGCGGGTTCTCTCGGTCGCGGTGGTCGGTCGTTCCAGCCAGGAGCGTCGGCGGGTGCGTCGCGGCTGCGAGCCACGGCGACTCGCGGCCGAGCGATCCCGCGAACGTCCGCTCGAACTCGCCGATCCCGTCGCGGCCGTCGAGGGTCACGAGCAGTCGTCCGCTCGCCGCCGACCGGAGCTCGATCTGCCGACCCCAACGCGTGTTCGACACCACGGTCGCGAACTCGGGCGAGCCGTCGCCGTTCACGTCGCCGATCCGCTCCAGCGTCCCGCCGAGGAACGCGTACGGGGTGCCGACGCGCTCGTACTCGACCGACCAGGCGCGGCCCTTGAAGAGCGTGATGCGGCCCTCGCTCGCGGCGCCCGACGTCGGCGAGCCGACGAGCAGGTCGCCGAAGCCGTCGCCCGTGACGTCGCCGACTCCTGCGAGCGCGGCGCCGAACTGCTGCTGCATCGCCGTCCCCAGCAGTTGCTTGACGACCTTCCCGTTGGCGCCCTCGATCACGGCGACGCGGCCCGCGAGGAAAGCGACGCCGCTGTAGCCGGGAGCGCCCGCGGCCCAGTCGCCGATCGTGTCGTTCGTGACGTCGCCGAGGAACGCGACGACGCTGCCGAGTTGCTCGTCCGGGTCGCTGCCGCGGCGGTGGTGGAGCAGCGAACCGTCGGCGAGGTCGTAGATCGCGACGAGGCCATGCTCGATCCGCTTGGTCGGCCCGTCGTACCAGGGCTGACCCACGATCAAGTGGACGTGGCCGTCGGGCTGGACGCCGGCCGCCAACGCCAGCACCGCGCCGGGATCGAGCCCTTCGTCGAGCTCCTGCAGCAGCGCGCCGCTGGTGCCGGAGCGCACTTCGATTCGCTGCCGCGCGCCGATCGCCAGCTCGCCGACGCCATCGCCGTCGAGGTCGGGCAGCGGCGCGAGCGCGGCGCCGTACTCGCCATCGTCGACCGCGGGCGCGAGCCGCCGCAGCAGCGCGCCGTCGCGTCCCGAGAGGAGCGCCACCGATCCCGCGTCGCCCGCGGCCCAGCGCTCGCTCGCGGCGACGTCGGCGAAGCCGTCGCCTTCGACATCGCCGAAGCGCGTGCTGCCGCTGGCGAGCGGCAGGTGGACGTCCTCGCCCCAGCGGACCGCGAGCAGCTTGGCGCGTCGCGTGGAGAAGGTCAGCACGCGGCCGCGACGGCTGGGATCGGCGTAGGCCGCTTCGGGAGCGCCGACGACGAGATCCGGGACCGCGTCGCGATCGAGGTCGCGTGCGCCGACCATCGCCGCGCCGAACTGCGAGTGCGCCGGTGGAGCGATCTCGTTGCCGGGATCGAGCCGGCGGAGCAGGGCGCCCGTTCGCACGGAGTAGAGCGCGATCGAGCGTCGGTGCTGATGCGCCGGGACGCCGACGTGGTCGGTGATGGCGAGGTCGTCGCAGCCGTCGGCGTCGACGTCGCCGGCGGCGCAGAGCCCCTCGCCCATCGGCGCGCCGCCGCTGCGCCACTCGCGCAGCACGTGGCCGGTGGCGCCCGACACGGCCCATGCCCTGCTGTCGTACGGACCGGGATCGTGATCGTCGGGCACCGGCCCCGCGTCCGCCACCGCGATGTCGTCGAGGCCGTCGCCGTCCGCGTCGCCGAGCGCCGCGCAGCGCAGCAACGACTGGCTCGTCTGTTCGCCGAGCGGCAGCAGGTCGACGATGCGCAATGGCGCGAGCGTGGCGCCCGAGAGGAGCTCGAGCGTCGGTCGGGTGAAGTCGTGCCGGACGTGGGAGCTGTCGGCCTGCCACGCGATCGTCGCGACGTCGCGGCGTCCGTCGCCGTCGAGGTCGCGCAGCGTCGCGAGCCGATTGCCGTACTGAGAGTCGCCGCTCCAGCCGTGGCGGCGCGCGAGGACGCGCCCGTCGCTCGTCGCGACGATCGCGATCGTGCCGAGGAAGATCGGGTTCCAGCCGACCGACTCGCCGCTCGGCAGCGCCGTGCCCACCGCGAGCTCGGGCGAGCCATCGCCATCGATGTCACCGAGATCGACGAGCGAGCGGCCGAAGCCCGCCGCGCTCCCGTCGCCGTACAGCGTGCGCAGCAGCGTGCCATCGAGGGACGAGCGCAGTTCGACGCGGCCGGTGCCGTCGTCGGCGAGCGGCGCACCGATCGCGACTTCGGGCGCGCCGTCGCCATCGAGATCGCCGACCACCGCGACGGCCGCGCCGAACTCCGTGCCGGCCGGCCCCGCGATCTCGAGCAGCGTCGCGAGCGACCGGCCCGACAGCACGCGTACGCGCTCCTCGCCCGGCGCGCCGGCCACGATCTCGTCGACGCCGTCGCCATCGCGATCGGGCAGCCAGGCGAGGCTGGCGCCGAAGTGCGCCGAGGCGGTCGTCCCGTCGCGCGTCCAGCGCAGCGACTGCGCGATCGCGCCGGAGTCGAGGAGTGCGGCGAAGAGCGGACCGACGACCAGGCAGCAACGTCGCAAGGCGAATCCCCGAGCCGGCACGTCCCCATGTCCCCGCTTGACGCGTCCCCTTGGGCAACTGAGGTGCCGACGTCCGACGGGGGGCCGCCTCGCTCGGGTAGCGCCGCGGCGTGCGTCCGCGCGCTACGTTGTCGCGACTTCGATTCGACGGGAGATCGGCATGGTCAGCGGCAACTCATCCCTTCCGGCGGGTCGGCTGCGCATCGGCATGGTCGGCGGCGGGCCGGGCGCGTTCATCGGCGGGGTCCACCGGATCTGCCTCGCGATGGACGGGCAGTTCGCGCTGGTGGCCGGCGCGTTCAGCTCCGATCCGGCGAAGTCGCGGCAGACGGGCGCGGAGCTCGGGCTCGACCCGAAGCGCGTCTACGCGACGTGGAGCGAGATGGTCGAGGCCGAGGCGAAGCTGCCGGCCGACCAGCGGATCCACGCGCTCTCGATCGTGACGCCGAACAACGTCCACTTCGGGCCGGCGAAGGCGGCGCTCGAGCGCGGCTTCCACGTGATCTGCGACAAGCCGCTCTCGATCACGGTCGAGGAGGCCGAGGAGCTCGGGCGGCTGGCCGCGAAGTCGCAGCTGCACTTCTGCGTCACCCACAACTACACCGGCTATCCGATGGTCCGCGAGGCGCGCAACCTCGTGCGGTCGGGCGCGCTCGGGACGATCCGCAAGGTCTACGTCGAGTACCTGCAGGGCTGGCTCTCCGACAAGCTCGAGGACTCGGGCCAGAAGCAGGCGAAGTGGCGCAGCGACCCGAAGCAGTCGGGCGCGTGCGGCGCGATGGGCGACATCGGGACCCACGCGGCGAACCTGGTCGAGCACATCACCGGCTCGCGCCTCGAGTCGCTCTACGCGCGGCTGACGACGTTCGTGCCGGGGCGGCTGCTCGACGACGACGGGATGGTGCTCTTCAAGCTGGCCAACGGCGCGAACGGGACGCTCGCCGCGTCGCAGGTCTGCGTCGGCCGCGAGAACGGGCTCATGCTCCGCCTCTTCGGGACGAAGGGCGGGCTCCTGTGGGAGCAGGAGAAGCCGAACGACCTGCTCGTCTACTGGAAGGAGCGCGCGCCCGAGCTGCGCCGGCCCGGCAACGGCTGGATCGACGGCGACGCGAAGACGCTGCAGCGCATCCCGTCGGGCCATCCCGAGGGCTACCTCGAGGCGTTCGCCAGCCTCTACAAGAACTTCGCGCTCGCGATCCGCGGCGAGAAGACGATCGACGACGCCTTCCCCAAGGCGGCCGACGGGCTGGCCGGGATGAAGTTCCTGCGCGCGTGCGTGAAGAGCAACGCGGAGGACGGATGGGTCACGCTCGGCTGAGCGCGCCGCGTCAGTTGAAGGTGAACGTCGCCGGAGTCGTGTCGATCACCTTCCCGCTCGTCCCGATCGCGAAGCCGAGCACGGTCCAGACCTGGCCGGAGAGGCCGGGCGGGATCGTGCCCGCCGCCGAGTGGGCGCCGTTCGCGTCGAGCGTCGCCGCGTCGAGCGTGATGCTCACCGGCGTGCCGTCGATGTCGACGAGCAGCAGCACCATCGCGTTGCCCGGCTTGCCGCCGCGCACGAAGGCGGTCACGACGTCGTTCGGATCGGCGCTGGTCGGGCTGATCTGCAGGTAGAGGTCGTCCTGCTTCACGAGGCTCACGGCGCCGCGCGTCCCGTTCGAGACGACGTGGTCGGGCGCGGCGAGGACGACGAGCGCGCCGGGTCCGGCGCCGTCGAGCGCGGCGAGCGCGGGCGGCGCGACGGCCACCACGCTCGGCGCCAGCGGCAGCGCGAGCAGCGGCTGCAGCAGCGTCGAGGTCGCGCCCGACCAGAGGTCGACGCGCGCGCGGCCGGGCCACGTGGTGAGGAAGTCGGCGACGAGGTCGTCGTTGCCGGCCACGACGGCGCCGACGTCCTCGCCGATCTGCGCGCCCGCCTGCGCGCCGTCGATCGTCGTCAGGAGCGCCGCGTTCTTGCCCGACGCGAGCAGCAGCTGCCCTTCGTCGCCCGCGCCGACGCCGGGCGCGCCGATCAGCACCTCGGCCACGCCGTCGGCGTTGGCGTCGGGGACGGGCGCGACCGACGTGCCGAGCAGGTCGCCCGCCGCCGCGCCGCGCACGACGCGCAACTGCGCGCCGTTCTTGCCGTTCAGGAAGGCGACGCGGCCCGACTGCGCGCCGTTGAAGCCGTTGAAGGGCGCCGCGACGGCCCAGTCGACGACGTTGTCGGCGTTGATGTCGCCGAGCGTGCAGCAGGCGTAGCCGAGCTGCTCGCCGGCGAAGTTGCCCGACGACGACGCGACCAGCGCGCCGGTCGCGACGTCGAAGAACTCGACCTTGCCGCCGTCGACGCGCAGCACGTCGGCCAGCGGCGAGCCGATGGCGAGGTGGACCGCGCCCGACGGCTGCGTCGCGACCGCCAGCGCGCGGCCGTAGCCGATGTCGGCGACCGGATCGGTGAAGGCGCGGATCAACGCGCCGTCGGCGCCCGAGCGGACCTCGACGCGGCTCGGCGCGGCGGCCCGCGCCGACGCGACCGCGAAGTCGCCCTGCCCGTCGCCGTCCAAGTCGGGAAGCCGCAGCAGCGTGCCGCCGCAATCGCCGCCGCCCGCGTCGAAGCGCTGGAGCTCGTGGCCGTCGACGCCCGCCAGCACGGCGACGCCGTCGACCCAGTCGAGCCGCGTCGAGACGCCCGCCAGCACTTCCGCGATCCCGTCGCCGTCGACGTCGTCGAAGAGGCACGCGCCGCCGGTGAAGACCTCGGTGTCGACCTTCGCGGGATAGCGGCGCCGGATCGCGCCGGTCGGCAGCGAGCGCACCTGCGCCTCGCCGCACGAGCGCGGCGACGCCGGCAGCGCGCCGCCGATCAGGAGGTCGCGCGCGCCGTCGCCGTCGAGGTCCTCGGCGCCGTCGAGCGCGCGGCCGAGCTCGATCCCCGCCTGCGTGACGGTCAGCAGCGTCGCCTGCGTCGCGCCCGAGAGGACCAGCAGCGTGCCGATCGCGTCGCCCGTCTTGCCGACCGCGAAGTCGCCGAAGCCGTCGCCGTCGACGTCGCCGACGCCGCCGCACGACGCGGCGCCCTTGTCGTCGTTGTCGAGCGCCTCGAAGAGGCGTCCGGCGGTCGCGGGCGAGTAGCCGACGTAGAGGTTGGTGAAGCCGAGCGGCCCATCGCCCGCCGCCGCCACGACGACGTCGCGGACGCCGTCGCCGTCGAGGTCGTCGGCCAGGCGCGCCGCGCCCGACACGACCGACGCGGTCGGCTTGCCGATCGTGTCGTACATCAGCTGCGCGCCGGTGGCGCTCGAGAAGACGCGGATCCCGAGGGTCGTCGGTCCGATGCCCTCGATCTCGCCGACCAGGAAGTCGTCGCGACCGTCGCCGTCGAAGTCGCCCGCGTCGGCGATCAGCGCGCCGAGCCGCGCCTGCTCGACCGGCGCCGTGCGGCGGAAGAGGAGGGCGCCCGTCTTGCCCGAGCGCAGCTCGACCAGGCCGAAGCTGCGCGGCGACGCGACGATGTCGTCGGGCGCGCCGATCACGAAGTCGGGCACCGCGTCGCCGTCGACGTCGCCGAGGCTCGCGACCGAGTGGCCGTAGCCGGCGCGCAGCGAGCCGCCGCGCAGCGTCTGCAGCAGCGACGCGTCGGCGCCCGAGACGACGAACGCGGCGCCGTCGTCGGCGCTGTCGCTCGGATCGCCGACCAGCAGGTCGGGCGTGCCGTCGCCGTCGAAGTCGCCGGCGGCGGACAGCGCGAAGCCGAAGAGCGGGCCGCCGATGCCGGTGATCTCCTTCACCTGTGAGAGCGTCGCGCCCGAGTGGATGCGGACCGCGCCGAAGTGGGCGTTGGGGCGCGCGTTCGCGACGACGGCTCCGTGCGCGAAATCGCCGACGCCGTCGCCGTTCCAGTCGCCGACGAAGGCGAGCGCGCCGCCGAGGAACTCGGTGCGGTCGTTGCCGACGCGGGTCCAGCGGACCTGCTGGGCGGCGGCGACGTCCGTTCCCGCCACGAGCGCCAGCGCGACCAAGGGCAGGGATCGACGCATGGGCAGACTCCCTCGCTACGTCCGATCGGGGGCGGCGGGGCGTGACGGTAGCCGTCCGATCGCGGTCGCGCAGGGAGCTCGAACGAGGCGGGCCGCCGGCGCTCGCGAGAGCGGCCGGCGGCCCGGGGGAATCAGCGGACTCGTGACGGAACTCTTCACGGACGCGGCGCGCGGTCGCGCCGCCAAGTCGCTCCGTCGCTCAGTTGAACGTGAAGGTCGCGGGGGTGGTGTCGATCACCTTGCCGCTCACGCCGATGGCGAAGCCCATCACCGTCCAGACCTGGCCGGAGAGGCCAGGCGGGATCGTGCCCGCCGCCGAGTGGGCGCCGTTCGCGTCGAACGTCGCGGCGTCGAGCGTCACGCTCACCGGCGTGCCGTCGATGTCGATCAGCAGCAGCACCAGCGCGGCGCCCGGCTTGCCGCCGCGCATGAACGCGGTCACGACGTCGTTCGGCAGCCCGCTCGTCGGGCTCACCTGCAGGTAGACGTCGTCGAGCTTCACGAGGCTCACCGCGCCGGCGGCCGTGCCGCCGGTCTTGTCGTCGGTCGCGCCCAGCACCAGCAGCGCGCCCGGCTTGTTGCCGATCAGGCCGGCCAGCGCGGCGGGGGCGACCCCCAGCGAGCGCGGCACCACCGGCAGCCCGATCATCGGCTGCATCAGGTTGGCGGTCGCGCCGGTGAAGAGGTCGACGCGCTTGCGGCCGGCCCACGTCGTGAGGAAGTCGGTCACGGCGTCCTCGTTGCCGGTCGCGACGCTCTCGACGTCCTCGCCGATGATCGCGCCCGCGGTCGCGCCGTTGACCGTCTTCAGGATCGCCGCCGTCTTGCCCGACGCGAGCAGCAGCTGCCCCTCGTCGTTCGCGCCGACGCCCGGCGCGCCGATCAGCACCTCGTTCACGCCGTCGGCGTTGGCGTCGGCGACCGTCGCGACCGACATGCCGAGCTTGTCGCCCGCCGCGACGCCGCGCACCGCGCGGATCTGGCCGCCGTTCGTGCCGTTGATCATCGCGATGCGCCCGGCCTGCACGCCGTTCACGCCGTTGAAGGGCGCGCCGACGGCCCAGTCGCCCTTGCCGTCGGCGTTGATGTCGCCGAGGAAGGAGACCGTGGCGCCGAACTGCTCGCCGGCGAAGTTGCCGCCAGCCGAGCAGACGAGCGCGCCGGTCATGACGTCGAAGACCTCGAACTTGCCGCCGTCGGTGCGCAGCAGGTCGGAGAGCGGCGTGCCGATGCCGAGGTGGATGGCGCCGCTCGCCTGCGTGCCGACCGCGAGGGCGCGGCCGAAGGCGGTCTCCTTCACCGAGTCGGTGAAGGTCCGGATCACCGCGCCGTCGAGGCCCGAGCGGATCTCCACGGTGCCGGCGACGCCGGTGAGGAGGGCCGACGCGACCGCGAAGTCGCCCAGCCCGTCGCCGTTCACGTCGGGCAGCCGCAGCAGCGTGCCGCCGACGTCGTTGGCGCCGGCCGCGAAGCGCTTGAGCTCGTGGCCGTCGACGCCCGCCAGCACCGCGACGCCGTCGCCGCGGTCGAGACGCGTCGAGACGCCGGCCAGCACCTCGGCGATGCCGTCGCCGTCGATGTCGTCGAAGAGGCACGCGCCGCCGTGCAGCGTGTTGGTCGCGAGCGTCGCGCCGTGGCGACGGCGGACCGTGCCGCTCGGCAGCGTGCGGACCTGCGCCTCGCCGCTCGACATCGCGGTCGACGCGCCGGAGCAGCCGATGATGAGGTCGTTCACGCCGTCGTTGTCGATGTCGGCGCGCGCGTCGACCGCGGCGCCGAGGCCGAGGCCCTGGTTCTGCTGGAGCTCGAGCAGCTTCGCGCGCGTGGCGCCCGAGTAGACGGTGAAGGCGCCGAGGCCGTTGCCCGGCCGGCCGATCACGAAGTCGTCGATGCCGTCGCCGTCGACGTCGCCCGCGGTGCTGCAGCTGCGCGCCGCGTCGTCGCCGACGGGGCCGGTGAAGTTGAAGAGCTCCGCCGACGTCCCCGACGAGATGCCGGTGACGACGTTGAGCACGACGCCGAACGGGCCGAGCGCGTTCGCGACCACGAGGAGGTCGTCCGCGCCGTCGTTGTCGAGGTCGCCGACCAAGCGCGCGAGGCCGCCGGTGATCTGCTCGTTCTTGCCGATCGTCTTCACGAGGAGCTGCGCGCGCGTGGCGCCGGAGTAGACGCGGACCGTGAGCAGCGGCGGCTGCAGGCCGTCGATCTCGCCGACCAGCAGGTCGCTGACCGAGTCGTGGTCGAAGTCGCCGGCGTTCGCGACGATCGCGCCCGTGTTCTGCGGGTCGCCGAAGCCGGTGCGGCTGAAGAGGACGGCGCCCGTCTTGCCCGAGCGCATCTCGACGAGGCCGAAGGAGAGCGGCGCCGAGACGCGGTTCTCGGGCGAGCCGAAGGCGTAGTCAGGCGTGCCGTCGCCGTCGACGTCGCCGAGGGTCGCGATCGTCGTGGCGTAGCCGCTGCGCAGCGAGCCGCCGCGGAAGGTGGCCAGCACCGACTGGTCGGTGCCGGAGACGACGAAGGCGGCGCCGTCGTCGTTGTTGTCGCTCGGGTCGCCGACCAGCAGGTCGAGGGTCCCGTCGCCGTCGAAGTCGCCGGCGCTGTCGAGCGTGGTGCCGAAGAGCGGGCCGCCGATCCCGGTGATCTCCTTCACGAAGTTGAGCGTCGCGCCCGCGTAGATGCGGACGGCGCCCTGGTGGGGGTTGGGGCGCGCGTTCGCGACGGGCGCGCCGACGGCGAAGTCGGCGACACCGTCGCCGTTCCAGTCGTCGACGTAGCTGACCGCGCCGCCGAAGCGCTCGATGCGGTCCGACCCGAAGCGGGTCCACGAGACCGTCTGCGCGGGGAGCGCGGCGGCGGTCAGCGACGCCAGCGCGGTGAAGGTCGTGAGACGGGAAAGCGGGTGGCCGAACATGGTGCCTCCTCCTAGCGGTCGTTCTTGCACTCGACCCGGGGGGATCGTGCGGGGGTTCTTCGGGGACTTCCTGGCTGCGAGCGGGGGGGCTGAAGGTAGCGGGCGCGGTCGATTTGCGCAGCACCTTGCACCACGATGCAGTGCGAAGTCAGCCCGCGCGTGTAGCGACCATGAAGCGTCGACGTGACGCCGACGCGACCAAACAACAGCGCCGGAGGCCGCGGCGAGCGAGTGGGGGAACTCGCCGCGACCCCCAGCGCCAGGGGTGGGCCTGCGCGCAGGGCGCAGGTTGCGGCGCACCAGCCAGGATCGGCGCGACCGCGTAGGGCAACAGCCCGCTTCGTCCAGTGGCGGCCGCACTTGAAGCGGCCGTAACGCGCGCGCGAACGGAAGAGCGTTCCGCTCAGCGCGCCAGCGTGTCGATCACGCGCTCGATCGCGCGCTCGCAGACGGGACAGAAGGCGGTCGGGTTGCGCGTGAACATGATGCAGTCGACGCTCGGCCGGAAGAGGCGCGTCGGCTCGTAGGCGCCGCCGCGGAACGCGCCGACTTTGCCGAGGAACGGCTCCTTCGCGAGCTGCGCGCCGCCCGACGCCTTGATCTCGCGCATCAGCACCTCGTTGGTCGCGTCGTCGGCGTTCGCGGCCAGCGCCTCGGCGCGCCGCTTCTGGTAGGCGACGTCGAGCGCGTCGTAGGCCGCCTGGTCCCACGGCGTCGGCAGCGGCGTCCCGGCGACGACGAGGTCGCGCCACTTGAGCTTCGCGGGATCGAGCAGCGCCGTGACGTTCGGCTCCCACGGCTCGCAGCCGGCCGGCGTGAACTCCTCGTACGCCACCTGCGACGAGTAGTACTCGTCGGCGAGGCCGCCGAAGCTGTGGCCGAACTCGTGGACGAAGACGTAGGCGGCGACCTCGGTGTCGGCGGCGCAGGTGGCCCAGAGGTTGTAGATCCCGCCGCCGCCGTACTTGCGCGTGTTGGCCAGCAGGATCAGCGCGTCGTAGGGCGCCTGCGCGGCGATCTCGCGCAGCTCGCGGTCGGCGAACGTCAGCATGTAGCGGTCGAGGTCGAAGGCGTTGAACTGAAGGCGCAGCGGCGTGTCGACGAAGGTGGCGCGCCGCGGGTCGGTGATGCCGGGCTGCGGCGCGGGCACCATCAGCGCGCGCACGTTGAAGTCGTCCTTGCGGCGCTTGAACGGCTCGGTCGCGAAGAGCGCGGCGGTCAGGCGGTGGACGTCGTCGAGGAAGTCGTCGCGCTGCCGTCCCGCCCAGCCGTCGCCGACGATCAGCAGGTCGACCTTCTCCGCGCTCGGCCCCTTCACGTCGAGCGGCGTCACGCCGCAGCGCGCCGTGATCGGCGAGCGGTCGACGAAGCGCCCGGCCGGGTCGCACTCGCCGCGCCAGAGCTCCTTCCACGAGAGGTCGTCGGCCCGCTTCTCGAGCGCGAGCGTGACGGGAGCCTTCGGCTCGGGGAAGCGCTGCGACTCGCCGAACGAGCGCCACTGCCTCTTCGCCTCGCCCGTCGTCTCCCACTCGCCGTAGATGCTGCAGAAGCCGCGCGACCAGAGGCGCGCGCCGTCCTTCGCGTCGCGCACGACGAAGCGGTACTTGCCGTAGCCGAGCGCGTCGTCGTCGAGGCGCGTGCGCGACCCGGCCCACTCGTTCTCGAGGCGGAAGCCGTCCGGAGCGATCTGCTCGTGCGTCGCGTCGCCGCAGTGGTGGTAGTCGAAGCGGAGCGTGCGGCCGGTGAAGCGCGCGTCGAAGGCGTCGCCCTGCTGCGGCAGCGCGGACGCGACGAGGGCGGCGAGGAGGGAGAGCATGGCGCGCCCTTATAAGGGCACCGATGACGCTCGAACTTCCGGCGGCCGCGACGACCGCGCCCGTCCGCTGTCCCCACTTCGGCCCCTGCGGCGGCTGCACGTCGCTCGACATCCGCTACGCCGAGGAGGCGCGCGCGAAGGAGGAGAAGCTCCGCACCGCCTTCTCGCGCCATCCCGAGCTCGCGCGGGCGCCGCTGCTGCCGATCGTCGGCGCCGACGAGCCGCTGCTCTATCGCAACTCGATCAAGGTGCCGTTCGGCTGGTCGGCGAAGGGGCCGGTCGCCGGCTTCTACGCGCGCCGCTCGCACCGGATCGTCGACCTCTCGACCTGCCTCATCCAGCAGCCGAAGCTGACCGAGCTCCTGCTGGCGGCGAAGGAGATCGTCGGCGAGCTCAAGATCGCGATCCACGACGCGCGCACCGGCCGCGGCATCCTGCGCCACTTCGTCGCGCGCCAGGCCGAGGGCACCGGCGAGCTGCTGGCGGGACTCGTCGTGCAGGCGCAGGGCTACGGCAAGATCCGCGGCCTCGCGCTCAAGCTGATGGAGCGGTTCGGCGCGCACGGGCTCGTCGGCGTCGTCCAGAACATCCACGCCGACGACGAGGACCACGCGGTGCTGGGGCCGGAGACGCTGCCGCTGGCGGGCCGCGCGTGGCTGAACGAGGTGAGCGACGGCCTGAAGATGCGCACGTCGCTGCAGTCGTTCATGCAGGTGAACTCGGCGCAGGCGCAGCGGCTCTACACCGAGGTGCTGCGTTTCCTCGACGGGAACTTCTCCGCGCAGGACGTGCCCGACTTGGCGGGGCGGCGGATCGTCGACCTCTTCTGCGGCGTCGGGCCGATCGCGTTGCGCGTCGCGCGCGCGGGCGCGCAGGTCGACGGCGTCGAGTACGGCGAGCACGCGGTGAAGGCGGCGCGCTGGGCGGCGCGCGCCAACGGCCTCGAGACGAAGGCGAAGTTCCACGTCGGCGACGCGGCGCAGCACCTCGAGAAGCTGGCGGCGCACGGGGCGATCGACGCGGTCGTCGTCGATCCGCCGCGCCGCGGGCTGAACGCCCACCTGATCAAGGCGCTCCTCGCGAGCCCGGCCAAGCAGCTCGTCTACGTCGCGTGCGACCCGTTCACCTTCGCGCGCGACCTCGCCGCGCTGACGAAGGGGTTCGAGCTCGCGGCCGTGCGCCCGATCGACCTCTTCCCGCGCACGCTCCATCTCGAGGCGGTGGCGCTGCTGCGGCGGCCGTGAGCGGCGCGGTCGACGTCGTCGTCGCGGGCGCGGGGCCGGCCGGTCTCGCGGCGGCGATCGGCGCGGCGCGGCGCGGGCGGCGCGTCGTGCTGCTCGACCAGGCGGCGCGGCCGGGCGTGAAGATCCTGATCAGCGGCGGCAACCGCTGCAACCTGACGCACGACTGCGACGCGGCGGAGATCGCGCGGGCGTTCGGGCGCGCGGGTGGGCGTTTCCTCGGCCACGCGCTGCGCGAGCTCGGGCCGCGCGAGCTCAAGGCGTGGATCGAGTCGCTCGGCGTCCCGACCAAGGTCGAGCCCGGCGGCAAGGTCTTCCCCGTCTCCGACCGCGCCAACGACGTCCGCGACGCGCTCGAGCGCGAGCTCCGCCGCGCCGGCGTCGCCTTCGCCGGCGGCGCTGCCGTCACGAAGGTCGAGCGGAGCGGCGGCGCGAGCGACGCCGGCGGCTTCGTCGTGACCAGCGCGCGCGGAACGTTCGCCGCGCCGCGCGTCGTCCTCGCGCTCGGAGGCCGGAGCTACCCGAAGGTCGGCACCAAGGGCGACGGCTACGCGATCGCCCGCTCCCTCGGCCACGACGTCGGCACCACCACTCCCGCGCTCGTCCCGCTGATCGCCGACGCCGCCTGGCTGCGCGCGCTGTCGGGCGTGACGCTGCCCGAGGTGGCGCTCTCTCTCGCGCCGGATCCGGGCGATTCGTTCCCGCATCAGTACGACCAAGTGGGCGTACCGATGCGGGAACGAATCGCCCGCGAAAAGCGCCCACTCGCCCGCGGCGCCCTCCTCTTCACGCACTTCGGCCTCTCCGGTCCCGCGCCGATGAACCTCGGCGGCGACATCGCGCAGCGCCTCGCGAGCGGCGCCGCGACCGTCGAGCTGCGCATCGACTTCCTGCCCGCGACCAAGCGCGCCGCGCTCGAGCAGCAGCTCGCCGCGCGCGTCGCGGCCGGCGACGCGCGCCACGTCGCGACCGCGCTGGCCGAGCTCGTCCCCCGGCGCCTCGCCGAAGCGCTCCTCGTGAACGCGTCCATCGCACCGCAGATGCCGCTGAAGCAGCTCGGCGCCGCCGCGCGCGCCCGCCTGCAGGACGCGCTCTTCGCGACGCGCGTCGCGATCGCGGCGACGCGCGGCTTCGACTTCGCCGAGGTCACGCGCGGCGGCGTCGCGCTGGACGAGGTCGACCCCGCGACGATGCAATCGCGCCGCGTCCCCGGCCTCTTCCTCTGCGGCGAGCTCCTCGACCTCGACGGCCCGATCGGCGGCTACAACTTCACCGCCGCCTTCGCGACCGGCGCGCTGGCGGGACGGAGCGCGGCGGAGAAGTAGCGCCCGCGATCGCGGATCCTCCGGTTCGCAGGATCGATCCCATGCCGATCTCGCCCGTCCTTCCCCGACCGGTGGCGTGGCTCGCGCTCGCCCTCGCCGCGCCTGCGGTCGTGCGCGCCGACGCGCGCGACGAGGTCGGCGCTGCCGTCCCGCTGCCCGCCGCCGTCGACCTGCGCGCCGATCTCGGGCGGATGGGACTGCCGCCGCGCGGGCAGGGTGCGCGCGGCACCTGCTCGATCTTCACGACGTGCGCGGCGCTCGAGGTCGCGCTGGCGAAGGCGAGCGGCCGGCCGGCGCGCCTGAGCCCCGAGTTCCTCAACTGGGCGGCGAGCCAGTCGTGCGGCCACCCGTCCGACGGGAACTTCTTCCACCACGCGCTCGCCGGCTACGAGCGCTTCGGCCTCTGCGACGACGGCGCGATGGCCTACCAGCCGGGCTACGACGCCGCGCTCGCGCCGTCGGCAGAGGCGATCGCCGACGCGGTGCGGCGGCGCGACGCCGCGCGCGACGCGATCGCGGTCCGCTGGATCGTGCCGTGGGAGTCGAGCCGCTTCGGCGTCGCCGAGGCGCCGTTCCGCGAGATCCTCGCGACGCTCGCGCGCGGCTTCCCGGTCGCCGCGGGTTCGGCGCACAGCCGGCTCCTCGTCGGCTACCGCATCGACGCGGCGCAGCCGGGCGGCGGCGCGTTCGTCACGCTCGACTCGGCGCTCGCGCGCTTCGACGAGGTGACCTTCGACTACGTGAAGCGCGAGGTGGCCGACGTCTTCTGGGTCGAGACGCTGCCGTCCGGCGCCGCGCCGCGCGAGGTCGTCGTCGCCGACCGGGGCCGCAGCGCGTGCACGATCGTCGTGCCCGCGACGCGCGACGCGGCGATCGACCACGCGGCGCGCGAGCTCGCGACGTGGCTGCGCGCGGTCGGCGGCGTCGAGCTGCCGATCGTCGAGGAGGGGCGCGAGGGCGAGGGGCCGGCGCTGCGGCTCGGAGCGGGCGCGGCGGCTCGTGCGCACGGGCTGGACGAGGCGGCCGCGGCGCTGGGGCCGGACGGCGTGCTCCTGCGCACGATCGGCGACGACCTCTTCCTGCTCGGCGGCGCGCGCGGTCGCCTCTACGCCGTCTATGAGCTGCTCGAGCGCTTCCTCGGCTGCCGCTTCCTCGCGCGCGACGCGAACGTGGCGCCCGCGCGCGAGGTCGTCGCGCTGCCGCCGATCGACCACGCCTACGCGCCGCCCTTCCGCTACCGCGAGGTGCTGGCGTTCGATTCCGGCGACGGCGTGACGGCGGCGCGGCTGCGGCTGGACGGCGGCAACACGAACCAGTGCCTCGGCCGGCCGAACGGCGCGGGCGAGGTCGTGCCCGGCGTCGTGATCTGCCCCTTCGTCCACTCGGCCGAGTCGATCCTCCCGAGCGGCGAGCACTTCGCGTCCCACCCCGACTGGTACGGCCTCGTCGGCGGAAAGCGCCACGGCGCGCCGATCGGCGGGCAGCCGTGCTGGACGAATCCCGAGGTGCAGCAGCGCTGCGTCGAGTGGATCGTCGACTGGCTCGCGCGCCATCCCGGGATCGAGTGCGTCGATCTCTCGCAGAACGACGCTTATCCCGGATCGAGCGGCGCGTGCGAGTGCGAGCGCTGCGCCGCCGTCGTGCGCGAGGAGGGGTCGCAGCACGGCCCGATCCTGCGCTGCGTGAACGCGGTCGCGGCGGCGGTCGCGGAGCGCTTCCCCGGCAAGTCGCTCGAGACGATCGCCTACCAGCACACGCTCGCGACGCCCAAGGTCACGCGACCGCGCGACGACGTCGTGATCCGCCTCTGCCAGCACGCCTGCTACTTCCACGGGATCGACTGCCCCGCGATCGGCGGCGAATACCGCGACGCGCTGCGCGACTGGCGTGCGGCGGCGAAGTCGGTCTGGGTCTGGCACTACGGCGTCAACTTCTGGAACTACCTGGCGCCCAATCCCAACCTCGCCGCGCTGGCCGCCGACCTGAAGCGGTACGCGCGCGACGGCATCGACGGCGTGATGGTGCAGTGCGACCTCCAGAGCCCCGGCGGCGAGCTGGCCGAGCTGCGCGCCTACCTCTGCGCGCAGCTGCTCTGGGATCCGTCGCGCGACCCGCTCGCGATCCGCCGCGACTTCTGCGCCGGCTGCTACGGCGACGCCGCGGACGACGTGCTCGCCTTCCTCGCGCGGATGGACGCGTGGGGCGCCGCGACCCCGTTCCACCTCCCGATGAACGGCTGGAACGCGATCGAGGTGACGCCGCCCGAGGTCGTCGCCGACGCGACCGCGCAGCTCGAGCGCGGCCTCGCGAAGTGCAGCGACGCGGCGGTGCGCAACCGGATCGAGAAGCTGCTGCTGCCGTTCTGGCTGCTGCAGCTCTCCGCGCCGGAGCGCCATGCCCTCGCGCTCGACGCCGGCGCCCCGCTGCTGGCGCGCGCGCGCCGCGTGATCGAGGCGAACGGAATCACGACGCTGTCGGAAGGCCCGCCGAACGCCGCCGCCGTCCTCGCGCAGCTCGAGCAGCGGTGGGGGCGCGTCGCCGGCGGATGAGCGGCGCGCCGCGATGCACTGCCCCGACTGCCGCCAGCCGCTCGCGCGCACGCGCCATCCGGGCGACGTGCAGTGGGCGTGCGTCGCTTGCCGGCGACGGCTGGTGGCCGACGCGACGCTCGAGGTGCTGCTGACCGACGAGGCCGCCGCGGCCTTCATCGCGGCGCGGCAGGGCGCGGAGAAGCAGGGTCCGCGGCCCTGCCCGAGCTGCCGCCATCGGATGGCCGCGCTCGCGCTCGAGCTGCCGTGCGCGCGCCTCGTCGTCGACCACTGCGGTCGCTGCCGCACGACCTGGTTCGACCGCGGCGAGTTCGAGCGACTGCCCAAGGAGGCGGCGGCGAGCGACGGCGCGTTCGCCGGCGACGGAGTGGCCGTCGTCCGCGCGTCGCCGGCTCGCGACGAGCACGTGCTCGCGCGAGCTGACGGACGCCTCGCGCCCGACGACGAGGAGTTCCGGCGGCCGTTGTGCTGGTTCACGCCGCTCGCGCTGACCGGGATGGCGGTCTCCTTCCTCGGCATGATCTGGGCCACCAATCCGCGTCGGCGCTGGCGACGTCCGGGCGAGCCTCTCGCGTTCCACCCGATCTCCGACTGGTCGTGGTCGACCGACTCGTCGTGGATCGCGCAGCTCCTCGACGTGCCGGCGCTGCTGGTCCACAGCGGCCTCCTGATGACGTTCGTCGTGGCCGGCGCGTTCGCGCTCGGCGGCTTCGCTCTCGAGCGGCGCGTCGGCGGCTGGCGGACGCTCCTCCTCGCGCTGCTCGCCAACGGCGTCGGCCGCCTGCTCCACCTCGCGACCTTCGGTCCCGGCGAGCCGATCCCGTCGGGCGGCGGCGCTGCGGTCACGGCGATCGTCGCGTCGCTCGCGGTGATCGCGCCGTGGTCGTCGCTCGGCAACGTCTCGCAGGAGATCGGCGAGTGGGGACGCGGCGTCCTCGGTCCGCTGCTCGCGATGTCGCCGAGAACCATCCGATCGACGCTGCCTGCGCCGCTCCCGCAGCGCCCGCCGCCGCCTCTCGTTCCCGCCGACCCGCCGCGCGGCCTCGCGCGCGTCCCGCTGAGAGCGCTGCTGCCGGCGTGGCTGCTCGCCGACTTCACGCTCGGCCGCCTCGCGATCCCGCTGCGCGACGACATCCTCTTCCAGCCCACCTCCGCGATGCAGCACGTCGCCGGCGCGCTCCTCGGCCTCCTCTTCGGCGGCTGGTGGCGCGCGTTCACGCTGCGCCATCCGGCGGCGGCGCGGCGGAGCGCGGACCGATGAAGTGCCCCGCATGCGACGCGAACCTGGAGCGCGCGAAGTGGCAGGGCGACGTCGCGTTCGAGTGTCGCCGCTGCGGCGGGTTCGCCGTGCCGGTCGCGACGCTGCAGCGCGCCGTGCAGCCCGGCTTCTTCGCGGCGCTGCAGCGGGCGGCGTCCGAGAGCGTCGCCGGCCCCGCCGTCGCCTGCCCCGCTTGCCGGCGCCAGACGCGCCGCCTCTTCGTGCCTTCGAACGCGTTGCGGATCGAGCTCGAGCTCTGCCGCTGGTGCCGCCTCGTCTGGTTCGACCCGGCCGAGCTGCAGCAGGTGCCGACGCGGCCGCGCGCCGCGTTCGAGGGCGACGCCGCCGCTGCGGCCCGCCGCCTGATCGCGATCGAGCAGGTGCGCGCCGAGACGGAGCGATCGCGGAGCACGCTCGACTTCGATCCGGGTCGCCTCTCGCTCGGGCAACAGCTCCTGGTCATCTTCGGCTTCCCCGTCGAGGAGACGTCGCTCCCGCGCGAACGTCTCCCCGTGCTGACGTGGAGCGTCGCCGCCGTGCTGGTCGTCGCGTGGCTGGCGACGCTCGACGATCCGCGGAGCGCGATCGAGCGCTTCGGATTCGTGCCCGCGGAGCCGTGGCGCGCGGGCGGGCTCACGCTGTTCACGAGCTTCTTCGTCCACGCCGGTTTCTTCCACCTGCTCGGCAACTTCTGGTTCCTGCTCCTGGCGGGCGACGACGTCGAGGAGCGGCTCGGTCGCTGGCGCTGGGTCGCGCTGCTGGCCGCGTCGACGTTGGCAGGCGACCTGTTGCACGCGCTCTTCGAGGCGCGCGACGAGTTGCCTTCGGTCGGCGCCAGCGGCGGGATCGCGGGCCTGCTCGCCTGCTACGCGGTGCTCTGGCCGGATCGGCGCATCGTCCTCCACCTGCCGAGGCTCTGGCGCTTCGGCTACTGGTGGCGCAGGCGGGACGATTGGTACGGGAGGTACTTCACTCTTTCCGCCGGATGGCTCTTCGCGCTCTGGGCCGTCATGCAATGCGGACTGGCGTGGCTCCAGACGTACGGCACTGGTTCGATCTCCGGCCTCGCCCACCTCGGCGGAGCCGCTGTCGGTCTCGCGGCTGGGGCGCTGGTGCGGCAGGCAGCGAACGCGCGAGGCGACGGCCCGTCGCGCTGATCCGCGCTGATCAGAAGAGCCGTCCCGCCAGCGTCGGGATCGCCTGCTCGACGCGCAGCAGGCGCGGGCCGAGCGAGACGGGCGTGAAGCCGTGCTTCTCGAAGAGCGCGACCTCCTCCTCGAGGAAGCCCCCTTCGGGTCCGAGCGCGAGCGTGACGGCGCCGGCGACCTTGCGCGGACACGGCGTCGTCGCCGACGGATGGGCGACGAGGCGCGTCGTGCCCTCGGCCAGCGCGTCGAGGCGGTCGCGCGCGAACGGGACGAGGAGGCGCTCGACGTCGATCGCGGGCGCGATCGTGTCGACGCCCTGCTCGAGGCCCAACAGCAGCTGCTCGCGCAGCGCAGCGGGCGCCAGCGACGGGCTGCGCCAGTAGCTCTTCTCGACGCGCCACGAGTTCATCAGCACGACGCGCTCGACGCCGAGCGTCGCGCTCATCTGCACCACGCGGCGCAACGTCTTCGGCCGCGGCAGCGAGAGGAGGAGCGTGAACGGCAGCTTGGCGGGCGGCGGCTCCGCGAGACGGACGCTCAGCTGCGCCTCGTCCTCCGCGATCGACTCGACGACGCCGGTCCCGATGCAGCCGTCGAGCTGGCCGACGCGCAGTTCGCGGCCGACGGTGGCGCGATGGACGCGGCGGAGGTGGTCGACGCGCCGGCCGCGCAGCCGCACGTGGCGCGCGTCGCCGGCCGCCGCGCCGTCGCGGGGGAGGAAGTCGGCCGCCTCGAGCAGGATCAGGTTCATCGTCGCTTCGCCTCGTCCCGCCGCGCGCGCGGCCTAGCGACCCCCGACCTGCAGCCGCAACGACTTCACCGCGACGGCCGCCTCGCTGCCAGCGGGCGGCACGATCACCTCGATCAACCGGCCGAACTCGTCGTCGGGCAGTTGCTCGCCGTTCGCGTTCGTCGTCGTGCCTTCGAGCGTCCCGCCGAGCGCGCGCACCAGCGCCGGGATCGTGTTGCTGTGGCCGGCGACGACGACGGTCGAGCCCGCCGGCAGCGCCTTCAGCTGCTTCGCCAAGCCGGCGACGTCGGACGCGCCCGCCACCGCGACCTGCTTGCCGCACTTCTCGGCGAGCGGCGCCAGCGTCTGCTGCGTGCGCGCGAACTCGCTGGCGAAGAGATGGGTCACGCCGGCGTCGCCGAGCAGCTCGGCCAACGCGCGCGCGCGCGCGGTACCCGTGTCGGTCAACGGCGGGTCCTTCGGCGGCGCAGCGGCCTTCTCCGCATGGCGCAGCAAGAAGAGGACGGTCGGCTCGCGCGTCTCGGCGGCGCCGCGGGGCGCGCGCGTCGCCGCGAGCAGCAGCAACGCCGCGACGCCGACGACGAGAAAACGGTTCATGTGGTGCATGGTCGCTCCGGTTCCTCCGTGGTTCCTGCGCGCGCGAGCGCGTTGCGCCCGTCGCGGCCGCTTCTTGTAACTCCTAGGCGTTGCCCGTTTTCCGCCAGGGGGGTACAAACGCGAACTCTCCGTCCCTCCAGCCACGAGGAAGTACCCGATGCGCTTCTCGTCCGGTCTCCTGGTCGCGGCGTCGGCTGCGACCGCTGCGGCGCAGAGCGGTCCTGCGCCGACGATCGAGCTGGTCGGCCAGCACGGAACGCCGATCTCCACGTACGAAGTCGGCGACACGCTCGCCATCACGGTCGATGGCGTCACGCCGCGCGCGGCCTACGACGTGCGCCTCGTCGACGACCTCGGCGCCGAGCAAGGCTTCGCCCGCGCGACCGCCAACCTCGCGGGCCAGATCGAGCCCGAGGTGCTCTGGTGGGAGTCGGGCGTCACCGGTCCCGACCCCGACGGCCGCGGCCACGGCGGCTGGGGCTTCGCCGATTGGGCCGCCGCCGAGAGCTACCTCGCCGGCCGCACGCTGACGATCGAAGTGCGCCATGCCGATCCGCTCCACCCCGGCGCCGGTCCGATGGCGGCGTCGCGCGTCGTGCCGTTGGTCGCCACGCGTCAGACGCCGCACTTCTGGTTCAGTGACGCGGGCGGCCGCTACCGCACCAGCTTCGAGGCGAACGCCGAGGGGATCTGGGTCAGCGGCGACCACCTCCCGGCCGGCGCGACGGTCGACCTCTATGTCGTCGCCGATCGCACCGAGTGGGAGGTCGGCGATCCGATCGTCGACGTCACCGGCTTCAACGGCGTCGTCCACAAGGAGCGCCTCCTCCTCGCGCCCGGCTCGACGAGCTTCTCGCTCGCAGTCTGGCCGGCGGTCTACCAGCGCACCGGCTGCTTCGACCTCGTCGCGCGCATCAACGATCCGAAGAACCTGACGACGACGACGCTGCTCGCCGGCGACGTGCTGGCGCACGGCTGGGAGCAGGGGCTCGTCGTCGAGCCGCCGCCGCCCGCGGTCGCGCCCGCGTCGATCCGCGACCTCGACGTCGATCTCACCGGGCGGCGCACGACGTCGAACCGCTTCCCCGGCTTCCGCCGGCAGAACGTCTTCGTCCGCCACAACTCGGTCTACGTGAACCTCGACCCGAGCGACATCCCGCCGAACCATCCCAAGCCGAAGACGGCGGCGATCTACGTCGTGAAGCCGCGCAGCGCGGCGGGCTGGGCCGCGATGTCGCGCCTCTCCGACCTGACCGAGACCGTCGAGATCCGCAACGTGAAGCCGGGCACGGTCGCGGCCGGCATCTTCCTCGCGTGGACCGACCCGAATCCGGTCGACGAGACCAGCCGCTACGACGTCGTCCTCGACTTCCGCAACTCGAACTCGCCCTACCCGCCGACCGGTGGCGCGCCGGGTGCGCCGCCGCCGGGCAGCTCGACCAACGCGGGGTACGACGGCTTCTACGACAAGGGGCTCGACGCGCTCGACGCGCTGCACGCGGACGGTCTGACGATCGTCCACGATCCGGCCGAGTTCGGGCCCTACCCGATCGGGCGGACGCAGTACGACTTCATCGACGCGTACGACATCCCGTACGGCGGCTTCAAGGACCAGAACGTCGACGTGCGCGCGGTCGTCGCCTATCCGGGCGCGTCGGCCGGCGCCGACGTGCCGGTCTTCGGGTCGACCGAACGCTTCCCGATGATCTTCATCCTCCACGGCAACCACAACGTCTGCTTGAGCGGCGGTTGCACCTGCAGCAGCAACCGCATCCCGAACCACAAGGGCTACGACTACCTGCTCGACCTCTGGGCGAGCCACGGCTTCGTCGCGGTCTCGATCGACGGCTACGACATCACCGGCTGCCCGACGGACCGCTTCATCGAGCGCGGCGCGCTGATGCTGGAGCACCAGCGCTACTGGACCGAGTGGGACGATCCGGCGATCCCCGACGCGACCTACTCCGGCCGTTTCTGGAACCGGCTCAACCTCCACAAGGTCGGCTACGCCGGCCACTCGCGCGGCGGCGAGGGCGTCGCGGCGGCGGTGCAGATCAACCGCGACCTCGCGCTCGGCTACGACATCACGGCCGCGCTGCTGATCGCGCCGACCGACTACAACTGGAACGCGCCGCCGGGCGGCGGGCCGACCGAGTTCGTCATCGCCGACACGCCCGTCTTCAACATCATGGGGACGAGCGACGGCGACGTGATCGACCTCGACGGCGCGCAGCTCTACGACCGCGCGGGACCGGCCGGCCTGCGCGCCGACAAGTCGCAGGCGGTCGTCTACGGCGCCGACCACAACAGCTGGAACACGATCTGGATCGACCCGGCGTGGAACGGCGGGTCGGACGGCGTCGGCAGCGGCCGCATCACCGCGCAGCAGCAGCAGGACACCGGCCGCGTGTTCATGACGTCGTGGTGGATGGCGTGGCTGCAGGACCGGACCGAGATGCTGGCCTTCCACCGCGACGCGGTGCAGTCGCCCCTCCTCTCCGCCGTCGAGACGCACTGGACCTACCAGTCGGCCGACAGCGTCGCGATCGACGACTTCCAGCAGGCGCCGAAGGACCCGTTCAAGAACTCGCTGGGCGGCGTGGTCACGGTCACGCCGGCGCCGGTGACCTACCAGGAGAACTCGCTGCGGCCGGGCGCCTACAACGGCAGCTTCCGCCAGGACACCGACGGGCTGATCGTCGGCTGGAACGCGGTCACGACCTACGAGACGCAGATCCCGGCCGCGTGGCAGGACGTCTCCGACTACTCCTTCATCGCGATGCGCGTGACGCAGATCTACGACAACAAGGTGCTGAACCCCGGCGGCGGGCAGCACGTGCTGGTCGAGCTCGAGGACGCGAACGGCCACCGCCAGTCGGCCGCCGTCGACACGCGCGCCTTCACGACGATCCCGGTCGGCTACAACCACCCCTTCACCGGCCGCAAGTCGCTGCTGAAGTCGGTCCGCATCCCGCTGCGCTCCTTCACGCAGGAGAACTCGGCGCTGAACCTCCGGAAGATCACGAAGGTGATCATCACGGGCGAGGCGACCGGCCTGCTGGCGTTCGACGACCTGCAGTTCACGAAGTGACGACGAGGAACCCGCGATGAACCTCTCCCTCCGCCACCTCGCCGCGTGCGCCGCGCTGGCCGCCGCGCCCTCCGCCGCCTCGGCGCAGGAGCCGCCGTCGATCCAGTACGGCCGCCTCACCATCACGGGCTACGAGCTGCGCGAGACGCGTTTCGCGCGGCCCTTCCGCGTGCTGGAGCAAGGCAAGCCGGAGCAGCTCCACGACTACGGCTGGCTCGTCGTGATCCACGGCCAGGACTTCCCGGTCCGCGCGCTCGACCCGATCCTCTGGATCGGCGACACGCCCATCCGCGACTACGAGCGCGAGTTCCACGGCGACACGCCGGCGCTCGCCTTCATCGTGGTCGACCCGACGCTGCTGCGCGCCGAGCGCGAGCTGACGGTGATCTACGGCACCGACGAGCGGACGCGGACCAAGCTGCTGGAGCGGATGGATCCGGAGAAGCTGGTGCGCTTGCCGGCCGCGGAGCGCGCGGCGCTGAAGATGCCGGAGCTCGAGGGCGTCACGCTCGCGGCGCCGGCGGCCGACGGACGGATCGCGGGGCAGGGGCGGCTCGACGGCGGGCGCCTCGTGCTGGCCGCGCGCCTCGACGACGGGAAGCTCGTTCCGCTGGCGCGCGACGTGAAGCTCGACGCGCAGGGGCGCTTCGCCGTCGAGGCGGGGGCGCTGCCCGCGAAGGCGACCCACGTCGTCGCGCTGCGCCTCGCGGAGGCGGGCGAGCCCGCGGCTCCGCTCGAGCTGGCCGCGCTGCCGAAGGGGGTCGAGCTCCTCGACAGCAAGCCGATCCGGCGCGGCGGGCGCTGAGCCCGCGACGGGAGCGACTGGGGGCGCGATGGCGAGCGACGGCGGGAAGGAGGCCAAGGGCAGCTTCGGCGAGCTGCTGCCCGGCCTGATCACGATCCAGCAGCACATCATCTCGAACCAGCGTCGCCACGCCGAGGCGACGGGCGAGTTCTCCTTCCTGCTGTCGGGCATCACGATCGCCACCAAGGTGCTGGCGTCGAAGGTGCGCAAGGCGGGCCTCGTCGACGTGCTCGGCTCGACCGGCCGCCAGAACGTGCAGGGCGAGACGGTCCAGAAGCTCGACCAGATGGCGAACGACCTGCTGATGCACTGCATCGGCTACCGCCGCAGCGTCGGCGCGCTGGCGAGCGAGGAGAACGAGAAGGTCGTCGACCTCACCGAGACGGGGCGCAGCGGCAAGTACCTCGTCCTCTTCGATCCGCTCGACGGCAGCTCGAACATCGACGTCAACATCCCGACCGGGACGATCTTCTCGATCCTGGTGCGGCCCGATCGCGGCGAGTGGGCGGCCCATGCCGCGCCGGGCGACGTGCAGTCCGAGATCCTGCAGCCGGGCCTGAAGCAGGTCGCGGCCGGCTACGTGCTGTACAGCAGCGCGACGACGCTCGTCTACACGACGGGCAACGGCGTCCACCAGTTCGTGCTCGATCCCGAGATCGGCGCCTACGTGCTGGTGCAGGAGGGGATGCAGGTCCCGCCGCGCAAGAAGATCTATTCGGTGAACGAGGCCAATTCGCTCACCTTCCCGCGCGAGGTGCAGGAGTACCTCGCGTGGACGAAGACGGAGGCGGGGGGCTACAGCTCGCGCTACGTCGGCAGCTTCGTCGCCGACTTCCACCGCATCCTGATGCAGGGCGGCATCTTCCTCTACCCGCCGACCGCGAAGGCGCCGTCGGGCAAGCTGCGCCTGATGTACGAGGCCAACCCGATGGCCTTCCTGATCGAGCAGGCGGGCGGCGCCGCCACCGACGGCGCGACGCGCATCCTCGAGAAGAATCCGGCGAAGCTGCACGAACGGACGCCGCTCTACATCGGCAGCAAGGACGAGGTCGCCGTGCTCGACGGCTTCCTGAAGGGGAAGGGCGCGCCGAAGGGCTGAGCGCGGCGCGGCGGCGCAAGGAGCGCCGCGATTCCAACCCCGCGCGATCGCGTACGCTCCCCGCGTCTTCCCGCTGGAGCTCCGCGATGGCCCGCGCCCGAATCGTCCCGCCGCCCGCGCCTTCCGCCGCGCTCCTGGCCGGGCTGGCGCTCGCCGCCGTCGCGCCCGGCTGCGTGTTCCGTCCGCGCTCCCACATCGGCCCGATGGTCGAGTGGTCGCAGCAGGTGCCGGCCGGCGACGCCGAGGCGGCCGACGTCGAGATCACCTTCTACGCCGGCAAGCTCGACCTGCGCGGCGGCGACGGCGCGTCGCTGCTGTCGGTCACGTCGCGCGACAACATCGTCGAGGTCGAGCCGCGCTTCGAGGTCGCGCGCGACGGCCGCCAGCTCTCGGCGCGCGCGTGGGTCCACTCCGACGCGCGCCTCGACACGTGGGACGACGAGGAGCGGTCGAACGAGTGGCGCGTCCTGCTCGGCCGGAAGGTCCCGCTGGCGCTGGTCCTCGAGGTGGCGATGGGCGAGGCGACCATCGAGCTGGGCGGCGTGCCGCTCAAGCGGGTCGAGGCGGAGATGGGGCTCGGCGCCGGGACGCTCCGCTTCTCCGAGCCCAACCCGATCGAGCTCGAGCGCCTCGCCATCGAGCTCGGCGCCGGCTCGTTCCACGTCGAGCAGCTCGGCAACGCGCGCGCCGCCACGACCGCGATCGAGGTCTCGAGCGGCGAGTTCACCATCGACCTCGGCGGCGAGTGGCGCCGTCCCGGCCTCGTCCGCATCACCGGCGGCATGTGCAACGTCGAGGTGCGCGTCCCGAAGGGCGTCGCGCTGCGCGTCGACGCCCGCGAGTCGCGCTTCGCCGACGTCGAGGCGCGCGGCCTCGACGAGCGCGGCGACCTGCGATGGGCCTCGCGACAAGGCGACGCGGACGAGGTCGAGGTCGTGCTGGAACTCGACGTCGGCTTCGGGGACGTGACGATCGTGCGGGAGTGATGGGGGGGGCGGGGGCGCCGCGTGCGCTGGGGTGAGTGACAGCTCAGACCGTCCTTGCCTTGACGACTCTTCGAATCCGGGCTACCCCCTCGTTTCGTTCGACCGACCGGAGGGCGCCTGCCCGCCCCTGCGAGGACGAAGCACGCGGTCCCGACCGTCTTGCGCGAGAAGAAGCCGCGCGCGGGCGAGACGGTCGTAGAGGAAACGCCGATGAATCTGCTCGGCGTGGTGTGGAGTCGTTAGGGAGATCTGGTGCGCCGACCAGTTCCACGTCCGTCTCTTCTGGAAGCATCCGACGAGCGGATGGCAGCTCGCGACGAGGAGCGCCGATCTCGGCAGCTTCCCGGGCGCCTACAACAACCACTTGCCGATCAAGGATGACGATGACAAGGCGGTGAAGTTGATCATGGTGTCGCCGGGCTACGTGATGGAGTTCGGCGTCGACCCGGACGCGGTGCCGTGATGAGGAAGGACCGAGCCGCAGGAGAGCCGTTCGAGCGGGGACGACAGCTCAGGAGAAGTTCCATGGAGTTCATGAACGCGAGCGTGCGTGGCGCGGCCGTGATGGGGATCGTGCTCATCGCCCAGCCGGTGGCGCTTGGCCAGGAGCTCCTCTGGACGCAACAGCGTGATCCGTGGCAGGATTACTTCGGAGTCTCGCTCGCGATCACCGACGACTGGAGCGGCGACGGCCTGCCCGAACTCGTCATCGGCTCCTTCGGCACCGACTGCGGAGGAGGCGACGACGGCAACGTCGAGATCCGCGACTCCTCGAACACCAGCATCCTGCTCGACTGGTGCGGGGACCGCGATCGCGCGGGGAACGTGGTCGTCCCCGTGCAAGACGTCGACGGCGACGGGAAGGATGACCTCATGGTCGCCTGCCCGTTCTACGACGACCCGGTCGGGTCGGTCGACGTCGGCCGAATCGTGCTCGTGACAAGTGGAGCAGGTGGTGCGGTGTGGGAGCTCCTCGGTGAAGCGGTCGACGATCGGTTCGGCATGCCGATGGTCCGGTTGGGAGACGTCGACGGCGATGGCTTCGACGAGGTCTTGGTGGCATCGCCGTTTCAGGGTTCTCTGGGTCGCGGACGCGTCTACGTCATCTCGAGTGTCGATGGTTCCGTGATCCGTTCGCACTCCGGCACGACAACCAACGAAAAGCTTGGTGACACGATTGCCGCCATCACGGACGTCGATGGCGACGGCGTCGCCGATTACGCCATCCGGACTGAGGTGTCGTACGACTTCAGCCGCGGTCGCATCGACGTCCATTCCGGAGCATCCGGTGCCCTTCTTTGGACGAAGACCGGGGACAAGTGGCAGGGGCTTGGCGCCGCCCTGTGCGATGCCGGCGACTGGAATCGTGACGGCCACGGTGACCTGCTCGCGTGGGCCGGCGGCGGCGACGGCCTCCTGCGGATCTACTCCCCCGCGACCGATCAGCTCCTGATCGAGATCGCTTACCAGCACCTGAACAACACGCCCGACATGTGGGGGAGCGTGCTGACCCAGGCGGGCGACCTCGACGCCGACGGCTTCATCGACTTCGCGGTAAGCGCCTACGAGGACGGCCGCGAAGCGACGGCGTCGGGCCGCGTCGATCTCTACTCCGGCCGCATGATGCGACCGCTCTACCACCTCTATCCCGAGAAGTTCCTGCGCCGCGAGTTCGGCCTTGCTACCGCGGGCGGGCGCGACTTCACCGGTGACGGCATTCCCGACCTCTTGGTTGGCGCGCCGCTCGACCGGCCAACGAAGCCGCAGGGCGGCGTCGTCTTCGCCTACGCGCTGAATGACCTCTACCTCATGGCGGCGCCGCCCGACCCGATCCCGGGCGACACGGTCGTCGTCGATCTGCGCGGCGGCCCGCCCGGACTCCTCGGCTTGATGGTGTTGACCGATATCTCCGGCACGCCTGCGTTCGATCCGCTGCTGCTCGCCCCCTTCGACGCGAATGGCGAGCTCCAGCTCACCGCCGACGTCGACGCGAGCGTCAGCGGACTCGACTTCACGATCCGCGCCTGGTCCCAGAACCGCAAAGGTCGTGGTCCGCTGATGGACTCGATCGACGTGACCGTCTCGATCCAGTGACCCGTTACATGTCATTGCTCGGAGTTCGCCATGCCCACGACGCTCGCTCCGACCGCCGCGACTCGCGATCACGCTCCTCGCGGCCGTCCCCTCCACGCCGCGATGCTCACGGCCTTCGACTACACCCCCGTCCTCGACACCGCCGTCCAGCACTACGGCCTCTCGCGCACCGATGCTGCCTCGCTTTTCGACGGTCTCCTCCAGTGGCTCTCGGCGATCCCCTTCGCGCGGTCCGGCCAGCCGATCCAGATGGTCGAGCAAGTCGACCGCCTGTGGCATGCCTTCGTGCTGAACACGAAGCTCTACCGTCGCTTCTGTGATCGCTTCTTCGGGCGCTTCATCGACCACGATCCGCTCGATCGGAACTTCGCGGAGCTCTCGAAGAAGCAGTACGCCCGCTTCACGTTGGCGACGCTGACGGAAGCGTTCGGCGACACGCTCCACCCCGCCTTCCGCGACATGACGCAACGTGTCGGCTGCTGCTTCGGGCAGTGCGACGATGGTGGCGGTGGTCGCGCCTGAACGTCCCCGCCGCGCCCTCAGCTCTTCCGCGCGATCTCGTCCGCCAGCGCGTCGACGTCGAGCTTCTCGCGCTCGCGGCTGGTGATGGGAGTGCGGCGCGGGTCGATGCCGGCGCGGTAGGCGTCGGGCTGGTCGGCGCGCGTGCGCTTGCGGCGGCGGAAGAGCGCGGCGAGCGGGGCGAACGCGGCGTCCCACGCGCGCTGCCACCAGCGGCGGCGCGGCGGTTCGCGGCGGTCGGGGATCGCGTTGGGGATCTCGCTCGGGTAGCCCACGAGCGCTCTCTAGCCGCCGCGCGCCACGCTGCCGCGCGCGCTGTCCGGTGGGCCGTCCCAGATCGCCAGCAGTTCGCGCGAGTGGGCGACGATCCAGCGGGCGCCGGCGGACTCGAGCTCGGCGCGGTCGCGGAAGCCCCAGAGCACGCCGACGGAGGGGAAGCGGGCGTTGCGTGCGGTCTCCATGTCGGTGGCGGTGTCGCCGACGTAGAGCACTTCGTGCGGCGCGGCGCCGAGTTCGCGCGCGAGCTCGAGCGCGGCAGTCGGATCGGGCTTGCGGGGGACGTCGTCGCGCTGGCCGCGGACGCAGCGGAAGCGGTGGGCGAGGCCGAGACCGGCGATCGTCCGCGTCGTCAAGTCGTCGGGCTTGTTCGACAGCACGCCGAGCGCGGCGCCGCGCTCCTGCAGCGCGGCCAGCGTCTCGGCGATGCCGTCGTACACGCGCACGTCGTCGAGCACGTGCGCCTCGTAGCGCTCGCGCATCGCCGCCAGCAGCCGCTCGCGCAGCGCCGCGTCGCGCGCCAGCGCCGCCGGCGGCAGCACGCGCTCGGCCAGCATCGTGATGCCGTCGCCGACGAACCGCTTGTAGGCGTCGACCGGATGGTCGGGCAGCCCGAGCTTCCGCAGCGCGAAGTTGGCGACGCCGGCGATCGCGGCCAGCGTGTCGGCCAGCGTCCCGTCGAGGTCGAAGAGGACGGCGCGGAACGGTCCGCTCAATGGAACGCTCCGTCGCCGCCGCGCTCCCGCTCCGCCTCCTCTCGCTCGCGCTCGCGCTCCGCCTCGGCCTCCGCATCGCCGCCCGGCACGCCCAGCAGCGCGTCGCCGTCGAACGCCTCGTGGCGCTCGACGCGCAGCAGCGCTTGGTCGCTCGTCTCGCCCGCCTCCAGCACGACGAGGTAGTCGCCCGGCTTGAGCCGCCCGTCGCGCATCGCGGGCACGCCCGGCACCTCGAGGTCGAGCGAGAGGTTCCAGCGGAGCACGTGGAGGCCGGGCGTCGCGGGCCCGGTCAGGCGCGCGACGGTCGCGCCGGCGACGTTCTTCACCTGGAGCGCGACCGTCTCGCCATGGCCGTGGCGCAGCCAGTACCAGAGCTCGACGCCGTCGTGCGGGTTCTCGCCCTGGAAGCGCGGCGCCGCGTAGGAGTTCGAGCCCGCGAGCTTCGGCGTCAGCAGCACGGCGCGCGGCTCGAGGAGCTCGACCTCGCGCGCCAGCACGTCGTGCGAGAGTTGCTCCACCGCCGCGACGTCGGTGACCCAGAGGCCGCGCCCATGCGTCGCCGCGACGAGCTCCGTCTCGCGCGGATGGACGACGAGGTCGAAGACCGGCACGGTCGGCAGGTCGCCGTCGAGGTCGACGAACCGCTCGCCCTCGTCGAGCGACACATGGACGCCGCGCCCGCTGCCGGCGAAGAGGACGCCCTTCTTGCGCGGCGACTCGGCCAGCGCGTGGAGGTTGTCGGCCGGCAGCCCGTCGCGCAGCCGCGTGAAGGTGGCGCCGAAGTCGCGGCTGCGGAAGAGCCACGGCTCGAGGTCGTCGCTGCGGCGGCCGTCGAGCGCGACGAAGAGCGTCTCGGTCTCGTGGCGCGAGAAGACGACGTCGGCGACGTAGCGCGGGCCGGGCAGTCCGGGCAGCCGCTCGACGAGGCTCTCCCACGTGCGGCCGCCGTCGCGCGTCAGCCAGAGCGCGCCGTCGTCGGTGCCGCACGCGACGACGTCGGCGACGCGCGGCGACTCGGCGATGGCGGTGATGGTGCCGCGCGGCGTGCGGGCGAGGTCGGGGCTGACCGCGCTCCACGTGTCGCCGCGGCTCGGCGAGCGGAAGAGCGCCTCGCCGCCGCACCAGAGCGTGCGCGAGTTGTGGGGCGAGAGGAGGAACGGCGTGTTCCAGCAGAAGCGCTTGCCGGGCGGGCGGATGTCGGCGCGGCCGCCCGTCGCGAGGTCCATGCGCGCGAGCCCGCCGTTCTGGCTCTCCGAGTAGACGACGTTCGCGTGGTCGGGATCGATCGCGCACTGGAAGCCGTCGCCGCCGTTCACGTAGAGCCACGCGTCGATCGGCACGCCGCCGCGCCGCAGCGACGCGCTCGGCCCGATCCAGCTCCCGTTGTCCTGCAGACCGCCCGCCACCGACCACGGCCGGTCCATGCCGACCGCGGCGCCGTAGAACTGCCCGATCGGCAGCTTGTCGACCATCTCCCACTGCGTGCCGCGATCCCACGTCACGTAGAGCCCGCCGTCGTTGCCGAGCAGCAGGTGGTCGGAGTCGCGCGGATCGATCCAGAGCGCGTGGTGGTCGGGATGGGCCACGCGCGCGCCCTGCCCGTCGAACGTGACGCCGCCGTCGCCCGACTTGTGGAGCGAGATGCCCAGCACCCAGACGAGGTTCGCGTCGCGCGGGTCGACGCGCACCTGCGAGTAGTAGAAGGGGCGCGGGTTCAGGCTGTTGATGCGCCGCCACGTCGCGCCGCGATCGTCGCTGCGGAAGAGGCCGCCGGTCTGGAAGCCCTGCGGTCCCTGCCGCTCCTGCGCGTTGGCGTTCTGGCCGCCCTGCTCGCCGCCGAAGTCGCCGCCCGGTCCGGGCCGCCGGCCGAACGTGACCTTCACCGTCGTCTCGGCGCCGCCGCGCAGCAGCACGACGTCGCACTCCTCGCCCGACCGATGCGCGTCGAGCGCGAGGCGCAGCTCCTCGAAGGTGCGGGTCGGCGCGTCGGCGATGCGGAGCAGGCGGTCGCCCTTGCCGATGCCGGCCAGCGCGGCCGGGCCCGCCTCGAGCGCCTCGCTCACGAGGTAGCCGTCGTCGCCCGCCTCGCCGCGCACGCCGAGCCACGCCGGCCCGCCCTCCTCGCCGCCCTGGCCCGGCGCCTTGCGGCCGGTCAGCTCGGTCTGCACCAGCGCGAACACGGTCTTCGGATCGGCGGCGAAGAGGTCGAGCCCGATGCGGCCCATCGCGACGGTGGGGAGGCCGGCGGTCGAGCGCGTGAAGGTCGCGCCGCCGTCGGTCGAGCGCCAGAGCCCCGAGCCCGCGCCGCATTGGACGGCGGGATCGCCGCCGTCGAACTCGTCGCGCCGCCGCTGCCACGTCGCCGCGTGGACGATCGTCGGCTCCTGCGGATCGATCGCGACGTCGATGCAGCCGGTCTCGTCGTCGACGAAGAGGACGTTGCGCCACGTCGCGCCGCCGTCGTCGGTGCGATAGAGGCCGCGCTCCGGATTGGGGCCCCACGTGTGGCCGGCCGCCGCGACGAAGACGATCTGCGGGTCGGTCGGATGGATCGCGATGCGGCCGACGTGGCGCGTGGCCTCGAGCCCCATCGCGGCGAAGCTCTTGCCGCCGTCGATCGACTTGAAGACGCCCGCGCCGGGGATCACCGAGTTGCGGGGGTTCGCCTCGCCGGTGCCGATCCAGACGATCGCGCTGTCGGACGGCGCGATCGCGACGTCGCCGATCGAGGCGGTCGGTCCCGACTCGAAGACGGGAGCGAAGGTGGTGCCGTGGTTCTCGGTGCGCCAGACGCCGCCGCTGGCCGCCGCGACGAAGAAGGTGCTCGGCCGGCGCGGATCGACCGCGACGTCGCTGATGCGGCCGCCCATGTTGACGGGACCGAGCTCGCGCCAGCGCTGCTCCTCGAAGAGGCGCGGCGACCAGCCCGCTTCGGCGGCGACGGCGGCGGCGGGCGGCGTCTCCTGGCGGAGCGGGAACGCGAGGAACGCGGCGGCGATGAAGAGCGGCATCGCGAGCTCCTGGACGGATCGCGGACGTCGGATGCGCGAGGCGGCGTGACTCTACGGGCTATCGTCGCGCCGCATGAAGCGGCTCGTGATCGCGGCGGGCATCGTGCTGGCGGCGGCCGAGATCGCCGCGCGCATCGCGCTGCCCGCGGCGGTCGTGCGGCAAGACGAGTGGGACGCGCCCGGCCGCGACGGCTGGTGCGGCGGCGTCCGCCAGACGACGGACGGCGAAGGACAGCGCGGCGACGCGACGGCGCGGCTCGCGCAGCCGCTGGCCCATCCGCTGATCGTCGTCGGCGGCGAGTTCACGGCGGGCGCCGGGCTCGCGCTCGAGGAGCGGTGGCCGGAGCGGCTCGCGCCGCGCGCGGTGGCGGGCGGCTGGAGCGAGGTCGTCGCGGTCAGCGCGCGCGACCGGCTCGCCGCCGTGCGCCGGGTCCTCGATCTCCCGCGCGCGCCGGCGCAGGGCGGCGGTCCGCCGGCGGGAGTGGTCCGCCACGCGCGCGGCCCCGATGCGCTGCTGCTCGAGATCGATCCGTCGTTCAACGGCGGAGACGGCGCGCGCTTCTCCATCGACGACGCCGCGATCGCGCCGGTGGCGCCGATCGAGGAGCTCGACTTCGGGCCGTCGCGGCTGCTCGACGCTTGGCGGCTCTTCGCGCTGCGCCGCACGCGCGACGCGCGCGAGAGCGAAGCGGCCGAGCTCGCCGCCGGCGACGGCTGGACCGGGCGCGCGACGGCGCGTGCGCGCCGCCGGTTCGACCTCGTGAGCGAGGCGGTGCGCTCGAAGAAGTGCGACGCGGCGCAGGAGCGGCTGCTGCGCGCGGCGATCGCGGAGCTCCACGGCATGTCGCGCGCGCTCGAGCGGCGCGCGGTGGCGCGCGACTTCATCGAGCTCTGCGCCCGCTTCCGCGACGAGCAGCGCACGCTGATCGTCGTCGTGACGGGCGCGACGACCCTGACGCTGGGGCTCGCGTCGTCGGCCGCGGACGGCGGCGCGACCGTGATCCACTCGCCGCCGTTCGAGCTCGATCCGCAGCTGCGGATCGCGCTGCCGGCGCCGCGGCCCGCCGCCGCCGTCCACGCGCAGGTGGCCGAGTCGGCGTGGGGCGCGCTGTCGCGCCGCGGGCTCCTCGCCCCCGGGTCGGTCGCGCCCGAAGCGGTCGCGCAGCGCGCCGACGCGCTCGAGCAGCATCTCCGCTCGCGCGGCGGCCTCGACGAATCGCTGCTGCGCCTGGCCGAGGCGCAGGTCGGCGAGGTCCTCGTCTTCGAGCGCGACGGGCTGCCGCTCGCCGTGCTGGGCGGGATCGAGCCGGGCGGCCGCCTCGCCGCGGGCACGGTCGGCGAGCTGGTGATCCGCCGTCCGCCGCTCGCGATCGAGATGGTGGTGCGCGGCGAGGCGCCGGCCGGCACGCTGCCGACGCTGCGGCGGCGCTGCCTCGTCGGCGACAAGATCGACGAGGCCGACGCGGCCGCGAAGCGGCTGGAAGGGGCGGCGACGCGGCCCGGCCACGACCGCGTCGAGTGGAGCTTCAAGCCGCTGACGCCGACCGGGCCGATCGACCTGCCGGGCCTCACGCTCGAGATCGCGGCTCCCGACGGCTCCGCGCCCGCGGCGCGCGAGCTCTACCTGCGCGAGATCCTCCACCTCTCGACGCCGCCCGAAGAGACCACCGGCGAGCGCGGCGGCAAGTAGCGCGTCACGGCTCGCGCTGGCCCTTTCCCGCTTCGAGGCGGTGGGTCTCGTCGGCGGGGAGCGGCCCGAACGACTCGCGCGTGCCGTCGGGCCAGCGCACGACGACGCGGTCGGCGATCGTCGCGGCGCCGAGGCCGAAGTGGAGCGTCAGCTCCTGCCACGACGCGAACGACGCGGAGCCGCGCAGCTCCTGGCGCTGCATCCTTCCGCCCGCGACGACGTCGACGCGCGCGCCGATCGCGTCGCGGTTCTTGCCGCGGCCACGCAGCTCGAGGCGGAGCGCGTGGCCCGCGGTCGCGCCGCGCCGCTCGACGACGAGCGCGTCGTGGGCGTTGGCGTTCACGATGAAGTCGAGGTCGCCGTCGCCGTCGAGGTCGCCCATCGCGTGGCCGCGCCCGACGATCGGCTGCGCGAGGAAGGGGCCCGCCTCGGGTCCGGCCGGGGCGAAGCGCCCCTTGCCGTCGTTGAGCAGCAGCTTCGCGAGCTGCGCGTAGGTCTGCGACGCGTCGTACTGCGCGACGCCCGCGTGGAGGTGGCCGTTGATCGTGAGCAGGTCCTGGTCACCGTCGTCCTCGAAGTCGAAGAAGCGGACGCCCCAGCCGAAGTCGATGATCGAGCTGCGCGAGACGCCGCGCAGCGCCGCCTGGTCGTCGAAGCGGCCCGTGCCGTCGTTCAGGTAGAGGGCGTTCGACTCCATCGCGAGGTTGGTCACGATCAGGTCGCCGTCGAGGTCGCCGTCGACGTCGGCGAAGTCGCAGCCCATGCACCCCTGCGTGCGGCCGTCGCGGTCGTAGGAGACGCTCGACGCCTCGGAGATGTCGGTGAAGCGCAGCTCGCCCGGCGCGCCGTCGTTGCGGTAGAGGAAGTTCGGCGTCGAGTCGTTCGCGACGAAGAGGTCGAGGTCGCCGTCGTCGTCGACGTCGCTCGCCAGCGCGCCCAGCGCCTTGCCGTCGCGCCGCGTGATGCCGGCGCGGAACGTCACGTCGGTGAAGGTGCCGTTGCCGTCGTTGCGGTAGAGCAGGTGGGCATCGGGCTCGAAGACGTCGGGATGGCAGTAGGACTGCGCGGCGGGCGGCAGCGCGCAGGTGCGGTGGAGGTCGATCGTCCACTTCACGTAGTTGCCGACGTAGAGGTCGAGGTCGCCGTCGCGGTCGAAGTCGGCGAAGAGCGCGGCGCCGGCGTAGCGCGGGTCGCCGACGCCCGCCTTCGCGGTCGTCTCCTCGAACGTGCCGTCGCCGCGGTTGCGGAAGAGCTGGTTCTTGCCGAGGCCGTAGACGAAGAGGTCGCGCCAGCCGTCGCCGTCGTAGTCGCCGCACAGGACGCCGGTGCCGTAGACCGTCGCGCCGCAGCCCGCCGCGTCGGTCACGTCGGTGAAGCGCAGCGCGCCGTCGTTGCGATAGAGGCGGCTGGTGAAGGTGCCGGCGGGCGGCGACGGGTCGCCGGGCAGCGCGCCGCCCTGCACGAAGTAGAGGTCGAGGTCGCCGTCCTCGTCGTAGTCGAAGAGGCCGCAGCCCGAGCCGTTGGTCTCCGGGAAGTACATCTTCCCGGTCGCGCCGTTCTCGTGGCGGAAGCGGACGCCCGTCGCCGCGGTCACGTCGACGAAGCCGACGACGTCGCCGTTCGCGCCGCTCGACGCGGCGCCGCCGCGCGGCTCTTCGCCGCAGCCGGCCGCCGCGAACACCGCCGCGAACGCAACCGCGGCCGTCGCGAGCAGGCGCGTCGCGCCGCGGATCACGGCTGCTCCCACAGCGGCCGCAACGCGGGCGGCACCATCGCCGCCGTCGCGTCGGGCCGCGCCGCGCGCAGCGCCTTCACGCGCGCCGCCGCGTTGACGCGATCGCCGCGCTTCTGCGCCAGCTCGACGCCCAGCACGTGCGCCTCGAGGAAGGTCGCGTCGCCGCGGATCAGGTCGTCGACCGCCAGCGCCGCCTCGGCGTCGCGCTGCAGCTCGACCAGCGCGCGCGCGTACTCGAGGCGCGCGCGGCGGTTGCCGGGATCGAGGCCGGCGATCTCGCCCCAGAGCTCCGCGCGCCGCTTCGGGTCCTTCGCGTCGCGGCCGGTCGAGTTGTCGAAGAGGCCGTTCAGCGCCCGATGGATCCGCTCCTCGCGCGCCGCGTCGTCGTCGCGCCCTGCCCGCCGGTAGGCGCGCGCGAGCCGGAAGCGGCTCGGCACGTGGTTGCGGTCGGCCGCGACGGCGGCCTCGAACGCGGCCAACGCGTCGTCGGCGCGCCCCGCCGCCTCGAGCGTGAGGCCGCGCTCGTAGGGGATGTCGGCGGTGCCGGGATGGAGCTCCGCCGCGCGCTCGAGATGGGCCAGCGCGACGTCGAACTCGCCGCGCGTGCGCGCCAGCACGCCGAGCAGGTGCTCCGCCTCGCCCCGCATGTCGCGCGGCCCCGCCTCGCCCGCATCGACGAGGTAGCGCGCGAGCTCGCGGCGCGCCGACTCGTAGTCGACGAGGCCGTAGTGGGCGAGGCCGAGCGCCCAATGCGCTTCGGCCAGCGCGGGATCGAGCGCCAGCGCCTTCGCGAGGCAGTCGAGCGCGTGCGAGTAGGACATGCCGGCGCTCGGCAGCACCAGCGTGCGCCCGAGCCCGAGCCACGCGCGCGCGAGCGTCGCGTCGGCGCGCGTCGCCGCGTCGAACGCGGCGCGCGCCTCCTGCAGCTCGCCCTGCGCGAAGAGGCGCTGACCGCGTTCGAGCTCCGCCGTCGCGCGCGCGCCGTCGGCGGGAGCGGCGGGAACTGCGGGAGCGGCGGCGGGCGCGACGGGCGGCGCCGCGGACGGAGTCGACGCGGGCTCGCACGCCGCGGCGACCAGCGCCGCGACGGCGATCAGCGCGGACGCGCGCGTCGCGCCGCGCTGTCGGAGTCGCGCGCCGGTTCGACCTTCTTCGTGGAGTCGCAGTGGAGCAGCAGGCAGTGGAAGCCCAGCGCGATCGCCACCAGGAAGAGGACAGCGGCCACCACCAACGGGACGAGGCTCATCAGGTCGTTGGATCCTCACGGACAGGCCCCGGGACCGGCGCGATCGAGCAACCAAGGTACCGCTCGGCATCCGGCCGCCCACAATTCAGGGAGATCACGGAGACGTGCGGATGCGGACCGCCGCGGCGCTGCACTCACTGCGATTCCTCGATGCGGTGGTACTGCCGAATCTGCATCGAGTGCAGAGTCTGCCGCTTTCCGTCGGGCCAGCGCACCTCCACGTCGACCGCCGCATTCGCGTCGCCGAGCCCGACTAGCACGCGGCGATCGTGGCCGCACAGGTAGCTCTCGGCGGCGCGCACCGCGCGGCGCAGCGTCCGCGAGCCGTCGCGCACGAGCACTTCCGCTCCGCACGGGTCGCGCGGCGCGCGGCCGACCAGCTCGAGGCCGATCCACGCGCGCGCGGCGCCGCGCTCGTTGCGGAGCAGGCGCGCCTCGCCGCGGTTGTGGGTGAAGAGGAGGTCGAGGTCGCCGTCGTCGTCGTAGTCGGCGCACGCGAGGCCGCGGCCGACGCGCCGCTCGCCGAAGTAGGCGCCGGCGTCGGCGGGCGTCGCGACGGCGAAACGGCCGCGCCCGTCGTTCCAGCAGAGCTGCGCCCGCTGCTTCCAGGTGACGCCGGGGAAGAGGAGCTCCGCGTTGTCGAGCACGTGGCCGTTCGCGACCACGAAGTCGAGGTCGCCGTCGCCGTCGAGGTCGGCCAGCAGCGTCCCGAAGCCGACGTCGGGGAGCGACGGCGTCGCGAGCCCGCTGGCGTAGCTGCGGTCGCGGTAGAAGCCGGGCTCCTTGAGCCAGAGCGTCGTGTACTCGTTGCTGAGCGTGACCGTCAGCAGGTCGAGGTCGAGGTCGCCGTCGACGTCGCCGAACGCGGTGCCCATGCACGCCTGCGTCCGTCCCTCGCCGTTGAAGTCGACGCCCCACGCCGACGCGACCTCGGTGAAGCGCGGCGCGCCCGGCTCGCTGTCGTTGCGCCAGAGGAAGTTGAGGTCGGAGTCGTTGGCGACGAAGAGGTCGGCGTCGCCGTCGTCGTCGAAGTCGCCGACCGCGACGCCGAGCCCCTTGCCGCGCGCGCCGGCGAGTCCCGCCTCCTTCGACACGTCGCGGAACCTGCCGCCGCCGTCGTTGCGGAAGAGCGTGTCGTCGATCCCCTGGTACATGTCGGGGTGGCAGTAGCTCGCGTACTCGGGGCCGCGCTGCGGCTCGCCGCAGGTCTTGCCGTCGCCCACGCGGAAGTCGACGTAGCCGACGACGTAGAGGTCGAGGTCGCCGTCGCGGTCGAAGTCGGCCCACGCGCACGAGCTGTGGTAGCGGTCGCCGTCGGCGACGCCCGCCTCGGCCGTCGCGTCGACGAAGGTGCCGCCGTCGTTGCGCCAGAGCGCGTTCGCGCCGTAGTTCGTGACGTAGAGGTCGACGTCGCCGTCGCCGTCGTAGTCGGCCGGCGCCGCCGCCATCCCGTGGCCGGTCTCGGCGCGCATCGCGGCAGGCGTCGCGTCGACGAAGCGGATCGCGCCGTCGGAGCCGCGCTCCTGGCGCAGCAGCACGTCGTGCAGCGGACGCGTCGCGGTGAAGCCGGGCAGTTCGGCGCCCTGCACCAGGAAGAGGTCGAGCAAGCGGTCGCCGTCGAAGTCGAGCCACGCCGCGCCCGAGCCGTTGGTCTCGACGAACCAGTGCTTGCCGCTCGCGCCGTTCTCGTGGACGAAGTCGATCCCGGTCGCGGCGGTCACGTCGGTGAAGCAGGGCGCCGCGGTGGCGCCGGCGTGGGAGCTGCCCGCCGTCGCGGGCTCGTCGCCGCACGCCGTCAGGAGCAGGCTCGCCGCCGCGATCGTCGCGTGCCCCCTCACCTCGGCCGCTCCTCCTCGACCACCTTCTGCAGCTCGGCGCGCTGCTCCGGCGTCAGCGGCCGCCCCTCGCGCAGCAGCGCCGCGGCGCGCTCGGCCGCCAGCGTCTTCAGCCCGACCTTCATGCGCAACCGCGCCAGCGTCAGCCGTCCGTCGATCCACTGCGGCAGCAGCGTCTCGAGCTGCTCGAGCGCCGCGAACTTCTGCTGCATCGCCTCGCGCGTCGTCGCGGAGTTGTCGCCTGCCTGGTTGAGCAGCCGGTGGAGCTGCGTCGCCTTCTCCGCCTCCTCCGCGCGGCCGAGCTGCCGCAGCAGGTGGGCGCGCAGGAAGTGCGCCTCGAGCAGCGCCGGCCGCTCCGTCAGCGCGCGGTCGACCGACGCGAGCGCGCCTTTCGGATCCCCCGATTCGGCGAGCGCGTTGCCGGTCCGGAAGAGCGCCCACGCGTACTGCGGCACCACCTCGAGCGCCTTCGCGTAGTGGGGCAGCGCCTCGGCGAAGCGGCCGTCGCGCTCGAGCAGCCAGCCGCGCAGCACCCACGCCTCCGCCGTCCACTCGCGGTGGTCGTCGGCGGGCGCGACGAAGTAGGCGTCGAGCGCGGTCGTGCAGCGGTCGGCCTGGCCCGAGCGGAACGCCGCGCGCGCCAGCAGCAGCGCGGCCTCCGGCGACTCCGGCGCCGGACCCCACGCGGCCAGCAGCAGCTCGAGCGCCTTCGGCGGATCGGCCTTCGCGCTCGTCGCGAGGAGGTCGCGCGCCTGCGCCAGCGCCGCCGCCCGCGCCGCCGCGTCGCCGGCCGGCGGCGGATCGCAAGCGACCAGCGGCAAGGCCAGCAGCGAAGGGAGCAGGAGGCGGCGCGCGCGACGCATCGCGCGAAGCGTAGCGCGCGCTCCGTATGCTCCGCGCCCCATGAATGTCCGGCCGCTGATCCTCCTCTTCGACCTCGACGGCACGCTCGTCGCCACTTCGGGCGCCGGCCGGCGCGCGCTCGACCGCGCCTTCGGCGAGCTGCACGGCCGCGCCGACGCGTGCGCCGGCTTCGCCCTCGCCGGCATGACCGACCGCGCGATCGTGCGGCGCGGCCTCGGGCTCATCGAGAAGCCGGCCGACGAGCGGGCGATCGACGCGGTCATCGACCGCTACCTCACGTCGCTCGACGCCGAGCTGGTCGATCCGCCCAACTTCCGCGTCCTCGACGGCGTCGTCGCGGCGCTCGACCTCGCGCTGCAGCACGCGCGCGTCGTCGTCGGGCTGGGCACCGGCAACGTGCGCGCCGGCGCGAAGCGCAAGCTCGACCGCGCGTCGCTCTGGACCCGCTTCGAGTTCGGCGGCTTCGGCGACGACCACGAGTCGCGCCCCGACCTGATCCGCATCGCGGCCGAGCGCGGCGCGGCGCTGGTCCACTCGCCGGTGAAGACGTGCCGCGTCGTCGTCATCGGCGACACGCCGCTCGACGTCGCCGCCGCGCGCGCCAACGGCTTCGAGGTGCTGGCCGTCGCGAGCGGCCCGATCGCCCGCGCCGAGCTCGAGCAGTCGAAGCCCGACGCCGTCGCCGACACGCTGGCGCAGCGCGAGGCGACCACCTTCCTCTTCTCGTCGCAGGGGCCGCTGGCGTCGCGCGCGACCTCGTGGCGGCCGGGGCCGAGGGCGTCGCACCGGCGATGAGCGACGGGGAGGCCGCAGAGGTCGCGCCGCCGGCGACGGGCTGGCGCCGAGGAGCGCGCGCGTTGCGCGACGCGTTCGCCGGCGCGCCGCGCGACTGGACGCAGGGGCCGATCGCGCCGTCGCTGCTGCTGCTGGCGCTGCCGATGGTGGTCGAGATGTCGATGGAGTCGCTCTTCGCGCTCGTCGACATCTTCTGGATCTCGCGCCTCGCGCCCGCCGTCGCGGAGCCGGCCGTCGCCGTCGTCGGCACGACCGAGTCGCTCCTCTCGATCCTCTACGCGCTGGCGATGGGGATCGGCGGCGCGACCGCGGCGATCGTCGCGCGGCGCGTCGGCGAGAAGCGGCGCGAGAAGGCGGCCGAGGCGGCGGTGCAGGAGATCGCCGTCGCGCTGGCGATCGCGCTGCTGCTGGGCGTCGCCGGCGGCCTCGGTTCCCGCTGGCTGCTGGCGCAGATGGGGATGCCGCAGGCGACGATCGACGCGGCGGGCGGCTACGCGACCGTGATGTTCGGCGGCAACGCGACCGTCGTGCTGCTCTTCGTGATGAACGCGATCTTCCGCGGCGCCGGCGACGCTGCGATCGCGATGCGCGTGCTGCTGCTGGCCAACTCGATCAACCTCGTCCTCGACCCGTGCCTCCTCTTCGGCTGGGGCCCCTTCCCCGAGATGGGAGTCGCGGGCGCGGCGGTGGCGACCAACATCGGCCGCGGCGTCGGCGTCCTCTACCAGCTCTCGCAACTGGTGCGGCACGGCGCGCGCTGCGAGGTCTTCCGCCGCCACCTGCGCCTCGTGCCCGACGTGCTGCGCACGCTGGCGCGCCTCGCCGGCACCGGCACGCTGCAGTCGCTGATCCAGACGACGAGCTGGGTCGGGCTGCTCAAGGTGCTGAACCAGTTCGGCGACGCGGCGGTCGCCGGCTACACCTTCGGCATCCGCGTCGTGATCTTCGGGCTGCTGCCGTCGTGGGGGCTCGCCAGCGCGGCGGCGACGATGGTGGGGCAGAGCCTCGGCGCGAAGGATCCGGCGCGCGCGGCGAAGTCGGTCTGGCTCGCCGGCTCGTGGAACCTCGCGGTGCTGAGCGTCGTCGGCGCCTTCTTCGCGCTCGCGACGCCGTGGATCGTCGGCTTCTTCACCGACGAGCCCGACGTGGCCGCGCATGCGATCGCCGCGCTGCGCACCATCAGCTACGGCTTCCCGTTCTTCGCGTTCGGGATGGTCTTCGCGCAGGCGTTCAACGGCGCCGGCGATCCGTGGACGCCGACCTGGATCAACTTCGGCGCCTTCTGGTGCTTCGAGCTGCCGCTCGCCACGTTGCTGGCGAACCAGGCCGGCCTCGGACCGTCGGGCGTCTTCTGGGCGATCGGCGCCGCCTTCTCGCTCTTCACCGTCGTCGCCGCGCTCCTCTTCCGCCGCGGGAAGTGGCAGGCGAAGGTGGTCTGAGAGGCGCAGGAACGGGGCGGCGGCGCGACAGCGTCCCGTTCCGCTGCCGCGCCGCCGTCGTCGCGCTCACTTGGTCGCGACGCTCCACGCGAGCGTCCACTCGCCGTCGGCCTTCATCTCGATCTTCGCGCCGCCCTGGTCCATGGTGCCGCGCATCTTGACCGGCCCCTTCATCGCCATCGCGGCGACGCGGCAGGTCGACTTCGAGACGCTCCACGTGCCGGCCGGCTCCATCGTCATCTCGCCCGGCATCGCCTCGCTGGCCGCCATCGCCATCTTCGCGGTCGCCTGGAAGACGATCGCGTCGCCCGCGCCCGCGTCGTCCGCCAGCACGAGCGTCAGCGCCGACACCTTCGCCTCCTCCGCGAAGAGGCCGAAGCACTTCTGCGCGACGTCGGCCGGGACCTCGATCTTGTCGCCCTTCTTCAGCGACTTGCCGGCCAGCAGCGGCGCGAGCGGCGCCGGCGCCAGCAGGTGGGCGACCATCATGTCGGCCGCGTTCTTCTCCTCCTTCGCGAGCTCGCCGGCGCCCGTGACGACGAAGCCGGCGTCGCCGCGCTTCGCCGCGTAGCTCTTGCCCGAGTAGGCCGACGCCTTCTCCGTCGGCGGGCCGAACGGGCTGGGGCTCTTCTCCTTGCAGTCGCCGAACGCCAGCTTCGCCGCGCTCGCCGACGTCGCGTCGGCGGCCTCGACCGCGACGCTGCACGCGACGTTCGCGCTCTGCGGCAGCTCCATCCGCTGCAGCTCCTGGCCGCCCATCGCGACGACCATCGTCATCTTGATGTCGTTCGTGATGGTCACGTCGTGCGTCGCGCCGGACTTCGGGGCGGCGGCCGCGAAACCGACGTCGGGCCGCGATGCCGGGGCGAACGCCGCGACCGGCAGGAGGGAGATGACGGCGAGGGCAGCGAGCTTCATCGGAGGGCTCCTTCGGGACGCGCCGACGCTTTCGGCGCGGGGCGGCGCAGTGTAGGAACCGGCCTCGCCGCTGGAGAAGCGAGTCGATTCCGCGACGGGCGGCATCCCCGATCGCGAGCAACGTCGGAGGACTCGCGGAGGACGGCGATGGCGACGATCGACACCCAACTGCCCTGGGAGGAGCTGCTCTCGCACGGCCGCTTCGTCCGCGCGCTGGCGCGCACGCTCGTGCGCGACGGAGCCGCGGCCGACGACCTCGCGCAAGCGACGTGGCTCGCGGTGGCGCGTCGCCCGCCGGTCGCCGTCGCCTCGCTGCGCGGCTGGCTGCGCCGCGTCGTCACGAACACCGCGCTGCAGGAGCGACGCAGCGCGAGCCGCCGCGACGCGCGCGAGCACGCCGCCGCCCGCGGCGAGCCGCAGCCGTCCGCCGACGCCGAGGCCGCGCAGCTCGAGGTGCAGCAGCGGTTGCTGGCGGCCGTGCAGAAGCTCGACGCGAAGTACCGGTCGGTGGTCGTGCTGCGTTTCTACGAGGGACTGCCGCCTCGCAGGATCGCGACGCGCCTCGACCTGCCGATCGCGACGGTGCGCACGCAACTGCAGCGCGCGATCGAGCAGTTGCGCGTCGAGCTCGACGCCGGCAGCGAGCGGGGGAGGGAGCAGTGGCTGGCGGCGCTGGCGCCGTTGGCGGTCGGAGCGGGAGCGTCGATCGGGACGGTGGTGGTGGCGAGCGCGGCGGCCGTCGTGCTGGCGACGGGCGCGACATGGTGGGCGATGACCGGCGGCGCGGCGGGAGAAGCGGCCGCCGAACCGGCGAGCGCGCTCCTCGCGACGCAAGAGGCGCAGGAGGCGGGCCGCGGCGAGCCGACGGGCGACCCGCTCGCGCCGACTCGCGAGCCGGCGGCTCCCGCCGTCGCGAGCGCGCGGCCCGACGTGTCGGGACGGGTCGTCGACAGCTCGGGTCGCCCGATCGAAGGGGCGGCGATCGAGCTCGACGACCGCGACGAGGCGACCGTGCCGCGGACGACGGTCAGCGACGTGGAGGGGCGCTTCGCGTTCGAGGCCGTTGGCCTCGGCGGCTCGACCGTGACCGTGCGGCGGCGCGGCTGGGTCGCGTGGCAGCGGTCGCTCTACCTCGACCGACGTCGGTCGCGCGAGCTCGGGCTCGACGTCGAGCTGCTCGAGGCTCGGACGCTGCGCGGCGTCGTCGTCGACGGGGAGGGAAAGCCGGTCGCCGGAGCGCGGATCGTGGCCTACTCCGACGCGTTGCGCGGCGACGTCGAGTGGCCCGAGACGGTCAGCGACGGCGGCGGAGCGTTCGCGCTCGACGGCGTGCCGACGTGCGCGACGTGGCTGACCGTCGTCGCGACCGGGTTCGCGCGGCGCTGCGCAGGACCGTTCGACGCGACGACGAGCGAGGCGCCGGTCGCGCTGGTCGCGGTCGCGGCGCCGACGCTCGAGCTGGCGGCGGTCGATGCGAAGGGGGCGCCGCTGCCCGGCGGCTCGGTGCGCGTCTCGGTGCAGCAGCGCGACGACTTCGGACGCGACCACTCCCGGCTCCCGCGCGAGATCCAGGATCTCGAGCTGTCGGCCGACGGTCGGCTCGCGACTCGGGTGTTGCCACCGGGTCGCTACCGCTTCCAGGTCTCCTGCCGTGCGCTCTCCTGCAGCGGGAACGACGTCGAGGCGACGCTCGCGGCGGGCGAGACGACGCGCCTCGAACTGCGCGCGGATCGGTCGTGGTCGTCCGGCCCGAGCGAGCGGGGCGAGATCGTCGCGGCGCTCACGGCGACGGTGCGCGGCGTGGTGGTCGACGGCGGCGGCTCGCCGATCGCGGGCGCCGAGGTCGAGCTCGAGCGGCCCGGCGCGACGGCGCACGAGAAGGCCGTCGCGACGACGACCAGCGACCTCGACGGGAGCTTCGAGCTCGCCGGTCTCGCGCCGTCGTCGACGCCGCTGCGGCTGCGCGTCGGCTGCGGCTCGCCGCGCGGGACGACGGTGATCGAGGGCGAACTGACGCTCGACGCCGGCGCGGTGATCGAAGGGCAGCGCCTCGTCGTGCCGACCCTTGCGAGCGTCTCGGGACGCGTCGTCGATCCCGACGGACGGCCGCTCCAAGGCGCCATCGTCAAGGTCCGCGGCGCGCAGGGGACGCCCGTCACGACGACCGCGACGGACGGCTCGTTCCGGTTCGATCGGCTGCCGCCGGGCGAGGCGCGCGTCACCCTCGAGACCGTGGCGGCGAGCCGCGGCATTGGCATTCGCCGTGGGAATTCGCCCGAGCCGCGCGACTCGCTCCTGCATGCGTTCACGCCGGGTGAGAGCTGCAGCGGGATCGAACTGGTCGACGGCGACGCGCCGGACGGGAAGTGCGTGCATGGCGTCATCGAGGCGCAGGACTCGCTGCTCGACGACGAGAGCGGGGACGCGAGCATCACCATCGCCTCCGGAAAGCTCGCGACCTGGTTCATGCAGGCGGAGGAGGGGCGCTTCCGCTTCGACGGCATCGAGGAGTCCCAAGTGACGCTCGTCGCGTCGTGGCGGTCGCGGAAGACGGCGGGCGGCGCGTTCCGCGTCCTCTTCGGCCCGCCCGTCGTCGCGACGCCGGGTCGCGCGGCGACGAGAGTCTCCTTGCCAACGCCGACGAAGGCGCGCGTCCAGGCGGAACTCGCCGGTGGCCCCGATGGTGGCGCGATCCGCGAGATCGACGTGGTGGTGGGGCTGCTCGACGCGGGCGGCGAAGTGGTCGTCCGGAGCTGGCTCTCCCAGGTACCCGCCGCCGGCGTCCTCGCGATCGAGGGGCTCCGTCCCGGCCGCTATCGCCTCGAGCTGCCCGACGAGATCACGCGCGACTTCGAGGTCGTCGACGAGTCGCTGGTCGATCTCGGGCCGATCGAGCTCGCCGCTCCGAAGCGGATCGAGGGCGTCGTGACCGACGCCTCGGGCGCGCCGATCGTCGGCGCGCGGATCGGCGTCGCCGACTTCACGGCGATGCACGGCGATGGCGGCGGCGACTGGCTCGACGCGAGGCAGCCGATCGTGACGACCGACGGCGACGGACGCTTCTCGATCGTCGAGTCGGACCAGGCGCCGTTCATGGTCGTCGCCGACGGCTTCGCGCCGAAGCAGTTGTCTCGCGCTGCCGATGGTCGCGACCAGGAGGTCGTGCTGCTGGCGTGCGGCGACCTCGTGCTCGGCAGCTTCCCGCGCGATCTCGCCAACTCCGACGAGTGGAACGTCGCGCTCGTGTCGCTCGATCCGCCGGAGTCGCGCCTCGGCTACGCGCCCGAGCAGCGGCGCGGCGGCTCGCTCGACCGGGACGTGCGCTTCGCCCGGCTCCCGGTCGGCCTCTACGCGCTCTGCTTCTGGAAGGTCGAGGCGGGAGTGCTGCGCAGCAACGATCCGCTCCCGACGCAGACCATCGCCCGCAAGGCGTACCGCTGGAGCGTCGAGGTGAAGGAGGGCCTCACGACGACGATCGAGCTCTCGAAGGAGTGGTGAGCCGCGCCGCGCGCGTTCGCTTGCTCACCCTCTCCACGGATGCCCGCGCCTCCGCGCGTACGCATCCTTGTAGAGGTGCTCGTAGTCGCCGGCGAAGCGCGACCAGCTCCAGTCGAGCGCCATCGCCTGGCGTCGCATCGCGTCGAAGTGGGGACGGCGGTCGCGCCAGGTGGCGAGCGCCCACGTCATCGTGTCCCAGAGCGCGGCGGGGGTGAGGTCGCCGAAGAGGAAGCCGGTGCCGGCGCCGGTCCGCTCGTCGTAGCTGCGGATGGTGTCGGCGAGGCCGCCGGTGGCGCGCGCGATCGGGAGCGTGCCGTAGCGCTGGCTGTACATCTGGTTCAGGCCGCACGGCTCGAAGCGCGACGGCATGAGGAAGAGGTCGGCGCCCGCCTCGATGCGGTGGGCGAGCGCCTGGTCGAAGCCGGCGAAGAGGGCGAGGCGCTGCGGGTGGCGCGCGGCGAGGTCGCGCAGCCACTGCTCCATCTTGAGGTCGCCGGTGCCGAGGAAGACGTACTGCGCCTCGACGGGCGCGTCGTCGCGCAGCAGCCCCATCAGCGCGTGGGCGACGACGTCGATCCCCTTCTGCCACGCGAAGCGGCCGACCCATGCGACGAGCGGCACGTCGCCGCGCAACGGCAGCCCCGCCTCGCGCTGCAGCGCCGCCTTGCACGCCGCCTTGCCCGCGAGATCGTCGCGCGAGTAGCGCTGCGCGATCGCCGGGTCGCGCGCCGGATCCCACTCGTCGTCGTCGATGCCGTTCAGGATCCCGCGCAGGTCGCCCGACCGCTCGCGCAGCACGCCGTCGAGGCCGCAGCCGTGCGCGCTGCCCTGGATCTCGCGCGCGTAATTGGGGCTCACCGTCGAGAGGTAGGTCGCGTGCCAGAGGCCGCCCTTCAGCAGGTTGAGCGCGCCGAAGTGCTCGAGCGCGCGGCCGTGGAGGTGCTCGGGCCCGAGGCCGGCGACGGCGAGCGCGCGCGGGTCGGCCTCGCCCTGGAACGCGAGGTTGTGGATCGTCAGCACCGACGCGCAGGCGTGCAGCGGCTGCGACCACTCGACGGTGTTGAGGTAGACGGGCAGCAGCGCCGTCTGCCAGTCGTGCGCGTGGATCACGTCGGGCAGGAAGCGGAGCGCGTAGCAGAGCGCGAGCGCGCCGCGCGACAGGAAGGCGAAGCGCTCGACGTTGTCGCCGTACGACTCGGTCGACGTGCCGTAGAGGCCCGAGCGGTCGAAGTAGCGCGCGTGCTCGAGGAAGTAGACGCGCACCGGCGGCGTGCGCTCCTCTCCGGGCTGGCGCGGCAGCGTGCCGGCGCGCACGGCGCAGCGCGCCGGACCGAAGCCCATCGGCACCGTCAGCGCGCCGTCGAGCCGCGCGAACGCGTCCCACGGGAGATTCGGCTGCCCGCCGTACAGCGGCATCACGACGCGCACGTCGTGGCCGCGCCGCGCGAGCACCTTGGGGAGCGCGCCCACCACGTCGCCGAGGCCGCCGGTCTTCGCGAAGGGCGCGCACTCCGACGCGACGAAGAGGATCCGCATGCGGGGGGTTCTTAGGCGTTTCTTAGGAAAGAGAGAAGAACCTCTTAGGGTGCGTGCGTTCGCGCCATGGACGACACTTCCGCCATGGCACGCATCGACCTCTTCACCACGTCGCACAAGGGCCTCCGCGCGGCCCTCTTCTCGGTCTCGAAGCAGGCGGCGCGCGCCGACTTCGGGCAGGGCCGCGAGGCGCAGGCCGTCGTCGACGCGGTCCGCCGGCTCGCCGCCTTCCTGGCCGACCACTCGCAGGCGGAGGAGACGGTGGTGGCGCCGGTCCTGCGCCGCCTCGCGCCGTCGCTCGCCTGCTCGCTCCACGACGAGCACGTGCGCCTCGCCGGCATGGAGCGCGAGCTCGTGCGCCGCGTCGAGCGGCTCGCCGCCGCCGGTCCGGTCGAGCGCCTCTCGCACGGCCGCAAGCTCGAGCAGCAGCTCGCCCGCCTGATCGCGGAGCAGTTGCGCCACATGGAGCGCGAGGAGGTCGTCGCGAACCGCCTCCTCTGGGCCCACCTCGACGACGACGCGCTCCACGCGCTCGACGAGCAGCTCCACGCGACGCTGCCGGCCGAGCGGCAGGTCGACTGGCTCGCGCTGCTGCTGCCGGTGGTGAGCGCGCCCGAGCAGGCGCGGCTCGTCGAGCGGAGCCGCGCGTGCGCGGCGGTCGCGGCGCGCGTCGCCTGCCTCGCGCTCCTCCTCCTCTCGCTCCTCCTGCCGGCGCTGACCGTCGCGTGCTCGCGCGCCGACGCGGCGCCCGCACGCGAGCTGCCGCCGACGCTCGCCGCGACCGGCCTCTACGCCGATCCCGCGACGAAGCGGATCGCCGACGACGTGCTGCCGTTCGTGCCGCAGTACCCGCTCTGGTCGGACGGCGCGACGAAGCGGCGCTGGATCCGGCTGCCCGCCGGCAGCGCGATCGACGCGAGCGATCCCGACCGCTGGGTCTTCCCGCGCGGCACGCAGCTCTGGAAGGAGTTCTCGTTCGGGAAGCGCGTCGAGACGCGCTACCTCGAGCTCGGCGCCGACGGCGAATGGCGCTTCGCGTCGTACCTGTGGAACGCGGACGAGACGGACGCGCCGCTCGCGCCCGAGCGCGGCGTGCCGGGCCACTGCGAGAGCCGGCCCGGCGTCCGCTACGACATCCCCGGCCGCCTCGACTGCGCCGCGTGCCACCGCGCGGGCGACGACTCGGTGCTGGGCTTCGGCGCGCTCCAGCTCTCGCCCGACCGCGATCCGCTCGCTCCTCACGCCGAGCCGCAAGTCGACGGCGCCGTCGATCTCGCCGAGCTGGCGCGCCGCGGCCTCGTGCGCGGGCTGCCGGCCGAGCTGCTCGCCGCGCCGCCGCGCATCGCGGCGACCACGCCGCGCGAGCGCGCCGCGCTCGGCTACCTCCACGCCAACTGCGGCATCTGCCACAACGCGAGCGGGCCGCTCGCCGCGCTGGGGCTCGAGCTCGACGTGCGCGTCGCGCCGGGCGCGTGCGACGGGATCGCGCCGGCGATCGCCTCCGCGCTGGGCCAGCCGAGCCGCTACCACTGCCGCGAGACCTCGCAGCGCGTCGCGCCGGGCGATCCGGCGAAGAGCGTGCTGACGCGGCGGATGGCGGCGCGCGACGCGGTCGCGCAGATGCCGCCGCTCGGCACGCGCGTCGCCGACGAGGCCGCGCTGGCGCTGCTGCGCGAGTGGATCGCGAACGATCTCCCCGAACACCGTCCTACCCGTTGAACCCCAATCCCCCCTGACGAAGGAGTCCGAACATGACCTGCAAGATCCGACTGAGCCTCGCTCTCCTCGCCCTCGGCGGCGCCGCCGCGGCGCTGCTGGCCGCCGGCCCGAAGGACGACCGCGCCGCGCGCATCGAGCGCGGGCGCTACCTCGTCAACTCGCACGGCTGCTTCGACTGCCACTCGCCGAAGACGATGACGCCGGAAGGCCCGGTGCCCGACGCGGCGCTCGAGCTCTCCGGCCATCGCCACGACGTGGCGGTGCCCGACGCGCCGGCCGCGAAGGGGCCGTGGATCGTCGCGACGACCGGCGAGCTCACCGCGTGGAACGGCCCGTGGGGCACCACCTTCGCGCGCAACCTGACGCCCGACGTCGAGACCGGACTCGGCTCGTGGAGCGAGGAGGAGTTCGTCGCGACGATCCAGACGGGCCGCACGCGCGGTCGCGGCCGCAAGCTGCTGCCGCCGATGCCGATCCCCGCCTTCTCGCAGATCGCCGTGGACGAGCTGCGCGACATGTGGGCCTACTTGCAGTCGCTGCCGCCCGTGAAGAACCACGTCCCCGAGCCGCTGCCGCCGGCCGGCACCGGCTGATCGCGCTACCATGCCGCGCCGACATGGCGCAGGCGCTCTCGGCGGAACTCGCGGAATTCATGCAGTCGGGCGTCAGCGTGCTGGTCGCGTCGCGCGACCGGCAGCTGACGCCCGCGTGCGCGCGCGCGATGGGCGTGCGCGTCGAGCGCGGGCGCAAGGCGCTGACCGTCTTCGTGCCCGAGGCGACCGGCGCGAAGGTGATGGCGGGCCTCGCGGCGTCCGGCCGCGTCGCGGTCTGCTTCGCGCGGATCGAGGACCACCGCTCGATCCAGGTGAAGGGCGAGGTCGTCGCGGTCGCGCCCGCCACCGAGGAGGAGCGCGGCCTGATCGAGCGCTACCGCGGCGAGTGGTCGCGCAACCTCGGCGTCATCGGGATGCCGCTGCGCATCTCGCTGCGGCAGAACGCGTGGCCGTGCCACGCGGTGCGCGTGCGCGTCGAGTCGCTCTTCGTGCAGACGCCGGGGCCGGGCGCCGGCGCGCCGCTCGCGCCGCCCGAGCCGGAGGCGGCGCGATGAGCCCGCGCCTCGCCGACCTGCGCCACTGCTTCCAGGGCGTCGTGCCCGCCTTCATCGCGACGTGCGACCGCGCCGGCGAGCCGAACGTGACGTACGTCTCGCAGATCGAGTACCTCGACGAGAAGAACGTCGCGCTCTCGTGCCAGTTCTTCAACAAGACGAAGCGCAACGTCCTCGAGAACCCGGTCGCGTCGGTGAACTTCTACGACCCGGTCACCTTCGAGGCGTGGACGCTCACGCTGCGCTACCTCCGGTCGGAGGAGAGCGGCCCGCTCTTCGACCGCATGGCGGCGCGCATCCAGGTGATCGCGACGCACACCGGCATGGCGGGCGTCTTCCGGCTGATCGCGGCCGACCTCTACGAGGTGGTCGCGCTCGACGCGATCCCCGCCTTCCTCACGCCGCCCGACCCGGTGCTCGACTGCGCGCCGGCGGCGCAGGTCACGCCCGGCCCGATGACGGAGATCCGCGGGCTCCAGTCGGTCTCGGAGCGGATCGCGCGGGCGCGCGACCTCGACGCGCTGATGGGCGGCGCGCTGCTGGCGCTCGACGAGCATCTCGGCTTCCACCACTCGATGGTGCTGCTGCTCGACGACGCGACGCAGCGGCTCGTCGCGATCGAGAGCCGCGGCTACGGCGACGGCGGCATCGGCGCCGAGGTGGCGATGGGGGACGGGATCGTCGGCACGGTCGCGCAGAAGCGCCGCATGCTGCGGATCGGCGGCGTCGGCGCCGACCTCCGCTACGGCCGCGCGGTGCGGCGCAGCGTCGCGGCGACCGGCGACGCGACGCGCCTCGCGCCGGAGATCCCGTTGCCGGGGCTGTGCGACGCGCAGGCGCAGCTGGCGCTGCCGCTGCTGGCGGGCGACCGCCTCGTCGGCGTGCTGGCGGTCGAGAGCCGCGACCCGCTGCAGTTCGACGAGTGGGACGAGGCGTTCCTGCAGATCGTCGCGAACCAGATCGCGCTGGGCATCGATCGCATGCAGGCCGACGACGAGGAGGCGCCCGCGCCCGCGCCGGCCGCGAAGCGCGGCGCGCCGGGCGCCGCCGCGGCCGCGTGCCGCCACCGCTTCGTCTTCTACAAGAACGACGACTGCGTCTTCGTCGACGGCGACTACCTGATCCGCAACGTGCCGGGCCGCATCTTCTGGAAGCTGCTCGACCGGCGCGTGCGCGGCGGCCAGGTCGAGTTCACCAACCGCGAGCTGCGGCTCGACCCGACCTTGGGCCTGCCGCCGATCAAGGACAACCTCGAGAGCCGCCTCATCCTGCTGCGCAAGCGCCTCGTCGAGAAGTGCCCCGACGTCCGCCTCGTGCCAGTCCGCCGCGGCCGCTTCGCGCTGGAGATCGACGGCGCCGTCGAGCTCGAGGAGCGCGAGTCGGCGTAGGCGGGCGTACCGATGCGGGAACGAATCGCCCGCCGTTCTTTCCGATGGGCGATTCGTTCCCGCATCGGTACGCCCATCTCATTCCGGCAGGAGCTCCGAGATCGGCGTCCCTTCGGGGTCGATCAGCGTCACGGTCCGCTCGCTGGCCGAGACGTACTCGCGCGCGCCGTCGAGGCCGAGCAGCGCGCCGAACGTGGCGAAGAGGTCGGGCACGGCGACCGGACGGCGCGCGACCTGCTCGCCGCGCTCGTCGGTCTCGCCCACGACGATGCCGCCCGGCGTGCGCCCGCCCGCCACCACCGAGCAGAAGCTGCGCGCGAAGTGGCCGCGTCCGTCGCCGCCGGTCACGGTCGGCGTGCGGCCGAACTCGCCCATGCAGACGATCAGCGTCTCCTCGAGGAGGCCGCGCGCCGAGAGGTCGTCGATCAGCGTCGCGAACGCCGGATCGAGCTGGCCGCAGAGCTCGGCGACGCGGACGAAGTTGTCGGAGTGGGTGTCCCAGCCGGGCAGCACCACCTCGACGGCCGCGACGCCCGCCTCGATCAGCCGCCGCGCCAGCAGCACGCCCTCGCCGAAGGGCGTGCGGCCGTAGGCGTCGCGCAGCGCGTCGGGCTCGCGGTCGAGGTCGGCGATCTCGAGGAGGCGCGAGTCCATGAGCCGGCGCGCGCGCTCGCGCTCCGTCGCGTCGCGCGTCGCGATCTCCTTGCCGCCGTTGCGGAGGAACTCGCCGTCGATCGCCGCGCGCAGCGCCTCGCGCTTCTCCGCCCGCGGCCCGCGCGGCGCGCCGCCCGGCAGCAGCCCCTCGACCTTCGTCCCCGCCTTCTCGATCCAGAAGGCGTCGCACTCGGCGCCGAGCTCGCTGTGGATCGCGGGCGTGCCGCCGACCTGCACGAACGCGGGCAGCTCGGCGCGCAGGTCGAGCGACTCGTGCGCGACGATCGAGCCGAGCGTCGGGTAGCGGACGCTCGGGTTCGGGGCGTAGCCGTAGTGGAGGAGCTCCTGCGCGCGCTGGTGGGTCCCCTCGCGCGACGTCACGGTCCGGATCACGTTGAGCTTCGCCGCGCGCCGCGCGAGCTGCGGCAGGTGCTGGCCGAACGACCAGCCGGCGACGTCGGTCGGCAGCGTCTTCAGCGGCGAGCGGTCGGGGAAGGCGGGCTTCGGGTCGAAGGTGTCGATCTGGCTCGGCCCGCCATCGAGCCAGAGGAGGAGGAGCTTCTTCTTGCGCGTCGCCGCGGCGACG
>Ga0315910_10000093_pt1 | contig 118410 bp, 101 predicted proteins | sample EdamamesoilMG_FD_204470 | JGI IMG/M metagenome (GOLD analysis project Ga0315910, IMG submission 204470) | Garden soil microbial communities collected in Santa Monica, California, United States - Edamame soil | ecosystem: Environmental > Terrestrial > Soil > Garden | place: USA: California...
GCGTGGTGCTCGGTGGGCTCAGTCGCGTCGGACATCGAGTCGGAAGAGATGCTGTCCGATGCGGACGTAATCCCCGGATGATAGGGCGTGGGAGGCCCGGATGGCCAGGAAGGTGCCGTTCGACGAGCCCAAATCGCGGATCGAGAACAGGTTCGTGTTGGGATCCCGGCGGATTGCGGCGTGCCGGCGGCTCATGAATGGGTCGTCCGTGAAGACGATGTCGCCGACCTCTCGCCCGAGCACCGTCTCGGCCCGAGAGAGGAAGTAGACGTCGCGGGGCTGGTCTTCGACCGTCACGACGGTCACCTTCGCGTAGCGAGGGGTGGGCGGGGTGCCGAACACGCGGACACCGTTCCTGCTCTTCGCGGTGAGGTTGCGCTCGCTCTCGGCCACTGTATCAAATCTTAACACTGCCAGGCCGAGGAGCAGCAAGTCCCCCGAATTCAGAGCCACGGACCCACTCAGCCGGACGAAGACACCGTTGTCGGAGCCGGTGTCTTTGATCGAAAAGCGACCGTTTCGATAACTGATCTCCGCGTGCAGCGGGCTCACGTACGGGTCCTTGCGCAGGCTGATGTCGGCGTTCCCGCTGCCGACCGTCATCGTGGGCTTGGAGAGAGCATAGCGCCGCCCGGGTGACCCGTCCTGCGCGATGACCACGAGGTCGGCCTCGGGCATGCGCTCGGCCGCCCCGCCGGGTGCCGGCGCCGGTGGGCGCGAGCGAGGCCGTTCGCCCGAACCCCCATCGAGCGGCACGCCGCACAGCTGACAGAATCGTGCTGAGGGACCGTTCACACCGCCGCAGGCGCGACACGCCCTGGTCGATACACCACGCAGGGCGCCGGGTGGGGCAGGCGCGTCCGGTGGTGACGCCGGGCCCGCCGGCGAACCGCCGCCCATTGGTGTTCCGCCGCCTGGCGCCGTCATGGGCGCCATCGAGGCCGCGCTCGGCGCAGCCGACTGCACGCGGGCTGCCACGCGCTCGGCCGCTTCAGGCAGGGGTGAGCGGACCGCTGGCGCTGGCGCTTGCGCGGGAGGTGCAGCTGCTGCCGCTGGAGCCGCGAGCGGATCAGGCAGGCGTAGGCTTCCGCCTTCGGCCACCATCGTCTTGTTCTTCAGCGAGCCAGCTGCAGCCGGGGCCGTGAGGCGCGCGCCACACTCACGACAGAACACCGCCCCCTCTGGATTGTCCGTGCGGCACGCGGGGCACGCGAAGCGTGCAGCGGGCGACGGGGCTGGGCCGTTTGCTGCTGCATGACCATGCGCGGGTTGGGCGTGATCGGCGGGAGCTCCAGGCGATGGAGCGGGCGCGAGCGGACCAGGCTGTGCGAGCGGGCCAGGCTGTGCGAGGGGCGAGCCGCAGTCCAGGCAGTACCGAACGTGGCTTGGGTTTTCGCACCCGCAGCGGGAACACTCCACAGGCCCAGGTGACCGCGCGTTGGCCGCGGAGTCAAGTCCCGAAGGTCGCGAGATCTCCTGGGATTACGCCCTGCTTGCTGGATCGGCGGCGTCCTGCTCCGTCCGGCAGACTCGCGCGCGGCTGGACCCGGGCGACCGCGACGCCCACCTCGGCGGTCGTCGGCCGTGCTCGGCCTGGAGCGAGCGTGGGACCCCCGCCTGCCGCGGCGTTCGCAACCCGAGTCGAATCGGTGGACAGATCCTCTTGACGTCCACTGTCGCGTCGGCTTAAAGCCCGCCCGAACAGGGAACCCGCGAGGGCCCTCTCTAGAGCGGAAACCATGGAAATCTACCTCGATAGGCGTGCAGTCCGGCAGATTCGTGTTTCGGCCCAGGAAGCCATCGAAGAGGGCGATACCGAGTCGAGCCGGGAGGAGATCATCGATTCCTTCTCGGAAGACCAGATCGAAGAGATCGAACGCCGCCTCTCTCACGGGGACATGTTCGAGTTCGTCACCGACATCCTGGACGAGTGGAGCGGTGAGGACGCGGACGAGCTGATCGAGCTGATCGAGACGCAGCTGGGCGAGCTGGGCCTCGAGCTCAAGATCGATGCCAAGGACGACGAGGAAGACGTCGAAGAAGAAGACGAAGAGGCGGAAGCCGACGACGACGACGACGTCGATGTGGGCGAAGGCGAAGAGGAAGTCGACTTCAGCGACGACGAGGAGTGAGCGCGCCCGCTCCTCGGGCTCGCGAAGAGAGCTAGGGCTGCTCGTTCGGCCCGCTGGCGGGTGCTTCAGCGGTCGGTTCGCCCGCGGTCGGTCCGCCTGCGGCCTGTCCGCCCGCGGCCGGTCCGCCTGCGGCCATGGTGACGGCGCGGCGGCACCTACGCTCCGAGCTGGCGTGTTGCGACAGAGAGTCGCAGAGCTGCCCGACGCAATCGGCCAGCACAGAAGGTGGGTCGAGCTCGGCCAGTGTTCGGGCCCGCTGGCAAGCCAGCTCGGTCGCGCCGCGTGAGCGCGCCAGCCACGCGGAACGAAAGAGCGCATCGTCTTGGAGACGACTCGTCGCGTCGTGTTGCACGAGCTCGTCGAGCACGCTCTCGGCCACGACGATTTCGTGGCGATCGTGCTGGTGGATGTCGGCCGCGAGCCAGCGCGCCTCCGCGTAGGCGGGCCGCTCGTAGCTTCCGACGAGCGCGGCCTTTTCTTCGGCGGCGAGGATGGCATCGATGGTCAGAAGCGCGCCTCGAGCGTCGCCCAGACTACGGCGTGATCGAGCTGCGAGGAGCAATGCATCGTCGGTGTAGACGCCGATCGGCAGTGGGTGCCTGCGCGCTAGCTCCTCGGCCGTCGTGATAGCCCGGTTGAGGTCGCCTTCTTGGACCAGCGCTTGGGCGGTGCGCAGGCGCAAGAATGCATCGAGGTGCGAGCCCGCCGGCGCGAGCGACAGGAGCTCAGCGTACGCGCTGGAAGCGGGACCGGGCTGGCTCCGCACGAGCGCGTCGGCGGCGCGCGGCGGAAGTCCCGATTCAGGGAACTCGAGGACCTTGCGGTAGGCGGTGCGCGCGCCCTCCTGGTCGCCGAGCGCGTCGCGAAAGCGACCAATGTCCAGCCAAATGCGTGCGCTGCGGCTCGACGCGTTCTTCGTCTCGGTCAGCCGCTCGAGACAAGCGAGGGCTCGGTCGAGATCGCCCGCCTTCTTCCACATCCAGGCTTCGCGATAGCCTGCCTCTACGGCGAGATCCGTGGTCTCTGCCGAGCGAGCGGCCTCTCGATAGAGTGCCGCTGCTTCGGCCGGCTTGCGCTCGCGAGCTCGCGCGTCGGCGGCGTCCAGTGCCCGGTCGTAGGCCGACGGGCCGCGAGCGCACGACCAGGTCGCGCACGAGGCCAGGGCGAGGAGCAGCGCACGGAAGCCGTGAGTCATACTGGCTCGTCTCGATCCAGGTTCGTGTCCCCGGGCTGGCGGGCGTCCAGCGCAGCACGGAACAGCTGATAGGCGACGATCTGGACTGCTTGTGCCAGATTGATGGACGGCTGATCGGCTGCCATGGGAATGCGCAGGTACGCGTCCGCCCGGTCGACCTCGTCGGCCGTGAGACCGCTCTTTTCGTTGCCGAACAGGATACAGCCGCGCTTACCGCTGCCCGCGAGTCCCACCAATTTCTGCGCCACGGCTTCTGGACCGATCACGCCAGAAACGCCGCGCCGCGACGTCGTCGCCACGACGAACTCGAAGCCGACGATCGCCTCGTCGAGATTGTCGAAGATGAGCGCATCCCGGAGCACATCCGTGCTCTTCACCGCCATCTTTTCCGCCATCGGGTGATCGATGCCAGCTAGGCGACTCGGTTTGACGAGGCCGATCTCGGAGAAGCCCATGGTCTTGATGGCTCGGCAGGCGGCGCCGACATTCTCTGGGTAGTGCGGAGTGACCAGAAGGAAGCGGACGGCGCGGTGAATCGGCAGGCGCAGCATGCGGAGAGGAGCGTACTACAGGGGGCGGGTCAGGGCGCCGGGTCCGAGTCGGCGCTCGAGGAGCGGGCACAACGGAAGCCGAGCGTGGGCCGCCGTTCGCTCGGGGGCACGCTCTCGCGAAAGGCCGCTCGCAGCTGCCACGGCGGGCTGGCGAAGTGGCCTCCTCGGATGAGGACATCCCCGGTCTTCGCTCCTGCCGGGTCTCGCTCCCAAGACGTGGTCCACTCGGCCACGTTGCCGGCGAGCTGCAGGACTCCGAGCGGCGTGCGCCCTGCCGCGAGCGCGCTCACGGGCGCCAGGAGCTCGTAGCCATCGCCAGGCGACGTGTACTCGGGGGGCTCGCTGCCGCCGTTGACGCGGCCGGCATGGAACAAGTTGCCCCAGGGGTAGAGCCGCCCGCCGGGCCCGCGCGCCGCCAGCTCGAATTCTTCTTCACTGGGGAGGCGCGCCCCTCGAAATGCGCAGTAAGCCCCCGCTTCTTCCAAGGACACCATGGTGACGGGCAGTCGCTCGGGTTCAGCCGTGTCCAGGAGCACGCTCGGCATGAGATGCGGGCTGCACGCGCCTGCGCGCTCGCAGCGTTCGTAGTCACCGACGGAGACCTCGGTGCGATCGAGCAGAAATGCGCTCACGCTGACCGTGATGTCTCTGCGCTCGAGCACGAAGTCCTCGGGCTGACAGGTGGGACGTCCGGTGAGCCGATTGCAGAAGTTCGCGGCCGCGATGAGGTCGTCGACGCTCGAGCCGAGGGCGATCGTCGCTTGGGGAATGCGCACGACATCGAGATCGAGCGGCAGCTCTGCCGCCAGCGGCAGGCCGAGGCTGGTGGCGAGGAACCAAGGGCTCGGGAGCACACTCGAGTCCTATCACGCCCTCGAACGGTCGGGCCCGGACGGCCCACTCGAGCGCAGGCCCTGCGGCTATTCCGGCATCGGAGAGATGTAGGCGGGGCGCCGAGGCGGGGGCAGCGCCTCGCGCTCTGGCTCGGCCTCGTGTTTCTCTCCAGGCGGCCAGGTCAGCTCCGCCTGTTCCAGAAGGCGACCGGCCACCCCAGCCAAGGTCGCACCGACCAGGAGCCAAAGCGCTGCGCTGAGCGTGCGCTGGCGTCGCTCGACCCGATCGACCTGGATGAGCGAACGATGGTCGGGCAGCGTCGGTTGGATGTCGCGCGCCCCCACCAGGGCCTCGCTCAAAGCCGTCCCGAATGCGGCACAGCTCGCGTAGCGCTCCTTGGGATCCTTGGCGAGTCCGCGACTGAGCACGCGATCGACGCGCTCGGGGAAGTGCAAACGCCGGGCGATGAGCTGGGCGTCCTCGGTTTCGATCTTCTTGGCGACGGTGATGGCATCATCCCCGGGGAAGGCGCGCTGGCCACTGACGGCCTCGTACAGCGTGGCCGCGAGCGAGAACTGATCGCTCTCGGCCGAGTGCTTGCCTTCACGAATCGCCTCCGGCGCCGCGTAGGCGGGCGTTCCCACCCGAGCGCCGGCTTTGGTCAGCGTGCTGTCGGGCAGTCTGGCAACTCCGAAGTCGGCGATCTTGGCGCCTTCGCCGGTCAAGATCACGTTGCCTGGCTTCATGTCCCGATGCAAAACGCCGCGAGCGTGAGCTGCCGAGAGACCTTCGCCGAGCTCGCGGGCCAGGCGCGCGGCACCCTCACGTGTGAGGCGCCCGCGACGGAGCGCGTCCTCCAGCGTCGGCCCGATCACGCGCTCGAATACCAGATAGACGCCTTCCTCCGTCGTCTCGCCGAGGTCGTGCAAGCTGACGATGCCGGGGTGGGTGACGCGAGCAATGGCCCGCGCTTCCTGGCGCATGCGCAGCATCAGAGCCTCGCGTTCACCCGGCGCCAGCTGTAGGTCTGGACGCAAGAACTTGAGCGCGACGTCTCGCTCGAGGATGGGATCGTGCGCGAGCAAGACGATGCCCATGGCCCCACGCCCGAGCTCCCCCAAGATCTCGTAGCGGCCGATGAAACGACGCTCGCCCGGCGCCTTGCTCACTTCGTCCGCTGGTTTCGCGGAGCCGGGTCCGGTGAGTCCTCCGCCGGCTCGTCTGGATCCGAGTCGTCTTTCGGCGGGGGACGGTCCGACTCGGGCGGGGACTTCTCTTTGGGTTGCCTTTGGGGCGGCATCCCGTAGTCCGCCTCGAGCTTCTTCAGCAGAGCGCTCACGAGTCGTGACTCATGGTGTGCTGGGAGCTCCGAGATCTGGATCACGACGAGCACCTCTTCGTCGCGTTCGATGACCTCCACGCTGCCCGTCGTCTTGTCGTCGCCGGCGCCCGTGGGGTACTCGAACAGCATGTAGCCGAGGTCTGCGTCCTTCTCGATGACGGCAAACTCTTGCTCGACGCGGAGGAAGCGCAGTGCACCATTATACGCCTGCGCCTTGGTATAGCCCGTGGTCTCCTCGGTGCGTGCGCCGGCCAGGGTGGCCCAGCTGACCAGGGCGAAGCACAGGTTTCGGGCAATTCGCCGCATGGCGCTCAGGATAGCCCCAGCCTGGGGAAGCGGGCCAAGTTTGCACGGGGGCCGCGCGTTCAGCGGTCGAGTTGCCTGCCGTGCAGGATGGCGCGCGGACCCGAGCCGAGGAGAAAGTCGACTTCCTCGCGCCCGGCCCGCCGCTCGAGGGCTTCCAGAGCTGCCGCTACGAGCGGCACGTCACTCGGTCGGTGGGCGTCGCTGCAGGCGGCATCGTAGGCCTCGAGCTCGAGCAGCTTCAGCGCGGCCTTCTTGGGCTCGCTCCCGTATTTGCCGATGAGCGCACACAGGTCGAGTAGGGCCAGGCATCCGGCCTCGACCCACTCGAGGACGAGCTCCGGCTGCGACCAGGTGGCGCGGTAGCGCTCGGGATGGGCGATGACGGGGGTGTAACCTTCAGCTTGCAGGCGGAAGAGCTGACGCAAGATCGGTGTGGCAGGCGTCAGGTCGCTGAACTCGAGCAAGATGGGCCCCGACGTGCGGGGCCCCAGCGCGTCCCGCTGAGGTTGATAAGGCAACGCCGTCCCGGCGCGGATGCGACCGACCACCTGCTCGTCGAAGAAGTGCTCGCTGGCGAGCGAGACACGAGGCAAGGTGGGCGCCTGATCGAGCACGGGCAACATGCGCTGATAGGCCTTTTGTAGGCCATCGCGGTCGTTCTCGAACATGCCGGGCCGCATGTGCGGAGTCGCGACGACGTGCTCGAAGCCCAAATCGCCCAGTCCCGAGAGGATGGCCAGTCCCTCCTCCGGCGTACGCGCACCATCGTCGATCCCTGCCACCCAGTGACAATGAAGGTCGACGAACGCTGCCATGTTCGTATGCTAGCCCTCAATGCCCCCGCTTGGCGATGCCAGCGCACGATCCTTTCCGGCGGTCTCTTCGGCGAGACCTGCAGATGGGGTCACCACCGCCGCGGCGACGCCTTCGGTAGTAGCGCAGGCTGCACGACCGGGAGCCTCTTCCAGGGCGCGAGCCACACCTGGCTCGGAGCGCGAGCGCGCGTGGTTGAGCGGGCAAGAGGTGGTGGTGTGCGTCGGTTGTGGAGGTGTAGGCAAGACGACGATGAGCGCCGCCCTGGCGCTTGCAGCTGCAGCAGCTGGCCGCCGAACTTTGTGCCTCACCATCGATCCGGCGCGGCGCCTCGCCAGCGCTCTCGGCCTCGACGATTTTCCGGCTCACGAGCAAGTAGCGCCGGCCGCTTGGCTCGAGCAGCACGGTGTCGAGCTGGCGGCGCCGCTGACCGTGATGATGCTCGACGCCAAGAGCACCTTCGACGACCTCGTGCGCAAGCACGCCGGATCGAGCGAACGCGCGCGCGCTATCTTGGAAAATAGGATCTACGCCTACCTGTCGGGACATCTGGCGGGCACGCGCTCCTACATGGCCATGGAGCGTGTGCTCGCCGCACAAACCTCCGGAAAGTACGACCTCATCGTGCTCGACACTCCTCCGAGCTCACGAGCGCTCGACTTCTTCGATGCGCCCGAGAAAATGATCGAGGCGCTCGATAGCCCAGCCACGCGTGCGCTGGTGCGCGCGATGGAAGGCGGACGGTTCAGCCTGAATGTCCTCGCGCTCGGTGTGCGTCAGGTCATTGGCGCGTTCGACCGCATCATCGGCAGTCATTTGCTCGGAGATCTCGCGGGGCTACTCGCGAGCATGAATGCTCTCTTCGGGGGCTTCGAGAGCCGTGCTCGCGAAGTCTCCGAACGCCTGCGGAGCCCCGAGTTTGCTTACCTCCTCGTCACTTCACCTTCGCGACCAGCGATTTCCGATGCGCTCGAGCTCGGCCGCGCGATGGCAGTGCGCGATCTCCCCATTCATCTCTTGGTCGTGAACCGCCTCAGTCCCAGCGTGGGTGAGCTGCCGAGCTTGGACGCGCTCGCGACCAGTTCGGTCTGGCGCGGACTTGGCGTCAGCGAAGCGGGCGCGCGGCAAGCCCTGGCGGCCTGTGAGAGCTATCGCGCGAGGCGAGCGCGCGAGGACGCCAGGCTTTCGGCGCTCTGGAAAGAAGGGCCGGCCTGCGAGCGCGTGCTCTTCACCGGCGGTGATGGCGATATCCATCGCCCGGACCGTCTGCTCGAGCTCGGACGCCATTTGCTCGCGGCCGAGAGCGTCTGACCCTGCCCTACGGGTCAGGAGTCCTTCGCGTCGCGTCCGCGGAAGAACAGGCGAATCGGCACCGCGCGGTAGTCGAATTCCGAGACGATCTGGTTGCGGACGAAGCGGCGGTAGCTCTCGGCGACGTGTTCTGGAGAGCTGCAGAACACGATGAACGTCGGCGGGTGAGTGCCGGACTGAGTGATGTAGTAGAGGCGCGGGGCGCGTCCGGATCGGGTCGGGGGAGGTTGCGCCTCCAGCACGCGCTCGAAGAAGCGGTTGAGTTCTCCAGTCGAGATGCGCTTGCCCATGCGTTCGCCGGCGTCTTTGACGGCGCGCATCAGCTGACTCACGCCGTGCCCACTATGGGCGCTGAGCGCCACGATGGGCGTGTCTTTGGTAAAATGCAGGCTGTCGCGGGCCTTCTCTTTGCGCTCTTCGAGCTCGACGGGGGAGAGCAAATCGGCCTTGTTCAGGCCCACGATGGCCGCCCGCCCGCGCTCGCTGGCCAACCCCAGCAGGCGGGCGTCCTGGTCCGAGACGCCCTCGGTCACATCGCAGAGCAGGATGATGACCTTGGCTCGAGCGATGGCGCGGATGGAACGAATGACGCTTTCTGCCTCGACGCCACGTTCGACGCGAGTTCGCCGGCGCACCCCCGCTGTGTCCACGAGTCGAAAGCGGTCGCCTTTGAAATCGATCACGCGGTCGATGGGATCTCGCGTGGTGCCGGGCCGGCTGTCCACGAGCGAACGCTCGTCGCCAGCCAAACGATTGAAGAGCGATGACTTGCCGGCGTTGGGGCGACCAATGAGGGCGATGTTCAAGAGTTCGCTGTCGTCGGGGTCGTCGTCGGCGACTTCGGCGGGCAGCCGCTCGAAAATGGCGCGCTCGAGCTCGCCGAAATGGCGACCATGCATGGCCGACACGCCGAGCAGGTTCGAAATGCCGAGCTCGTAGTGGTCGCCGAGGAGGAGCTCCTGCGCAGGGCCGTCGACCTTGTTGGCGACGAACAGCACGGGTCGGTCGGCACGACGCAAGAGCATCACGGCCTCGCGGTCCGCCTGGACTGGGGGCGAGCTGCCGTCCAGAACGCACACCACGAGATCTGCTTCCTGGATAGCGGCCTCCACGTGGCGGCGGATGCCCATTTTCATGGGATCTTCCGACTCTGGGTCGAAGCCGCCGGTATCGACGATGGTGACGGCGCGGCCGCCGACACGCGCGTCGGCATAGTGCCGATCTCGCGTGACGCCGGGGGCGTCATGGACGATGGCGAGGGGACTGCCCACCAAGCGGTTGAAGAGCGTGCTCTTGCCCACGTTGGGCCGGCCCACGATGGCGACGATGGGGGTCATGCTCGCGCCTCGTCACTGGCTACGTCGTCGGCGTCTGCGTCGTCAGAGTTACCTTCGGCCGCTTGCAGTGTGGATGCGCTGTCCTCCGGCAATGCGCCTTGGTCGCTGACCCCGGGCGCCACGAGGCCCGTGCCAAAGCCAGGGCTCGATGTGCCGCCGTCGTACCCGAGCTCCGCCAGCATGCGCGGCGTGTTCTTCCACTCCTCGGTGACGCGCACGAACAGCTCGAGGAACACCTTCTTCTGCGCGAGCTCCTCGATGCGCAGGCGTGCCGCCGTGCCGATGGCCTTGATGCGGGCTCCCCCTTTGCCCACGATGATCTTGCGTTGCCCGAGTTTTTCAACGTGAATGGTTGCGGCGACTCGCAGCATCCGGTCGCTCTCGTCGGCGCGGTCGATCGAGACCGCCACCGCATGAGGGACCTCGCGCGAAAGCTGGTTCAAGATGGCTTCGCGCACATATTCCCGCACGAAAAACAGGGTGGGCCGATTGGTGAGGGCGTCCCCTTCGTAGCCGGCGTTGCCTTCGGGTAGGCGGGCGGTCAAGCAGTCGACGAGCTCCGGAACTCCGGACCCGGTGCGCGCGCTGACGGGCACGATTTCGGCAAAGAGTCCCGTTTCTCCGTAGGCCGCTAGCATGGGAAGCAGCATCGACTTGTCGCGATGCTGATCGACCTTGTTGATGGCGAGCACCACCGGCACCTTCACTTCCTCACGGAGCAGCTTGATCAAGCTCTCGTCGCCAGCACGCAGCCAGACGTTCTTTGCCTGCGCTGGGTCGCCCGAGGCGACCAAGCCGGCCAGGGTTCGTGGCGGTTTCGAGAACACATCGGTCACCATGAGGACGACCTCGGCCTGGCGCAGCGTGTCCTTGGCGCTGTCGTTCATGCGTCGCCCGAGCTCGCTCTTGGGCTGATGGATGCCGGGTGTGTCCAGGATGGCCATTTGCACGCCCTCCTTGTGCGCAATCCCGAGCACGGTGTCGCGCGTCGTCTGGGGCAATGGCGAGGTGATGGCGAGCGCTTCACCGAGCGCGGCGTTCATCAGGGTCGATTTTCCGACGTTGGTTCTGCCGACGAGGGCGATTGTTCCGAAACGCATGAGAGATTCTGGGAGCCGGGCGCTCTTCATGCCCCGTCCCTTCGCGCGGAGCAAACTCCGGGCTTGGCCAGCGTGCCCGCCTAGGCTATCCAGCCGGAGTGAGCCGCGAACCCAGACCGAGTGATCCCGCCCCCGAGCGCCGGATCAGCGGGCGCTACGAGGTGGAATGGGCGGTGGACTGCGTGGCGGCCGACACATTTTTGTACGCTGCCATCACCAACATTTCCGAGATGGGCATCTTCGTGGCGTGCGCTTCGCCGTTCGAGGTCGGGACTCAGCTCTCGCTGCGCTTCCAGCCGACGCCTGAAGCAGAACCCCTGATCTTGCCTGGTCGCGTGCAGTGGGTGAATCGACCCAAGCCCTTCGGGCACTGCCCGAATCCGGGCATGGGCATCCAGTTCATCGATCTGGGGCTCGACATGCGCGAACGCATCGTCGACATCATTCACACGATCGCCTACGTCAACGATTACTCGAACTGAGTCGCCGCAGCGTGTCGCGGACTCAGGGTGACGTGGCCGTGTCCGCGGGCTTGGCCGCGTCTGCAGGCTTGGCCGGGGCCGCCTTGGCTTCGCTGGGGGCTGCCGGGGCTGCCGGGGCCGCGGCACTCGATGTAGCTGGGGCCTCGGCTTTCGCCGCTATCTCGGCCCCGGCACCCGAGGTCGCCGCAGCCGTCGCGGGTCGCGTCGGAGAAGGCTCGCCGCGAGCTTGTGCCGCCGTCTTCAGCGAATCGTCGACGCCTGCGAGCGCCGCGACGGCGCGCTGTCCAAAGGCGGGGCTATCTTCGAGGGCGGCATAATGGGCCCGCGCCCGCCCCAGCTCCCCCAAAGCCTGGTAGCAAGACGCCGCGTGCCACGAAGCTTCGTCGGCCAGCGTGGTGCCGACGAACCTCTCGGCGACCTTGTCGTAGAGGGGAGCCGCGCGCTGGCAGCCCGACCCGTTGCGCGCAGCATGGCCCTCGTGGAGCGCCGCGGACCCGGCTTTCTCTCCAGCTTGGGCAGCCACTTCTCCGAACAGGCGCTCAGCCTCGGCGTAGCGACCCTCATGATAGGCGGCCATCGCATCGGAGTAGGTCGCCACGGGCTCCTCCGCTCGCGCGGCCACGTCGCTACTGCTCGAGAGTGCGGGGGCTGCAGCGTCACCCTCCACCACGACCGGCGCGGCTCGGCCAGCAGCTTCGAGCGGAGCCGCTCGCGGCGCGCCGAGCTCCGTGACGCTGACTTGCCCGCGTCCGGCTGGATCCTGGCGCACGAAGAGCAGACTCGAGCCGATCATCAAGAGCAGGAGTGCTGCCATGGCCAGCTGCGGTCGCATGGCATAGCCCGCCACCACGCTCACCATCCTGCTGAACCGCTGTGGCAGAGGCAGCGCGCTCTCGGCCTGACGCTCGGCAAGCACGATGCTTTCGAAGAGGTCCGGCGGGGGCTCCACCAGCGGCACGACGGCGATGTCCTTGGTCGCGCGCAGCTTGTTCCAGATGCCCTGGCAGCGCGTGCAATGATGCAGGTGTCGCCGCGCGGCGGCGGCCGATAGCTCGTCGAGCTCCCCGTAGAGCAGGTCGAGCGTGACCTTGTCGAAGCGTTCGCAGTCCATGGGCGTCATCTGAGCGCTCGCGCGTATTCTTCGAATTCGGCGAGCTCCTTCTGCAAGCGTTCGAGCGCGTAGCGCATGCGACTCTTGACCGTATTTTCAGGGGTGTCCGTGATCTTGGCGATGTCGGCGAACGGCACGCCTCCCAGCTGGCGGAGAAGAAATACCTCTCGCTGATCGTCCGGCAGTCCCGCTATCGCGCGTGCGAGGCCGTCTTGCAGTTCGCCACTTTGGGCGCCGCGTTCGGGCCCGGTGTCGCTTCCGCCCAGGCGGTCCAAGAGCGGTGGCGTGTCCCCCACGTTGGCGTCGAGGGATGCATGGTTGCGGTGACGCCCCTTACGGATCTCGTCGATGCAGAGGTTGCGAGTGATGGCGAAGACCCAAGTCGAGAAGCGGGACTCGTGCTTGAACTCCTCCGCGCGGCGAACGACTCGCAAGAAGGTCTCCTGGGTCACGTCTCGCGCCCGATCCTTGTCGCGGAGGTAGCGCAGACTGAACGTATAGAGGGGCGTCTGATAGCGACGAACGATCTCCGCAAAAGCAGCGCGGTCGCCGCGGCGATAGCGGACCATGAGCATCTCGTCGGCGGGTTCGGTGTGGCCGCCGGTCATGAGGGTGCTTTCGTGACCGGGCCGGTTGTGGCGCGGCGATCAGCCGCACCTGGCCGTTCTACGTTTCTCCTCGAGAAACGATCTCGGCCCGCGCGACCTCTCCCTTGGTTCACATCGGAAACCTAGCCCTCCGGCTCCCCTGGGTGCAAGCGGCAGCGTGGGGCCGCTTCCCGCACAAGTGTCTGAGAATTCTAACTATTATTGCCCAGACCGGACTGGGCACGCGTGCCTTGGCCGGAGCGCGGATCGGGATGAGGGGAAGCGCAGGCGAGCGCGGCAGAAAGCGCGCGAAAATGCGGCCACTTGCGCGTGCGCGGCGACCGCGGGAGGCTGTCTCCACTGTGGACGGGCTCGCCGACATCGTGGAGAGGGAACGACAGCGGTGACCAGGCTCTTCTTGGCGCTCCTGATTTTCTGGGTGGCCCTTCTAGGCTGCGCCGACCGGGCCCACGCTCAGACCGCCCCGGCAACGAAGCCGCCCGCCGCGGGTTCGGGCGCGTCCGCCACCAAGAAGGCTCAAAAGAAGGGCGCGCCAGCGCCCAAGACGGCCGACGGAGCCGAGACTTCCGCGGACGAAAGGCCGGCCGGTGATCCAGCTCAGGATCCCGGCGAGAGCGGCACCGAGTTTCGGGTTCGTCTGCGCGAGCTCGAACAGAAGGTCGACGAGCTGAAGGAGCAAATCCGTCAGAGCCATGCGCGCCTGTCGCTGCTCTCCGACACCATCCTCGCGGGAGGGCAGGGAGGTGGCCGCGTCGAGATCCGCTTCGAGAACGAGCTCAGTGCTGCGTGGCACATCGTCGAGATCACGGTCGTGTTCGACGGCGCCGTCCAATACAAGAAGGCCGACGACAGCGGAGCCCTCTCCGCGCAGAAGAAGACGCCCATTTTCAGTGGCGCCGTGCCGGCTGGCGACCACACCTTGCAGGTGCTCATCAAGCTGCGCGGTCATGGCTTCGGCGTGTTTTCGTACTTGCGCGGCATCGAGGCCAACGTGCGACACGATCACTCGTTTTCGATCACTTCCGGGCAGGATGTGGAGGTCGTGGCCGTCGCGTGGGAACAAGGCGGCCCGACGACGCCGGCCGAGAAGCGACCGGACGTTCGCTTCCACGAGGTCTTGCACAAGGCTTCCGGTCAAAAAGCTACGGCTCCCGCGCGTTCGCGGAAAAAGGGCAAGGCTGCGGGCACCGAAGCGGGTAGGAAGGACTAGCCGATGCGAAGGGCCCGTCCCCGCGCGCGAGCGCCGTGGGTACTCGCTCTCTGCCTCGCCTTGGCCGCCGCGGGGCCGGTCTGGGGCGCCAAAGGGGGCGACACGGCCGCCGCCAGCCGTCTGGTTGGCGAGATCGAGCGGAGCACCGGGCGGTCAGCGCCGCCCCGAGCAGCAGCCGAGGTCAATGCTCGCACGCTGCTCGCTCGCGGCAAGGCAGATTTGGCCGGAGGACGCTACGCCGCCGCGCTCGATGCCTTGCATGCTGCGCTGGAGCTCGAGGCCAGTGCCGAGTCGGCTCTGGGGCTCGCGCCCGAGATCGAGTTCTTGCTGGGAGAAGTCTATTTCGACGCCGAACAGCCGTATTCTGCCCATCGCCATTTCTCGATCATCGTCGAGCGCTCGACGGATCCTGCCTACGCAGCGTTCGCCTCGCGCGCGGTCACGCGCTTGGTCGACTCCGCATTTGCGACGCAGAATCCGGATCTACTGCCGCGGCTGGTCGGGGTCCTGGACCGACTGCTCGGCGCCGAGGGCAGCGACGAACTCGCGTATGCTCGCGCGAAGCTCGCGTTTGCGCTCGGCCGCTATCGAGAAGCACGTGACCTGGTGGGTTCGGTCAGCCCGAACGGCCTGACCTACAAGCGTTCTCTGTATTTGCGCGGCGCGGCGCTCGCGAAGGAAGCGGGCGGCACCAAGCAAGGGCTCGACTTGGCCATCGCAGAGTTCGAGCGCGCCGTTCAGGCTCCGGCCCCCGAAGATGCCGCGCTCTCCCGGCAAATCAGCGATCTGTCGCGGCTCGCAGTGGCACGCTTACATTACGAAAGCGGCGCCTTCGACGAGGCGGTGCGGAGCTTCACGCGGGTGGACCGCGACTCGCCCGTTTTCTCCGAGGCGCTCTTCGAGCTTGCGTGGGCCTACGTCAAGCAGGGCGATTTCACGCGCGCCGAGCAAACGCTGGCAGCGCTCTCGGTGCTGGCGCCAGGGCTGATCGATGGCGCGGACGCCGCCTTGCTTCGTGCCGACATGCTGCTCAGGTCCGGACACTTTCGTGAAGCGGAACAGCTCTATTCGGCCACCTACCAGCGTTATGAGCCGCTCCGTCGCGACCTCGACGACTTCCTGACCAGGCACGCGGCGGCAGCGGACTACTACCAGCGGCTGGTCGAGAGTGAACTCGAGCTCGGCCAGGAGCTGCCGCGTGATCTGATCGATCTGGTGCGCGAGGAAGCGCGGGAAAATCGCCTATTTGCAGTGGTGGACGAGATCGCGCGCTGCCGTCGACTCATGAAGGACGGTCGTCGCATCGGCAATCTCACCCGGGCGACGCTCACTGGCCCAGCGCGCGCACGTTTGTTCCCCGAGCTCGAGGGCCGACTCGAGCCGCTCATCGTCAATGAAAACCAGCTGGCCCGTGCGCGCTGGTTCGTGGCGCGGGATCTCGATCGCGTCGCCGGATCTGCCTCGGGCGAGCTTTCTGCCATTCGTGCCGAGCGGCGCCAGCTGATGCAGCGGATCGGCGCCGTGCCGACGACGAAGTCCGAGATGGCGGCGCGCGAGGCCAAAGCGCAGCTTTCCTGGATTGGCCTGAGTCAGGCTTTGCAGCGGCTGGAGGTCGAAGCCCAGCACACGCAGGCGCTCTGCAACGGCCTTCGGCGCATGCTGGCTGATGCCGATGCGGAGCGCATCTCGATCAGCGAGGAAGCGAAGCGCCGGCACCGGGAGGACCTAGCGCGCGGCGAGCGTGAGCTCGCCAGGTTTCGCGAGACGATCGAGCAGCTGCGGCAGAAGGTGGACTACGGCAAGGTGCGCCATGGCCTCGGGGACGAGAAGTCGGCTGCGGATCGCAAGCTCGGAGCTCGCTTCGGCAGCTTGCTCGACCGAGAGCTGCGGCTCGTAGCGGCAGGTCAGGACCCAAGCAGCAAGGCGAGGCGGTACGCGAGCGAGCAGACGAAGCTCTTCCAGCGCATGGCGGCGCTCGAAGGCAAGCTGGCGGAGCAGCGTTCCACGTTGGAGCGCGACTTGGCGGCGGAGAGCGGCCGACTGGCCAGCAGTGTGCACGCGGAGTTCGTCCGCTTTTCGACGCAGCAAGAGACGCTCGACGAGCTCGAACGGCTTCACGGCGAAGCGCTCGGTGCGGCCGCCAAACGCAGCTTCGTGGCCGTGCGTGACCGCCTGACGAAGGTCGTGCGTCACGCAGAGCTCGGCATGGCGCAAAAATCGTTCGAAGTGCGGGAGGAGCGGCGACGCCGAGTCGAGCGCCTCAAGCGCCAGCGCGCTCGTGAGACCAAACTCATCGAGGACGAGCTGAAGGAAGTCATGGGCGAGGCGGAGGGAGAGCAGTGAGACCGGCCTGGCCGCTACTCTTGGCAGCCTGCTTGGGCGGCCCCATCGCACTTGCCCAGGCGCCGAAGGCACCGAGCGGCGCGACCGGAGCGGAGGCTGCGGACAAGGCCGCCGAGGCAGGCCGAACGCGCGAGCTGGCCAAGATTTCGGTTCCGCAGAAGCCTGCCTACGAAATGGAGTGCGCCGCCGACGGCACGCTCCACGCCAAGAAGGCTCGTCGGCGCCTGCCCCCGCCGACGGAGATGCAGCTCCGTGGTCTCGACATCCTGGAGCGTGAAGGCGAGGAATATCGCAAGGATGCACTGGACTTTCAGGGCAAGCTCGGGGCGATCGTCTTTCATCACTTCAAGGACCGGGAGAGGCGCTTTCTCACGGCCATCGAGACGGAGATTCGCCACGAGGGGCGCGGTCTCTTGGCGGCTGAAGATGAAGCCATCGGGCGCCTGGAGGCCTTCGTGGCTCGCTATCAGGGCGAGCTTTCGGATCCGCGCGCCACGCCGGACGCCATGTTTCGCCTGGCGGCACTCTACGATCAGCGCGCCAAGCAGGCGCCCGCCGGGGAGATCGAGAAATGGATGAGCAAGGCTCTCATTCTCTATCGTGACGTGGCGCTCGAGTTCCCGAGCTACGAGCACGCGACGTCGTCGCTCTACTATTTGGGCCACGCTTTTCGTGAGCTCGGCCGCTTCGCCGAGTCGCAGCAGGCCTTGCGCGCCCTGGTGTGTGCGAGCCGCTTCCAGATCTTGCCCCTCGAGGGCTCGTCGGACGGCATCAAGGTTCAGGCGCTACCGCAGGACCACGACGCCGGGTTTTGGCAGGACTGGGCAGACCGCAACCCCGTTCCGCTCGATCAGCTCGGCGGGCGAGGGGACGGCCGGGCCATGGGCGTGGCCGAGGAAGAGCTCAGCTTCGCCGATCCGTACGCAGGCTGTACCCCCATGCCGGAGAAAGTGGTGCCCGGCACGGAGCCCCGCTACTTGGCGGAGGTGTGGTGGCTGATTGGTAACCACCACTTGTACGAAGAAGATCCTACGGGCGGCCCCTACCGCATGAATCGCGCAGTCAGCGCGTATCAGAACGGTCTCGCTTTCCGCCAGCCCAAGCTGCTCGGCCTGATCCTGCAGCGCAAAGGCTGGGCCCACTTCCGTCAGCAGCGCTACCGGGCGGCGGTGCAAACGTTCGTCGAGTACCTGAAGCTCAGGCAACGCGCCCCAGACCAGGCGGCCGACATCGGCGAGTATCTCTTGGGCGAGATTCATCGGACGATTGCGTCCTCGCTGACGTACGTCGACTTCGACGGTGCGCCGCCGAACGACCCGTACATCGCCCGCCGGGAATCGGTGGACGTCGAACGCAATCCTGCTCGCGCCGAGCAAGAGCTCATGGTGGCCATCACGCGCGTGCAGGATCCCAGCATCATTCCGCAAGATGAGCCGTGGTCGTTCGATATCTACCGGGCGCTGGCGGATCAGTTCGAAGAGCTGGGGCTTTCGCGCAATTCCATCGCCACGCTCAAGCTGATGAACACGCGCTATCCGCTGCATCCAGAGGCGCCGGTCATCGTGGATCGCATCGCCGCCCTGCACGACGAACTCGCCGACATGGCCAAGCCGGGCAGCCCCCTCTACGACGAAGAACGGCGCCTCGCCCTGGTGGCCCGCACGTCACTGGCTCGGTACGTGGGCAAGAGCGATTGGACCATCGCCAACCAGAACGATCTGGAGGCGCTCGTTCGCGCGGAGGAGTTGGCGAAGGTGGGCCTCAATCTCGCAGCAGTCGAGCACACCAACGCCGGACGTGCCTTCGAAGAGCTGGCGAAGGAACGCTCGGACGCCGGCCAGCGTCAGGAAATGTTGCGCCGCGCGCGTGAGGCGTACGTCCTCGCCGCCGAAGGCTGGGCGGGCTTCATCGCGCAAGATCCCAATGCGCCGTCCGCGTACGATAGCCGCTTCTGGTTGGCCTTCTCTCGCTACTCGGCGATCGAGCTCGACGTGCAGCTCGGGCAAGTTCCGGCAGCAGAAGACGTCACGCGCGCGCGGGACGCCGCCGCGGACGTTCGCGACTCCAACGAGGGCGAAGAGCACCGCGTCGAAGCGGCGTCCTACGTGGTCGGACTCGCCGACCTCTTGCTGGCCGCCGAGTACCAGGCTTTCGCCGAGAGCGAGGGGCAACAGGGCCTCCCGGAGCGCGAGCAGGTGACGTTCAAGTCGGTTCCTCAGGCGTCGGGCACGGTGCGGGAGGTGGTCGAGAAGCTTGCACTCCCGAGAGCGGTGGAGACGGCCGTCTGCGCGCGTGACGAGTACAACTCGCGCGTGGCTCTCGAGAGCGATCCGAGCAAGGTAGGCCTGGACTATGCGCTGTCGGCAGCGAACTACTTCTTTGCCTACGGGCAGTTCCCGGAAGCGCGTCGACGCTACTACGACGTCTATCGCGAGGAATGCGGCCGATCCATGGCCGGTTTCAAGGCCTGGCGGCGACTGGTCGACATCAGCAACTTGGAGGAGAACGGCCGGGACAGCAGGCTCCTCGTGGATGGGCGCAGCTGCGCCGTCGACGCAGAGACGCGTCTGGCCGAAGAAGCGCTGAAGAAACCGGTCAAGCAGCGAGCTGCCTACGCCGAGGCCAAGCAGCTGCTCGAGCATGCAGAAGCGGTCGACAAGACCCCTGAGCGGGTGCCCGCTTGGCGCGCCGCGGCAGCCGCGTACAAGGTCGCTCTCGAACAGGCACCGGATCGGGACGAGGCGCCCGAGGCGGCGATGAACGGTGCGTACTCGTACAAACAGGTCGGCGACTACGACCAGGCCATCGCGATGTACTCGCTCTTCATCTCCAAGTACGGAGACAAGAAGACGCTCGCGAGCCTGAGCGCTACCAACAAAGAAAAGTACGAGCAGCGCATTGGCTACCTCCAGAAGGCCGAGCTCGCTTTGGCGGCGGCGTACGTGCTCTTCTTCGACTACGCTCAAGCAGCCCGAAAGTTCGACCAGATCGCGAACTCGGAGCTGTTTTCGGCCGAGGTGCGCAAGGATGCGGCCAAGCAGGCGCTGACGCTGTTCGTGAATCTGGATGACGAAATCGGGCTCGATCGCGCGTACAAGCGCTATGCGACTCTCGGCGCTGGCGACGAAGAGCGCGCCGAGGCCGACTTCCTGCTGACGAGCCGGGCGCTCAAGTCGTGGGATCCGAACGCGCCGGACAAGGGCGCCAACCGCACGGCGCGCGAGAAGGTCACTGCCATCATGGATGGCTACTACGATCGCAACAAGAGGTGGGCGCCGGCCGCCCGCTATGTCGTGCAAGCGGCGTACCATGCGGCGGCGGCGCGGCGCGCGGCCGCTTCCCCGCACGAGAAATCCTGGTGGGAAAACACCATCTCGGCGTTCGACCGTTTCGCAGGCTCGGCACAGAAAGGGGAAGGCGGGCAAAGTGCGGCGCTCGGCACGCTCGAGGCCAGTATGGCCGCCGAGGCCGAGTACACGCTGATTGATCAGGCCTTGCGGCGCGAGTTCGACTACGACACCGGCCATCATCGCTACAAGGGCGTGGTGGGCGACGTGGTGAAGGCCTACAAGGCCGACGCGCAGCAGGCCGCCCAATGGGAAAAGCGCCTGCAGAACGTGGTCGATCGCTACGGCTCGCAGAAGTGGGCGACGATCGCCATCGCGCGGCAGGGTTCGGTCTACGATTCGTTGCGTACGGGCCTCTACAATACGCGCCCGCCGCAGCTGAAGATGTTCACGGCGGCCCAGGAGAGCTTGCTGCGTAAGGCCGAGCAGAGCGAAAATGACGAGCTCATCGACCAGGCAGATGCCTTTCGCACGGAAATTCGCAATCTTTGGCGCAAGAATCGCGACGCGCAGCTCGAGAAATCGGACCGCTACTTGGTGGAGCGCTACTCGACCGCAGTGGCCTTGGCCCGTCGCTACAACCTATCCGACCCGGCGCTGACGCGTGCCATCCGCCGCTTGGCCTTCATGACCGAGGTGGTCGGTGACGCCAAGATGGCGCTCTACATGGCGCCGGATTCGGCGCCACCAGCGAGCGAAGGCGCCGAAGGCGAACCGACTCAGGCCCCCCCGGGCAATGCGTCTGGCCTGTCGTATTCCTCTGGCCTCTTTTTGCGCATGCGACCGGGCGTGTACTTGCCACCGTCTGGCGTCGACCCGTTGCCTCTCCCGAACATTGCCACGAGCACTCGGCCCAGCGCGCGCGCAGCAGCCGCACTAGCCAGCGGGACTGCGGCGTTCCGCCGGGGTGACTTGGACGGTGCGCGCGTGCAGTACGAAAAGGCAGCGGCGGCCGACCCGAAGTCACCGCACGCGCACTATGCGCTCGGCACGATTCACGAGCGACTCTGGGCTGCGCAGCAGGCGGATATGGCGTACCGCCGTGCGCTCACCGTAGCGCCGTCCTTCACGCCAGCGCGTGTCGCGCTCGCTCGCCTCGCGATGGCCGCAGGCGCCCCAGACCGCGCCGTGGCCGAGCTCAATGCCGGCCTGGCACAGTCGGACGACAAGGCGCTTCTTCACACGGCTCTTTCACTCGCGCACGGTGCCGCGGGTCGCTTCGAGCAGGCGACGAAAGCGGCGCAGGACGCGCTCAAGGTCGACTCGAACTTCCGTCCGGCAATGGTCGCGCTCGCTACCAACCAAGAGCGGGCGCGTCACACTGACCTCGCGCTCTACACGCTCGAGGGCATCTTGAGCGGCTTCGGGCCGGGCAACCCGCCGCGCGATCCGAAGAACGCAGAGGCGCTCGAGCGCCGGGGGGCCATCTTGGCGGCTCGGAGCAAGCGCGGCCCGGCCATGGCGGACTTCGAGGCGGCGCTCGCGGCGCGGCCGGATTTGGTGCCCGCCCGCCTCTACCTTGCCATCTACATGCTCGAGGCCGGCAACGCCCAGGGGGCTCTCGAGCACTTGGAGGTGGCTGTGCGCTTCGACCCGCGCAACGTAGCGGCGCGGCTGGCCCTCGGCGATGCCTATCGCCTGCTCGGGCGCGTCACCGACGCCGAGCGCGAGCTCGCTTGGGTGATCAAGGCACGGCCCAAGTTGGCGGAACCGCACTACAACCTGGGCCTGCTCTACCTCACGAGCGATGTGCCCGGCGTTTCGCCTGCGGCCGCCGCCCTCAAAGCCATTCAACACTTCGAGACGTACCGCGTGCGCGCCCCGCGCGGCGGACCCGACGACGTGGACGAGCTCATCACGCGGGCCAAGACCAAGAAGGCAGAAAACGAGCCGCAGACCGCGGGCAGCGATGCTACGATGGAGGTGCCATGATGCCTGAGACTGCGCCCAAGGTTTCCGTCCGCCGGTGGCAGGCATCGGGGCTCGGTAGCCTGCTCCTCGGAGCGTGGCTGCTCACGACTCACGGGGCGCGCGCCGAGGAGCCGCCGACCCCCCGAGCGCAATCCGGCGCGACCCAGCGGACACCGCCCACCCGTCCGCCGAGCGGCGGCTCCGAAAGTGCCGCTTCTGCAGAGCAGGCTGCCGGTCGAGCCGGCGCTGCTGCGACCGGCAGCGCGGCGAGGAGTCAGACGGGCGCGACGCCGAGCGGGTCGGGCTCCGGCGCGACCGAGACGGTGGCGCTCGAGATCGTGGCCAAGGCGCCCAAGCCCATTCCGCCGGTCGAGCTCGACATGCTGCAGCTGCGACTGATGCTGACCGATCTCAAGGCGTCCTTTGCGGACGAGATCGACCGCGCGCTCTTCCGCGAGCCATTCTGAGCCCTGGTTGGCGAGTGCGCCTGGATTGTCGCGCCGGCCTTCGGTAGCTTAGCCGGCGCATGGCTCAGAAGGCTCCGCATTCGGCGCCGCGTCCCGGACAGATGACGTCGGTCATGCGGGCGGTGGCCGCCACCGGCCCGCGCGTCTTGCGCATCGGTGTCGTGCGCGGTGGGCAGGTGCTCGAAGAGCGGGTCATTACCGATCGATCGAGCGTGACCGCCGGTCCGGGAGAAAAGAGCACGTTCGTCTTGCCCTCGCGCCTTCTCGGCAAGGGCCACGACATCTTTCAGCGCGCGGGCGAGGACTACGTGCTCCTGTTTCGCGACGGCATGAGCGGTCGTATCGCCCTGCACACCGGCGTCACCGAGCTCGAGCAGATCAAGGGGCAGACACCGCGTGATCCAGACGGCTGGTATCGCGTTCCGCTGACGGAAGACACGCGCGGCAAGGTGGAGCTCGACGGTACGACCTTCCTCTTCCAGTTCGTGCTGCCGCCGCCCACTTCACCTCGACCGCACCTGCCAGCGTCGGTGTTGCGAGGGGCGAGTGGCACGGACTGGCGGACCACCATCATCGCCGCCTTCGCGTTCCTGGCGCATTTCATGGCCGTCGGGGCGATGTACTCCGACTGGCTCGATCCACCGGTGGACGACGACCTGACCCTGGCGGGCCTCGTCGAGACGCTGGCCCAGCTACCGCCGCCGCCGCCCCCGGAGGACAAGACCGTCGTCGAGGAAGAGAAGGACACCGAGGCCAAGCCCACCAAGGAGGTCGCCAAGGTCGTGCCCAAGCAGGTGTCGAAGGCGAGTCAGCCGACCGGCAAGCTCAGCGCCGAAAAGGCGGCGCAGCTCGGTAAGGAGCTGTCGCAGATCAAGATGCTGGCGTTCGCGAGCGTGGCCGAGCTCGGCGACGCAACGAGTGTGATCATGCGCAGCGGCGATCTGCCGACGGGCTTTCTGGATGCGGACGCGGCGGCGGATCGCGGCACGGGCTTCGGCAATGCGCTCGGGCTGTCCGGCGGAGGGGGCCTCGTGACACCTGGTGCCGCAGGCGGCCTCCGCAGCTTGGCCGACACGAGCGCCGGCACCCAGGGCGGTGCAGTGACCAAATCCACGAGCGGCCCCAAGGTGTCGGTGAAGGTGAGCTCGCGCGTCAAGGCAGGCACCGTGAGCGACACCACGCAGGTCGTCGGCAGCATGAGCCCGGGCTTCAAGCGTTGCTACCGCCGAGGCGTGGAGCAAGCGCCGGATCAGGCGGGGGCCATTACGCTCACGCTGCGCATCGGTCCGGGCGGTGAGGTGTCCAGCGTGAGCGCCTCGACGAGCGGCAACCTCTCCTCCGCCGTCATCGAGTGCGTGAAGGGGGTTGCCCGCGGGGGCCAGTTCGCGCCGCCCGACGGCGGAAGCGCCGTCATCGACATCCCGCTGTCGTTCGTCCAGCAGTAGTTTCGCGAGAGCGTTCGCAGAGAACGGCCCGGAACCGCGGTTCATTAAGGTCATCCGTAGGCGCGGGGCCGAGCCGTCGTTTGACAGGACACTGGACGGCCCTAAAATAAAGAGATTCCGTGGGTAAGCCGCGCTCACGGACCGGGGTCGAGCCGACGCGTCGATTCGGATTCAGGGTGAGGCGGGATGTGAGTCAGTCATGCGAGCCAGCCGTTTGAGAGCAGCATCCGTTTTGTGCGTCGGGCTGGCGCTCGGTCTGACCGTCCACGCGGCCGAGCCGGCCGCAGGCGAGACGAGTCCAGGCGACGAAGCGCTCGCAGCGAATGAGGGGGCTCCTGCGTCGACCGCTGACTCGGAGGGGGACGCCGAGGAGCTCCTGGCCAAAGCACGACAGATGCAGATTGGCATCGCCCAGGTCGCCGACACCCTGTCAAATAGCCTGCGTGAGGCGCGGCAGAACAAGGACGTCGTGCGGGAAGTGTGCCTCGACGACAAGCTCAATCAGGCTGACGTCGCCGCGGAGACAGCGCAGGACCGCGTGGCGAGCATGGCCGCGGCGATCGCAGTCGGCGACCTAGCGACGGTCAAGCGCGACTTCGTCGTGCTGTCGGCGCTGAGCGAAGGCGCTCAAGAGCTGGCCGCCAGCGGCGACCGCTGCCTCGGCGAAGAGCAGGCCGCAAACCTGGGGGAAGCTCAGCCTCTGCAGGTGATCATCGACCCGGCGATCCCGACCCAAGAAACGACGGGCCCTGCGCTCCCGCCGCCTTCCTTCGTGCTCCCGCCGACGGCGACGATTCAGCCGCCCTTGCCGACTAGCCGGGTGATGTGACGGGGGCTCTGTCCGGCCCGCCGTGACCCAATGAAGACGCGTCCTTCGCTGGTCCTCGCCCTAGCTCTGCTCGCGCTGCCCCATGCGGCGGCGGCTCAGTCGCCGGCGGCTCCACAAGCTTGGCTCGGCGACCGCTCCATCGGTGAGGGCATCGGCATTCGCGCGGGCAACCTCGAGCTGCACCCTGGCATCTCGGGTGAGACCGGCTTCGACTCGAACTACTTTCAGCGCGCGTCGAGTGCCGTGGAAGAGGAGCAAGTGGGCGGCCCTGCGCCGGCCCTGCACCTGCGCATCACACCCTTCTTTTCCGTCCGCACGCTCGACCAGCGCATTGCGCCCGAGGACAAGCCCAACGATCGGCGCTTCTTCAGCTTCGAGGCGACGGGACGGCTCTCCTACAACGAGTTCATCGGATTCCGTGGCGAAGACGCGGCGCTCTTCGACGCGGCACGGAGTCTCCAGGGAGCACTGGCGGCGACCGTCGAGCTCGGCAAAGGACGGCCTTGGTCCGCTTCTGCGGGCGCGGGCTACGCGTACATCTACGATCCGTCGAACCAAGGCGGCTACACGTCCGACTACAGCCGGCACGTGCTCGACATTGGTGGGCTCGCACGCTGGCGCCCGGGGGCCGGCGCGTTCGAATGGACCGTTCTCCGCTACGGATTGCGGACGACGTTGTTCGATACGGCGGCGTTCAACTACAACGACAACCAGGCGCACACGCTCACTTCGGCCGGGAACTGGAAGTTTCTGACCAAGACGGCCTTCGTCTACGACGCCACCTTCGGCCTCATCCTCTATCGCACCGGTTCGCCTCAGAATGGGGGTACCTGGCTCAATGGCCGCCTGGGCCTGAGTGGCCTCGTCTCCCAGCGTTTTGGGGTGCTCGCCATGGCCGGATGGGCGACGAGCTTCTACCTGGACCGCAACATGGCGGCGCAGAACTACGACGATTTCATCGCCAACGCCGAGGCGCGGTTCTACCTGGTGCCCCAGACTGCCCCAGCGCCCGCCATGGCCAGCGTCGCGCCGCCGAGCTTGGCGCTCGGCTACGCCCGCAGCTTTCAGAACGGCTATCTGGGCGACTTTTTTCAGCTCGACCGCGTCTATGGACAGCTCACGTCGCTGTTCGCGGGGCGGTTCCTCGCCAAGTTCGAGGGCGGCCTCTCCATCGTCAACTACCCCGACTTCCTGATCGAGTTCGCGCCGCACCCGGGATTCTGGGAGACTCGCATCGACCTCCTCGCCTTCGCGGAGTACCGACCCTCGCGAACCGTTGGCGTCAACGTCGCCATCAACTTCGATGCCAACATCTCGCAAGTCATTCAGGCGCCTACGTACGTCGACGACCTTTCGTTCAGCCGGTTCCGTTTCTTCGTCGGCGCGCGCTGGTTCATGTGACAAGGGGCACCGTGGCTGATGAAAAGGGGCACCGTGGCTGACACCATGACCGCACATCGTCTCGGTCGACGCGCTTGGCTGGCCGGTTCGGCGCTGCTGCTCCTCGGCTGCCAGCCGCCTGCGCGTCCGAGCCAGGGGGTGCTGGAGGCGCCCACGGACAAGACCAGCTTGGGCCCGGGGGACCGCTTTCGTCTGGAGATCGTGGGCGAGAAAGACCTGCCGACCGAGTACCAGGTCGCCGCGGATGGCACGGTCACGTTGCCCTACGTTCAGAACATCGCCGTGGCGGGGCTGGAACCCAACGAAGTGGCCGCGCTCGTGCGTCAGCGCTTGGTCGACGGCAAAGTGCTGGTCAACCCGAGCGTGGTCGTCACGGTCCTCGATTACCGCAGTAAGCGCGTGACGGTCCTCGGGCAGGTGCAGAAGCCGGGAAGCTTTCAGCTGGAACCAGGCATGACCTTACTTCAGGCCATTTCCCAGGCGGGCGGGCTCACCAGCCTCGCCAACGTCGCGCGGGTGAATCTGACGCGAACATCGGAGGGGAAGGCGACGACCGTGGTCGTCAACATCGAGTCCATCTACGAGGGGAACGTTGCGGACGTCCCGCTGCAACCGGGCGACCGCGTGTTCGTTCACGAGCGCAACTTCTGAGCGTCAGAAGGTGACGCTGATTTCGAGGCCTGCCCGTAGGAGCGGGCTCGTCGGCCCACGAGCGACTCGGTCGCTGCCCGAAGCGACGCTCGCGGGCAGGCCCGTTCCGACGAAGGCGCCGACCACGAATCGCTGCGCGCGAAAGTGCGCGCCGAGCAAGCCCTCGGCGGGCAGCAAGTAGCCGGCATTGCCACTGGGCGGCGCGGGCTGCTCTCCCAACGTCGGGGCGAGCACGAGCTCGACGCTGGTATCCCAGGCGGGGCTCCAGGCGTAGCGTGCTCCGAGAGCGACGACGGCCTGCGAGAGCCACCGCGTATTGCCGACCTGGCTCGACTCGCGGATGCGAGCCGCAAGCGAGCCTGCGAAGAGCCATTTTTCGACACCGAGCGCGGCGGCGAGACCGACGTCGCCGCGGGGCAGGCGCTCGCCGGCGAACTCTGCCTCTTGTCCGGTGGGCAGATAGAGCAGCCCCCGTGGGCCCCAGCGCAGCGCGCCCGACGTGAACTCGGTGTCGATGCCGAGCCGCAAGTCGCCGATCGCGACGGGCGCGAGCTCGTCGCCGATGCCCACTCCCGAGAGTGCCTGGCCGGACTGCAGCGCATGAATGGGCAAGCCGAGCGACAGCTCGACACCAGCACCGACGCCGACGCCGAGCAGGACTTCCTGCAGCCAAAGCGCGGAGACGACCGCGGTGTTCGTGCCGTTGGGATCGGGGGAAGGTTGCGCGCCCGAGATCGGCTCCCACAGCACGGTACTGCGCAGAGCCGCCGCTACTTCGAGAGTGTGTAAGCTGCGTGCACTCGGGACGGCGAAGAAGTCTTCTGCCGGCCCGCTCGCAGGCAATCCGTTGGCGTCGATCGACCCGAAATCTTGTGCAGCCGCGGGGGCCAGCCACAGGACCGCAGCCAGAGCCCCCCGGCCAAGCACGCTCCGCCCGAGCCGGCTCCGCCCGAGCACGCTCCGTGCGAGCCGGCGGGCGAGATCGTGCCCCAGGGCCGCACCCCATCGCCTGCCAGGCAATTTCCCTCCCGCTCGCACCAAGCTCGGTGCCTAACAGAGGCGCACATCTATTGCCAGGGCGCTCGTGGTATGAGCGCCGCCGTGAAGGCTGGCTGGTCGAAGCTTCGCATTCCGCTCGTCCTCGGGTCGCGCAGCCCAAGGCGTTTGGAGCTGCTCGCGTCCGTGGGTATCCCCGTGACCATTGCGGCGGCAGACGTCGACGAGTCTCCTCACACCGGGGAAGCCCCCTCGGCTTACGTCGACCGCATCGCCCGGACCAAGCTCGATAGAGCGGTAGCCGAAGCCCGGGCCATGCTCGAGGGTGAGCTCGCCGTGCTCGTGGCCGACACCACGGTCACCGTCGACGGCGACATCTTGGGTAAGCCCGACAGCGCCGACCACGCGCTGCAGATGCTTGGTCGGCTGGTGGGACGCACTCACGAAGTGCTCACGTGCTACGGGATTGCCCTCCTCGGGTCGTCTGCCAGCGCGCCACTTGCGGGACAAGTCACCGTGCGCACGGTGACCACCCGCGTATCGATGCGGCCTTGCGCGCGCACGGAGATCGAAGGCTACGTCGCGTCGGAGGAGCCATTCGGCAAGGCAGGGTCCTACGCCATCCAAGGGCTCGGCGCGCAGTTCGTCGAGCGCATCGAGGGCTCGTACACGGGAGTCGTCGGCTTGCCCGTCTCCGAGGTCGTGCAGGACCTCTTGCGCCTGGGCGTCCTGGAGCCCGGCGCGTGAGCGGCTGGATCTTCCTCGTCGGGCTCCTGGTGCGCGTGCCGACGCTGATTTACGGCGCAGCCCACGTACCGCCGACTGCCGACGGCCGCTTCTACCATGTCGTGGCCGAGCGCATCGCGGAAGGGCACGGCTACACCTGGCTCTGGCCGGATGGCGCTGTGACGTACGCAGCCCACTATCCCATCGGCTATCCTGCGATGGTCGCCCTCGGCTACGCCCTCCTCGGACCTCACCCCTGGGTGGCCATGGCGCTCGGCGCCGTGTGGGGCGCCCTCGGCGCCGCAGCGATGGTCGAGCCGTGCCGCCGTCTCGTCCTCGCGAGTCCGTGGCCCGAGCGTGCCGAGTGGACGGCGCGTGCGACCGGTGTCGCGCTGGCCCTGTCCCCGAGCCTGGTGGCCTACGTGCCCGCGATGATGACCGAGGTGCCGGTGGCTGCGCTCGGGGCGCTCTGCCTGCGGGCGTGCCTTTGGGTTCGAGATCGCCCCTCGGTCCTGCGGATTCTGGGGCTTTCGCTGCTGTGCGGTCTGGCCACCCTGTTTCGGCCCCAGATGATCCTCTTTGCGCCTGTTTGGGGTGTGCTCTCCGTCCGGACGTCGGTCGTGCGTCGCGCCGCGCTCGGCGCCGTGGTGGGCGCGCTCTCGCTCGCCGTCGTTCTGCCCTGGACCTATCGCAACTGTGTGCGCATGGAGCGTTGCGTCCTCGTGAGCGCCAACGCTGGCTGGAACTTGCTCATCGGCACATTCCCGGAAGGGCAGGGGGCGTGGGTGGGCATCGATGGTGAACGCGTGCCCGAAGAGTGTCGCACCGTATTTCAAGAAGCGGAGAAGGATGCCTGCTTCGGGCGCGCGGGCGGGCGTCGCATTCGCCAGGCTCCTGGGCCCTGGTTGTCTCTCTTGCCTGCCAAGTGGCGCGCTACCTTCGACTACACGGGCGCGGCGGCCAGTCACCTGCACGAAGCGGGCGTCCTCGAGGAGCGGGGCCGGCTCGTCCTCGGTGGCATCGAGATTGTGACGCAGCGCCTGGGTTACCTGGTGGCTCTCTTGGGATTGGTGGCGCTCCTGCTCGCCCGTGGGAGCGTGCCCGCCTGGCTGGCCCTCGGCGGTCTTGGCCTCGGGGCGCTCGGCCTGCTGGGACTGGGGGCTTGGTGGGCCCACGTGGTACTACTGGGCCTCGGCGTCTGGTCCTTGCGTGCTGACCTCGAGCCGGCGCTCGCCTTTCCTCCCATCGCCATCGCCCTCACGGCATTGGTACACGGGGTGTTCTTCGGGGCCGGTCGTTACTCGCTCCCTCTCGTCCTCTGGACCGCCCCCTGGTTCGCGCTCGGTCTCGCGGCGCTCCGGCCAACCGGGCGGCCCTGGCGCCCCGGCGTGGCCCGGCCAGCGCGCGCCTCGCCCAGCACGCAAACGGGCTAGCTCGCAACCGGGGCCCGGCGAAGTTTTGACAGGCGAGCGCTCGAGAGGGGATAATCGCTCGATATGGCCCTGATCGACACGCCTGAGGCTGCACGGCGGCTCGCCCGCGCGATTGCCAGCGATCTTTCGCTCTACAACGAGGAGAAGATCACCAAAGGCATCGAGAACGACACGCTCTTCAAGGAGCTCGAGGAAGAGATCGAAGAGGGGCGCGCCCTCTACAAGAGCCGGGTTGCCCCGGAGCTCTACGGCGCGAGCTTCTACGATCGGGCGCTCGTCGACATCCTGATTCGCTCCAAGGGTCACATCCGCAGCGAGATCTGGTGAGCCTCGGCTGGGCCTGAGCGCTGGCGCCGGAGCGCTGGCGCCTGAGCGCTTTGCCCGGAGGTGAACGATGACCGAGAAGCGCTGGACCTTGACGGTCCCTGAAGGGCGCGCGAGTGATCGCGTCGATCGAGTGCTGGCGGCTCTGCTCGACGGCGTATCGCGCGAAACCATCAAGCGTTGGATCCAAGAAGGTCGGGTGACCCTCGCCGGACGTCCCTGTCGCCCCAAGGACACGGCCAAAGCGGGCGCGGAGATCGTCGTCGTCGCTGGCCCGGCGCCTCAGTCTGCAGCAGAGCCGGATCCGGGCGTGCGCTTCGGCGTGGTGTTCGAGGACGACGAAATGCTGGTGGTCGACAAGCCTGCCGGGCTGGTCGTTCATCCAGGACGCGGCCACTGGACAGGAACCCTCGTTCACGGCCTCTTGGCGCGCCCGGGCTTCGAAAGACCGCCTTCCGATCCCCGCGACGAGCAGGGCCATCTGCGTCCCGGCATCGTGCACCGCATCGACAAGGACACGTCCGGCCTCTTGATGGTCGCCAAGACCGAACGGGCACGTGAAGGCCTGAAGGAGCAGCTTGCGCAGCACTCGATCGAGCGCCGCTACCTCGGGCTCACGGTGGGCGTCCCTCGGCCGGGTCGGATCGAAACCTTGCACGGGCGAGATCCGAAGTCTCGCTTGCGATTCAGCTCGCGAGTGACGGAAGGGAAGCCGGCTGTGACCGACGTCGAAGTGCTCGGCCGCGCAGCAGGTGATGAAGGCGCCCTCGTGCGGCTCACGCTGCACACGGGTCGCACCCATCAGATCCGCGTGCATCTCTCGCTGGAGCGAGGCACGCCCCTGCTCGCCGATGCGCTGTATGGCGGAATGCGCGCGCCAGAACGCGTCCAGCGCATCGCCGCCGACCTTGGACGTCAGGCCTTGCACGCGAGCGTGGTCGGCTTTCGTCATCCCACCACCGGCGAAGAGCTTCGCTTCGAGTCGCCGCTCCCGAGCGACCTCGAACAGGCCTGGACCGCCCTTCGGGCGCGAGTCTGATTCCTGCCTCGCTGGAACGAAGGCGGCGAGCGACGCCAGACGACTTGCGAGTTTCTCTTGCGGGAGGCCGCGCCGCGGAGCACCGTCCGGCCTCCCGACCATGTCGACTCGATTGCGCGGTTTTTCGATCCTCGCCCTACTTGCTTCGCTGCTTGGCCTAGCTTTCGCCGTCTACTCCAGCCTCGACTACGCAGACCACTTGGATCGGCGCATCCACGATCTGCACTGCAGCCTGGTGCCGGGCGCCACGCCCACCGCCGACTCGGAGGTGTGCCGGGCGGCCATGTACAGCCCCTATTCTGCGCTGTTCAAAGACGCGCTCTGGGGGGGCGTTCCCATTTCGTTGTTCGCCATTGGCGCCTTCGCCTTCTTCGCGAGCTTCGCCATCTACCTTCTGGTCCGCGGCTCGAGCGTGCCGGCTTACGTTCGCCAGCTCTTCTTCGCGCTCAGCACCACGCCCGGGCTCGTCTCGCTCTTGATGCTCACGCTCTCGCTCACCAAGCTCGGCGGCCTCTGCAAGACGTGCCTCGGCATCTATCTGGCGAGCGCGCTGCTGTTGATCGCTGGGATTGGAGTGGCGCTGGCGCCGGGAGTGAGGCGTCCGCTCCCCTCGACGCTCGGACTCCTGGTGCGCGTCGTCGGGTGCATGGCGCTCCTCGGCAGCGCGACGATCGTTCCCGGGCTGGCCTACGCGGCTGCTGCACCCGACCACACTCCCTATTTGAAGAGCTGTGGCAGCCTGAAGATGGCGCCGGACAAGCAGGACGAACTCTTGTCCTTGCGCGGCAAAGATCCTCGTCGCGATGCGCTCTTTTTCGAAGATCCGCTCTGCCCGACCTGTCGAGCGTTTCACGCGCGATTGGTGGGTGAGGAGCTGATCGAGCGTCTCGATGCCGAGGTCGTGCTGTTCCCCCTCGACAGCGAGTGCAACTGGATGCTGGCCGAGCCGCTGCACCCTGGGGCATGCCGCTTGAGTCGCGCTCTCTTGTGCGCTCCCGACGGGCGCGCCGCGCTCGATTGGGCCTTCGAGGAGCAGGAAGCGCTCGCTGCCGCAGGCAAGCAAAGCCCCAAGGCGCTCGATCAGCTGGTCGGGGCGCGCTTTGGCCAGAGCGTGCTCGACTGCGCTGGCTCGAAGAAAGCAAAGGCGCGCCTGAACGCACACTTGCACTTCGCTGCGGAGAACAACGTGCCCGTGTCGACGCCTCAGCTGTACCTGGGTACCTCACGCGTGTGTGACGAGGACACGGACATCGGCCTCCGCTTCACCTTGACCCGCCTTGCACCGGAGCTCTTCCGATGAACGATCCTTCCCGCGAAAAAGACGAGCGTACGACGGAGTTCGGGCCCCCGAGCTTCGCTGAGCCCCGCGCCACCAAGGAGTCGGCCTCCGGTCCCGACTGGTGGGCGCTGTCAGCCCTCTTGTTCGCGCTGTCGGTCTTGCTCGGCGGCGGCACTTTGCTCGTGCTGGGTCGCGTCGACAGCGCCAGCGAGCGCCTGACCACGCTGCAGTCGGACAAGCCGCAGGTGGCGCTCGCCGACCAGGCCGAGGCGCCCTACTGCACGCCGGAGTTCAAGCACGTGCTCGAGCGCGTGCTGCACGCCTGCGGTCTCGATGGCGGCACGAGCCGACGCGGCTGCCAGCCTGCCGACGTCAAGTCGCTGGCCTCGATCAGTGACGCAGACTTCAATGCGCTCTTCGCGCCCCTGAAGGATCGCGGCGCCGTATTGCTCTTCGACAATGCGTCCGACGAGCTGGATGAGGGCGCTAGGCAGCTGCTCGACGAGCGCTTCCAAGACCGCCAAGGTGCTCGGTACTTCTTCGTGGTAGCGCGCGCGTCCAAATCGGGAAATATGCAGAAAAACCGGGCGCTTTCTCATCGGCGCGCGAACTCCGTCAAGTTTCATCTGGCGGAGACGACGGCGGACCCGGAGCTCGACCGCAAGGTCGGACAGCTTTGGCTCGGCAATGAGTTCGCTCAGCTCGACAAGAACTACTGCGAATGGCCGAACTCGCGGTCTGGACCCTCACCGGATGGTGAGGAGGCGGGAGCGGCCCCTGGAGCGCCCGCGCGCAAAGGTCCGGCCCGTTCGGAGACGTGCACCACCGAGGCCATCAACCGCAGCGTGTTCGTATCATGGGTGGATTGCCGGCTATGACTCGAGAAAACCGAGACGCTCGGGTCGAGCGCCGTCGCTTCGTGCGCGCGCTACCCGTGTGCGCCGTGGTCCTGGGCTCCACCGCCTTCCTGGGGTGCGAAGAAACGAAGGCCCCTCCAGCGCCGGCCGCCTCGCGGAGCCAGTCGGTGTTGGCCCTGCCTGGATCAGCGCCGAGCTCGCTGGCCCAAGCTGAGCCAAAGGCTGCTTCGCCGCCTGGAAAGTCCGCCGAGGGGCCTCTGTGCAGTCCAGCGGAGGTGGTCGATCTGCCGAAGACGGCCATCGGTGGTCTCGGCGGAGCGGCCAGTCCTTTCGCCGGCGGTCCGCTACCCGTGGGGCGCGCCATGTGGATCACGCTGTGGGCTGCCTGGTGCGAGCCGTGCAAGAAGGAGCTGCCGCTCTTGCTCGAATGGAAGCAAAAGCTCGCTCAGGAAGGCACGCCCATCGAGCTCGTGTTCTTGTCGCTGGACGACGACGAAAGGCAGCTCGCTGCGTTCTTGGCGGCTCATCCCGAGCTTGGTTCCACGTATTGGCTGCGCGAGGGCGAAGAGCGCGAGAAGTTCATGTCCGCCCTCGGCCTGCCCGCCGATCCGCGCCTGCCCGTCCAGCTGCTGGCAAGTCGAGCGGGGGCGGTATCCTGCCGCATCGACGGCGCCGTGGAGGCGGAAGACTACGCGCGCGTGCGCAGCGTGGTCGCTGGGCTCTGACAAAAAAAAAGGCTCGGGCCCGCCCTGTGGCAGGCCCGAGTCGGCGGCTAGCAGGGTGCTGAAGAAGTCTCTTCAGTACCCTGCGTGCTTCTCCGCGCGGGCTTCAGCATCCCGCTAGAGCGGGCGCACGGCCCGCGTCCTCAGCGCTTGCAACCCCGCTTGAGCGCCTTGGTAAACTCGGCGTTGACGCCGGATACATCGAACTGCCAGAGCGCGTCACCGAACGAGCCGGGCAATCCGAGGTCGACGCTGCTCGGATGCTGGATCGCTATGACGAATTTCGTGGGATCTTTCGGATTGAAGATCATGCCGGTCGCCTCCGAGCCGTGCACTTGGATGCTCAAGAAGTGGTCGAGCGACTCCGCCACACCATCGGTGTTCGCGTCGCGGAGGAACCAGATGTCGCCGCCGACGCTCGAGGAATTCGGGGCATCCTCGATGACGTAGATGTTGCCGAGCGCGTCCTGGGCCAGGTTGTCGGGAGAGCTCAGCGTGCCCGTGGTCGCCGGGAAGCCGAGGTTCTTCGGCGTGGTGGCTTGACTGGCCGCGAGGCGCACGATCGCGCGTTTGCTGCCCAAGAACTCCACGGAATAGATGGCCTGCTCGGAGGTGGCCGTGAAGTAGAGCACTTCGTTGCCGCTCTTGAGCTTGCTGAGCTCGATGTCCTCCGGCCGACCGTAGGGCGTGCCGTTGACTTCGTCTGCTGCGGGGCGACCGCCGCGGGTGACGCTGCTCGTGCGCGGGTCGTCGGTGGGACCGTTGCGGAAGGGGTCGACCGTGGTGAGGGGGACGCCGTTGGCGTCGGTGATGGGCACCCAAGTGGCTTCACCCGTGCGCACCGCCGTGGCGTTGACACCCTGGTTGTAGTCGGCGGCCGGGTCCCCGGCGAAGCCGTCTACCACCAGCACGAACGTCTGGCCCTTGGTGTAGTCGCCCTTCTTCTTGGTCACGAACTTGTAGATCGAGCCAGAGTTCCACTCGTCGACGAAGTAGAGCGTGCGCTCGTCGAGGCTGAAGCGCAGGCCTTCGTGCGCGACGTTGGCGATGCTCTCGAGCTCGCGCACCTGGATCTGGTCGACGGGTGCAAACGGATTCAGAATCTCGAGCACGCGACCTTCACCTGACCATTCTTCGGCAGCGAGAACCGTCCTTTCGGGCGTGAAGGTCGCCGGGTCGAAGGCGGCCCAGTCGTTGCTCCAGTCTCCCGTGGCACCGAGCTGATCACCGGCGAAGAGCACCTCGCTGACGTCGTTCTTGATGTCGTAGCGTGAAACGCCAGCGCCCCACGGCGTCTCGTGCGGAATGAAGACGTACTTTCCTTTGTCGTCGTACGCGACCATGTCCCACATGGTGGCTTGCGTGCCGGTGCCCGGTACGCGCAGCGCAGACTGCGCGGGATCGCCTTCGATCTCGTCCATCGACGTCAGGTTTTCCTGAATCAGCCCGGGCGGGGCCACCCAGGGGGTGTTCATCTCGGCAATCGAGTTCGGATCTGCCACGACCGCAGAGCTCGTCAGCGGGGTGAAGAACGGCTCGGTGCCGGCCAGGGCGCCTTGCGAGAGGGTGATGATGCTGCATGCGGTCAGGAGGTAGGTCAGCTTCTTGTTCATGGGCTTCGTTTCCTAGGTGTGGTGCGCTCGTTGCGCCTCGGGGTGGTCGTCTTCTCGGAATCGTTCAGGGGGAAGATCGGCGGGCGGTGGCAGCCGGCCGTGCTGGGCGCGGGGAGTCCTCCTCGGGCGTCCAGTCGAGGCGCAGGTCAAAGCGGAAGGTGCGGGCCGCGGGGAGAGTCGGCGCTTCTGCTTCCACGCTCGCGTACACGTTGATGGGTGGCGTAACGCTCGCGTCGCGGCCGTAGAGATAGCTCTGCTCACGCACGATCGAGAGGTATGCTTTGTTGAGGAGGCGCGCGCGCTCCGGGCTCGGCGTGATGAGGTCGTAGACGTCGCGCGCTCGCGCGAGCTTGACTGGGTCGAGCGCGCCGCCCGTGAAATAGCGCGCCTCCATCTCGGGATTGCTGCGAAATTCACCGCCACCCCCGGCTCTCTCGAGGTAGGTGGCGATCTCGCCTGCACTCTCTCCGGCGCTGGGCGCGTCGGGCATGCCGTGGAGATTGATGTAACCCAGGCCCGCGGCACCGTCGATTTTGCGCGCAAAGCTGAAGACGCTGTCGATGGTCGAGCCGATCGAGGTGTGGCAGCCCATGCAGAACATGGTTTCCTCGAACCCCTGGGCGCGCAGGCGTCCCTGCTGGTTCTCGATGAACCCGGAGATCACCCAGCCGAGGTCGTTGTCGAGCCCATGCTGCCCGCGGTCCACGTACCCGGGCAGCTCGCCCGCATCCTTCGCGTAGCCCTCTCGCCGATACTCTTCTGCGAGCTGCGACACGCTCTTGAAGAAGCGCTTCTGCATGTAGCGGAGCTCCTTCATGCGTGGCGGCACGTAGATCTCGCCGCTCGGACGCACCCCGAGGTAGCGCACCGAGTGCAGGAATTCGGTGCCCACCGGGTAGAGATAGGGCAGCTTGATCTGAGCGCGCGCCGCGCCCACGTAGCTCTCCGGCCGAACCACCCGACGCGCGACGCCCCAGCGTCCGTCGCCGTCCAGATCGGCTTCGACCGCGCGCTCGTCGAGGTCCGGAACCGTGAGCTCCGTCATCCCCTTGATGTTCGCTTCCAGGATGGCGAGGTTGGCCAGGTACACGTCACGCGACGGCTCTCCGCTCGCGCGGCTGCGGAAAGGCGCCGGCAAGCGGATCATCACGTCGTCCGTCGCCCCGTTGGTTGGCCAGAAGGTGCTGGGCAGCGGCTTGTAGTTGAAGGCCACCCAGCTACTTCCGTCTTTGGCGAGACCGTGCTCGTCGAACGCGGCGGGCCCGTCGGCGAGGCCGACCAGATCCGGAACGTAGCCGCGGAATCCGGCCGCTTTCAGGCGTAGCGCGAGCTCGCTGTAGTTGTCGGTCTGGACCCAGGCGTCGATCTCATCGTCTGGGATCGCGGCCACGGCCCGCGTGCGATCGACGAAGAGATTCTTGTGATGATTGGTGCGTCCGAGGTCGCTGAAGCTGTATGCCGACTGCAAATCGGCATCGTTCATCGTATTGGGGCGCCCGGGGATCTGATCTTGATGGCAGACGTAGCAGGGGTTGTGGCGCCCTTCGGTGCGCGTGTAACACATCGGTGGGACGATGGCCTCGCGGTTGTAGAGCGCGCGTACGGGATGAACGGGCGGGCGCTTCGGCACGACGCCGTCGTCTTCGAGCAGGTACTGAACGACGAGCTCGTGCGGAGGTGCCGCGAGCTCGCTCAACGGCGTCGCGTAGCTCTTGGTCGGCGGAGTCGGCTGCGGAGGCGTAGGCGTCGTTCGGGGCAGAGCCGGCGGCGCTTCGTGGGCAGCGCATGCGACCGAGAGCAGCACGGCTGCCCCCAGCGAGGATCCAATCAGTCGGTCGGCCAGCACGCGGCCACGGTAGTTGCCTACTTTGGCGACACGGCGAATCCTGCGTGCCACTCTCGATGCGTTCGCAGCGCTCGTGCGCGCGCTCGGTGGCGATCCCGTGACGAGCGCGCCGGGCGGGCTCGGCCGTCAGTAGAACTCGAGGCGATAGTTGGCCTGGACGGTTCCGCCCTCCGGCTCGGGGAAACGCATGGCGTAGAAGCTCTCGGCAATGCAGTCGACGGCGTAAGGGTCGGGGAGCACGGTGCCTCCGTCGCCCACGTCGACCAGTCGGCCTTGCTCGCCGATGACCAGGTGCAAGCGCAGGATCCCGCCCGCGCGCCCGCTGCGTGAAATCGCGTCGCGGTAGCAGCGCGCGAACAGAGGGTAGCCAGCTTGCACGGTTTCTTCGATCCGCTCGATCGGCAGACGGCCACGCGAGCTCGGGTCGATGGCGATGCCTTCGTCGTCGTCGCGTTCGCTCTCCTCGTCGAGGCGCCGTTGATAGACCTTCTTGTCGATGGGGTCCGTCAGTCGAAATACGAAGGTCCAGCGGCCTTTGGCTCGGCTACCCTGAGAGTCGAAGCGACGCTCGCGCAGCTTGGTCGACAGGCACTCGGTGACATCGGTGCGGCCGATGGTGCTGCGCACGACCTGCAGCTCGACGACTTCGCCAGCGCTGCCGACCTCGAACTCCGTCTCGACCACGCCGCGCTCCGTCATGGCTCGCATGAAGCAGCGTCGGTAGTCGTCCTCCGAACCACGCATGGCCGACACGACTCGGATCGGGTCGAGCCAGGGCGTGCCTTCAGCGGCCGATGCCGGGGACGCCGACTCGGGCGCTGGGGGTGCGCCGCCGCACGCCGTGAGAAGGAGGAGTGAAGCCCAGGCGCTCGCGACCGATCGGACCAGCATCGGGGGGAGAGCTAGCTGGCGCGCGAGCTCGTGGCCAGAGCGTCCTTTCACGCGAGGGCGCGCGGGAAGCGAAGTCGGAGCAGAGCCAGCGCGGCGAAGCCCACCAGCACGGCCCACCACAAAGTTGCGAAGCGACTGAACAGCATGGCACCGGTGGCCGCCGGCAGCGGCACTCCGCCCAGCTCGAACAATCCACCCTGCAGGATCGTCTCGGCCACGCCCAGGCCGCCGGGGATGGGCACGAGCGCACCTGCGAGTGTGCTCGTGGCATAGAAGAACACTGCCACTGCGAGCGGTGTCTCCTGCCCGAAGCCTCCGAGCAGGATCCAGAGGCCGAGTCCTTCGCCGGCCCAGCCGACGAGCGAGAGGAGGGTCGGCCAGGGCAGGGTGCTCGGGCGCGCTACGGCGCGCAGACTCGCGCGTGCGGTGCGCAGCTTGGGCAGATGCCGCGCGAGGCTGCCCTGAGAGCGCTCGATGCGGGCGAAGGTGAAGTCCAGGGGCGCGTCCCACAGGATCAAGACGAGCAGGGCGACGACCGCGAGCGCGCCGAGCCCGGCCCAGAACCAGCCGCTCGAGAACCCGAGGCTCCCGAGCGCGACCAGCATCACGACGGCGATGACGTCCGTCAGGCGCTCGCCGACGACGATGGGCGCGGTGCGTGCGAGGTCGATGCCGTGGGTTCGCTCGAGCACGGCGCTCTTGAACACTTCTCCCACCTTTCCAGGCGTCACCGTCAGCACGAAGCCCGAAAGGAACACGAGGAAGCTGTCCGATGTCGGCAGCTTCGGCACCTCGAGCAGGCGCAGGTAGTACTCCCACTTCAAGAAACGGAAGCAGTAGTTGAGAGACGAAAGCGCGACGGCGAGACCGAGGGCGGCCCAGTGAAAGTCGGCGAGCGCGGTGCCGAGCGTGCGGACTCCCGTCCAGACGACGAACGCGCCATAGACGACGACGGCCAGAAGCAGTGCCAGGAGCAAGCGGCGCAGCAGGGAATTCAAGGTGGGGCGTTGGGTAAGCCGGACCGCGGGGTGGGCGCAAGGGCAGGTCGCCCGCGCGGGCCGCGCGGGCGGGCCGCACGGGCGGGGGCCGCTGCTTGCGCGCGGAGCTAGCGAGGCTGGCTGCGTTTACCTAGCCTCCTCCCTCGTGAACTCGCACTTGGGCCCGGAGGGCGACGACGTACGACAGCTCGGCAAGTTGGCGGAAGCGGTGAGTGCCTTGCGCCGTGAGCTGGCCAAGGTGGTCGTGGGTCAAGACGAGGTGATCACCGAGCTCTTGATCGCGGTGCTCTCCGGGGGGCACGCCCTCGTCGTCGGCGTACCCGGTCTGGCCAAGACACTCCTCGTGTCGAGCCTGGCCGCATGTCTCGACTTGGATTTTGGCCGCGTGCAGTTCACTCCCGATCTGCTGCCGGCCGACATCACGGGCACGGACGTGCTCGAGCAGGTCGAGCGAGACGGGCGTCTTCGGCACGAGACCGCATTCTGGAAAGGTCCGATCTTCGCCAACGTCGTCCTGGCCGACGAGATCAACCGCACTCCACCCAAGACCCAGGCCGCGCTGCTGCAGGCCATGCAGGAAGGACACGTCACCGTAGGCGGACGCACTCATCCGCTCCCGCGGCCGTTTCAGGTGCTGGCGACGCAGAATCCCATCGAGCAGGAGGGCACGTACATGTTGCCCGAAGCGCAGCTCGATCGCTTCCTGCTCGAAGTGCGCATCGGCTATCCCAGCCTTCAGGAAGAAGCGGAGATCGCCCGCCGCGTCGCGCCGGACCACGCGGAGCTCGAGCGCGTGGTGACCGCCGAGCAGGTCCTCGGATTCGGACGCTTGATTCCTCGGTTGCCCATCACGGACGAGGCCCTCGACCTTTGCGTCAAGCTCGCGCGGAGTTCGCGTCCTGGCGAGGCGCAGGCCCCAGCCGATGTCGGGCGCTACGTCCGCTTTGGCGCTGGGCCTCGCGGGACTCGAGCCCTCGTCTTGGCGGCCAAGGCTCTAGCGTCGCTCTCCGGTCAGCCGGTCGCCGACCTCGACCACGTCCGGCGCGTCGCGCTCCCGGCCCTGCGCCATCGCCTGGTTTTGGGGTATCGGGCGGAGGCCGAAGGGGTGACCTCCGATCATTTGATCACGCGCCTGCTCGAATCGGCTTGAGACGTGCGGAGGAGCGCTCGCTCCCGGCGCCTGCTTGCCCCCTCCGGCGGGCTCTGGCAACGTCCGCCAAACTTGGAATGACGACGTTCTGTCGAGCGTTCGGCGCCAGAGTACCCATGCCCATCGCCATCGATCCGAACGTTCTCCTCCGGCTGCTACCTGTGAAGAAGACCGGGCTCGCCTTGCGCGCGCTGCTGCCTCTCGCGCTCGGCCTGCTGAGCGTGACGGCTTGCGGCCAAAGCTTCATCCCGAACACGGACGTCGCCGACAACGCCGAGAACCGCAGGGTGATCGAGTTCTGTGAGGAGTACCGTCGCGCGGTGGAACGACGCAACGTGGCGCTGCTCTTCTCGCTGGCGCATCCGAGCTACTACGAGGACGGCGGCAACATCGACGCGTCCGACGACATCGATTACGCCGGCTTGCGCGAGTTTCTGGACTCGAGATTCAAGGACGCGCGCGCCATCCGCTACGAGGTTCGCTACCGACGGGTGCAGGAGAACAAAGAGGATCAGACCATCTTGGTCGATTACACCTTCAGCGCGAGCTACAAGGTGCCGACGCCGGAGGGGGAAGTGTGGCGGCGACAGGTGGCCGACAACCGGCTCGAGCTCGTCGTCAGCGGCGACTCGTTCAAGATCCTGGCCGGAATGTAGCCCCGGCGAGCGGGGTCTCGCCCACGAGCCGTCTCTCCCATGCGCTAGCCTGGTATCGAGCTAGCTAGCAGGGTGCTGAAGAAGGCACCCTGCCGACGAAAACAACCCTGCTCGGAGCGCGAACGGGCTGGCTTGGCGCCAGCTAGCGCACGAGCACGGCGCAGCGGTCGGCATCCACGAGGTAACTTCGACCGCTGCCCGCGGTCATCGTCCAGAGCGGTCGACCCTGGCGCGGGGAGTGCGCATACATGGCAAAGTAGCGTGCGCTGGCTGGCCCACCCGCATGCAGGGTCGCTCGGAAGGCCGCTTCGAGCGGACAGTTCGGGTCCGCAAGCGCATGAGCCAGGCTGCGGTCCTTGTCTTCCTCCTGAGTCGCTCGGCCGGCGTCGTACGAGATGCGCAAACGCGGACCTGTCACGCTGGCCCCGGGCAGGGCTCGATCGCGCGTCTTTGCGTAGGTGACCTCGATCGGGCCGAGCGGGCGACCGCCTTCGATGATCAGACGAACGCCCACGAGAGCCGCCGTTTCGAAGCGCAGGTTGGCTCGCGTCCGGGCGTCGGTGAGCAGAGCTGAGATGTCGAGGGGATGTGGCTCGGTCGAGGCGCTCGGCTGGACACTCGGCGAAGCAGGGCGAGCGGTGCTGGCTGACGGGGGCGGCTCGGGAACTGCGGCCTCGCCTGGTCCCGGGCGCGGCGACCAGAAGACGAACGCGGCCGCGGCGAAGACGAGCACGGCCAAGCTGCCGCTGATCCAGGTGATCCAAGGGATGCGGTCGTCCGAACTCATGGCAGGGATGAAAAAGTGGTCAGGGGGCGCGGCTCAGCGCGATGTCCCTGATGCGAAGCATCCCGCGATCGTACCCGAGCCCGAGGTCGAGCACGATACGGCGCGCCGACCCGCCCGTCGATGTGAGCGGGACGCTCGCGACCGTGCCCGTTTCATCCTCGCGCACGGACACGTCCAGCGGATCGTAGCTGAGCTCGGGGTCCACGAAGTTTGCGCCCAGTGCTCCCACGACGGCACTCCGATTGGGAGAGCTGCGGCGCCCGTCTGCGCCGGGTGCCGTCAGGCTCGCGGATCTGGTGAGCAGCTGCTCGAGTGGGGGCTCGCCGACGGCGATGGAGCTCTGGAACTGCGACAGAAGCCAGAGGACGTGAGCGCGGGAGGGTGGCATGCCCAAGCGTGGAGCGGCGCTCTCGCTCGGCGCTTCCGGCTCGTTCGGCCGGTCGGGCGCCGGTCTTCGCGGTTCATCGCCCGTGCCCTCGGGCGGGGGACGAGGAATGTGAGCAGGTCGGGAGGCGCACGAGGCCAGTAGAACGAGCCCGAGCCCCGCCCAGAGCAGAGCCCCGAGACAGGGGGCGGCTCTCCTCACAGCGCTTCGGTCTCAGGCAGCGCGGTGCGACTCGCAGTGAGCAGGTGCCGGTCGGGTAGACGCTCCCAGCCCACGGGCAAGACGTCCACTTGGCTGGCGGCCACGGCGAAGTGAGTCTGCTCCAGGTTGTGCACGAGAGTGGGGTCTGCGCCGAGCGCTTCGAAATCCGCGCCGCCACGATAGATGCGCAGACCGAGCGAGCCGCGGCGATGCGCGACGATGAGGAACTCACCCGTATTGAGCCAGAGGTCGCCGTCGAACGTCGGCACATCGTGGGCCAGGCAGATCTCGTCGAGTCGCGCGAGCGCGGAGCGCAAGGCCAACCGAGCCACCGCCTGATCGGGCGGCAACGTGCTCTTGGCGCCCCGATCACGGCTTCGAGCGAGCGTCTCCGGAGGGAGTGCCGCGAGGAACAAGCTGAAGGCCAGCTCGGTGAACGTGTCGCCTTTGAGGCTGCCGATCAAGAAGTCCGGCAGCGTCGCCACCACCGCCGAACGCAGTGCACCGTGATGCGCGTCGGGGCCTTGGCAGGCGAAGAGCAAGTGGCCGTAGCGCAGTGGTGGCGTGGTCTCCGTCCGCAGGCCTCCCGCCGTGGTGTCGCACACGTGAGCGAGGAGAGCATGTGTCCGAACGCCCGCGAGGGCCCGCCCCAGAGACAGCGGCGAGTTCGGCTCGTCCGGGCGGCGCCGGAGAAGGACCTCGTCGCTATGGAAGTAGCCAGCGCCCCACGCGAGCGTGCTATCGGGAATGCGCTCGACGGTGAGCAGCGATTCGTGAGCTTGTACGATCAGGCCGGCCAAATCAGGCCGGCTACCGATGAATGCGAACGTCCGCGACATGTCTATTCTCGGGATCACCCTTCCAGTACCAGGGTACCATGCGTGCGACAATCGGCACTTCTTCTCGGTGTGAACAGTTGCGTTCCGGTGGGATATGCTGCCACCATCCGGGCTTGCATGAAGTGGTTGCTCGTTGCCATTCTGCTCGCATCATCCCTCGGGTGCGGCGCTGTGTATCCGGAACTCGCCACCACGGTGCGCGCGCCCGAAACGGATGCGGCTCTGGATCCGCCCCCCCCGGATGACCTGTACTACCTGTACTTCGCCGGGGCAGTCGTGCCTGCCCGGACGCGTGATGGACGCGAGTGGCCCTCCGGTGGCCCGACGACCTACGCAAAACTCAAGGTGGGCGACGGGACGTTGATGCAGTCGCCGACAGATCCCAGCACCCGGCGCCCCACGTGGCCCAAGCAGGAACCCAAGAACTACCGCGTCCCGAGCGGCGCCCCGCTCACCTTGGAACTCTGGGTTTCGGACGCCATTCAAGACAAGCCCCTCTGTCAGGTGGCGGTACTCGATCTCGAGCACTTGCGAGCTGGGGGCCGCAGCGACTTCGATTGTGACAGCGGGGCGCGCATCACCCTGGGTGTCGAGCCGGCACGTGCGGTGATTGGGCTCGGGTTTTACTACGAGCTGCGCGGCGCCGAGGGAATTCGCGTGACTCGAGTTCTTCAGCACTCGCCCGCGGCGCGGGCGGGCTTGGTCGCAGGGGCGCGCATCCAGACCATCCAAGGCAAGTCGGTCGTCCCCATGGACGCGCTCGCCGTGCGCAGCGCCATGAACGCCAATTCCAGGACGGGCGTCCGGATGGACGTCGAGCTACCGGGCGGAACGCGTCGGGTGCTGACCGTGCAGGACGGTCCCATCTATCCCGTGCCCGACGAGGGCATCGACCTCAAGCAGCCATGACATTCGGCTTTCGCGCGTTCGCTTGGAACGCCTTCGAAGCAGTCGGTCCCGATGCGTCCAGTTGGCTCGGCGGCATCGTGACCTGCGATGTCCCCACTTCGCCGGCGGCCGGCGTGCGCTGGGGACTCCTGCTCAGCAAGCAGGGAAAGATCCAGGCGGAGCTCCTGCTGACGAGCGCGGGCCCCGATCAGGTCACGATTGCGGTGCGTGGCGGCGATGCCGAGGGCGTGCGTCAAGTGCTGGACCACCACTTGGTGATGGAAGATGCCGAGCTCGGGCCCACCGAGGCGCGGGCGTGGGCGATCGCCGTTTCACCCAGTGAAAGCGAGCTCGGGGCCCTCGCTCGAGCCGGCCTCGAGGTTTGGGCGGATCCGCCGCTTGGAACCGGTCTGACCCTCGTGCGCGCTCCTGCCGGCCCAGCGGACCTCGCGGGAGAGCTTGCGGCCCACGGCCACGAGCTCTCGGAGTCTTCGTGGGCCGAGGCGCGAGTGACCTTCGGCTTGCCCCTCTTCGGAGTCGATTTCGGTGAAGCCGACAACCCTCATCAGGCCGCACTCGAGCGTCGCGCGGTCAGCTGGCAAAAGGGCTGCTACCTCGGGCAAGAGGTGGTCTTCATGCAGGATGCTCGTGGCAAGGTGAAGCGGCGGCTCGTGCGGCTCGTGGCGTCGGGAGGAGGCTCACTCCCCGCGGGCGAGCACGTGAGCAGCTCGTCCGGCGAAGACCTCGGAACCGTCACGACCGGAGGCCTGGGCCGGGCACTGGCGCGGGTGGCGGCGCCCCACTTCGAAGCGGGCAGCCAGGTCCGCGTGGGCCAGGAGCTCGCCACCGTCGAAGCGCTCGATGCCGGCCGAGCGGGCCGTTTGGCGCCAGTCTGACGCGAGCCGGCGGGCAGCCCATGGGTCGATGCTGGCAAGGAGCCCGTGCCGAAAGCAGCCCCGTGCCGAAAGCAGCCCCGTGCCGAAAGCAGCCCAGCGGCCGAAGAAGGATCCGGACGAGCCGACTTCGCTGTAGAGTGCGCAGATGAGTCCACGCAAGCTGGGCGGCATGGGCGCCCTGGGCAACGTTCGCCGAACGGCATCTGGTTATTGCGTTGCCGACGATGCCTTGGGCTTGGTGGCTGGAACGCCTCTCGTTCGGCTGCCACGGTTGAGCCCGACGGGCGCAGCCGAGGTGTATGCCAAGTGTGAGTTTCTGAACCCGGGCGGCAGCGTCAAAGATCGACCGGCGCTCGCCATGATCGTGGATGCGGAGGATCGCGGGCTCTTGCCGTCGGGCAGCACCATCATCGAGGCGACGAGCGGCAATACGGGTATCAGCCTGGCCATGATCGCGGCCGTTCGCGGGCACCGCTGTGTGCTGGTGATGCCGGAAGACATGAGCATGGAGCGTCGCTTGATTCTCAAGGCCTACGGCGCCGAGGTCGAGCTCACGCCCGCGCAGCGCGGGATGGCGGGCGCCGTCGCGCGGGCTCGGGAGCTCGTGCAGAAGACGCCGGGAGCGTTCATGCCGTCGCAGTTCGAAAATATCGCCAATCCCGAGAGTCACGTGGCAGGGACAGCCCTCGAGATCTTGGAACAGACCGGTGGCGAGGTAGCAGCCTTCGTGTGCGGCATCGGAACCGGCGGTACGTTCACGGGTGTCGGGCGCGTCCTGCGCCGCGAGCTGGGGAAGGCGGTCAAGTTGGTGGCGGTGGAGCCTGCCGCGTCCCCCGTGTTGAGCGGCGGCGCTCCGGCGCTCCACGGCATCCAGGGGCTGGGCGCGGGCTTCATTCCCGACCTGCTCGATCGCGATTTGATCGACGAAATCATCCAGGTATCCGACGTGAGCGCCGAGAAAATGGCGCGCCAGCTGGCCGTACGCGAGGCCCTGCTCGTCGGACCCTCGTCGGGCGCGAACGTAGCCGCCGCAATCGAAGTGGCGAGGGCTCTGCCCGGGGGCAAAGTCGTCACGGTGCTCTGCGACTCGGGCGAGCGCTACCTCTTCTGAGTGCTAGAAGCCGCGCCATGGGACGCCCCTTCCAGCTGCCGGAACCGCTGCCCTTGGCCGAGCAGCGCGGCCAAACCTTCCCGGCGCTCGTGCTCTTGATGCAGCGCCTGCTCGCGCGAGACGGCTGCCCCTGGGATCGAGAGCAGACCTTCGCCAGCCTGCGCCGCTACGTGCTGGAGGAAGCGTGCGAAGTCATCGATGCCATCGACAGCGGAGATCTCTCCCATCTGGCCGAGGAACTGGGGGACCTGGCTCTGCAAGTCGTGTTCTTGGCGGAGCTCGGGCGGCGTGCCGGAGCGTTCGGACCCGACGACGTCGCGCGCGGCATCGTCGAAAAGCTGGTGCGCCGTCATCCGCACGTATTTGGCAGCGAGAGTGCGAGCGAAACCGCAGAGGTGGAGCGCAACTGGGTGCTGATCAAGGCGGAGGAAAAGAAGGACCGTCCGCTCTTGGGCGACATTCCCCATTCGCTGCCCGCGCTGGACGGAGCCAAGCGCGTGAGCGATCGCGTCGCAGAGGTCGGCTTCGATTGGGCGGACGCCGGTGGTGCTCGCGCCAAGCTGGATGAGGAGCTGTCCGAGCTCGAGCAGGCGCTGGCGTCTGCTGAGCGAGCTGCCATCGAGCACGAATTCGGGGACGTGCTGCTCGCTTTGGTCAACTACGGGCGCCACCTCGACATCGATGCCGAAGGCGCACTCCGGAGCGCCACGGCGCGCTTCCGGCGGCGCTTCGAATTCGTGGAACAGCGCGTGAAGCAAAACGACGGCGGCTTCCCGCGCAAGGACGGACGCCCGACGACGGGTATTCCCACCGAGGCGCTCGAGCGCTATTGGCAAGCCGCCAAGGAACTAGAACGGTGAGCCCTGACGCATCCAGTACGCTCGGGCGTAGCCCGGAAGAAGTTCATCCCCTCGCGCGTGAGCTCGGGGAATGGACTGCAATCCTGAGCACTCGCGGGGAGAAACCCTTTCGTGCTCGTCAGATCTTTCGCTGGCTCCACGAGCGCGGACAGCTCGATCCTCAGGGCATGACCGACCTGTCGCTGGGACTACGCGGCATTTTGGCAGAGGCCGGGCCGATAGCACCGGGGCAGCTGTCCAGCAGTCGCGAGGGGGGTGATGGCACTCGCAAGCTCCTCGTGGACTTCGCACACGGAGCGAAGGTCGAGTGCGTGCTCATCCCGATGACGGCCGAAGCCACGGACGCGGATGCCTCCGCATTCGACGAGGACGAAGACGCCGCTCCGAATCCGAAGAAGCGCATCACGCTCTGCATCTCCACGCAGTTTGGTTGTGCGATGGGTTGCGTGTTCTGTGCCAGCGGCCAGGCGGGCCTCTTTCGCGGTCTCGGTGCAGCCGAGGTCGTCTACCAGGTGCTGCTGGCGCGAAAATGCCTGAAACCCGACGAGGAGCTGCGCAACCTGGTCCTCATGGGCATGGGCGAACCCTTGCATCATTACGAGGAAACGGCGCGTGCCTTACGCCTGCTCACGTCGCCGGATGCCCGCGGCATGAGCCCCCGCCGCATCACGGTGTCGACCGTGGGTCTGGTGCCGGGCATTCGGCGCCTGGGTGAGGACTTCGGCGGCAAGATCGGCCTGGCCATTTCGCTCCATGCGCCGAACGACGAGGTGCGCAGTCGCATCATCCCCATGAACAAGCGCTACCCGGTCAAGGAATTGATCGCCGCGCTCGAGGCGTATCCTTTGCCGGCGCGTCGGCGCATGACCATCGAGTATACGCTGATTGGCGGCGTCAACGACCGGCTCGAGCACGCCGATGAGCTCGCCGAGCTCCTCCGCAATCTGAGGGTCAAGGTGAACTTGATTCCGCTCAACACCATCTCGGCTTCGGATTTGCGGGCTCCGAGCCCGGAGGTGACGGTGCGCTTTCGCGAGCGGCTCGTGAGTCACGGCTACAGTTGCTTCGTGCGTACGCGACGCGGTGACGACGTCGATGCGGCCTGTGGCCAGCTCGCGCTGCAATCGGTGGATCCCCAGCGCCTGGTGCGCCGCCCGAGTCGCTAGATGTCGCCGGACGATCTCGCAGCCAATCGGCGGCGGGCGCTCGCCTACGCCGATGAAGATCCGGACCCGGTCACCCGGGACCTCCTGCGAAGGGCCGTTCTGGCCGAGGACGATGCCTTCGTCCGGGCCGCCCTCGAGCCACGGCTCGAGTTTGGCACTGCCGGCCTCCGGGGCGCAGTCGGACCAGGTCCAGCCCGCATGAACCTACTTGGCTCTGCGCGCTTCGCCTGGGCTCTGGGTACGTTCCTCGGTCAGCGGTCGCTCGCCGAGCGGGGCGTCGTGCTCGGTTTCGACGCACGCCGCGATAGTGAACGCTTCGCACTCGTGATCGAGCGCGTGCTCGGCGGACTCGGCGTGGCGTGCATCTCGTCCGCCTCGCCCGTCCCGACTCCAGTCGTTGCCTTCGGCGTGCGCCACCTGGGAGCTTGCGCTGGCGTCGTGGTGACCGCCAGCCACAACCCCGCTTCGGATGGCGGCATCAAGCTCTACGACGACCAAGGCCTGCAGATCGTCGCCCCCTGGGACGAGGAGATCGAGGCCCTCATGCAGGCGGCCCCGCACTACGCGACCATGACCCAGACGGCGCCGGGACCGCGTCGTCTGGAGTCCGACGTGTACCCCGCCTACTTGGCGAGCTTGCGCGCGCGCACGACGTCGTGGCCGCGTGGGCGCAAACTTCGCGTGGCTTACACCCCCATTCATGGGGTCGGGTGGGCCACCCTGCGCGCGGCCGTTCAAGGGACCGGCGTCGAGGTTCTCGTGGTGCCCACGCAGGCCGAGCCCGACGGCGACTTTCCGACGGCTCCCTTCCCCAATCCCGAAGAAGCCGGTGTGCTCGATCCGCTGCTCGAGCTGGCTCGAGGTCAGCGTGCCGATCTCGCTCTCGCCAACGATCCGGATGCGGATCGGCTGGCGGTGGCGCTGCCCGACGGGCAGGGCAACCTGGTGACGCTGAGCGGCGACGAGGTGGGGCTCTTGCTCGCGGACGCACTGTGGGACGACCAACGAGGGCCACCGGTCTGCGTACGCAGCGTCGTGTCTTCGCCGGCGCTCGACACCTGGGCCCGGAACCGAGGCGGTCGCGTGGTGTGCACGCTGACGGGGTTCAAATGGCTGGCGCGCGCCGCGAGCCAGGAAGCGAGCTGTTTGCTCGCTTACGAGGAAGCTCTCGGCTACTGCTCGAGCGCCCCGAGCGGCCACACGGCGCCGCTCGACAAGGACGGCCTCAGCGCGGCCGTCGAGCTCATGGGTCGCGCACTCGCGCTCGGATCAGGTGAGGCCGTTTTGGCGCGGCTCGCGGGCATCGCGCAGGAGATTGGCGTCTGGGTGTGCCATCCGAGGTCGATCCGGCTGGAAGGGGCGGCAGGCCGGGTGGCGGCGACGCGAGCCATGCGGAGCTTGCGCCTCGAACCGCCCCGGACTCTGGGCGGCGACCCCGTGACGAGCTCGGTCGACTACCAACTGGGCGCCGAACAGCGTTCGCCGTGGCTGGGACGGCAAGATCTCCTGGCGCTCGACACGGCGGGAGGGGCGCACATCTTGGTGCGTCCGAGCGGCACCGAGCCCAAGGTGAAGATCTATGCGCACCTCGTGGGAAAAGCGCATGAGGACTCCAGTGCAAGTTACCTCCAGCGGCGGCAGGAGCTCCTCGAGCGTGCGCAGCAGCTTGCCGTCGAGCTCGAGCAAAGGCTGATGGACGCTGCGCACGGGGAGTGATCGAACCTGGCGCTCGGCCTGGCGCGCGCTGCGAGGCTCAGATGACCTGATCGAAGGCAACGACTTCGGAAGTCGTCAGGCGAGGGATTGCCTGCTCGAGGCCACTGCCGATGTCTTTGTGGGTGCCGACGACGGTAATCAGGAGATTCTCGGCCGATAGGCGCCGACGAACGGCTGCGTCCACGGCTGGCTTGTCCACGGCCAGCATGCGCTCGAGGAACTCTTCGTGATGGTTGCGCGGCAAACCGAGCATCTCGGCGTCGAGGGCGAGGCTGACGCGCTTGGCCGGAGTATCGATCGAGAACACGTGACTGTTCTTGAGGTATTTCTTGGCCAGGGTGACCTCGCGCTGGCTGACCCCGCGATCGACCAAGGCCTCGAACAGGTCGAGCACCAGGCGGATGCAGGGAGCTGCGTCCTCGGCTTTGGGAAACGTCCAAAGCGTCATGGGCTGGCGAAAGCGGTCGATCGGCAGCGCGCTATAGGCGCCGTAAGACCAGCCGCGTTTGGCCCGCACTTCTTGGCTGAGCCGCGCCCCGAACGTTCCGCCGAAGATCGTGTGGGCCACGTGGAGCGCCGCGTGATCGTCGTCTCGAGGATGGGCCGCAAGGCAGCCGATCATGATCTGCGTTTGTGTTCGCTCCGGCTTGTCCACGAAATGGAGCACGCGACCTTTAGCAGGAGACAATTCGGGGAATGCCGGTCGCGACCAACCCTCACCTTGTCCGGGCAGCGAAGTGTCGAGGTCTGAGGCGAACCGATCGAGGTCTGCTTCGGCGCCCGAGCCGGCAAATGCGAACGTCAGCGAGCCACGTCGCAATAGGCGTTCATGGTGCCGGCGCATGTCCTCGATCGTGATGGCGCCGAGGCTCGTGCGAGTGCCCGAGCCCGGGCGGCTTCCGGAATGTCCGCGGTAGAAGCGCTGCTCGAATGCACGCCGGACCAGCGCTCCGTCGTCGTCGAGGAGCTCGTCGAGCTCGGCCAGAGCCTCGGCCCGCAGGCGGCCCAGCTCCTCTGCGTCGAAAGCTGGGCGCGCCAGGGCATCGGCCAAGAAGGCGAGGAAGGGCGAAATGTTCCGGGCAATCACCGTGCCATGGAGGGCCGCGACACTGCGCCCGACCTCACCGCTCAAGCTCGAGCCGAGCCCATCCAGGAGCTCGTCGGACACCTGAGCCGTGCGGCCGCCCGCCGTGCGCCGCATCAGACGCAAGAGCAGACGAGTCATGCCTTCACGACCTTCCGGATCAGTCGCGCTACCACCCGCCCCGAGCGCCACCGACGCGTGCAGAAGGGGCAAGGCGTCGTCGAGGGCCCAGAGGCGAGTCGACACCTGTGTGTTCACGAAGCTGCCTCGCTGCTGTCGTGCGGAAGCTCGACCTTGGGGCGCCCGACGACGAGTGTGCTGGCTTCGAGTCGCAGATAGCGTCGGGCTACGCGGAGCACGTCGCTCGGCTCCACTCGGCGCATCGCCGCCAAGCGCGAGAAGGCGTCGCCGGGTTGACCGGAAAGACACTCGTAAAAGCCGATGGTGCCTGCCTTGCCGTCGGCGGTTTCCAGGCTGCCGAGCAGGCCGAGCTCACTTCGGGCGACGGCGCGCTCGATCTCCGCGCGGGACACCGGCTGCGCTTTCAGCCGCTCGATCTCGGCGAGCACGAGATCCAAGCCGGCATCGGCGCGCTGGCCTTGACGCATGGAAACGAAAAACTCGAGCAGGCTCGGGTCGCGATGCGGCCCCACACTGGTCCGCACCTCGGCCGCGATGCCGCGCTCGGAAATGAGGGTGCGGAACAACCGGCTCGAGCGACTACCCGCCACGATCTCGGCCAGAATGCCGCAGACCACGTGGTCGGAGTCGCCGAGCGCCGGACCCTTGAAGCCGAGCGCGAACTTCTCGGTCGTCGTGGGAAGCTCGAGTTCGCTCCGGCGCGCCGCCGTCTGAGCCGGCTCCGGCTCGACGTCCTCGAGCGGTATCTCGGACGGTGGGATGTGCCCGTAGGTTCGACTGATCAGGCCCAGTGCTTTCGCAGGGTCGAAGTCACCGACGATGACGACACTCGCGTTGTTCGGTGCGTAGTAGGTGCGGTAGAAGTCGGCGCAGTCTGCCGCTGAAAAAGCCTGAATGTCTGGCATCCAGCCAATGGTCGGGTGGTGGTAGGTGTGGTGCTGGAACGCGCTCGCCCAGAGCGCTTCCTCGAGGCGTCCTTCGACGTCGTCGTCCACGCGGTAGCGTCGCTCGTTCATGACGACCTCCTTCTCGCTCTCCACCAGATCGTGTTCGAGGACGAGCTTGGCCATGCGCGTGGCCTCGAGTTTGACGACCGTCGCCAAGTGCGCCTTCGGAAAGGCCTCTTGGTACTGCGTGAAATCGAGCCAGGTCGACGCATTGTTGTCGGCGCCGAGCTCTTCCATCTTGGCATCGAAGGTTCCCGCGGAGAGGCCCTCGAACTCGACGAACATCAAGTGCTCGAGCAAGTGAGCGAGCCCCGTCTTGCCTGGTTTTTCGTGGCGCGACCCGACCCGGAACCACGTGTGGTAGGCCACGACAGGCGCCGAACGGTCGATCAAGGTCAGGATCTGTAGGCCATTTTCCAGGCGATAGCGGTCGAGCGCGAGCTTCTTGCCGAAGGGGATCTGTTCGACGAGCGAGATGCGACCGAATGGCGCTTCAGGATCGGAGAGGCTGACCAGGCGCTCGGCCTTCACTTGCCGTCCTCCAAGCGCAGCACGGCCAGGAACGCCTCTTGCGGAACTTCGACGTTGCCGACGGCCTTCATGCGCTTCTTGCCTTCCTTCTGTTTCTCGAGGAGCTTGCGCTTGCGGCTGATGTCACCGCCGTAGCACTTCGCGGTGACGTCCTTGCGGAGCGCACGCACGGTCGTGCGAGCAACGATCTTGGCGCCGATCGCCGCCTGAATGGCGACTTCGTACTGTTGCTGGGGAATGAGTTCCTTCAGCTTGGTCGCCAACGCGCGCCCACGGAAGAAGGCATTTTCACGGTGCAAGATCACACTGAGCGCGTCGAGGGGTTCGCCGTTGACCAGCATGTCCAGCTTGATCAGATCGTCGGCACGGTAGCCTGCCAGCTCGTAGTCCATGGATGCGAAGCCCCGCGTGGCGCTCTTCAGCTTGTCGTGCATGTCCAAGATGACTTCGCCGAGCGGGAGCTCGTAGGTAATCACGACGTGATCTTTGGTCGCGAAGTTCATGTTCTGCTGAATGCCTCGCCGCTCTTCACATAGGGCAACCACTGCGCCCACGTACTCGGCCGGCGTGTGGACGTTCACCTTGACGATCGGTTCCTCGATCGTGTCGAGATCGCCGGGGCTCGGCATCTTGCTCGGGTTGTCCACGAGGACGACGTTGCCGGTCTTGGTGTGCGCGCGATAGACCACGCTGGGAGCCGTGGTGATGAGATCGAGATCGTACTCGCGCTCCAGGCGCTCCTGGATGATCTCCATGTGGAGTAGCCCCAGAAAACCGCAGCGGAAGCCGAAGCCGAGCGCCTCGGAGGTGTCCGGCTCGAAGCTGAAGGAGGCGTCGTTCAAATGCAGCTTGGCCAGTGCGTCTCGCAGGGCCTCGTACTCGGCGGTGTCCGTGGGGAACAGACCTGCGTACACCATCGGCTTGACCTCGGTGAAGCCGGGCAGCGGGTCGGTTGCTCCACCGTGCACGTGCGTGACCGTGTCACCAATCTTCGTGTCTTCGGTGGTCTTGATGCTGGCCGCCGCGAAGCCGACTTCGCCAGCGGAGACCTGGTCGAGCGCCGTCGGGTGCGGACTGAAGCAGCCGAGCTCGGTCACTTCGAAGCTGCGGCCGGTGGCCATGAAGCGGATTTTGTCGCCCTTCTTGAGGACGCCATCGATGACGCGCAGCATCACCATGGCGCCGCGGTAGGCGTCGTACCAGCTGTCGAAGACGAGCGCGCGCAGTGGCGCATTCAGGTCGCCCTTGGGTGGGGGAATGCGCTCCACGACGGCCTCGAGCAGGTCCGGCACGCCCACGCCGGTCTTGCCGCTGGTCATGAGCGCCCCGCTGCAATCGAGGCCGATGACCTCTTCGATGTCTTCGGCTGCGGCGTCGACATCTGCAGAAGGGAGGTCGACCTTGTTCAATACAGGCAGGATCTCGAGGTTGTTCTCGAGAGCGAGGTAGGTGTTGGCGACGGTTTGCGCCTGCACGCTCTGCGTGGCGTCCACCACCAAGAGCGCGCCTTCACAAGCACGCAGGCTGGAGGAGACCTCGTAGCTGAAGTCCACGTGCCCAGGGGTGTCGATGAGCTGCAGCTGGTAGGTCTTGCCGTTCTTGGCCGCGTACTTGAGGCGTACGGTTTGGGCCTTGATCGTGATGCCTCGCTCTCGCTCGAGGTCCAGCTTGTCCAGGAACTGCTCTTTCTTTTCACGAGCGGCCAGCGCCCCGGTCACGTCCATGATGCGATCGGCCAGCGTGCTCTTGCCGTGATCGATGTGAGCGATGATCGAGAAGTTGCGAATGTGGGTCAGATCACTGGGCATCGTTTGCTACTCGCGGCGCTTCGGGGGACGCGGTCGGCCACTCGAGCGGGCTCTCTCCAGAGGTGGCGCAGTCTTGGCGCCTCTGGCCGCAGGCTGCTAGCCCAGACCTGCCATGGAGGGTAGGTCCCGGCCCCCGCAAGCGGCCTTCCGGGTCCTCAGGAACGCTTCTTCCGGTCGGGGGCTTCGGTGCCGCCACCGAGGGCGGCCAAGCTCAGCTGCCCTGGAAGCTGATCGGCGTACTGGCGGAGCACGAGATCGATGCCCTCACGAATGTACACGGCCACCGGCACCTTGGTGCGCTGATGCAGGAGGTGCAAGGCGTCGTTCTGCTCGGCCGTGATGTACACCGTGGTGGAGATCTTCTTGCGAGCCATCGGGCGTGCCTCGAGCCGAGCGGTCAGGGGATTCGAAATGGGGCGGCGCGGCCTCTGGCCGTGCGCGCGGAGGGCCGGTTCGCCCGGGAGGGCGGATCCGTCGGTTGGAATGACCAGCCGTTACCATAGGTTCCAATACGTGCATTGTCAATTTGAACCTGAGGGCGCGATTGCCGCTAAGCGGCCGAAATGATTCGCCTCTGAAGCGAGTGCACCGTGCGTTTGCTGTTGGCGTCTGAGCGCGTGGCCGAGTACCCTCTCGCTTTCGGCCGTCCGCTGCGGGCGCCCGCAAAGGGAGAACGGACCATTCGGCAGGCACGGCCCAGGAGCGGCAGCGCACGAGCGCCCGAGCAGGCTCCGGTCGGGCTCGCCCGCGTGACCCTCGTTCTCCTGCTGCTCGCAGGCGCGGCGGCGGGCTGCCGCCCACGTGAGCCCGAGGTGGGAGACGGCGACGCAACGGTTCATGAGACCAAGGTCGAGCTCGAGCCATGCGACGGGGACTCGGCCGAGCGCTACGACGCGGATGACGACGGCAACCCCGAGGTCGTCATCTACAAGCAAGGCGTGCGCCCCATCTGCAAACGTCTCGATTTCGACGACGATGGTCGGCCGGATCGCACGACGTTCTTCGACCGCCAGGGCAGGGTACGGCGCGTGGAGAGTGACTTCGACCGCGACCTCAGAATCGATGAGATCGCCATCTACGAAGCCGGCGTCATCCAGGAAAAATGGCGCGCTACGGTGCTCCGCGGACAGCTCGACACCTGGGAGTATTACGAGGGTGGGGTGCGCGTACGCAGCGAACGCGATGCGGACGGGGACGGCGTCGTCGACCAATGGTGGGACTATGCGCGGCGCGACTGCCCGTTGATTCATTCCGACGTCAACGGCGACGGCCTGGCCGACCCTGGATCGACCATCGACTATTGCAAAGAGGTGGGCGAGGGCGGCTTCCGCGAAGGAGACGCCGCACGACCCAAGAAGGCGGGAGCGTCGTGAGTCGCGCTCGCGGGCCCCTGGCGTTCGTCGCTACCCTCGTTTTCGCAGCGTGCGGCGGCAAGGAGCAAGAGCCGAGCCGCGATGCCTACGCCGAGGTCATGAATCGCGACGACAAGAGCCTGTGCACGGGCTACGGGGAAGGGCACGAGAGCGAAGAGAGCTCGGCGCCCGGAGCGCCGGGCCGGAGCATTCGCCGCGTGTACGCCATCGTGGGCAGTGGACAATACATGGGTCGCGTGCTCGTCTGCCGCGAGGTGGACACCAACTACGACGGCATCAAGGATTTGGTGCGCACCTACGACAAACGAGGTTTGCGCCTCACCGAGGACGCGGACACGAACTACGACGGGCGCCTCGACACCTGGACCGCATTTTCCAACGGTCGCATCGGCCGCACGAGCCTCGATCAGGATTTCGACGGCAAGATCGACCAGGTGCGGCACTACCGTGACGGCCGCATCGTGCGCATCCATCGCGATACCGACGGCGATGGAAAGGAGGATACGTTCGAGATGTACCGCGACGGTCGGCTCGAGCGCATCGGTGTGGACGTCGACCAGTCCGGCCACGTCGATGAATGGTACGGTGCTCGGGAGGAAGGCACCCCGGCAGAGGCTTCAGGTGAGTCGTCCGCCGAAGCGCCGGCAGCCACCGAGCAGCAGGAAACCAGCCCACCGGCGTCAGGCGCCGGCCGCAGCCAGTAGGAACGAACAGCGTGGCACTCGAACGATTGCAGAAAGTTCTCGCGCGAGCGGGCTTGGCGGCGCGCCGCAAGGCCGAGGCGCTGATCACCTCGGGACGTGTTCGCGTGGACGGAGTCGTCGTGACGGAGCTCGGCGTCAAGGTGGATGCGCGGCGTCAACGGATCGAGGTGGACGGTCGACGCATTCAGCCTGAAGCCGCTTGCTACGGTGTTTTGCACAAGCCGCGTGGCATGGTGACCACCGTGAGTGATCCAGAGGGGCGCCCGACTGCTCAAGACATCCTGGCTGAGGTCGGCGTGAGAGTCGTGCCGGTCGGTCGGCTCGACTTCAACACGAGTGGCGCTCTTTTGTTCACGAACGATGGCGATTTCGCGCAGGCACTGGCCCACGCACGCTCCTCGGTGCCCAAGGTGTATGCCGCCAAAGTGCAGCAGTACGTGACCGAGGAGGACCTCGAGCGCTTCCGCGAAAGCATCGACATCGATGGCAAGCCGACGCGACCCGCGGAGGTTCGCATCTTGCGCCGTGAAGGCGACAAGACGTGGCTGGAGATCACGCTACGAGAGGGCAAAAATCGCCAGGTCCGTCGCCTGGGCGACCACGCGGGCACTCCCGTCGTTCGGCTGTCGCGTCTCAGTCATGCGGGCATCGACACCCTCGGCCTGAAGCCCGGTAAGTGGCGCCTGCTCACGGTCACGGAGCTCCGGGAGCTCAAGCAAAAGTACGGAGTCCCGAAGAAGATCCACGATACGCCGCCGCCGGCTGCCCAGAGCGCGCGGCGCCCCGCTGGCGAGCGCTCTGGCCGACGTCCCCCCCGCCATCAACCCGATCGGTCGACCAGCGAGCGCGCGGAGCGCCGCCCGGTGAGCCCGCGTCGCGCGGTCTCGGATGGGCCCTTTGCTGGCGCGCGACCCCGCGCCACGGGACGAGACGCATTCTCCGGCGCTGCTGAGAGGCCCGGGCGAGGCGAGCGCACGCGCCCCTCGAAAGCCGGCCCGCGCGGCGGCGAGCCGGGCTTGGGAGCGGCTCCGGCCCCTGGGAACCGTCGGTCGAGCGCTGCGCGCGAAGATCGCCGCGATCGCCCCAGCGCTGCGCGGCAAGATCGGCCCGGCCCTGCGCGCGAAGATCGCCGCGATCGGCCTAGCGCTGCGCGTCGCGATCGGCCTGGCCCTGTGCGCGAAGATCGTCGCGATCGGCCTAGCGCTGCGCGGCGGGAGCGGCCCAGCGCTGCGCGGCAAGATCGCCCCAGCGCCGCGCGCCGAAAGTGAAGGCTGGCAGGGCGCCTGCGTGCTTCTCCGCGCGGGAAAGGCGAGCGACCTCCGCTGTCCACGACTCCGCGCGGGCACGGTTGTTTCTTTCGGCAGGAGGCGGCTCGAGGAGGCACGCCCGACCCAAAGGCCACCGTACCCTGCTCGGGGCAGGGCGCCGCGAGGGCGCACGATCACGGCTCGGGCGCGTGGATCAGCGTACGCTCGCCCGTCGAGAAGGCGATGGTGACCTTGTTCGGGCTGATGAGTGAGCGGACGTAACCGTCGCCGAACTTGGGGTGCTGTAGGAGGTCGCCCACGGCAAAGCGTTCCGTCGGCAGATAGCTCCGCTTCGGAGCACCGCTGGCGAGACGCGCCTCCCACTCGGCCCGGATCTGCTCCTGGCGCTTCGTTCCAGTCGTCTTGCTGCGTCCCTCGCCGCTGGCTCGGTCGCGACTCCCCGCACGTGCGGCTGCCGCTTTGACCGTGCTGCCGCCGAGCGCGCTGCCCGCTGCTGGCCGGAAGTTGTGCTCTGAACCACACGTTTGGCAGATGACTCGTTTGGGCGCAGTGCCGACCATGGCGACGATGCGATGACCGAGGTCCATACGACAGCGGGTGCACCAGGCATCGATTTCGCTCCCCGCGGAGAGCTTCTTGGATGCGGAGCCGTGAGCAAGGGAAGATTTGCCGGCAGCCGAGCTCGAAGAAGTAGAACTGCCGGTGGGCCTAAGATTCGTCATTTTGTTTCACTCGAACGGAGGAACTGACCTTTGGTTTGGCACCCGCATCGCTGGGTACGAACCGCACCTCGGTCTTGATTTCGAACGACAGAGTCGTGAGCGCCTTCGCTAGGTCGGCCGCGAAGTTCGTATTCTCCAAGAAGTCTCGGATCTCTTTGGCAAGGAGTCGGTAGAGGCCGCTCTTCTTGTCGTCCAGCTGGCCAAGGATGGCACTCCACGCCTCGCGTGGCACCTTCATTTCCGACAAGCGCTGCTTGAGTTGTTCCGGCTGCTCTGCGAGTCGCCCAATGCCTGCCTCGAGCAAGCGACGTAGCGTCTCGGAGACAATCGACTCGAGACGGCTGCCTTCTCCGGAGCCGCCTTCGCGAGCGCTGGCTGTTGCACCCGCCGCACCGGGGCCCGGCGGAGGAGGTGTCGAGGAGGCGCTTCGCTCGCGAGCGCCGTGCGAGTGCGACTCTCGCGAAGCCGTCGGATCATCGCTATCGCCTTCGCGGGACACGGGGGTCAGCTAAGCGCGGGGTGGGAAACGAGTCAACTGGGCGGAGAGCTGCTATCTTGCAGAAACGAGGCCCGAGCGAGGGCAGCCACTTCCATGCCAGCAGACGACATACGACAGGAGTTTGAAGCGCGGCGGCAAAGCATGCGCGCTCGCCTGGGTGAGGACGAGGTGCTGGTGCTGTTCAGCGCACCGGAACACTTGCGCAACGGTGACGTTTCGCACCCGTACCGACAAGACTCGGACTTCTTTTACTTGACTGGGTTCGAGGAACAGGAAGCAGCCTGTGTGCTGCGCCGCAAAGAGCCCGGGTTCATCCTGTTCGTCCGCCCACGCGATCCAGAAAAGGAGATCTGGGACGGCCGACGAGCGGGCGAAGCGGGAGCCGTCGAGCGCTACGGTGCCGACCTAGCGCACCCCATCGGCAAGCTGCGCGAGCTCTTGCCCGACTATCTCGAGGACGTGCGGCGGGTGCATTATTTCTTCGGGCGCGAGGCGGCATGGGATCGCACGATTTTCGATGCAATCGCCGCGGTGTCCCAGCGGCGACGCAAGAAGGTGACGCCGCCGAGCGAACTCGTCAACGCCACGGAGCTTTTGCACAAGGCGCGGCGCGTCAAGTCGCCGCTCGAGATCGCCGCCATGCAACGCGCGGCGGACATCACCGTGGCGGCACACCGGCGCGCGCTCGTCAGCTGTAGGCCGGGTCAGACGGAGCACGACCTGGCTGCGGAGCTCGAGTACGAGTTCAGGCGAGGCGGCGCCAAGCGCGAGGCCTACGAAAGCATCGTGGCTAGCGGCGACAACGCGACCATCCTGCACTACCGCGAGAACGATCGACGGATGCTCGATGGGGAACTCGTGCTCATCGATGCCGGCACGGAGCTCGGCTACTACGCCGCCGATTTGACCTCTACGTTTCCGGTCGGCGCCACATTCAGTCCCGAACAGCGGCATCTCTACCAGCTGGTGCTCGACGCCCACCGTGCCGCACTCGCCGTCTGCCGGGCCGGTTCCACGCTCGAGACGATCCATCGCGCGGCCTTCGTCGTCATTCGAGACGGCCTGGCGCAGCTCGGCTGGCTCTCGGGGGCAGGCGACGCGCTCGATCAGGCGGCGACTCGCTACTTCATGCATCGCACGAGCCACTATCTCGGCATGGATGTACACGACGTGGGTCCGTACCATGCCGCCGGAGCGGCCCTGCCGCTCGAGCCCGGAGTCGTCATTACCGTCGAGCCCGGCGTCTATGTCGCCCAGAATGACGAGACCGTGCCGCGCGAGTTTCGCGGCATCGGTATTCGCATCGAGGACGACGTGGTCATCACGCACGGCGAACCGTTGGTGCTCACGCGAGCGCTCCCGCGCGAAATCTCCGAGATCGAGGCGCTGCGGCGGCAGGCGCGGACCGCTTGAATCGCAGCTTTTCAGTAACGAGCGCCGTCAGGTCAAGAGTGGCAGCGCGCGCGGGAGCAGCGTGACCTCGATGGGTAGCTCGCCGGGCTGCTCGCCATCGACGTCGACGAGGACTTCGCCGGTGCGCGTTGCGCGCGCGACGACCGTGCTACCGCGCACGACCTCGACGCCGCGTCGCCTGATGTGGGTGCCCCGATAGATGTCAGCGGTCAACGACAGCACGCTGGCGCGCGAGCCACGGATGGTGACGATGTCGAACAAGCCGTCGGTGGGGTCGGCCTCGGGCGCTACCTTCATGCCGCCTCCGAAATACCGGCCCAGGCAAATCGCGACGTTGGTGAACGGGAAGACCCCGAGGGATCGACCATCGACGAAGAGCTCCACGGGAACCGGCTGGTAGACGAGCGTCGCGCGCACGGCACCTACGTAAAAGGCGGCGGTGCCGCCCACCCATTTGGGAGACTGCGCCACCAAGCGGTCGGTGAGCCCGCCGAGCCCAAAGCTCAACACGTTGGCGAATGCGAGCACCGTGCTTGCCCCGTCCGGCCGTTGGATTGTTGCGCGTCCGACATCGACGTGGACGGGTCGCGGGTTCAGGATGCGGGCCAGCGCCTGGTCGACGGATTCGCTGAAGCCGAAGCTCCGGCGATAGTCACCCCCGGTGCCGGCGGGCAGTAAGGCGACCGCGGTCTGGCCTTCTAGGTGCGGGCGACCGCCCGCGTCCAGACACAGCCCCGTGACGACCTCGTGCAGCGTGCCATCGCCCCCGGCGACGACGACCGTCCGCACCCCGTCGGCGCGCGCTTGGCGCGCCAAAAGCGCCGCGTGGCCCGGAGATTCGGTCCGAACCAACGAGGCGTCGTGAGCGCTTTCCCGCAGGCGGACTTCCAGGCGTTCGGCGGCGCGCAGTGCCTTTCCGGCACCAGCTTTCGGGTTGACGATGATGAGGGTGGTGTCCACGGTGTGCTGGCTGGCGGTTGACGAAGGTTCGGTCCGGCTGGCTCGTTGCATTTTTGTTGAAATTCGGCGCCGAATCTGGCGCGATCGGCACTTCCCCGGCGGGTCGGGGGGACCCGAGCTTTGGGCTTGGCGCTTGAAGGTCCGGTCCGTCCCCGATAATGTCGGAGAAGCGGTGCGTTTCGCCACCGCCTCCACCAACGAAATCAGCGTGATCGGGATCAGGGCATGAGTGCGGAGGACGCACGAAAACTATTCGTTGGCGGGTTGAACGATGCGGCGAGCGAGGACGCGCTGCGCGCTATTTTCAGCGACGCCGGCTTCTCGGTTGCACACCTGGCGTTGCCCCGTGATCGCGACACGGGCCGCGTGCGTGGCTTCGCCTTCGTGACGCTCGCCTCAGAAGAGGAAGCGCAGGCCGCTCGCACGCGCCTGCAAGGTGCGCTCTGCGCAGGTCGTTCGATCAGCCTGCGCGAGTTCAGCCAAGGACCGAAGGGCCCGGGTGGCCCCGCTCGTCCCCCGCGCGGTGAAGAGCCGACCGTGTTCCTCGGCAAGCTGCCGTTCGATGCCACTCCCGACGAGGTGGCTCAGCTGTTCGCGGACAAAGGCTGCGGCCCCGTCGTGCGGGTGACGTTGCCAACCGGTCCCGACGGGCGGCCACGAGGTTTCGGCTTTGCCACACTGGACTCGGCGGACACCGCGGCGCGCGCGGTCGAGCGGGTGAACGGTGCGAGCCTGCGCGGGCGCAGCATCGTGGTGAGCCCGGCGCAGCCGCGCGGTGGTCGACCACCAGGACCCGGCGGCCCCGGTCCACGGGGCCCCCGCGATGACGCCCCCTCCGAAGCCCGCTACGAGGTGCGTGGTCCTCGTGCAGTCCCTCGCGAGCCGGAGCCGGGGTACTTCTCCGGAGACGCGTCCGCGCCGCCGCTCGACGAGGACGGTCGCAGGCGCAAGACCGATCCGCGCCGCAAGGAACGCGGCGCCGGTGAGAAGAAGAAGGCCGCTGATCACTACAAAGCCGGCAAGCGCGAGCGTGGCGGTGGCAGCAGCTGGCAGCAGTGGGACAAAGACGACGACTGAACGCCGCGTCCTCGAGGGCGGACGAGTTGCGACGTCGCATGGGCAGTAGCCCCCGTGCCCTTCCACTAGGGGATGGGCACGCTCGTGCCTTCCGTCGGCCCGGCGCAGGCACTCTCCGAAGGGGGAGGGACGGTGTGCACCGGCTGTGTCAATTTGAAGATTGATCAATCATATCAATCGACTATGTAAGCCACAGGGCACGTTGCACGGGTGATTCCGAGCGTGCTAAGAGCTTTCTCCCCGCTGTGCGGAGCGCGCACACACCACCTATCGCTCGATGATTCTCGACTGGGCCTCAGGCCTATTCTCCAACGACCTGGCCGTCGACCTCGGGACGGCTACCACCCTGATCTACGTCAAGGGTAAGGGGATCGTTTCTTGTGAGCCCTCCGTCGTCGCCGTGCAACGGGACGCTCGCGGCGACAAACGAGTGCTGGCGGTCGGCAGGGAGGCCAAGGAGATGCTCGGTCGCACCCCCGGCAACATCGAGGCGATTCGGCCGCTGCGGGACGGAGTCATCGCCGACTTCGAGATCACCGAGGCCATGCTCCGCTATTTCATCACGCGGACTCACAACCGTCGCAGTCTCGTCAAGCCACGCATCATCATTTGCGTTCCGTTCGGCATCACCGAGGTCGAGAAGCGCGCCGTGAGGGAGAGCGCGGAGAGCGCGGGCGCTCGCGAGGTGTACCTGATCGAAGAGCCGATGGCGGCGGCCATCGGGGCAGGGCTGCCCATCACCGAGGCGAGCGGCAACATGGTCGTGGACATCGGCGGTGGCACCACGGAGGTGGCCGTCATTTCACTGGCCGGCATCGTGTACTCGCAGAGTGTGCGCGTAGGCGGCGACAAGATGGATGAAGCCATCGTTGCCTACATGAAGCGAAAGTACAATTTGGCGATTGGCGAGCAGACCGCTGAACGCATCAAAGTGACGATCGGCAACGCCTACGCCCTCGACGAGCAGCTGTCGATGGAGGTCAAGGGTCGCGACATGGTGGCCGGCGTGCCCAAGACCGTGGTCGTCAACTCGGACGAGATGCGCGACGCCCTCGCGGAGCCCATCAACGCCATCGTGGACGCCGTCCTACTGGCCCTGGAGCGAACGCCGCCGGAATTGGCGGCCGACATCCTGGACAAGGGCGTGGTCCTCACAGGCGGCGGCGCGCTGCTCAAGAACCTCGATGTGCTGCTCCGCGAAGAGACGGGGCTCCCGGTGATGGTGAGCGACGATCCCATCAGCGCCGTGGTGCTCGGCAGCGGGAAGGCCCTCGATCATTTCGACTTGCTGAAGGAAGTCGCCATCGGCTGACGCGGAGCCGTGGTGTGCATTGCTCCACCTTCCGTGCGTCTTTCCGCAGCGAGCGCGAGGCGATGAGCCGTGGGTTTCTACAGGCGCTACCGTGACATCTTCCTGGTGATCCTGCTCCTGGCGGTGCCGTTCTTCTTTCTGCGCGCCAGCATCAGAGACCCGGAAGAGCTCAACGTCATCGATCGCAATCTCATGCGAGTGATGGCGCCGGTGCAGTTCCTGGCAGCAGCGAGCGCACGTCGCCTGTCCGAGTGGTTCAGCGACTACGTCTACCTGGTCGACGTTCGGCGCGACAACAATCGCCTGTCGCGCGAGGTGCAGCGCTTGCGTCACGACGTGCGGCAACTGGCGCAAACCGAGGCCGAGAACGATCGCCTGCGCGGCCTCTTGGGGCTGAAAGAGACGCTACCGGTCGAGACGATCAGTGCGGTCGTCACGACCAAGACTCCGACGGAGTTCTTTCGCGTGGCGCAGCTCGCCATCGACCACGGTGGGGCGCGGGTCGCTCAGAACATGCCGGTGATTGGACCGGGCGGCGCGGTCGGTTTGATTCGTTCCGTGAGTGGCGACGGCGCGACCGTGCAGCTCGTGGCCGACGCCGGTTTCGGTGTGGACGTGGTGGTGCCGCGGACGCGGGCGCGTGGCTTCGTCCGCGGTACAGGCGACGAGTCCAAGTATACGGTGAAAGTCGAGTACGTTCGCCGGTCTGACGAAGTCGAAGTGGGCGACATGCTGGTCACGAGCGGCGTCGGTTGCCGCTTTCCCGAAGGCATCGCGGTCGCAAAGGTCACTCAAGTCGTCAAGCGCGACTTCGGCAGCTATCAGGCGGTCATCGCCGAGCCCACGGTCGATTTCTCGCGCTTGGATAGCGTGCTCGTGGTCGTGGGCGAGGTGCCTGGCGACTGTCCCACGGTCGGACGAGGTGCACAGGGAGCGAAGAGCCCATGAGAAGCACCTCCTACTTGCTGGTGGGACTCGTGCTGATCTTGCTGCAGGGCGTGCTCTTTCGCTTCTTGCCGTGGCTCACGGGAATGAGCGCCTTCGGCATCGAGCTGCGTCCGCTCCTCATGGGCGCCACGCCCAACCTCGTCCTGCCGATGGTCGTTTATCTCGGCATCCACGAGGAATCGATGGCGCGCGGAGCGCTCCTGTCGTTCGGTCTCGGTTGGGAGCTCGACTTGCTCGCGGGCGGGCCGGCATTCATCCATCGCTTCACGCTGGTGGCCGTCTGGTGGCTCTCGAAGATTGCCAGCTCGCGCGTGAGCACGCAGTCCGTCGTCATGCGTTTGCCCCTGGCCTTTGCGGCATCCTTGGTCGAGACGGCCATCATCCTCACGCTTCTGACCCTATTCGGCCAAGACAGCAAGCGGCCCCTCGAGCTGTCCGCGTTGGCTTTGCCTCGAGCCATCTCGACTACCCTGTTCGCGCCGGCCGTCTTCGATCTTGCCCACCGTCTGGCGATCTTCTCGTGGGGCGGTCCAGGACGTGCGCCCACGAGCGCGGGCACGGGACCCGCCAGCGCGGCTGCCCCGCGATCCTGAAGCCATGGCCACGTTGATTCAGCGCTCCGACGTCGGAGAATTCCGCAAGCGCTACCGCTGGCTGCGGCTGTTCGTCGTCTTCGCCTTTCTGGCCATGGCCGTGCGCCTGTTCGTGCTGCAGGTGATCGAAGGCGACGTGCACGACGCGCAGGCCCGACGAAATATCATCGGCGAGACGCGGCTGGCCACGACGCGCGGCGTCATTCGTGATGGACTCGGTCGCGTGCTGGCCTCCAATCGGCCTGCCTACGACGTTCACGTCGTGCCTTCGCAAATCAACCTCGAAGAGACGTGGCCGCGTATCGCCCAGGTGATGCAGCTCGACGCCGAGACCGAGAAGCGGCTGCTCGAGCGGATCAAAGGCATCATCCAGAAGGGGGGGCCACGGGCAGACCAATCGACGCTCCTCTCGGTGGACGTGAGCCGCGACGTCGTGGCCACTCTCGAGACGCACCGCGGTGACTTCCGCGGCGTGCGCGTGAGTCCCGCTCCGGTCCGCTCGTATCCATACGGGGAGCTCGGGGCTCATATGCTCGGCTACATGCGCGAAGTCGACGCGGAGATCCTGGCTGAGCAGCCGGACGCCGGCTACCGCGCGGGCGATCGGCTCGGTGCCGTGGGCGTCGAGCATCGCTGGGAGAGCTACTTGCGCGGGCAGCGCGGGTTCCAGCGCTTCATCAGCAAGAAGGCGCGGCGCGAGCACGTGGAGGCGCTGCAGAAACGCTACCTCGGTGGCGATCATCTCGAAGACCCCACACCCGGGCGCGACATCTCCCTCACGCTCGACGTCGACTTGATGCGTTCGGCCAGCGACGCCATGCGCGGACATTTGGCAGGGGCAGTGGTCGTGGTGGACGTGCGGAGCGGCCGTCTGCTCGCGGCGCTCTCGAAGCCCAGCTTCGACCCGAATGCCGTGAGCGGTGGCAGCGGGAAAGAGGCCGTGCGCGAGGCCTTCAATCGCTACTACTCCGATCCGCTCAAGCCCACGCTCGACCGCACCATCTCGGCCGCATACCCGCCCGGCTCCACTTACAAGCCCTTTTCGGCCCTGGCAGGCCTCGAGGGCGGCCTTTTGGACCCCTTCGGCCGCGTCGACTGCCGGGGCGGCTACGAGTATGGCAAGCGCTACTTCCGTTGTACGGGTGTGCACCGCAACGTGAACCTGCACGATGCGCTCGTCCAATCGTGCAACACCTACTTCTACGAGCTCGGCTCGCGGATCCAAATCGACTCGCTCGCAGAAGTCGGGAGCCGCTTCGGATTCGGAGCCGCGACGGGCATCGGCGTGAATCCGGAGGCACGCGGGCGAATGCCGACCCGCGCATGGTACACGAGGCGCTACAAAGGGGCTTTTCGCGGCGGCTTTACGCTGCTTGCCGCGATCGGTCAGGGCGCCACCACCGTGAACGTGGTCCAACTGGCGCTCGCGTATGCCGCGCTGGCCAACGGTGGCACCCTCTATCGTCCCCAGGTCGTGCGCAGCATCGAGACCGCCGACGGCACGGTGGTGCAGGACTTTCCGCCGCGCGTGCGGCGCCTGGTGGACGTCGAGCCCCGTCACTTGAACCGCCTCCTCACGGGTTTGGCCGGCGTCGTGTCCGACCGTGACGGTACCGCCTACGCCGAGCGGCTCGAGGGGGTCGACTTGGCGGGCAAGACGGGGACGGCGCAGGTCAGCCAGCTGGCGCCGCGGGGGTCGGACCAAGCGCAGGTCCAGTATTTCCACCGGGATCACGCCTGGTTCGCGGGCTATTCGCCGGTGCAGTCACCCGAAATCGCGGTCGTGGTTCTGGTGGAACACGGCGGCGGTGGTGGCAAGAACGCGGTGCCCGTCGCCATGAAGGTCGTCGCGGATTGGCAGCGCCTGAAGGCGGAGCGGCTCGGTCGCAAGGCCGAGGCTCAGGACGAGTGAGCAGAGCCCGAGGAGGAGAGACAGGCTAATGGCGCGCCATACAGTTTCCTTTCGCGGCGGACCTCACATCGACATGTGGCTCCTCATCGTCGTCGTGCTCATCGCCTCAATCGGCGTCATCAACCTCTACAGCGCGACGAGCGCGTACGTGGGCGCTGGTCATCGCGCTGGTCTCGCCGACATCTATGTCACCCAGATCTACTGGATCGTGGTGGGACTTCTGCTCGCCATGTTGGTGGCGGCCATCGATTACCGCCATTTCGAGCGGCTCGCGCCGATCTTGTATGTCGGCGGCATTCTCGTCCTGATGCTGGTGTTCGTGCTGGCGACGGATGTGCGCGGCTCGGCGCGCTGGATTCGCTTGGGTTCGTTCACGTTCCAGCCGAGCGAGTTCATGAAGCCGCTGGTGGTGCTCATGGTGGCTCGCCACATCCACGGTGACCATCGAACCGAGGCGCGGAGTCTCGTCGACATGGTCGTGCCCCTGGCGTACGCCGCCGTACCAACGGCCGCCGTGATGATGCAGCCCGACCTCGGAACGTCGCTCATCTACGTGCTGACGACGCTGTCGATGCTGATGATCACACGCATCAGGGCGACGGCCATTCTCACTGGCATCGGACTCACGGCGACGACCAGCTATCTCCTTTGGGAGTTTGGCATGCGGGAGTACCAGAAAAACCGCATCCGCAGCTTCTTGGACCCGGAAGCGGACAAGGCCGACACCGCCTGGCACGCCCTCCAGGCTCAGACGGCCATCGGGAACGGTGGCGTCGTCGGTGAAGGGTTCATGCAGGGGACGCAGAACCAGTTCGGCTTTTTGCCGGACCAGCACTCCGACTTTCCGTTCGCCGTGTTCGCCGAAGAGTTCGGGTTCCTTGGCTGCCTCGTGCTCCTCGTCCTCTATTGCTTTCTTGCACTGTGGACGATTCGCATCGCTTCACAAGCCAAGGACCGCTTCGGCGCGGCGGTCGCGGTCGGGGCAGGCGGTGTCATCTTCTGGCAGGCGACGTTCAATCTCGGCATGTCCATGGGGCTCTTGCCGGTGGTGGGCGTGACGTTGCCGCTGTTTTCCTACGGCGGCTCCAGCCTGCTCACGATGCTCATCTGCCTGGGCCTCGTCATGAGCGTGTCGATGCGCAACTGAATCCCGGGCAGCATCGCCCGGGCAGGCATCGCCCGGCGAAGGCGCCCGCTCAGTCGAGCCGGAAAAGGTCCTCGATGTCCGCCGGGGAGAGCTTCTTGGCGCCGCCCTGATCGGCTTCCAGAACCGCCGATACGAGATCCTTCTTACGAGCTTTGAGCTCGAGGATCTTCTCCTCGATCGTGCCCGCTGCGACCAGGCGATACACGGAGACGACCTTCTTCTGGCCAATCCGATGGGCGCGGTCGGTGGCTTGGTCTTCGACTGCCGGGTTCCACCAAGGATCGAAATGGATGACCGTGTCTGCGGCGGTCAGGTTGAGGCCGCTACCACCTGCCTTCAGGCTGATGAGGAAGACCGGAATGGTGGGATCGGTCTGGAAGCGGTCGATGCGCTCGGCGCGGTCCTGTGTGCTGCCGTCGAGGTACTCGTAGCGGATCTTGTCCTCGTCGAGCGCTGCAGCAACGAGCTTCAGCATCGAGACGAACTGACTGAAAATGAGCACCTTGTGGCCGCCCTCGTCGACCTCTTCGACGAGCTCGCGCAGCACCTGGAGCTTGCCGCTGTCGTCGTGACCGAGCTCTTTGGGTAGGCCCAAGAGGCGCGGATCGCACGCCGCCTGACGCAGCTTCGTCAAGCCTGCCAGAATGTGGAGCTGGCTCTTGGCCACGCCCACGCGTTCGACCTCGCCCATGACCTGGGCCCGCACTTCTCGCAGCACCTGCAGGTAGATCGCCCGCTGCTCGGGCATCATGTCGACAATCTTGTCGAACTCGAGCTTCTCGGGCAGATCCTTGGCGACTTCGTTCTTGGTCCGTCGCAAAATGAACGGATGGATCGTGGCCCGCAGGCGCGCGGCCTGCTTGGAGTCCCCCTGATCGATGGGCCTCGCGTAGCGCTCCTCGAACTTCTGGAGCGGTCCGAGTAGGCCCGGGCTCACGTAGTCGAAAATCGACCAAATCTCGCTCAGTCGATTCTCGATCGGGGTACCGGTGAGCGCGAGACGACGTTTGGCGCCGAGTTCCTTGGCGGCCTGAGCCGTTGCGCTGAGGGAATTCTTGATGGCTTGGGCTTCGTCCAAGATCGAGTAGTCGAGCTTGAGCGTCTTCAAGAGCTCGATGTCGCGCCGCAGCAGCGCGTAGCTCGTGATGATGACATGGGCATTCTGGAGCTCGTCTTTCTGCTCCTTGCGTCCCGCCCCGTGCCAGAGCGCGACCTTGAGCGTCGGACTGAAGCGCTCGAGCTCGCGGGTCCAGTTGGTCACGACGGAGGTGGGGGCCACGATCAAGACTTTGATGTTGCCCTCTTCGCGCTCTGCCTGCAGTGAAAGGAGGAGCGCAATGGTCTGCACGGTCTTGCCGAGACCCATGTCGTCGGCGAGGACCCCGCCGGAGCCCAGCTCGTGGATGAACCGCAGCCAGGCCAAGCCTTGCTCCTGGTAGGGACGCAAGGTCGCCTTCAGACCGCGCGGCTTCTTGACCTTCTTGATGCTGTCGACGCCGCTGAGCTTCTCGAACAGCGTCTTGGCGCCTGCCGCGATCGTCTTCACATCCGCGTGGTCGAGGAGCTCCTGAACTCGGCCAGCTTGGCTGAGGGGCAGCTTGCCCTGCTTGCCGGCGCCGGCCAAGAGCTCGACTTCGCGGTCGATCAGCGCCTTGACGCGATCGGCATCGAGCGAAGCGAAGCTGTTGTCGGAGAGCTTGACGTATTTCTTGCCTTCACGCAGCGCCTGCACGATGTCGTCGCGCGCGACGCTGACGCCGTCGGCTTCCCAGCTGATCTTGACGTTGAGCCAGTCCACGCCGCTCGAAACACGCGCGTTCATCGCGAGCGCCGCATGCCGAACCTTGGTGCCCAAGAGCTCTTCGGGTACGTAGAGTTGCCATTCGCGCGGCAGCTGGGTGACGCCTTCGGACCAGAAGAAGATGGCGTCTTCCGCTTCGGCAGTGAAGTGCTCGCCGCTGTCGCTGGGCTCGAGACCCTGATCGAGCAGAAGGTTCACCGCTTCCTGCTGGGCGACGATGTCGGTGCGGATGCAGCGCGCGCGCTTCTGGCCTTCCTCGGGCGGACGCACGACCACTGGCGGAGAAATGCCGTCTGCGCGCACCTCGATGGCCAGATCGCCGTAATGGGCCGTGAGCGTAGCCTCGACTTCCGTGATGCTCCCGCCCGCGCGAAACACGAACTTCGGTTCGAGATCGACCACATCGGCGACCTGATCCAGGTCGGGCAAGTCGGCGCCCACGTCGAGGGCGACCCGCGGCAGGTCCGAGGTGATGACGGAGATCAGCTCGCTGGCAGGCTCGGCGATGGTCGGGCTGTTCATCAAGCGCCGCAGCGCGCTCGGTGAGACGCGCTTGTCGATGGGACGCGCGGTGCCTTCGTTGGTGTCGATGTGGTAGCCGGGCCAGCCTTCGAACCACCCGCCATTCGAGAGAGAAAAGACGCGGCCATCGGAGGGTCTGACGAACGAGGCCTTGGCGATCACCGTGTCGGCGCCCACCATTTCGAGGTCGAACCGCGGGCGCAGGACCTCTTCCGAGAAGCGCAGCTGCATGAGCGCGGGCTCGAGCAGCACGCGCCGACCAGCCAAGAGCGGCAGGAGCTCGGCGGCATCCTCACCGCGAATGTCGACTGCGGGGTGACGTGGGTTACCCGATTCGTGGCGAACGAGGACGCGCAGCGCGTCGCGATCTCCGCTCGGCGCCAGCGCTTGCCACGAGAGCGCGACACTCGGCAGAAGGGGGATGCGCCCGTCGGTGTCGAGCACGGTGACGGTCAGACCGCCGGCGCGCACGTGGACACGAAACTCGAGGGCCATTGGACGCGTCGAGTTGGGCGGTGCCATCCAGGCGCCGATCCCCGTGGGTCGCGCCGAGGCGTCGAGTGCCGGAGGGGGGCGCAGACCGGGCGGAACGGCGTTCTGCTGAACTTGGTTGCGGCGCCGGCGTTCACGGCGGCGGCTGGCCTTGGACTGTTCCAGGAGCCGAGGCGTCGTGGGCATGAGCGGTGCGGCGGGCGCCGCAGGGGCAGCTGGCCGCGGCGCCTTGGCACGGGCCTTGTTGCGAACGTGAATGAGCAGGGCCGCTACGTGCTTGCAGTGCTGACCGGTCTTGGCGAACGCTGGACAGCTACACGTCGACGTCACACCCTCGTTGCCCAGGCGAATGGTGACGTCGTACGGCTCGGCATCGGAACCGCGCACCGTGCACGTGGCTTCCGTATCGTCGACGGACACCTGCTCGACGACACGTCGCTTTTCGTAGTCGAGCCCGCGCAGGAAGGTGCGAGCACCGAGCAGGCGCCGTAAGCCGCGGTCGGAAAGTGTCGAGAGTGCATCGGAGAGGTTGGACAAGGGAACTTCTACTTTCTGGATGATTCGATGCAGCGGCCGCGAATGGCGATGCGAAAAGTCACGGGGACGTCAGGTCGAGAGCAGGGCCGCCCAGCACAGGTGGTAGAGGGCGAGCGGCCAAACGAAGGCGGAGGCGGCAGCGCGAGAGCTGGTCTTTTGGCTGGACCGATCGGCGAGCGCGGCCCAGAGCAGCGCACCAGCAAGTGCGCCGGTGCAAAGCTCGAGTGCCCGCGGCGAGCCAGTCCACGAGAGCAGGAGGATGACGAGCGGTGGAAGGAGGAGGGTGAGGGCGAACGTCAGCTGCTCTCGCCCTCCCACTCGCTGAAGCACGGCGAGGCCCTCTCCGAGCAGCACGCTCCCGTCCTGTGGGCGCTGCTCGGAAAGCTCGGTGAGCAAGGCCCTGCCTTCGTCCCCGAGCGCATCCTGCCTGCGCGACAGCGCTTGCAGCAAGAATGCCGATGCGAGCGCCGTGAGGCCCGCCATCAAGAGGTCGAAGTGAGCGCCACCGTCAGCGCGCCGGAGGACGCTCGCAGCGCAGAGGAGGACCACCACGGCCCACGGAAGAAACATGCCTTGCTGGCCGGGGCTCGGAGCCAAACGGGAGCTCGGGTCCACCGGGCTCGGCTCCGTGACGCCGTGCGCCAAGAGGTTGCAGGTGGTTGCTGCGGACAAGACCGTAGCGCCCACGCGGAAGGCGGCGGCGAGCGGCACGAGGGCCACGCCGGTCCCCGCCGTGAGCAGCAAGAGCGCACTCTCGCCACCGAGCTCCGACGGGTCGACGACGAGGGTCAGGAGCAGGACGGGGACGAGCGCGAGGGGAGCGGCGAAAGTAGGCTCTCTTTGGGTCTTGGTGCCGAGTAGCCACGCCGCAAAGCCGAAGACGCCGCACAAATAGCTCACGAGCCCCGGCGCCCAGCTGCGCGCGGCGTCGCCGACGAGGACGCCGCGCAGTGCCCAAGCACCAAACGCGAGGACGACGAGCGCGATTGCGAGCTGCCTGAGCCAGCCGGCCTGGGCCCCGTCGCGCGCCGAGGTGCGGGTTCCGAGGCCGCCGCAGACCAGGGCGAACAGCCCCACCCGCGGCAAGAGCAGCGCGAAGGTGCCGAGACCATGATCGACGCCACGTGCGAGCACGAACAGCGCGACCTGTCCGAGTGCCGAGATCGAGAACAACGTGACGTGGAGAAGCCACGAGCCCGCAAACGTCGCTCCGGCAAACTCGGCGAGCGAGCCGGGGTGTAGATCCGTGGCGCGGCGGCTGCGGGTGGCGGCCGTCCAAGAAAGCACTCCCGGGCGGGCCAAGATGGTGAGCAGGCCCACGGCGGCCGTCGCGCCCATGAGCGCGGCGCGAGCAGGCGCCTCATCGAAGGCAGCGAAGGCGAAGGAAACGAGCCCGCTCCCAACCGCGCTCCCCAAGAGAAGCGTGGCGGTGCTCAAGCGGCCGAGCTCGATGGATGCAGCCTCGGGGCTCGCGCTCGAGGACAGGCGCGCTGCCGCCTGAGCAACCTGGAAGCCGCACAGCCACGCGCCGCCGAGCGCGCCGACGGCGCCTGCCAAGCTGGCGAGGACGAGCTCACGGACTGGGCCCTGCGCCGATGCGCTGCCACCGACCAGAACGACCAAGAAGACGCCGCCAAAGGGCGCAGCCAAACCCATCAGATCGAGCGCACCGCGCTGAGCGGCCGCCACGACGCGGGCCGCTTCGGGGCGCTGGCGAGGGCGCGCGAAAGGCCCCCAGCCAATGACGACGGCGGCCAGCGCGAGCAATAGATCGGTGAGAGAGAGGACTAGGGGGAGCGCCACGGGTTACATCGCACGGGACAAGCCTGGAGAGCGCGCTGTCCCTGTCACGTCCGTCCCTCCTCGGCAGGCCTTCCCACGGTCCGATCAGCACCGCGAACGAGCTGATCCGAGACGCGCTCCCTGGGCGGTACATCGAGGCGCCTCGGTCATGGGACGGAGGCCCTGGGGGAGCGTCGCCCCGGCGGGGAGGAGACGTGATTTCAGGGGTGAGCCGTCCGAATGAACGCCTCAAAAAGGGACACTACCCGAGGCGTGCTCGGTCAGCAACCCCCATTTACCCGGGCTTTTTCGCCTGCATCACCATCAGATGGTAGCGAGCGAACTCGTTTTGCCCGAGGGTGAACAGCACCTCCATGAGGAGTCGGTAGGGCGTCGTTCGATCGGCGATGATGATGGCTTCGGAGTAGCTCGCATCGCGGCCTTTGGTTTGACGCACCACCTTGTCCGCTTCGCGCGCACGCGAGAGAGCGTTGCCGAGCGGCGTGATGTAGAGGTCGTTCGGGCCGTTGCGCTTGTTGGTCGCGCCGACGCCCGTTTGCACCATGGACTCGCGGCTCGGCAGCTTCAACACTTGCGTGTCGTCGAGCAGGATCTGCGTCTTGGAGAGCGTGACAATCACGCCTTCCTGCGACGGCTCCGTCTTCAGGACCGAGGTCGGGATCTGGAGGTCGTCGCTTTGCGGCACGGCGGCAGCTGACTCACCCAGGCTCTTCAGCAAGAACACCAGGATGATGGTCATGATGTCGAGCATCGCGGTGATGTTCAGGAAGTTGATCTCCGGCTCTGCTGCCTTGCGTCGGATCGTCTGACGCAAGCGGGCCTTGAACTCCGCCCGCGTGGCGCGCTCGTCTCGCCCCGTGGTGCTCATTGTGTTCTTGCCGAGAAGTTGACGTTGGGGAAGAGCGGCGTCTTGCCGTCAGCGCTGGTGCGCAGCGCGTCCATGACCTGAATGATCAGGCCGTACTCGGTATCGTTGTTGCCCGACAGGAAGACCTGCGTTTCCTCGGCGAAGGACTCCTTCATGCCCTTCAGCGCTTCGGCGCATTGGGTCAGGCCCGAGAGGTCGTAGCCGCCGCCCTTTTTCGGCACGGCCAGGCCGGCGCCGTGACCACGGCAGCCGGTAGCGACGTTCCCGCCCGCTGCCTTCACGCTGAAGCCGTCGTTCACGATGAGCACCGTCATGTTGAGCGTTTCCTTCGGTTCGCTCGGACTCTTGCCGCTGCTGGCAGAGGGAGGAGTCGTTTCGATCGTCGTCGTGAACGTCACGGCAACCGTGGCCAGCACGAAGATCAGGATGTTCATGATGATGTCCAGGAACGGGACGATGTTGAGCTCGCCGCCCTCCTCGTCGGGGGCGAGCTCCTTGGGCTGGCTGAGCCGTCGGATCTTGGCGCGTTGCGCGGCGCTCAGTTTGCCCATGGACGCCGACTCTTCAGCGACTGCCGCGCGAGATGGTCAGGAGGTTGAACGTCCGTTCCATCAGAGTTTCGAGCTCATGCTGAATCGCCTTGGCGCGGGTGTGCAGGATGATGTGCGTGATCATGCAGAACACCGCGATGCCGAGTCCGAGTGCGGTGTTGTACATGGCCTCGGCAATGCCGTTCGAGAGCAGGCTCTGCTTGTCGGACTGGGAGAGGTCGGGCCGGGAGATCGCCGCGAAGGTGGCGATCAAGCCGGACACCGTGCCGAGCAGACCGATCAGGGTCGCGATGTTGGCGAGTGACCAGAGAGCGCCGATGCGCTTCTCGGCCTCGGGCTTGAGATCCGAGAGGCTCTCACTCAGGGCAGCGTCGATCTCGTCCTCGCCACGGCTGGCGTGCACGAGCCCGGCTTTGACGAGGCGCAGAACCGGGTAGTCGCCGGCCTCGCAGAGCTTGATGGCGCGGTCGACGTTGCCCGCCATGACCAGCTTTTTGATCTGCGCAAAGAACTCATGTGAATTCACGCGATAGCGTGTGAGTTGAAAGTAGAAGCGCTCGATGACCAGCGTCAGCACGATGGCCGACGTGATCAGGTTCAGCACCATGAACGTCGGGTTGTGCTTGAAAGCAGCAATGAGCTGGCTGATTTGACTCGACCCGCCAGCGCTCAGAAGGAGGTGCATCCCCTGTAGTCCTTTCATCATTCGTCTCGTCTTCTCGTGCCCGCTCGCTCTGTTCGACTCCGCCGCCATCCTGAAGGGAAGGGGAGGGAGCGGCTCACCGCTCTGGCCGGCTGGCTGCGGTTGTCCCGCCCCCCTGCCATCGAATCGACCTCCCCGCGGGGCACTCCTCGGGCGCGCCCGGCGCGCCCAGGCGAACGCTCGCGACTATAACGACGCCCACCCGGCGCTCGCAACCAACCCCTGGCCGTCCGTTCCGCACGCGGAGGCTTTGCGGCTCGGGCGCCGGATCCTTCAGACGTCCTGACCTTCTGCAGCGTGCCCGCGAAGGGCGCCTGCACCCCCATTCACACGGCCGCATTCACTCCTCGGGCTGACACTCCTCGGGCTGAGGCCGAAACGAGACGAGACGAGAGGCGCTGGCCGGTCGCGGCGACTGCCGGCCTCAAGGTAGATTTCCGTCTTACTGCGAACATCCCCAAGATCGTTCGCTGCCTCTTGACGCGAGTGGGCGGATTTCAGCAAGATTGCACGGTCCGAACCCGCCCCAGGGCGGCAAAAATCGGAAAATAGTCAACAATTGCGGCAAGTTGTCGGGCAGGACGGGGCCAGAAAAAGGGGACCCCGCCCTTCGGACACCGGGCCTCCGGCCACCACATTCTGCGGGGCTCGGGTTCGACCGCACTCAGCACACCCAAATTCAAGAGGACGAGAGACACATGTCAGACGCATGGCACCACTACCAAATGGGCGGATGGGCAATGCACCTCATCACGTTCTGGCTCATCTGCGGCATTGCCGTGATCGTCGAGCGCACCGTCTATTTGATCGGTGGGTCGATGAACAAGGACGTGTTCCTGGCCACCATGCAGAAGTGCATCCTGGCAGGCGATGTGGCCAAGGCGGTCAAGCTCTGCTCGGCAGCGAACGCTCCGCTCGCTCGCATCGTGCAGGCTGGCTTGGTCAAGGTGAACCGGCCGGATGAGGAAGTCCAGGCTGCCATGGACGAGCAGGCGCTCGTCGAGATGCCCAAGATCAACAAGCGCACGGGTCTGCTCGCTCTGTTCGCCAACTTGGCGATGCTCTGCGGCCTCTTCGGCACCATCGTCGGCCTGATCAAGGCGTTCGGCGCGGTCGGTGGCGAGTCCGTCGACCCCAGCCAGAAGGCGCGCATCCTCGCAGAAGGTATCTCCGAAGCCATGAACTGCACGGCTTGGGGTCTCCTCTCCGCGATCATGTGCCTCATGGGCTTCGCGTTCTTGAACACGAAGACCCAGGGCATGGAAGACGACATCAACGAGGCGAGCGTTCGCGTTCTCAACCTCGTCGTCGCCAACCGCCAGAAGGTCAATCTCGAGGGTCTCGAGCACGCCATGTGATGCTGATCCGACGGCAACCGGCCGAGAACTTCTCGGCCGGTTCTGCTGTCGGAAGCTTCACGAGTGGCGCAGGGGAGTTCCTCGCGCGCCCTCACGGTTCGGCACTTTCAAGTTCGAGAAGCGACAAGAGGTGAGAAATGGCTGGTATTGATGTTGGAGGTCATGGTGGAAAGCGGAACTCGAATCACGAGATCCCGCTGATCCCGTTCATCGACTTCTTGCTCTGTCTCGTGATGTTCCTTCTGGTGACCGCAGTGTGGTCTCAGATGGCGCGCATCGAGGCGGATGCCAAAGTACCCGGTCCTCCCAAGGACGATCAGACGGTCGACCCGCCCAAGGAGAAGGAACTGCACGTCGAAATGCGCGGCGAGCGAAAGTTCCAGCTCATTTGGAAGGAAGGGACCACGGTGGTCAACACCATCGACGTGGACCGCAAGGAGGTCCCCGTCAACGAGGACGTCACCTACCCAGACCTCGGCAAGAAGATCGAGGCTGAGTGGAAGACGAACGGCTCCCACCGTAACCCCGCCGACAAGAAGTTCGATCGCGCGATCTTGCACACCGACAACTCGACCGAGTTCAAGCACGTCGTGGCCGTCCTGGACGCCATCTACGTGACGAAGCGCGAGTTCTCGGCCGGTGGCAAGGCCGAGCAGGTGCCTGCCTTCCAGGTCACCTTCGCCGTCGACTGAGCGGTCTGAACCGACACACGAAACCCGAGGCATCATGTCTGGATCCAAACCCCTCAGTCGTTTTCATCAGCCGATCAGCGTGCCGGGCCGGCGCTTGCTGCACAACCTCCCTCTGGAGTTCGTGCAGAAGAAGGCAGCCGGCGGCGGCGGTCGCTCCGTGAATACGGAGATTCCGCTGATCCCGTTCATCGACTTCTTGCTCTGCATCGTGCTCTTCCTGCTCGCGAGCTTCTCGGCCACCGGCGAGCTTCCGGTCGACAAGAACGTGAAGTTGCCGTCGGCGGCCAATGCCATCGACATGTCCGAGGCGCCGATCGTCGCCGTCACCTCCACCCAGATCCTCGTGGACGGCATCCCCGCTGGCAGCACCCGCGCCATCATGGAAGCCAACCGCATGCAGAAGGTGGAAGAGCTGGCGGAGATCCTGAAGAACAAGCGGGAGCTCTGGAAGCAGATCCATCCCAGCCCGAACGAGCCGTTCCCCGGCAACGTCATTCTGCAGGTGGATCGTCGCGTACCGGCGCTCGTGGTGAAGAGCGTGTTCCAAACGGCCGCATTCGCCGGCTACCCCGCGGTGAGCTTCATGGTGAGCCGCATGGGCAAGGGCGAATAAAGCACCCTGCCCGCACGAACTCCGGTTCGTGCTAGCTGTCGTACCGCCGAGGGGGTGACCCCGAGGCGGTATGCCCATTTCTGCACATGAGCGCTCCTGGACTTCCCTCACTCAATACCTCCCGTCACACACGCCATCGTCAGCTGGTCACCGGCCGCGCGGTCGTCGGCGGCATTCCGCCACGGCTCTTTGGTTTCGGGCTGCTGATTCTGGTCGTGGGTGGGTTCCTGTATTTCCGCCAAGCGCAGGCCGAGCTGGTGGAGCAACGCGGTCGGATCCTGGCTCGTCAGCGCGCGATCGCCGTCGAGCTCGGGCCACGCCTGATCCCCCTGCGCGACCGGATCGAAGGCGCGGCGCGTGAGCTGGCTGGCACTGCGCCCGCGACCTTCGTGCAGCCGGGGGTCGACTTCGAGCAGCTGTTCGGCGCACCGGGACTGTATTTTCGCGGTCTCCACTCGGACGCGCAGAACCTGGAGGCACTGCGGAAGGCGGCTCAGGAGTCGCTGAAGGATGGCTTTGCCGCCTGCCTTCTGCGCGACGAGCGTGCAGCACCGCAGTTCCTCGGCAAGCCCTGTCGCGAGAGTCAGGCTTGCGCGACCGGCGAGCTCTGCTCGGAGTTCGGCGTGTGCGCGCGGCCCTCGTCGCCGTTCAACATGCGCTTGCTCTATCGCGCGCTCGGCGTGCTGTCCGAGCAGTGGACGACGGAGGTGCAGGCGGCCTCCACGGATCTGGCGCTTCTGGCCTACGAACGCGGGCTCGACAGCGTCACCCAAGTCGACATTCCCGTGGCCATCGACGTCTATCAGCGCTCCAAGTACGTCGCCATCGTGCTCGACGAGGCGCCCGAGGGTGAGCTCCCCCCGAAGGTGGAGCAGGATCGACCCGAGACCGAGCTCGAGCGTGTCATGCGTACGGCGCACCCGGCACGCGTGGGCATCTGGTCGCTTCCGGATGGCAAGCTGCTCGCGCGCGTGCGAGCTCCCGCGAGCGGCACGCTGCGGGACGTGGGCCAGCGGACTGTGATGAATGCCGCCACGGAAGCGGCCCGGGCGCGGCAGGCCAATAGCTGCGGCCTCGCGCTCGAGGTTCAGGCTCAGCTCTTTGCGCCGGCAGCGGGTGAGTCGCAGCCGGCGCCCGCGGCACCGGTGTCAGCGGCTCCCGCGGGGTCGTTGCCGAGCGCCCCGTAGCCTCCGCCACCGGGAGTTTCGATGCGCAGGATGGCTCCTGCGGCCCAGCCGAAGCTGGCATTTCCGCCCAAATCCCGACCGTCGAGCGTGTTTCGTCCGGGCAGTCCGGCCTCACCGCCGTGCAGGCCGGGCGCGCCGTGTGCGCGGCGGTCCGAGACGATGCTGGCTGACAGCGGTCGGAGCGCTTCGAGCTCGCGGATCACACCATCACCCCCTGGGTACACGCCCCGGCCGCCGCTTCCCGTCCTGAGCTCGAACCGGTGGACCCGCACCGGGAAGCGACTCTCGAGGACCTCGGGATCGGTGATGCGTGTGTTCGTCATGTGCGTGTGCACGCCGCTCGCCCCGGCCCAAGTCGGCCCGGCGCCCGCGCCGCCGGCGATCGTCTCGTAGTAGCCGAAGCTGTCGTCGCCGAACGTCAGGTTGTTCATCGTGCCTTGGCTCGCAGCGGCCCGGCCGACGCCGGCGAGCAAAAGGTCGCACACCTGCATCGACGTCTCGACATTGCCTGCGGACACGGCGCGTCCCGGAGAGGGGTCGAGGATCGTCGCCCGTGGCACGATCAGGGTGACCGGATCGAGGCAGCCATCGGTGAGAGGGAGACGGTCGTCCGCCAGGGTGCGCACGAAGTAGAGGACGGCGGCCCGGGTCACCGCTCGCGGCGCGTTGAAGTTCGTCTCGAGCTCGGGGCTGGTTCCCGTGAAGTCGACGGTGAGGTGCGACAGGTCCGCGCGCCCATGGGAGTCCAGGCGTTTCGGCTGCACATCGATCGTGACACACAGGCGGGTGCCGGCGTCCGTCTGCAAGGCATGTCGGTGCACCCCGGCCGGCAGCTTCTCGATCGCGGCGCGCACTTTCTCCGCCGAGACCTGCAGCAGGTGCTGCATGAACGCCGCCACCACGTGGCCACCGACCTCACGCTCGAGACCGAGCAGGAGCTCGACGCCCAGGTGATTGGCAGCGACCTGCGCCCGCAAGTCGCCCAAGTTCTGCTCGACGGCGCGCGCGGGCCACGGTCCGGCCGTGAAGGCTTTGCGTAGGGCAGCTTCCAGGAAGCGACCCTCGGAAACCGCCAGCATGGGCGGCAAGAGCACGCCTTCCTGCTCGAGGGTCGTGGCGTGGGGAGGCATCGAGCCGGGGCTGATGCCGCCGACGTCTGCATGGTGCCCGCGACAGGCGACGAAGTAGGCAGGCGTCGCGTCATCGACGGTCGAGAAAACCGGCGTCACGACGGTGATGTCCGGCAGGTGTGAGCCTCCTGCCTCTGGATCGTTCGTGAGGACGACCTCGCCCGAGCGGAGGTTCGGGAAGGCCCTCATGGCCGCGCGCACGCTCTCACCCATCGCGCCCAAGTGCACTGGAATGTGGGGCGCGTTGGCGATGAGTCGTCCCCCGGCGTCGAAGATCGCGCACGAGAAATCCAAGCGCTCGCGGATGTTCGTGCTCTGGGCGCTCCGAGCCAGCGTGCGCCCCATTTGTTCGGCAATCGACATGAAGCGCGACGCCATCACCTCCACGCGCGCCGGGTCGACACTCGCCGTCGATCGAGCTTCTGCCGTTTGGCACGCCGCGTCGACTTCGATCACCAAGAGGTCGCCGTCCTGGCGCGCGACGAAACCCGGCTCGATCCAGACCGTGCTCGTTGGGTCGATGAGCAGCGCGGGCCCGCTGACGCTGGGTGCTTGGGCTGGCAGAGGAAAGCCGTAGAGGGGCACATCGGCTTCGGTCCCGTCATCCAGAACGATGCGTGTCGCTCGGCGCAATCCAGCATGGGGCGCATCGTGCACTAGTGCTCCGTCACGTTCCGGCATGCTTCGCGGGCGTCGTCCGCAAACGCGCAGGGCCTGGGCCTCGATCGGCGTCCCGCTGCGGACGAAGCCGAACTGGCGGGCGTGCTCGGCTTCGAAAGCGGCGCGCATGCGCTCGGGCGTAGCAAAGTCGATGGGCAGGCTCGTTGAGGCCCCCTGGTAGGCCAGAAGTGCTACGCGCTGACAGATGATGCTCTCGTCGCTACCGAGGCGTTCGACCACGCGACGTTCGAGTTCGCTGAAGCTGCGCAAGGCGTCGCCCGTGACCAGATCGGTGAGGTCGCGCCGCGCAGCCCCCGTGCTTTCGATCGCCGTCTCTTCGGCGAGCCCGATGCCGAGCGCGGAAAGTACACTCGCGTGCCGATGCAGCAGAATTTGCCTGATGCCGAGGGCCCGGGCGACCGCGCAAGCATGCTGTCCGGCTGCGCCCCCGAACACCAAGAGTGGAACGTCCTTTGGGTCGAGTCCGCGGTCGACGGTGACCTGACGAATCGCCTCGGCCATGTGGGCTGCGGCGACACGACGGAAACCGAGCAGGAGCTCGCGCTCGGTGAGGGCATGTCCACGGTCGCGCACGCGCGCAAGGACCGCCTCGGCGCCGGCTCGCGCACGCTCGACGGAGAGAGGGATCGGGAATGCATCCGGGACCACCCGGCCCAGAAGTAAGTCGACGTCGGTGAGTGAGAGCTGCGTGGCTTCGGTGCGACCGAAGCACAGCGGGCCCGGTCTCGAGCCCACGCTCGAAGGTCCGACCGTGAGCGCGTGACCGTCGAAGCCGCAGACGGAGCTCCCACCCGCGGCCACCGTGCGCACGTCGACCATCGGCGAGCGCACGGTGACGCCAGCCATCTCCGACTCGAGCACCAAGTCCTGACCGAGGGGTACCACGCTGACGTCGGTCGAGGTTCCACCCATGTCGAGCGTGACCAGCCGGGTGAGGTGACGCGCCTCTGCGACTCGTGTGGCCGCTACGACACCGCCTGCGGGGCCGCTCAGCAGTGCGGCCGGCCCTCGGAGTGCCGCCGGGGTGGAGAGGCCACCGGACGACTGCATCACGAGGAGCTGGCTGCCAGGTAGCTCCAGCTCGAGCTCGCGGAGGTGCTGGGCGAGCGATGGGCCGAGGAATGCTTCGAGCACCGTGGTGGACGCGCGCCCGAGCAGACCTTCCTCGCGACTCGCGCGGTGGCTAAGGACGATCGAGTCGAAATAGGGCGCCGCCCATTGCTCGAGTTCGAGCTCGAGCTCGGGATTCTCGTGAGCGTGCAGAACGACGATTGCCAGGCTCTTGGCGCCGGCGCTCTGCAAGCGCTCGAACGCTGCGCTCGCTGCGGCGCGCGTGGGACGGAGCAAGATTTCACCTTGCGCGGAGAGGCGCGCGTCGACTTCCTCGACGACGTGGTGGAGCGGAGGTGGGCGGCGAATATCGAGCTCGAACAGGCGAGGGCGTGCTTGGGTGCCGATGCGGAGCACGTCCCTGAAGCCGCGAGTGATGAGGAGGCCCGTGGGCCAGCCTTTGCGCTCGAGCAGCGCGTTGGTCGCCATCGTGGTGCCGAGGCGAATGTCACAAGCAGGAATCGGCGCGCCTCGAGGCAGGTCGAGGAGGCGCCTCACGGCGACCAAGGGCGAATCCGCGCCGGAGAGGACTTTGGTCACGCGCTCTTCACCGGTGACTCGATCCCAGAGGATCGCGTCCGTGAAGGTGCCACCCCGGTCGATGGCAATCAGGTAGCGCACCCGCGCGGTCTAGCAGGGGTAGAGCCTGCCAGGGAACACCTTGTGGCGCCTGGACGCGTGAGGCTACGCTGCGGCTACCATGGGTTCGAAGCGCGCGCGCGCCTGCCTCCTCTCGTGTCTACTGGTTGCCCGTGCCCCGGCTGTCTTCGCCGTGGACTCCGCTACCCGCTCGGCGGCGCGCGACCTGGGCTACGAGGGCGTCGAAGCCTACGAGGCTGGCAACTATCCCGTCGCAATGGATCGCCTGGAGCGCGCCTACGCCGTACTGAAGGTACCATCCTTGGCACTCTGGTCGGCGCGCGCCCTCGAGAAGAACGGCAAGCTCGTCGAGGCGAGCGAACGCTACTTGGAAGCCACTCGGCTCACTGCCGACGCAGCGTGGGGCAAGGACGTGCAGAAGCAGGCGCAAGAGCAAGCGGCCGAGGAACGGGCCGCCCTCTTGCCCCGTCTCGCCAAGCTGACGGTGGTCATCCGCGGAGCCGATCCGGAAGCGGTCGTCGTGACCGTCAACGGAGCAGCCGTAGCTCGCGCTCTCTACGAAGTGGGGCTGCCGCTCAATCCCGGCGAGGCGTTGGTGACTGCAGTCGAAGGCGACCAGCGCGTCGAAGCGAAGGTTCGGGTGGCCGAGGGTGGCCGGCCTTCCGTGACTCTCGACTTCACGCCGCAGGTGGCGTCCGTTGCACCAGAGGCTGCTGCGGCGTCCTCGGCCGGCGCGCCCGCCGAGCAGGAACGCGGACGTGGTTCTTGGCAACGCACTGCAGGGTGGATTGGGATCGGGGTGGGTGGCGGAGCACTCGTTTTCGGTGCAGTGACCGGCATCTTGGCGATCGGAAAGAACAGCGACCTCGCGGCGGCATGCGACAGCCAGGGAAACTGTCCGAACGGTCAGGCAGACGCACTGGCCGAGTACGACGCGCTCCGAGCGATGTCGAGCACGGGTCTCATCGCCGGCGCCGCCCTCGCGGCGATCGGCTGCACGCTGCTCGTGGTGGCCCCGAAGCGAGAGTCGGCGCGGTTCGTCTCGCCCTATGTCGGCTGGGCAACGGTCGGCGTTCGGGGGGCGTTCTGATGGCCAGCTCTGCTCGACACCTCTTGCGCCGCCTGGCACCGCTCGCGCTGCTTCTCGGAGCGTCGACCCAGTGCGTCCTGCCAAACTACCGGCTGGACGATGGATCAGGCGCGGGAGGCATGGGGGGAGACGATGGCACCGCCGTCGGGGGGCTCAATTCCGTGGGTGGCCAAGGAACCGGAGGCGCGTCAGGCGGGACTGGTGGTGATGGCCATGGGACAGGCGGCGGCAGCACCGGCGGTGGGAGCGGCGGAGACGAAGGCTCGGGCGGCGACAGCCCGGGCGGCAGCGGGGGCCAGCCGGGCGGTGGTGGCGCGCCGCCGGGCAGCGGCGGCAACATGTCGGGTACGGGCGGGGACGGCTCCGGCGGCGGGGGCGACCTACTTGGCGGCTATCACACGAGCGACGACTGGGCCGGCTTCGCCTTCACCCTGACTGACGAAGGGCAGACGGGCTCGATCGCGCCCGCGGACTTCGACGACCTGGAGACAGACGGTCCGTACTGCGTCACCGGTACCGTCGCCGCCACAGAGCAGTACGAGTCGCTGGCGGCGGTGGGCTTCAATCTGAACCAGGCGCGCGAAGTGGGCGCGCCCGCTGGCTCGGTCGTCGCCTCGGGCGACGGGCTGATGATCCACGTGACACTAAACAGTGGTGCGACCGACCTCCGCGTGCAGCTCGATGACGGAACAGACCCGACCGACCCCAACGCCGCTCAGCACCGTTGGTGCGCCAACCTCACGGTCGTGGACGGCGAGTTCAACGAGACGTTGCCCTGGGAAGCGTTCTCGACCGAGTGCTGGGCGCCCGGTGGCGATACGGACGTGCCCTTCGACCCAACGACCGAGCTGGTGAAGGTCATCATCTACGTGCCCGACCCTGGACTGGCGGGTACGACGCTTCTCTTCGACTACTGCGTGAACGACATCGGGCCGACCGGCCTTTAGGGGTGTCCTCAGCGTCCGGGCGGTCGCACCGTTGGGGGCAAAGCGGGCGTCGTCAGTGCAGTGTTTCGTCCGGGGGCGGTGGGGCTGGCGGGGAGAAGCTGAAGACGAGCTTGCCGTCGACCAGATCGACGACGACTTGACCGCCATGTTCGAGCGCGCCGAACAGAACCTCACTCGAGAGCGGACGTTTGATCTCGTCCTGAATCAGGCGCGCCAGGGGGCGTGCTCCGTTCTGCTCGTCGTAGCCTTTCTCGGCCAGGTACTGACGTGCTGCTGGCGACAGCTCCACCACGACGTTGCGATCGGCCAGCTGCGCCGTCAGCTCCACCATGTTCTTGTCCACGACGCGGCCCATGACCTCTTGGGGCAAGGGCGCGAACGCGATGCGCGCGTCGAGCCGATTGCGGAACTCGGGGCTGAAGGTGGCCTTGAAGGCCAAGTCGTCGCGTCCCTGGCTGGTCCGTGCGCCGAACCCGACGGGCTTGCGCGCGAGATCAGCGGCTCCGACGTTGCTGGTCATGATCAAGATCACGTGCCGGAAGTCGGCTTTTTTGCCGTTGTTATCGGTCAGCGTGCCGTGGTCCATGATCTGAAGGAGCACGTTGAACACGTCAGGGTGCGCCTTTTCGATTTCGTCGAGCAAGAGCACCGCGTGCGGCGTCTTGGCGATGGCTTCGGTCAAGAGGCCACCGCGATCGTAGCCGACGTAGCCAGGCGGGGCGCCGATCAAGCGTGAGACGGTGTGCCGCTCCATGTATTCGCTCATGTCGAAGCGAATCAGCTCGATGCCCATGACCTTCGCCAGCTGCTTGGTCACCTCTGTCTTGCCGACGCCCGTCGGTCCCGTGAAGAGGTACGAGCCGATGGGCTTCTCCGGAGCGCGCAGACCCGCACGCGACAGGCGAATGGCCGTGGCGAGCTCCTCGATGGCCTGGTTCTGACCGAAGACGACGCGCTTGAGCTCGTCCTCCAGGTGGATGAGGGCCTCTTTGTCGCTCGACGACACCTGCTTTGCTGGGATTTGGGCCATGCGCGCGAGCACGGCTTCAATCCGCTCCACGGCGACGAGCGCGCCCACCCCCACCTCGAGCTTCGCATCGGCGCCAGCTTCATCCATGAGGTCGATGGCTTTGTCGGGCAGCTTGCGATCGTGCAGGTGCTTGTCGGCCAGGCGCGCCGCCGCTTCCAGAGCGCCTGGCTCGTAGACGACGCGGTGGAACTCTTCGTAGCGCGCCTTCAGCCCTTCGAGGATGGCGATGGTGTCTTCGACAGAGGGTTCCAAGACCTCGATCTTCTGGAAGCGCCGCGCGAACGCCTTGTCCTTCTCGACGTGGCTCCGGTACTCCTCGAACGTGGTGGCACCGATGACGCGGAGCTTGCCGGACGACAGCCCCGGCTTGAGCAGATTGGCCGCGTCCATCGTGCCGCCACTGGCTGCTCCTGCCCCGACGACGGTGTGCAGTTCGTCGACGAACAGGACCGCGCCGGGGATTTTCTCCACCCGCTGAATGACCGCCTTCATGCGGTTCTCGAAGTCGCCGCGGAACTTGGTGCCCGCCACGAGCGCGCCCATGTCGAGCGCATAGATCTGCGCGTCCTTCAGCGCTTCCGGCACTTCACCATTCACCACCTTGGCTGCCAGGCCTTCGACGATCGCCGTCTTGCCGACGCCCGCGTCGCCGACCAGGAGGGGATTGTTCTTGCGGCGTCGCGCCAGGATCTGAATCGTGCGGCGGATCTCCTTTTCACGGCCGACGAGCGGCTCGATGTCGCCGTTCTTTGCGCGGCGGTTCAGGAAGCTCGCGAAGCGCTCCAGCGGGTCTTCTTCGCCGTCCTCCTCGTCTTCTTCGCCTTCGCTGTGCGTGAGGCCGCGCTCATCGTCGTCCTTGCCGACCCGGTGCGAGATGTAATTGACGACATCCAGACGGCTCGTGCCTGCCTCGTGCAGGAGCGCCACCGCCGACGAGTCCCGTTCGGCGAAGATCGATACGAGGACGTTCTCGCCCTTCAGCTCATCCTTGCCGCTCGACTGCACGTGGAAGGCAGCCCGTTCGAGCACGCGTTCGAAGCCGCGCGTCGGCTGGGGACCAACCTGGGCGTCTTCCGGTAGGCTCTCCTGCTCTTCACCGAGCGCCTGTTCGAGGCCTGCGCGCAGCTTGTCGAGCTTGGCGCCCGATTTGCGCAGGACCTTGGCGGTGTCCTCGTCGTGGATCAGCGCATAGAGCAGATGCTCGATGGTGGCCCACTCGTGGCGCCGCCGCTCCGCCTCCCGCAGCGCGAGGTTCATGGCAATTTCGAGTCCGGTGCTCAGTTTCATGGCTTAGCCCTCGTACCCTTCTGGCTCGCTCGTGGCCTTGAGCGGATGCCCTTTCGCGCGCGCGTAGGCGGTCACCTGCGCGACCTTGGATTCTGCCACGTCGCGACTGTAGATGCCTACCACGCCCCAGCCGCGGTGGTGCACCTGCAGCATGATCTGCGTGGCGGCGGTCGCGTCCTTGTGGAACATCGACATCAGGACTTCGACGACGAACTCCTGCGTCGTGTAGTCATCGTTGTGAAAGATGACGACGTAGCGGCGTGGCCGCGCCGTCTTCGCCCTTTCATCGAGGACGAGATCCGAATCGGGATTCTTGGCTGGGCGCTGACCGGCTCCCATGCGCACTCATCCTGGAACCAGACGGCGTCGCTGTCGAGCCTGCCGCAGGTCGAGGTAGGGGGAGGGGTTTTGCGGGCCAGGCCGGCGGGAGGAGGCCCTGCCGTGGATCAGCAGGACCGGTGGCGCGGCCGGACAGGCGAGGGCCGGATTGGGACCGGCCACACGCGGTACGCTGTTCCGAGGCGGCATGGCCGGATGCCCGGGTGGAGCAATGGCCGACGTGACCTGGGCGGATGCGGCAGCGCCGGATGCGGGATGCCGGATGCGGCAGCGCCGCCGCATCGCGCACGCCGAGGGCTTCAGGTGGCCGTCTTGGGGGGCGTACGAGGAGCGCTGGCGTTCTCGTTTTCCTGAGCGCGCTTCGCCTGCCATTCGTTGTTCTTCTTGGCACGGCGGGCTTTTTGGCGGCGACGTGCGCGCGAGTCCTGGGGGGTTGCCATGGGATAATTTCCTTCGAGGGGGCGCGTTCGTAGTCCATTTCCAGCCCTGACGCCAGGAAGTCCCTCGGAAAAAAGGGCCAGGTGCCGACTTGGACGCTGCATCGGGTCCGCCAGTGGGGAAGGGCCGGGCTCGAGAGCGCGCCTGGTGGGCGATAAGCGCAGCCCGACTGGTCCGCTCGAGGGGAAAAGACGGGAACTCTGGCGTTGAACCGAGATGACGCGGGGAACATCGGGTGGGTCGAGTGGCTGAGGTTGGAAGCCGGATTCTCGAGATGGGCGACCGCGTGCGCGCCTGGCTTCAGAACACCCTGAAAGTTCTGATCCCCGTGCTCCTGGTCGTGCTCGTCGCCGTAGCCGCCTTCGACTGGCGGCAGGAGCGCAATGCCGGACGCTTGCGCGCGGCGTATCTGCAGAGCGTTGCGCGCGCGGCAAGGCAGGCAGGAGCCGAACTGGACAACATTGCACGCCGCGCGAGTGTGCTGGCCGGCCCTCACCAGGCTGCTGGAGGGTTCGGGGCGAGCAGCGTTGCGCCCCCGGGCGACGCAACCTGGGAAGCCAAGCTGGAGGACGGCATCCGCCGCATCCGTGACGACGGGGAACGCCGCTTGGAGGCAAGTCGGAGTCTTGCAGCGCGCACGCCGTTGAATCCGAGCGTGTCCGCGCTGGCGACCGCCCAGGTCGCGTGGGCGAAGTCAGTGAGCGACTTCGTGAAGGAGGTGGAATCCGCGAAGCGCGAGTCGATCATTGGCCGGTTGCTGCATGCACGCCAGACCCTGAAACGGGCGACACTGGACCTCACGCAACGTGAGGGCGCATTGCGCGATTCTGTGCCCGAAGCGGAGCGATGGGCCGACGATACGGCCAGTCGCCTCGAGTTCATGCATCAGCTCGAGGCCAAAGCGCTTTCGCTGACAGTGCTGGCACTCCTTCGCGATCAGCCCGTCGGGCTGTTGCCGAGCTACGTCGACCGGGTGCGTCGCTGCGGAGGGGCCGTCGTCTGTGAGCTCGAAGAGCTCGCAGAAATGAGCCTAGTTGGACTCGTGCCCGGCGCATGCCCCACCGATGGACCGAACGCAATCGGAGACGTGCGGATCCTCGACGATCAGGTAGTCGTGCCGCTGCCCCGGACGAACGTTTGTGCGCGCGTGCGGGCAGACAAGTGGGTGCTGAGCGACCGCGCTCTGCCGCTGGCCACGCCCGGGCGAGGCGCCAATCAAGGTGAGTTTGACCAAGCCTTTCTGCTCGATCAGCACGGGAAGACGTTGATTTCCGTGCCAGGGACGACGACGCACGAGATTCGTCATTTCGATGCCTGGTGCGAAGTCGAATCGGCCTCCGCCAGCGCGTGCCACGCGAAGGCGCAGAAGGACGCGGGTGACCTTGCTGGATCCGGCGTTCGCACTCACCAAATCGACGGCGTGCGCTACCTCGCCTTCTACTACTCCATCGCCGGAAAGGATGCAGCTCCGGGCATCGCCCCTGGTCGCGAAGCACTCTTCGTTGTGGGCCTCATGCGCGCAGAGCGTCTGCAGGCCGAAAGTCGCAGGATAGCACCCACTTCCATCTTCTGGGCGACGCTGCTCGTGGGGCTCGCACTCCTATCGCTGCCGATCGCCAAGCTTTGGCTCATGGGACATCAGACACGGTATCGCCGGGGTGACGTGGCGCTGCTGGTGGCATCGGGCGCACTCCTGGCATTGATCGTCGTTGCAGGTAGTTGGGGCAATCATCTGCAGAAGCGCTTGGTTGGCTGGCAAGGACAGCGCCTCGAGAAGATCGCCAAACGGATGGCGGACAACCTGGAACGGGAGATCACCGCCAACGCTTCGGAGCTCGAACGGGTTCAGGAGATCAGCGGTAGCGATCGAGCCAGGGTAGCTGAGTGGCAGTCTCTGCTCGGATCTCCTCAGCGGTGGACGTCAGCAGTCACGCAGGCGAGTGGGCAGCCGACATCGTCGCTTTTATCACCCGATTCGACGGATACGCATCATGGGTCGCTCGTCCGTACGCCGACGAGTGCCTCTGAATGTCAGGTCACGCTGTGGCGTTGGACAGAGACGGGTGACGTGCAGCCGATTTGTGAAAGGGTGCACTTCGGGTTCGACGCGGCGATTGGCGGGGCGCGTGGCGAATCTTCGCCTGTGCTTGCCTGGGTGACGCCGAAGGGCGAGCAGCTGCTGAAGTACACGTCTGAACCGTACAGCACGCTCCCAGTCGACCTGGGGACATGGCCGCCGGTGGCGCGAGCGCTCAAGAGGGCGGCTTGTCCCCATGAGGATTCGGGCGCGCGCCGCGGACGAATCTATTGCACGGACATCGAACGCAGCGAAAACACGGGTCGACCGCGGCTCGTGACCACTGCCTTCACACCGAAGGCATCCGAAACAGCGGAGAGCGACCAATGGGTGAGTGTTCTGGGTCGAACCCCCGAGGCGCTCTTTCGTCCGGTGCTGCCGCGAAATTTCGAGGTGTTGGTCGTGGACGCGGCCGGGGTGATCAAGTCCGATACCAATCGCGTGAGGGGTTCGATGGGTTTGAACGTCATGGCCGACCTGGGCGATCCGTCCGACCTCGAGGCCGCCATGCGCGCACGCGTTTCCCATCGGTTCATCTCCCAATACCGAGGCGTCCGCTCGCAGTTCGCGGTTCGGCCCGTTGCTGGGAGAACGTGGTCGGTCGTGGGCATCGCACCGCTCGGCGAGATCGATCAGATGGCGACCACCATTTCCGGCGTCTCGATGTCGGGTGTGCTGCTCTTCCTGGGGTCTTTGACCGTGGTCTTGCTGCTCGCTTGGCTCGTCAGCGCTCTCTGGCCACGTGGACGAGGAACTCGCGCGTATACCGCGCTGTTCTCGTTTCGACCGCAGGTCCGCCTACACGAACACTACGCGGTGGTGGGCATGGCGTGCATGACGGTCAGCTTCGGGTTCGTGCTAGGCAGCATGTTCATACCTTGGCTGCGGTTTTGGATCCTGGCGTCGCTGGTCGTGCTCGCTTTGGCAATGCCTTGGCTGGCGCTCCGCCTGGCTAGTGTTCGACCACTCGCGTGGACACGGCGTCTGCGGCATCGCTTTCCACTCGAAGTTACCTATTCGCTCTGGCTGTTCGGCCTCACCTCGCTTTGGATTGGCTCGCCCGCGATCGTGCTGGTGGCAGCGAGCTACGATCACGTCGTAGCGAACGCAGTTCGCGCCGATCAAACGGACCTCGAGGAGCGATTGAGCGACCGGAGGAGCCGGTCTGCGAGCGTGGGCGCAGGAGTGTCCAGCTCGCCTGTCAAACTGGAGGATTCTCCTTGGCTTTTGTGGGGAACGACCTCTCTCCCCCTAGTTCCGGGCACTGAGTTCGAACCGGCGCTGTTCGACCAAACGCTTGGTTTGATGGTCGGGCCGCTGGGAACTCCTCGTCGGGGTGACGGTTTCTTGCACCGGGCCGGCTTTCAGCGGGCGGACTGGGCTCGGTGGTCGATTCCCCCCAAGCGCTTCGTCGCGCGCCATGCCTCAGCGATTCCCTGGATGTTCAGCTTCGACTGCGACTTGTTGCTGTTCTCGTCCGCCTACGTCGTGTTGTCGTTCATTGGCTGGGGCATCGGTGTCCTCGTCGTCCGCAAGGTGTTCTTTACCGACCTGATGAGCCGCTATCGGCTTGGACAGGAACCGTTTCCGCACAATCTTCACAACCCGATCGGACCTGGTCAGTGTCTCGTGCTACTCGGCGACACCGCGACGTCCGCCGCGTTGCGGTGCGATTTTCGCTTCGAGGAGATCGAACTCGGGCTGGAGTCGAACGACGCGGATGCTTCCCGTTCTGGGAGTCGCTTGCCGATTTTCATCGACTTGACTGGCGTTCGCTCGCCCACTCCCAAATGGCAAGACTTGGCGGACCGATTCGCCAAGCGAGGCCTACTCGTGGTCGTTCGTGGAGATCGGAAGCTCGATGGGGGAGAGCGGGCGGTCCATCAGGCAGGATTTTGCATCGCCCGCGCGGTGTCCGCGGGCCCCCTCGGCGCGCCACCAAAGGTCATCGTTCATCGCCCGAGCCGCGGGGTTCGTGCCGCCTACAGAAAGATGCGGACACTCGAGGGGCGACCGAGATTCGTGAAGATGGAGTTGCGGGTGCTCCAGTCCAAGACGAGCAACCTGAACTTGGCTGCTGGACAAGGCGTCCTCTTGGAGCGTCTGGAGGAGGTGCTCGAGGATCCCGCGGCAGTACAGCACCTCGATTTCTTGCTGAAACTCGAGGTCGCTGTCGTGGCATTCGGCGGCGATCTCGATCGCTTCGAGGAACGAGTCTCGAAGAAGCTCGCCCTGTTTCATCAGGCCTACGGTCCCGTCGCGCGGGGGCCCAAGTGGTCTCGCTACGAACGTCCGACAACCGGCGAGATGGATGCTGCACTCGAGGGAGGTTGGAACGCGACCGAACTCGCCGTCCTGCGCCAAGTGGCGGAGACGTCGTTCATCGTCCCCCACCGCCTCTTTCGACCGGCGGTCGAAAGACTGGTCTCTCATGGGCTCTTGGATCCAGACAGCCTCCTCCTGCACCCGCGGTTTGCCGCGCACTTGCGAGAGAAACTCCCTCGTCCCTCCACGACCGACGCAGACCGCCCCGAACGCGATGGCACGACCTGGGATTCGGTCAAGTACCCGCTGGGCACGGCGGTGGCGGCCATCTTGGCGGCCTTTGGCATCACCGACCCGAGTTGGGGCCTCAACGGCGCACTGGGTCAGTCGGCCCTCGCGGCTCTCCCGAGCCTGGCCAACGCCGCGATCGGCCTCCTGACCAAAAGTCAGCGTTGAGCCGACTCGCGCGCGCGGACTACCCCACCGTCCAGGTCGAGCCGCTCTCGAGGAGTGCGGTGAGAGACGGCTTCTTCTTTCGGGCCTGCTCTGCCTGGGCGATCAGGGGATCGTCGTAGGTGGGGCGGGGCTCGCAGTAGAGCACGCCCAGCGCGACCGGGAACTCCGGATAGGGCATGCGCGCCAGGAGGAACGCGATGGCCTGGCTCGTCTCGTCGTGGACCAGGATGTCGCTCTCCTCTGCGACGCGGCCGCCCTCGATGGGCTCGCCCAGCGTCAACACCTCGAGCTTGAGCGTGCGTGGATTGAGGCGCAGGCCCTGCTTGCCCTCCTCACCGAAGAGCAGGGGCTTACCGTGTTCCACGTAGAGGCGCGTCTTTTGGCCGTCTTTCTCGCGGAACGACTCGAAGGCGCCATCGTTGAAGACGTTGCAGTTCTGATAGATCTCGTTGAACGAGGCTCCGCGATGGGCAGCCTGACGCCGCAGTACCTCGCTCAGGCCCTTGGCGTCCGTGTCGATGCTGCGAGAAACGAAACTGGCGCCCACGCCGAGCGCGAAGCTGGCGGGGTCGATGGGTTGGTCCGCCGAGCCGAAGGGCGTGCTCTTCGTGATCTTTCCGACTTCGCTGGTGGGCGAGTATTGGCCCTTCGTGAGGCCGTAGATGCGATTGTTGAACATCAGCATCTTCACGTCGATGTTGCGCCGCAACGCGTGCATCAAGTGGTTGCCGCCGATGCTCAGGCCATCACCGTCGCCCGTCGCCATCCAGACGGACAGCTTGGGATTGGCCGCCTTCACTCCCATGGCGAACGCCGGAGCGCGGCCATGGATCGTGTGGAACCCGTAGGTGTCCATGTAGTAGGGGAATCGGCTCGAGCAGCCGATGCCGCTGATCCAGACGACGTTGTCTGGCACGATGCCGAACTCCGGCATGACGCGCTGCACGTTGGCCAAGATGCTGTAGTCGCCACAGCCTGGGCACCAGCGGACGTCTTGGTCGGTTTCGAAGTCCTTCTTCGTCAGTTTTGCGGGATCGATCAGGTTGGACATGACTCTTGTGCTCGGACGGTGGGGACGACTCAGCCCAGCTCGGCGCGGATGCGCGCCTCGAGTTCGGCAATCTGGAACGGCTGTCCCTGGATCTTCGTGAACGACTCGACCTGGGCGGAGAGCTCTGCCCGCAAGACGCGAGCGAGCTGACCGAGATTGAGTTCGGGTACGAGGACCTTGTCGAAGCGGCTGAAGACCTCAGCCAGATTGGAGGGCAGGGGGTTCATGTAGCGCACGTGGGCGTGCGACACGGAGAGGCCCGCGGCGCGCGCGCGTCGCACTGCCGCGCGGATGGCGCCGTAGGTGGAGCCCCAGCCGAGCACGAGGAGCTTGCCCGAGTCGGCGCCTTCCTCGATGCCCTGCAGGGGAATGTCCTTGGCAATGCCGCGGATCTTGTCGCGCCTGACGTGACTCATGCGCTCGTGGTTCTTGGGATCGTAGCTGATGTGACCCGTCTCGTAGGACTTCTCGAGGCCGCCGATGCGGTGACGAAGACCGGGCGTGCCGGGGACCGCCCACGCGCGCGCCAGCGTCTCGGGATCGCGCACGAAGGGATGAAAGCCTTCTGGATCCGTGCGGAATTTCACGTCGATCTTGGGCAGGTCGGCGACGTTCGGGATCTTCCAAGGCTCGGCGCCGTTGGCCAGATAGCCGTCGGTGAGCAAGATGACGGGCGTCATGTACTTGGTCGCGAGGCGAACGGCTTCGAGCGCCATGAAGAAGCAGTCTCCCGGGCTCTGCGCCGCGATCACGGCGATGGGTGCTTCGCCGTTGCGACCGTAGATTGCCTGCAGGAGGTCGGCTTGCTCGGTCTTCGTCGGCAAGCCGGTGCTCGGGCCGCCGCGCTGGATGTTGATGATGACGAGCGGCAGCTCCGTTGCGACCGCGAGACCCATGGCCTCGGTCTTGAGCGCCATGCCTGGGCCGCTGGTCGCCGTGACACCGAGATTGCCGGCGTAGGCGGCGCCGATGGCTGCGCAGATGGCCGCGATCTCGTCTTCGGCCTGAATGGTCGTGACACCGAAGGCCTTGTGCCGACTGAGCTCGTGCAGGATGTCGCTGGCCGGCGTGATGGGGTAGGCGCCCATCACCATGGGCACGCCGCTGAGCTCGGCCGCGGCGACGAGACCCCAGGCCGTAGCCGTGTTGCCGCCGATGTTGCGATACTTGCCGGGCGCCGTGGGGGCGCGGCCCACCTCGTAGCGCTCGTGCGCAATTTCAGCTGTTTCGCCGTAGGCATAGCCCGCCTTCAGGGCGAGCGTGTTGGCCAGGCCGATGGCCGGCTCCTTGGCGAACTTGGCGTCGAGCCAGCTGATGGTTTTGTCGAGCTCACGCCCGTAGATCCAGAACATCAGGCCGAGCGTCCAGAAGTTCTTGCAGCGACCCGCCTCCTTGTTGGAGACGCCCGCGTCTTTGACAGCGGTCTGCGTCAGCTTGCTGATGTCGATGGCCAGCACGCTGTAGGCCGAGAGACTCTCGTCCTCGAGTGGGTTCCTCTCGTAGCCAGCCTTCTTCAAGTTGGCGGCGTTGAACGCGCCCGTGTTGATGATGAGGAGTCCGCCGCGGACGAGGTCCTTCAAGTTGGTCTTGAGGGCGGCGGGGTTCATCGCCACGAGGACGTCGGGCGCATCGCCGGGGGTGAAGACGTCCTCGCCCGCGAAATGAATCTGGAAGCCCGACACGCCATAGAGCGTGCCGGCCGGCGCACGGATCTCGGCGGGGAAGTCAGGGAACGTCGCGAGGTCGTGACCGGCGAGCGCCGTCGACGACGTGAACTGGCTGCCGGTGATTTGCATGCCGTCGCCGGAGTCGCCGGCGAAGCGGACCGTGGCGTGCGCCACCTTCTTCACTGCCAAGGGGGAATTCATGGGGACCGTTTACAACTCGAGCCGGACTCGTGCCCGAAACTTGGGGCTAGAGCCTTACCACGCTTTTCCGATGGGAAAAGTAGGAAATGTAGACTGCTCGGATGAGCAGGCTATGCAAAGTGACGGTCGAGCGTGTCGGCGAGGCGGGGTACGGCCTCTTCGACCTGCTTCTGTGCGGTGCCGCGCAGCTTCTCGTAGGCCTTGCGCAGCGCCTGGTTGGACGAACGCCCCGCCCGATCGTCCACCACCTTGAGCAGGGCGGTCGCGGCTTTGGCTGGGTCGGCGCGCAGTGCGGCACCCACCGAGTGGCCCTGGCGCTGCCCTTGTTCGAGGATCGGGCCAAGCCCGGCGAAGGACCCGTCGAGCAGGTGATCGATGGCGTCCTTGAGGAAGCCGGGTCGCGCCCCGGTCATCAAGCCGAAGGCGGCCTTGATGGCCAGGCCTCCCAGGCCCTTTTTCGACGAAACCTCGTCCTCTACGACGCTGGCCAAGTCGCCCACGAGAGCGCGTCGCTTCTGCTGGTCCTCGAGCACCGCCTGGACATTGACCGCCATGCGAGCGCCGTTACCAGAACTGCGCGTGCGCGGCCAGTCGGCTGCGGAGGTGCGTGACGGGCAGCCTCCTTGGCGACCGTGCCCGCCCCGATTCACAACATGGGGGAATCACTGTAGGCATCGGTCGTGAGCGAAGTGGCACTGGCGCCGGTTCCGGGTGAAAGCCCGGTGCGCATCCTGGTCGTCGACGATCAGCGAAACATGCGCACGACCCTGTCGATGTTGCTCAAGGGCAGCGGCTTCGATGTGGACGAGGCGGCCGACGGTGTGCAGGGCGCCGAAATGGGCGCATCCGAAGGCTACGACGTCATCATCACCGACTTGCGTCTCGGCACGCCAGACGGTCTTGCCGTCCTGCGCGCCGTCAAGGAGGCCCAGCCCCGCACGGAAGTCATCGTGATGACTGCCTACGGCACCATCGAATCGGCGGTGGAGGCCATGCGGCTCGGCGCCTTCGACTATCTGCAAAAGCCGTTCAGCGAGCAGGAGCTCGTGCTCAAGGTGGAGAAGGCGCTCGAAAGTCGGCGTCTGCGCGGGCAGGTAGAAGCCTTCGCCCAGGAATTTCGTGAGCGCTACGGCTTCGAGAACATCATTGGTCGCTCGGGCGCCGTGCGTAACCTCCTGTCGCGCGTCGTGCGCATCGCACCGACCGACGTGACGGTGCTGATCACGGGCGAGAGCGGTACCGGCAAAGAGCTCATCGCACGCGCCGTGCATGCCAACAGTCGGCGCGCCGATCGCCCCTTCATTCCCGTCAACTGCGCGGCCATTACCGAGACGCTGCTCGAGAGCGAGCTCTTTGGGCATGCGCGCGGCGCGTTCACGGGCGCCACCACGTCGCGCAAGGGTTTGCTCGAGGAGGCCGACGGAGGCACCTTCTTCTTCGACGAGATCGCCGAGACGACGATGGCCTTTCAGGCCAAGCTGCTGCGCACCATTCAGGAGGGCGAGGTGCGCCGGGTCGGCGACAACCGGGCCATCAAGGTGGACGTGCGCGTGATCGCGGCGACCAACGTGGAGCTGCAGGAAGCAGTCGAGGCCAAGCGTTTTCGCGAAGACCTTTTCTATCGCTTGAACGTCGCGCGCTTCAAGCTACCCCCGCTCCGGGAACGGCCCGAGGACATTCCTCTGCTCGTGGACCACTTCTTGACCATCTACAGTCACAAGATGGGGACGCGCACACGTCTCGCCGATGGCATCATCGAGAAGCTGCAGGGCTACCCGTTCCCCGGCAACGTGCGCGAGCTCGAGAACATGGTGGAGCAGGCGGTGGCGCTGGCATCCGGTGGCGTGATCACGCTGGATGACATCTTGCCCGAAGTGGCTCCGCACAAGGAAGAAGCCGCCGACCGGACTCTCGCTGGCATCGTCGATCGCGCCGAGAAGGTGGCCATCGAAGATGCTCTCCGCGGCAGCGCCGGCAATCGCGAGAAGGCTGCAACCGTGCTCGGCATCAGCGCTACGACGCTTTGGCGCAAGATGACCCGACTCGGCGTCACGTTCGACTGACGGCCGTGCGCACCGACCTCTTCGACTACGACCTGCCCGAAGGGCTGATCGCGGACGCTCCCCCCGAAAGCCGCGACCAAGGGCGCATGTGTGTCGTTCTCGAGCACGAGCTCGTTCATGCGCTGGTGCGCGATTTCCCGCAGCAGCTCGCGGCCGGAGATCTGGTGGTTCTGAACGAGACCAAGGTGCGCCGCGCGCGCCTGCACGGTCGGCGCGAGGTCGCCCTGGAGCCCGGTCGAGAGGGTGGGGCGAAGGTGGAGTTCTTGTTCTTGGAGCGACTGGCTCGCGCGGCGGATGGCTCCGAGACCTGGTCAGCGCTCGGCAAGGCCAATCGGCCGCTCCGGCTCGGAGATCGCGTGCGCTGCGATCGCCTGGTGCTCGAGGTGGTGAGCCGTGGGGCCGGTGGCTTGCTCGAGCTTCGTGCGGCCGGTGATGTCGACCGCGTGCTCGAAGAGCAAGGTGAGCTGCCGATTCCACCCTATATGCGGCGTGCCGCCGACGCTCGAGATCACACGCGGTATCAGACCGTGTTCGCGGCGCATCTCGGCTCCGCGGCGGCACCCACGGCGGGGCTCCATGTCACTCCAGAGATGCTGGAGCGCATGCGCGCGCGTGGCGCCCGTGTCGAGCGGCTGACGCTGCACGTGGGGATTGGTACTTTCCGCCCGGTCGTGGCAGACGACCTCGATCAGCACACCATGCATTCAGAAGCCTTCGAAGTGTCCCCGCAGCTTGCCGAGGCCATCGCCGAGACACGCCAGCGCGGCGGCCGAGTCGTCGCCATCGGCACGACGGTGGTGCGTGCCTTGGAGGCCGCCGCCGATCCGGAGCGCCCCGGCCTGGTCCGTGCCCAGAGCGCTCGGACGGAGCTCTTGATTCAGCCCGGCTACGCTTTTCGCGTGGTGGATGCCTTGCTCACGAACTTCCACATGCCGAAGAGCACGCTCCTGGCCCTCGTCGCTGCATTTGCCGGTCACCGGCGGGTGCTCGCTGCCTACCGCGCCGCCGTCGAGGCTCGCTATCGCTTCTTGTCGTACGGCGATGCCATGTGGCTTCCCACGCGCCTTGCGGAGCAAACGCCGTGAGCTCGGTCCGTTTTCGCGTCGAAGCTCGGAGTCAGGGTGCACGTTCGGGCGTGCTCGAGACGGCACACGGTAACGTGCCCACACCGGCGTTCATGCCGGTCGGCACGCAGGCCACCGTCAAGGCACTTTCGATGGAGGAAGTGCACGCGACGGGCGCTTCGATGGTCATCATGAACACCTACCACCTGTGGCTCAGGCCCGGGGAGGATACGGTCGAGCGGCAGGGGGGGCTTCATGCATTCTCGCGCTTTCGTGGCCCCATCGTCACCGATTCCGGCGGGTTCCAGGCATTCTCGCTCAGCGCCCGCACGAAGCTGTCCGAGGATGGTTTCGCCATCAGCTCGCACAAGGATGGCCGCAAGCTGCTCTTGTCGCCGGAGGAGGCCATGCGCGTTCAGGGAGCGCTCGGGTCGGACATCGCGATGCAGCTCGACGTGTGCCCGCCAGGTGGTTCACCCCGGGAGGTCGTGGTGGCCGCGCTCGAGCGCACGACGCGCTGGGCGCATCGTTGCTGGGCAGCGCGGCGTCCTGGCCAGGCCGTCTTTGGCATCGTCCAAGGCGGCACCGACGTCGACTTGCGTCGTCGGCATCTCGAGGAGCTGGCCAAGATGCCCTTCGAGGGACTGGCGCTCGGCGGCTTCAGTGTGGGCGAGCCCAACGAGTCGATGCACACCACCCTGGCCGGGCTCTCGCCCTACCTCGACACCGAGCGGGTGCGCTACCTGATGGGTGTGGGCACCCCCGCCGATCTGTTGCGCGCGGTAGGGGTGGGGATCGACCTTTTCGACTGCGTCATGCCGACGCGTAACGCCCGCAACGGCCAAGTCTTCACGCAAGCGGGCAAGGTCGTGATCAAGAATGCGCGCTACAAGGACGACCCGGCCCCCCTCGACGGCGCTTGTGACTGCTTGGTGTGCACAGGTAGCTACAGTCGTGCCTACCTGCGCCACCTTTACATGGCGGGCGAAATCCTCGCCCATCGGCTGCTCAGCATTCACAACCTGCGCTTTTATGGGCGGCTGATGGAGGGCGCGCGCGCCGCCATCCAGCAAGGCGACTACGCGAAGTTCCAGGCAGACGCTCTGGCCCGCCTCAGCTGATCTTCCCCGGCCGTTCCCGTTGAGATTGGGGTCACCCCGGCCCCGGGCCCCAGCCGGCTCCGGCGTGACTGGCGGGTGGACCTCGGGTGGCGAAGGGGTGGCCGGGCCGAGATCACAGAGCCAAGCAACAATTCCATTCGGGTCGGCCCTCGACCTGCGCTACCCTGAATGAGGCCTTCTCCGGCGGAGTGCGTGGGGAACCCCGGGACTTCCGGTGGCTTGGGGCCTCGTCCCCTACATGACCGAAAAGAAGCAGCTCGGCCGCATCCTCCTCAAGCAGAGGGCCATCTCACCGGAAGAGCTCGAGAAGGAGCTTCACGCCGGCGGTGGACGCCTGGCTTCACGGCTGACCGAGAAGGGGACCATCTCGGGCCTGGCTGCGCTGAAGGCCCTGAGTGAGCAGCACGGCATTCCGGGCATCGACCTCGAGCAGGTGTGCGTCAAGCTGTCCGATCTCGATCTTTTGCCGCGCGAGATTGCGCAGCGACATTTGATCTTGCCGGTGCTGTCGCGTGGCGAGCGCTTGTTCGTCGCCATGGCCAACCCGAAGGAAAAGAAGGTCATCGACGAGCTCGAGTTCGTCACCGGCAAGCGCGTCTATCCTTACGTCGCCCTCGAGCGGCCTCTCTCTGCGACCATCGAGCAAGCGTATGCCCGCAAGGCTCGCGGCGACGACTACTTCATCGGACCCCGTTGCCCGGCCGAGACGCTGGCCAAGCTCGGGCTCAGTGCAGAAGACATCGCGCAGATGAGTGAGCCGCTGCCTCCGAGCAAGCGGCCGTCGTCGCTACCTCCGCCCCCGGCGCGCGCACTGGCGGCCGATGCCAAGACCGCAGCCGATGGGGAAGGCGCTCGCTCCTTGCGCATGGGTGGTGCCGGTCCTGGGCAGGCGCCGACCGGGCTCGAGCTCGAGGACATCACCGGCGATATCGACGTGAGCGGCCTGCGCGGCGAAGAGGTCGAGAGTCCCTTGGCGCCTGCGTCCGTGACCCCGAGCGATCCGCCGCCCGCCGACGGGCTGTCGACGCTCGAGGCCCTGGAGGCGTCGCCGGCGCCCATGGAGCCTTCACAAGCACCGACCGTCACCTACCGCGATCATTTCGCGCTGGCTGACGACACGCCGCTCCCTCCGCAGAAGCCGCGCCCCTCCGCCAGCCCTGCCAAGAGGTCGCTCACGCCGCCTCTCGGCCACCAGCCGATTGGCGTCACCATCGACAAGGCTGCCGATGAGCCGGACGTCTCCGATGAGGACTTCGGCGACCTGAACTCGGAGCTCAGCGTGGTGATGGACATTCCCGCGCAGCCCGTGGGCGGTCCGGCGACGGCTGCGGGCACGGTGCTGGTCGTGGACGACGAGGCCGAAATTCGGCGAATGCTCGACCGCCTGCTCACGGGTAAAGGCTACCGCGTGCTCCAGGCCGACGACGGCGCGCTGGCGCTGCGCATGGTGAAGGAGCACACGCCGGACATCATCTTGCTCGACGCCATGCTCCCGACCGTGCACGGCTTCGACATTGCGCGACGCATCAAGGGCAGCAAGCGCTACGGCCACATTCCGATCGTCATGGTGAGCGCGGTGTACCGCGGCTGGCACTATGCCGAAGATTTGAAAGCGTCGTGCGGCGTCGAGGCTTTCCTCGAGAAGCCGTTCAAGATCGCCGCGGTGGTCGAGGCAGTCGAAGCTGCGCTGGCGGGCAAGCTGGCGCGGCCCGAGGTGGACCTCGAGGCCATGCACCAGAAGGCAGAGCAAGCACTCAAGCGCGGAGTGGCCTCGTACAAAGAGGGGCGCCTCGACGAGGCGATCGCGTTCATGAAATCAGGCGTGGAGATCGACCCTCTGGCCTACCGTCTCCACTTTCACTTGGGGCTGCTCTTCGGTCGCAAGGGGCAGATTTTCGACGCCATTGCCGCGCTCGAGCAAGCGGTGGGCATCAACCCGCGGCATTTCCCGGCCGTGAAGAACCTCGCCATTCTCTATCAAAAGGCCGGCTTCAAGAACAAGGCGGCCGAGACGTGGCACAAGGCGGCGGTGATTGCACCAGATGATGCCACGCGCGAAAGCGTCAAGAAACAATTGGTGAGCTTACTTTAGCTGGTCACTTCTTCGTTCGCGCTGCTTCCGTCATGAACTTCTCCTGTCCGGCATGCCAGGCGAAGTACTTCGTCCGAGACGAAGACGTTCTTGGCCGCACACTCAAGCTCAGGTGCCACGGTTGCTCGAGCGATATCCCCATTCAGGGCCGGCGCAGGAGCGATCCTGTTCCGCGCCCTCCGGGGTCGATCTCTTCGGATCGGCTCCGCCTGTCTTTGCCGCTGGAGCTTTCCGGTGCGCGCGCCGTGGCGGGAGTGATCGAGGCTGCGCCTGTTTCGCAAGCTCCCGTTTCCGAGCAGCGACCGAGCCTGCCCCCGCCGCTCCCGCGCGAGGTCGGGGTCGGGGAGTTCTACGTCGGTGTGGCTGGAGTGGCGGTGGGCCCGCTCGACTTGAATCAGATCTCCGAGAGGATCGAGCGAGGCGAGATCGGCGTGCGCACGTACGTCTGGCATCCTGGGTTGTCGACGTGGCAGAGGTTGCCAGAAGTCGCCGAGCTCGAGTCGCTGCTCCCGCGGCTTTCGGTGAAGAGTCGGGCGGCGATGCCGGGGCCTCCGCCTAGCTCGGGAGCGCGCACGCTCGAGGAGCGTTTGGGCTTTGGTTACTTGGGCGAAGGCGCGCCCGTCAGCGAGCGACGCAACACCTCGGAGAAGCACGTACGGCTCGGCGCCGCGCCGCGTCCCACCGAGCCGCGAGAAGGGACCGCGCTCTTCGTAGGCCTCGTGGTCTCGCTCGCGCTCGGCGTCGCGTTGGGCGCGCTCATGTGATGGTGAGCGATGTCGCGTCCGGTGGAGGGCACAAAATTAAGCACGCCAGCCGAAGCTGGCGTGGAGCTGGTGATCCGTAAGCCGGGTTCTGTCCACGCACTCCGGTTGCCCCAAGTGCGCTGGCAATCATTCCTCTAGGCCGCTCGTCACCGAGCGGCTCGAGCGGTCGACCCGAGGGCGTCGAACGGGCCGTTCTACCCTCTGCTTGACCTTGCTCCGAATGGGGCTTGCCGTGCCGCCTGCCGTTGCCGGAGGCGCGGTGGGCTCTTACCCCACCGTTTCACCCTTACCGACCGAGTGGTCGGCGGTCTGTTTTCTGTGGCGCTATCCTCGAAGTTACCTTCACCGGGCGTTACCCGGCATTCTGCCCTGTGGAGCCCGGACTTTCCTCCCGGCAAGCACGCATGCTTGCCCGGCGATTGCCTGGACCACCTGCTCGACCGGAACGTCCCACGAGCAGCGCTCGTGTGGCAAGCGCTCCTGCCCGGCGGCGGACCGCATCTGGGTAGCTCCACCCTCTGCGCCGGTCAGGCGCAAAACGAAGCACCACTTCGCCGCCCGTCAGGCGGAGAAGGACGAGCCACGTCGCCGCCAGTCAGGCGCAAAACGAAGCACCACTTCGCCGCCCGTCAGGCGGAGAAGGACGAGCCACTTCGCCGCCGGTCAGGCGGAGAAGGAGGAGCCACAGCCGCAGGTGCTGGTCACGTTCGGATTGCCGAACTTGAAGCCCGAGCCGTATGCGCCCTCGACGTAGTCGATCTCCGTGCCGTCCAGGTACTGGTAGCTCAGCGGATCGACGTACATGGCCACGCCGTTCGACTCGAACGACTCGTCCATGTCGGTCGGCTTGTCCTCGAAGTAGAGGTCGTACTGGAAGCCGGCGCAGCCGCCGCCCACGACGCGCAGGCGTAGGCCTTGGCCGTGCAAGCCTTCTTGAGAGGCGATCTCGCGGACCTTTTCAGCGGCGAACGGTGTGATGGAAATCATCTGCAATCTCTGGGAGGGCCACCCGGGGGACCACCGCTCGGGGGGACGCCTCAATCTAGGTCCCGGCGGCCGAACGTGCCACCCCTCGCGCGCCAGAAATGCACGAGGCGGCGAAAAGGTGGCCATGCGACGCCCTCAGGGCGGCGGCAGCAGGGGGCAGTCGAGCTGGCGCGAGATGCGTCCGGGTGCCCGAGCCGAGAGCTGTGCCGGGCCGGGCCCGGCCGCCGCTGCCGTGAGCGTGAAATGCCCGCCCGCATCGGCCGCACCCTCCGCCAGACGCTGCCCGCCCCGCGTGAGCTCGACCGCAGCACCTGGGCTCGTGCGGCCAGTGACGCGCCACTGACCAGCCTGAACCGTCGGCGCGGCAGCGAGCACGAGGGGGACCACGGTTGCCGCAATCGTGGCGTGGGTCGAGCGCTCGAGACCGGGTCCGAGCACGCGCACGGGGATCTTCCTGTGGATCTCGACCGGCCGGGCTTCAGGCCCGCGCGCATCCTTGTCGAGCTCGACGCGGGCTCGAACGACCCCGGGATCCGACGGAGCCGGCGAACCACCAATGGTCACGCTGGTTCCGCGCGGTGCGGCGACGACGACCAGCGCGTACGGCGGCACCTCCGTGATGCCTCGAAGGTCCGTGCTCACCCGGAACGCCAAGGCTACCGCGACCTCGATGCGCGCGACTTGGCCGTCCGGTGATTGGAGCTCGAGGGGCAGCTGGTTGTCGCCCACCTCGAGCCCTTGCGACTCGAGGCGCGCGACGCCGCCGACGAAGGACGCCCGCGCATCGGCGAGCCGGAGGGTCGAGCCGTCTTTGCAGGCTCGGCAGCTCACCGTCAGAAGATCTTTGCCGTCGGGCGTGACCTCGAAGCCGATCACTTCGAGGGCGGGAGGCCCCGGGACGAGATGGGCGGCCAGGGCTCCGCCGAGCCCAGCGGCGAAGATGCTGGCACCGAGGCCGATCGGGGAGAGCTCGCGCCCGAACAGGCGGAGCTTGGGCCAAGGGGAGCGCTGCTCGTTGGCGCGCACCGGACGCGCTGGGCTTCGGCTCGGCCCGCGCACCCGGAACCAGGCCTCCTCGGCGGACCGCGAGGCTCGGGTCACGGCTTCGGGTCGAGCCACGGGCGGGGGCGTCGGCGCTTCCGGGGGCTCGGCGCTCGTCCGGGGCTCATGACCGAACCAAGTGTCGTCGCCCGAGGCTTCGAATCGTCGTCCCACGGGGGATTCCGAAGGCGTCCGCGTGGTCTCCACGGCGAGCCCCGCCTCCTCCGTGGTCGGACCGAGCAAGGTGTGGCCGAGCTTTCCCGACGGGGGAAAGCTGATGCCCAGGCGGGTGCGTCCCGGCAGCTCGAGACCGCAGTAGGGGCAAAGCCGGCCGTGGATCGGCGCATTTTGCCGACAGCTCGGACAGACCGCCATGCCACCACGTACCCAAAAGCGCTGGGGTGCGCCAGCTCCGGCGTGCTCTCGGGATTTGGCCACTCGGCGCCTGGGTGTGTATCACAGGGGCGGGCCACTCCGGCCTGGAACATCCCGTGCTGGCCAAACGCATCATCCCTTGCCTGGACGTTCGCGGTGGGCGCGTCGTCAAAGGCGTCAACTTCGTCAACATCCGCGACGCCGGAGATCCGGTCGAGGCCGCTCGCCGCTACGATCAGGAGGGTGCCGACGAGATCACCTTTCTCGACATCGACGCGTCTCACGAAGGACGCAAGGCCATCTACGACATCATCGAGCGGACGGCCGAGGTGGTGTTTACGCCGCTCACCGTCGGTGGCGGCGTCGGCAGCAAGGACGACGTGCGCCAGCTGCTGGCGAGCGGCGCCGACAAGGTGAGCGTCAACAGTGCCGCGGTGAAGAATCCTGGGCTCATCGAGGACGTGGCTGGCGCTTGGGGACGGCAGGTCCTGGTGCTGGCCATCGACGTCCGGCGAGCGGAGACGGGTCGCTTCGAGGTGTTCACACACGGCGGCCGCAAGGGGACTGGTATCGATGCTCTCGAGTGGGCTGCACGAGGCGTGGAGCTTGGCGCGGGCGAAATCTTGCTGACCAGCATGGATCGCGACGGAACGCGCTCGGGCTACGACTTGGAGCTCCTGCGTGAGATGGCGGCGGCGGTGAGCGTCCCGGTCATCGCCTCGGGTGGCGTCGGCACGCTGGAGCACCTGTTCGAAGGCCTGACGGTGGGCGGAGCCGACGCGGCTCTCGCTGCCTCCATCTTTCACGATCGCATTCACACCATTCGGGAAGCGCGCAGCTACCTCGAGGCGCGCGGCGTCGTCATGCGGAAGGATCCATCATGAACGCGAGTTTGCGCGAAATCGTCTTGGCGGTGCGCTTCGGAGAGGCGTCTCTCGTGGGCGAGAGCGTGGGCTACCTGATCCTCGGCGCCTGCGATCGTGCCGTGGCGGTGCCCCGCGCCGTGGACTTGGACGGCGTGCTCTTGACGGGCGAGGGTGAGGTCGTCCTGGACGCGAGCGAGGTCAGTCCGCTCGAGGCCGAGCAGAGCCTGCGCACGCTGCTCGGACAGCTCCTCACGCTCCTGCGGGCTCCGTTCCCCAACCTGGCGCGCGTTGCTGCGCGTGAGCCGTGCGGTTTGCCCCACCTCATCACGGAGCTCGAGGCAGCCCTGGTTCCCGTGAATCGCCGCGCCGCGCGCCGCTCCCTCTCGCGCCTGGTGCGTGAAGCACGGCGCAGCGGAGCCCGCGACCACGCCGCCCTCGCCGTGACCGAGCTCGACATCGCCCCGCCACCAGCGCCACCGGCGATGCCCGCAGGGCCAGCCGTCGCTCCTCCCGTCGGGCCCGCCGCTGCGCCGGTCGCGCGAGCGGTCGCTCCTCCCGGGCCCGCGCCCGCGACGTTCGTCCAGCAGGAGTGGGCCCCTGTGGACGCGTTCGACGTCGACGTCGCGGTGGACGAAGTTCCCTCGCTCTGCGTGGAGCCGGTCACCCAGGTGCCGGCTCGAACGGAAGCGGCTGCTTTCTCGCCCTCGCCCTCGCCCTCGCCGTCGCACTTCCCCGGGCATGAGCCTGCGTTCGCGTCGGACTTCGAGCCGCTGGTCGAGGCCGACGTTGCGCCTCAGTCGCCAGCGCCTGAGCCGGCAAGTCCTGCGCCCGCCCAGCCGGAGCCCGAGGCCGTGGACGATGCTTTCGATCACGCCCTGACCCGCGTGGCGTCGGCCGTGGAAACCTTGCCGCCACCCGAGACGCGCCCGCGCTCGAGCTTCAACCTGCGCCGGCTCGCGCCCGCGCCCGAGGTCGAGGGCCCCCTCTTCACCAGCGGGACTCCAAGCACGGTGCGTCCGAGCTCGATCGAGGATCTGCTCCTCTGCATGCGCATCGAAGGCGAGCCGACCGAGGTGCTCCTGGCGGACCTGGCCCAGCTCGCCCGGGTGGACGTATCGCCGGCAGCCCCGCCGGTCGGCTAGGCCGCTTTTCGGCCACACCGTCTCCATGCAAGGATCGCCGCGATGGCCCTGCTTCGAATCCTGACCATTGCCGAGAACACGTATCGCGAAGCGGTGCGTGCCAAGATCTTGCATGGCCTCATCGCCCTCGCCGTGGGTACATCCGGCTATGCGCTCGTGGTCGGCGCGTATGCGCTGCGCAACCAGAACAAGGTCGTGTCGGACCTGGGGGCGGCGTCGATCTCGCTCTATTCGATCATCGTCGCCATCATCCTGGGAGCGACCTCGCTCTACCGCGAGCTCGAGCTCAAGACGCTCTTCCCCATCCTGGCGCGACCCATCGAGCGCTGGGAGTACTTGGTGGGAAAGTACTTGGGCACGCTGCTCGTGCTCCTGGCCTTCATCGGCCTGAACTCGGGCCTGCTCCTCTTCGCGATTGGCGCCATCGAAACGCGGCCGCTCGCGCTCTCGATCCTGCTCCCCCTCGCGCAGATTGGTATCTGCGCGCTCTGGGGCTGGCGGGTGCCGCGGGTTCGTACCTGGCTGCCCGTGCCCCTCGCCATCTCGCTCGTCGTGACGGGCGCCTGGTTTGCGGCCGAGTCCGTTACCGAGCGGGCGGTCATTCTGGGGCAGGGGCTCTTCACGACGCTCGAGGTGAGCATCATCACCTGCCTGTGTTTGGTCTTCGCCGCGTTCTCCTCACCGTTCCTCACGGCGATCTTCACCGTCTCCGTGTTCTTGGTCGGGCGCTCGGCAGACACTTTGGCGCGGCTGCCCGAGGTGATGTTCGGCAAGGCGATCAAGCAGCTCGGCATCGTGCTGAGCCACGTGTTCCCCAATCTCATGGTGTACGTCCCGGCGCGGGATCTCCTGAGTGGGGCCACCGCGGGCGTTTCGCTCGGCAGCTACGCCGCACTGGCGGCGCTCCAGGCGCTGGCTTGGAGCGTGGGCCTCTTGACGCTCGCCGCGCTGATCTTTCGGCGACGGGACTTTCTATGATGACGACGGCAGATCACGATTTCGAGGCGCGCGGGGCAGGTCCCTGGCTCCGGCGTGTGTTCTTTTTCGGCGTGGCCGGCGCGCTCACGCTGGTGACGCTGGGTGTCGTCTTGGTGCGTCGGGGCGAAGCTGCACTGGCGGAGAGTGATCGCGCTTTTCATGCGGGTGATCTGAGAGTCGCCGTCTGGGAGGCCAAAGCCGCGGCATTGGCGTACGTCCCCGGTTCCGACCACGTGCAGAAGTCGACGGCCCGGCTGGAGGCGATTGCGCGCGGCGCGGCCGCGGAGGGCCGTTGGGACTTGGCGCGCCTCGCATGGGACGCGCTGCGCTTGGTGGACGAGCAAACCGACTACCCGGGGCGGGGGCCGACCGAGTTCGGCCGCGCCGCGAAAGCGGAGCTCGAGCGGATGGCAGCAGCACCGGGAGCTCGCGAGTGACGTTGCCGACGGACGCTCTCATCGCGTCCGAACGCACCCGTTGGTTCGCAGAGCGACTCGAGCCGTTTCGCGCCTATCTCGAGCACCAACGAGGCTATTCGCCACGCACTCTCGCCGCCTACGGGGGTGATCTCGAGCAGCTCCTGACGTTCGCGACCACGCTGCCCGGGGCGGGGCCGGTGGACCTGGGGCGGCGCGAGCTGCGGCTCTGGCTGGCTGCTCTCTCCGAGCACGCGTCGACTCGCACGCTGGCCCGCAAGCTCGGGAGCGCGCGTGCTTTTTTCGACTATCTGGTCGTGCACGGGCAGCTGAAGGAAAACCCGGCCCGGCTTCTCACCATGCCCAAGGTGCGCCAGCGCCTGCCCCTGGTGCTGCCCGCCGACGTGGCGAGCGAGCTCATGGGGGCGCCGGCTGCGTGCGAGCCTCGGGAGGCGGTCGCCGCGCGAGATGCCGCTCTGCTCGAGCTTTTGTATGGCGCCGGCCTTCGGGTGGGGGAGGTCGTTTCGCTCGATCTCGAAGCGATCGATCTCGCTGCGCGGCGTCTGCGCGTACTCGGCAAGGGCCGGAAGGAGCGGATCGTGCCCCTCGGCGGGCCGGCGTGCAGGGCGCTCGAGCGCTACCTCTCGTTGCGCTCGGAGTTCGTGGGAACGCACACGACCGGCGCCTTCGTGCGCGCGCTCTTTCTCGGGCTGCGCGGACGGCGGCTCGGCGCGCGCCAGGTGCAGGCAGCCGTGCAGCGCTACGGGGCCAGCGCTTCGGGACGCCCCGACGTGCATCCACACGCGCTGCGGCATTCGGCTGCGACTCACATGCTCGAAGGTGGCGCCGACCTGCGTGCCATTCAGGACTTTCTCGGACACGAGAGCGTCGCCACCACGCAAAAGTACACGCATTTGTCGCTCGCCAACTTGACGCAAACCTACGACCGCGCTCACCCGCTGGCGCGCCGCGCTGCCGCAGAACCGGGCGGCCTCGTAGCGAGCGTGACGGCGTCCCCTGACGAACGCAGCGGCTGACTTTCGCTCCCGCCTCTCGTGTGCGAAGAAGCGCGCCATGGCGGACGGCCCAGAGAACGAGCGCGCAGGCCTTTGGACGCGATGGCTCGCGGCCACCGGCGGCTCGCTCGCGGCGGGCCTCTTGCTCTCGCTCCGGGCTCCGACACAGGCCTGGCCCGTTTGGGGGCTGCTGTTGCCGGCAGCGCTCGTCGCGGGCGCTGCGGTGGTCGCAGGCGAGCTCGCGGGTCTCGTGCCCACGGGGCGCTCTTGGGCCGCTTTTCTCCGCCGGCCGGGCGCCGCGCGGCAGTCGGCGGTGTGGCTTCTGGGCGGGGCCGTGGGCTGGCTGCTCGCCGGACACGTCGCTCTCTTGGTGCTGCAGCACTGGGCGGACGCGCCGCGGCGCGCTGGTCTCGGCATGGCCGCCTTTGCGCTCGCGCTTCTGGTGGCTGGGTCGTGGCTGACGGAGGTGGTGGCGCGCGCACTGGGGCGTCTGCCCGGGTTCGATCGCGCGCGGGACCGGCTGGGCGCCGTGCGCTGGCTGCTCCCGCTCCTCGTGGGCGTCCTGTCGTTTGGTCTGCCGATCGCCCTCGGCGAGACGTCGGGCCGCGGGCACACGCTTGCGCTGATGGGTGTCTTTCGTCGACCGGAGCTCGACCTGCGGCCGGTCCTCGACCTCGTTCTCCTGGTGCTGGGAGGGGCGCTCGGCAGCGGCCTCGCTGCGCGCTTCCGTCGCGCTCCGGCTGGGCTCGGGCTGCTCTTGGGCGGAGCAGCCGCGGTGGCTGCATTCTCGGCCCGGGGGCTCGATGCGCGCGGAGCTACGGAGGTGGGGCGCGCGGGCGGGCTCGCGCCCGCACTGCTCAGCGTGGCGGTGGCGCTCGATGACGGCGACGGCGATCGGGTCCCTCGACATTTCGGTGGGGACGACTGCGACGATGGCGATGCGCAGATCTTCCCCGGGGCTTTCGACGTGCCCGGCAATGGGCGCGACGAAGACTGCGACGGCCGCGACGCCGCGCCTGTGCACAAGGCTGCGGATAGAGCGCCCGCACCGGGCGCCGCCAGCGCGCCGAGCGGCGCGCGCTCCTGGGCGAAGGACACGAACGTGGTCCTGCTCACGGTGGACACGCTGCGCTTCGACCTCGGCTTCATGCGCGGAGGCAGCGGTGGCCGGCTCTCGCCACGACTGGACGAGCTGGCGAAGCAGTGTGTGGTCTTCGAGCGCGCGTATTCGCTCGCCTCCTACACGAGCAAGAGCCTCGGCCCGATGCTGATCGGCAAATACTCGTCGGAGCTGGCACGGACCTTCGAGCACTTCGATCGCTTCGGCAAGCAGGAGGCGTTTTTGCAGGAGCGCATCCAAAAGGCAGGGCACCGCACGGTGAGCGTGCAGGCGTACTGGTACTTCTTCTTGAAGGGCTACGGCTTCGAGCGCGGCTTCGATCGCTTGAACCACGAGGCCGCGCCCAAGCTCATCGCCGTCGATGGCGACGCGTCGGTCACCGGCGAGAAGCTCGCCCAGCACACGATCGAGGAGCTCGCGAAGCTCGACGCCGGAGCTGGCCGATTCTTCCTGTGGTCCCACTGGGTCGACCCCCACAGCGAGTACGTGCCCCACGCCGAATTCGACCTCGGCGCCTCCTCGCGGCAGCGCTACGATGGCGAGATCGCCTACGTGGACCATCAGATCGGGCGAGTGCTCGACGCCCTCCGGGCCCGGCCCGACGCTGCCCGAACGGCCGTCCTCGTCACCAGCGACCACGGCGAAGCTTTTGGCGAGCACGGCATGATCCGCCACGGCTTCGAGCTCTGGGACGAGCTCGTGCGGGTGCCACTCTTGCTCTGCGTGCCCGGCGCCCCCCCGTCGCGCATCGCCGTTCCTCGTAGCCTGATCGACTTGGCGCCCACCGTGCTCGAGCTGCTCGACGTGCCCGCGCCCCCTGGCGAGCTACGCGGCGTGTCTCTGCTGCGCGACATCGGCGCGACAGAGCCCGCGACGAGGCCGGTTCTCGTCGACATGCCGCGCGGTCCGAACAACCAGGAGCGACGCGCGTTCATCAACGGAAAATACAAACTCATCACGAGCGCTGGTCGTGTGATTGGCCTCTACGATCTGTCGATCGACCCGGCGGAAACGAACGACCTCTCGGCCGACAAGGCACTGGTTGCGCCGGTGGAGGCTGAGTTCAAAGCCTACTTGGGCGCGCTCGAGGTGCGGCCGGCCGGATAGCGATCAACCGGCTCGCCTCTCTCGAGTAGACGTGCGAGCGGCGGAGGCGTAGACGAGGAGGCTTTCATGACCCTCTGCGACCTCTCTCGGCTTCCACGATTCACGGCTGAGGACGCGGGCGCACTGTCGGCTCGGCTCACTCTGGCCGGCGTGACGCGGGAGGCGCTCCATCCCATCACGAAGCTCTGCGAGCGCCTGCCGGAGCCGTTTCGCAACCCGACTCGTCGCTATCACCTGCGACGCCTGGAGGCGCCGCTCGGCCCCCTCTTGCGTGCCTTCTTCTTCGGCGATCCCGTGCCTTCAGGCGAGCTTCGAGACGCGCTCGGCGGAGAGCTCTCGGACCGGCTGCTCGACGTGGGGCTCTTGCTTGCGCTGGAAGCGGGAGTGGTGTGTCCGCTGCGCCTCAACCTGGTGCACGACCTTTGGATCTTCACGGACGACCTGACGCTCGGCGAAGAGGCCGTCATGGGAGCCGGAGCGACGACCGCAACACTGATACAGACCGCGTGGCCGGCCGAACGGGTGGGGAGCGTCCTCGACATGGGCTGCGGCGCAGGCACGGCGGCGCTCTTGATGGCGCGTACCGCTGGGCGCGCGCTCGGCGTGGACATCTCGGAGCGGGCCCTCGCGCTCTGCCGACTGAACGCGCTGATGGCTGGAGCCCAGAACGTCGACTTTGCTCAGTCGGATCTCTTTTCCGCCGTGCAAGGCCAGAAGTTCGATCTCATCGTTTCGCAGCCGCCCTTCGTGGCTTGTCCCGCTGATACCGCCAGCGTGACCTTCCTGCACGGTGGGGCGCGGGGCGACGAGCTGGCGCTCGAGCTCTTGGGCCGCTTGCCCGACTACCTCGAGCCTGGCGGTCGCGCGGTGCTGCTCGTCGACTGGCCCCACTACGACGACGTGCCCATCGGGCAGCGCATTCGCCAGGTCGTGGGCGAACGAGTGCCGCTCGACCTCCTGGTTTTGCTCGGTGCGCCCAAAGACCTCGACGAGCACGTCACGTTCTATGGCATCACGCTCGCGCAAAGCCTGGGTGAGCGGTTCGAGGACTACGTGCTGACCCATCGCCACCACCTCGAACGGATGCACATCGACGCGCTCAGGCTGGTGTTCATCGTGCTTCGGCGCACCACGCTCGTCCCTTGGACTCGCGTGCTCGAGATGCGCCCGCTCATCGAGGTCGACCCGACGGGCGCGCACATCGATCGCCTCCTGGCGGTCCAGGATTTGCTCCGATCCGGCACCGAAGCGCTCCTCGATGCCGAACTGGCAGTGCCGCCCGACACTCGCTTCGTCGAGCAGGACGCCAAGAGCGTGCGCGTGGAGCTCCCGCCGTCGCGCCTCGTCGCGCCCGTGGTCACATCGCGTGCGGGCGCCGATCTGGTGATCGAGGTCGGACGGACGGCCACCGTGCGCGACGCCGTAGAAGCGACGTTCGAGCGCTTCCCGCAGCTGCGCGCGGGCGGCCCGGAGCGAGTGCTCGCTGGAGTGCGAGCAGCGCTCGAGTCCGGCCTGCTCGAGCTCAGAGACGATGGTCAAGCGGCTGACATGGGATAGTGAGGCGGCAGAGGTCGCTCCACATCGAGCCAAAAGTAGCTAGAGCAGCTCAGAACCGCTCTCGCGCGTCCTGCGTGAGGGCTCTCCATCACGGCGCGGCCATGCACGAAGAAGCTGAAGCGAGCCTCGACTCAGTCGAAGAAGCAGCGAGCAGCCTTCCGCTCTGGCCCACCGAACGTGAGAAAGGAAGCGAGCACATCATGTCGAAGTATCTGATCGTTCTAGCCACCGCCCTGACGACCGCCTGCGCCAGTCAGCAGAAAGAGCCAGAGGATATGACGAGCGCCGAGCACGAGGCCGAAGCCGACAAGCACAACGCCGAGGCAGCGAAGCACGAGAGCCTGTCCGACTCGGCCGACGACGAGGCCACCGAAGAGGCGCACGAGCAGCAAGCGGAAGCGCACTCGGACCAGGCTGATCAGCACGAAGCAGCCGCCGACGACGCCAAAGACGCCGGCAACTGACGTCGGAGCTCGGGCCTCGGCAGCGCGTGCGCGCTCCGAGGCCGCCGGGACTCTCGGCTCAGCGCGCGCGTCGGTAGTGCACGGCGAGCGCGCCGCACTCGAGGGGCTGGGTCGAGAGCAGCTCGAGCCGACGCGTGCTCGGCAGCCCGCTCTGGTAGAGAGTCGGGCCGTGCCCGGCGATCCTCGGGTGCACGAGGAACCTGTACTCATCGATCAAGTCCAGCCGATCGAGCTCCGCTGCGAGCAGACCGCTCCCGAGCAGCACACCGGCAGGAGTCGCGTCCTTGAGGTTCTGCACGGCCGACCGCAGGTCGCCCGGGAGGTGATGACTGTTCACCCACGGGAAGTCCTTCCGCGCCGTGGACACCACGTACTTCGGCTTGGCATCGAGCTTGATCGCCCACTCTCGCAGCGCTGGCGGCGCCGGCTCGTCGCCGCGGGCAACTGCCGGCCAGTAGCTCTCCATCATCTCGTAGGTGACGCGGCCCCACAGCATCGCTCCGCTGTCGTTCAGGAGGCGAGTGAAGAAGGCGTGGGTCTCGTCGTCGGCGATGCCCTCTTGGTGGTCGACGCAGCCGTCGAGGGTGACGTTGATGCTGAAGGTCAGAACTCCCATGCGCCGAGTCTACCGAGCTCGAGAGAGGTGCCGCCGATCGCCGCCGGAACGGCAGGAATTCTCGGGCAAATTCGCTGCTGGCGCTGCTCCGGCGCTGGGCTTGGGGGTGCGCGCGCACCAGTCGACTGCGCGCTGTGGCGCGGAAACGGGAGGGCAAAAATGTCCCCCACCGAAATGACATTTGATCGCCAGTTATGAGAGAGCTCATCGCGTCGCACCGTCGGCAAGCAAACTATTTGGGGATGGCGGACGGACGCAGCATGAAACTGCTCGCGCAGACAGATGAGACTTCTCGCCCCTGCGAGCGGACTGGTAAATTCGCCGCGTGAAACCGCTCAGCTTAATCGTCGTCACGTGTTTGCTTGCCTCGGGGTGCGCCGGGGCCGTGCCCCCAGACGGGGGAACCGGTGGCTCGAGCGGGAGTACCGGCGGCGCGAGCGGGGTTGGCGGCGCTCATTCGACCGGCGGCGCCGGGCCGGCGACGGGTGGCGCAGCGAGTACAGGCGGGGCTGCGCACTCCGGAGGCAGCGTGGGCATCGGCGGCACCGCCACGGGGGGCGGCTTCGGCGCGGGCGGGTTCTTTGGCTCAGGCGGGGGCTTTGGCAGCGGGGGCGGCTTCGGCTCCGGCGGAGGCTTCGGCTCGGGCGGAGCGCCGGGAAGCGGTGGCGCTCCGGGGAGCGGTGGCGCTCCGGGGGGCGGTGGTGGCGGTCCCGTCGTGGTCGATTGCGATGCGCAGATGCCCTCCTCGACCCCCGATGAGCACACGTCCACCAATCTTCAAGGTGGCTCGGGCAACACTGCCTGGTCGATCTGGACCAACGGTGGTGCTGGCAAGCTCTTCACCTACGGCAGCACGCCGGCTTTCAGAGCGGAATGGAACAATTCTGGCGACTACCTCGGACGCATGGGCTTCGAGTGGGGGAACTCCGGCAAGTCGTACACCGAATACGGCAAGATCGAGGCGCACTACGTGTGGAACAAGGCTCCGGTGAACGGCAACGTGCAGAACACGGCCGGCGGCTATTCGTACCTCGGCGTCTACGGCTGGTCGAATAACCCCTGCGTCGAGTGGTACATCGTCGAAGACTCGTTCCATCCGATGCCGTTCAACACGGGCGATCCGCCGGTGGGGACGACGGAGATCGACGGAGGCACGTACAACCTCGTCTACCGCACCACGCCCGGCACCGGCGGTTCTCGCTGCAACGGCGTGTCGACGTGGGAGCAGTTCTACAGCATCCGCCTCGAGGGCAAGCGCTGCGGCACCATCACCGTCTCCGATCACTTCGCCGCATGGGCGGATCGGGGCTGGGATCTCGGCAACCTGCTCGAGGTGAAGATCGTGGTCGAAGCCGCAGCGGGCGTGGGCTACGTGGACTTCCCCGTCGCCAACGTCACTACGGAAAACTGAGTTCCGTGGTGCGCGCCCTCGAGGTCGATCGAGGCAGGGGTCGGCAGCAGTAAGTGCTAGAGGTCCGGCACGGCATCGTATGCGCGCCCTGCACCAGAGACCGGCTTCATCCGGATCCCTGGCCAGCTGTCGTGGCTATTGTCCTCCGGGCGAAGGAGGGCGAAGAGCACGACCAGGAGGAGAAGGGCGAAGACGACCCACGCGATGCGCCTGGTGCGACCCGGCGAGGGCTTGTCCTTTTGGAGGGCCGCGATCTCCTCTTGCGTCGGGAACGCCACTCGCGAGCCATCGCGCCAGGTCGTGGGCAGTGATGGGTCCGATGGTGCAGGCAGATCCGGCGTCTCCGGTGGGTCGTCAGCCCCCTGCATCCATTCAGCATGTCATGAGGAGGCCGGCGGCGCGAAGGGGCCCCTGCGCCCCCGAAGCCGGAAGGGACTGCTCGAATTGCGGCCAGGGGCGCATTGCGACTTGGTTCGTCGGACCACGACGAGCGAGATGGCGGCGTGTGCGCTGCGTCACGACGCCGCTGTGTGCATGATCGCAGGTGGGTGGGCATCAGGGACGAGCCCATCCTCCGCGCGGCTCTTGTCGCTCCGCAGTGGGCTAGCTCAATAAGAAAGGGCATCGCCCGGTTCCCGTAGGCTTTGGGTGTCTAGACCAAACCGAAAGGACCGAGGATGCCGGAGGACATCGTAGCGCAGCATCACTTGCTGCCGGAAATGAAACTGCTCGAAGCGCGGCGGGGCGCGCATGGGGGCTTGGAATTCGTCGTGCAGATGACGAGCGAGCTCGAGGTGTGTCCGCGCTGCGCGACGCCGAGCCGGAGCGTCTACGAGCGACGCTGTGAGCATCAAGGATGAGCCCATCCTCCGCGCCCGGGGGGCTCAGCTTTCGACGCACCCACCATGGAACGTGCAGAGCCGCCTTTTCGACGCACCCACCATGGAGCGTGCAGAGCCGTGCAGAGCCAGCCAGTTTGGTGACGAAGCGGGCGAGCAGCAGGAGTGCGTTCACTGCCGCATCGGCTTGATTTTCAGTGGACGCAACAGGACTTGAACCTGTGACCCCTGCCGTGTGAAGGCAGTGCTCTACCGACTGAGCTATGCGTCCGAAAGGGCCGACCCTATAGCGTCCGCGCTGCGCCGCGGCAAGCGTCTAGGGTGGGGACGTGCCGCTGGCCGCAAAGTCTGTGGGCGGGCCCTCCGGGTTTTTGCTGCGCCGGGGACTTTGGGCTAGGACGGCGCCCCAATGCAGTCTGGGGCCATGGACCTGGCGTCGCGCCGTCGAGATCGAATTCTGGGCCTGGCGATTCTGTGCACGACCTTCGCGGGGTGCCTCGGTTTCTCGCTCTGGGCGCGCGATGCCGCGATTCACGACCCGGCGCCGCCGCCTGGCCCGCCGACGCGGGACTTCACCGGCTTTCCGGACCGCGTGCGCCCGTTCGAGGTGCTGCCGCTGGCGCAAAAACTGAGCATCCGCCCGCTCCTACAGGGCTACGTCGCGCAGCGGGTCAAGTCCGACGGAACGCTCGACTTCACCGAGAAGCACACCAGCCTGCGCTTCTCGTTCCAGAGCTTGCCGGGCCGCGGCCCGCAGCCGAACCGCACGGGCGGCACGCTGCCCACGCGTTCGTACTGTGGCCGCCAGAACGTGCAGGTGGGCCGCGCGGGCTTGGCCACCTCACCGGATCATCCCGAGGTGACGTGTCCGCGGGAAGATCCGCGCGCCCTGCCGGTGACGGAGACCTGCGATGCGCGCGGCGTCTGGAAGTTCGCCATTCGCGAGAAGCGGGTGCCCGCCCAAGGCACGGCGGAGATCGAGTATTTCTGGGCGCGCCTCGGGCCGGCGTATCGCTTTGCCGCGAAGGACGCCAAGGGCAAGATGGTGCGCTTCACCCTGTCGGCGCGCGACTGCAAGACCGTGCTGACGGGGGCCGATCAGCGCGGCACGGTACCGCCGTAAGACGGCGCCACGTGAGCTGGGTGCAGCAAGCGCGGTGTGCAGCAAGCGCGGTGTGCAGCAAGCGCGGTGTGCAGCAAGCGCGGTGTGCAGAAACCGCTGGGGTGCAGCAAGCACCCTTGTATGTTGGGAAGCACGTAGAATGCCCAGGCGAGCTGGCGAGGCAGACCGCTCAGCCTGTGGTCCGTAGACCGACTAACAGCGATGGTCG